>OJDZ01000010.1_pt1 | contig 143042 bp, 108 predicted proteins | sample 1592981 | NCBI WGS metagenome assembly OJDZ01 (sample SAMN05416851, study PRJEB24817) | seawater metagenome | isolation source: Sea water | place: Canada:Atlantic | collected 2013-07
ATAGGAGTCCGTCTCGTGGGCTCGGAGATGTGTATAAGAGACAGCGCAAGCGCTTTGGGGATCGCCGCATCTGGGCGGTGATCGAGCCACGCTCCAACACCATGCGCCTAGGCTCCCACGAAGTGCTTCTTGGCAGCGCCGCTAGTCTTGCCGATCAGGTGATCTGGCAGCAGCCGACAGGCGTCGACTGGCAGATCAGGCGCGCGCTTTCAAGCCACCCCGAGCAGACCGTCTACAACACGGTCGATGAGATCCTGGATCACCTAAGTGATCAGGCCGCTTCGGGGGATGTGATCGTCATCATGTCAAATGGCGCCTTTGGTGGACTTCACCAGCGCTTGATTGAGCGACTGAGTTAACGATCACGCAAAACCGCCCTAGGTCTAGGCGAGCGCAACTACTTAGCGATAGCGGCGATCAGTTAGCCCATCCATAAAACCGCGCTGCCGATAAAAATGGCAGCGCCCCACTGATCAACTTCTTTGATTAGGCCGCTAAGTTACCGATAAAATCGTTCATCTTGATTAAAAACAGATTCACCAATTAGCTACTTGCTCCGTTATCGATCCCACACGAGTTCAGCGCTATCAAAGCCGCGCCGTGCTTTGCTGTAGCTCTTTGGTAAACAGATATCAACTTGATGGCGGAAGTCTTGTTTAATTGGGGACATTTGTCATAAACCAGACTGCCATGAACCCTGCGAACAAATCCTTTGTCCTAACCACCACTGCCGCTCTCTTCTGCGCTGCGGCTTTTAGCCCCATCGCCCATGCTAAAGGACCCAACGTTGGCAACTTAACTGACACCATGTTTGACAAAGTGCGCAGCGAAACTAAAGTTGCTAAGTCTCAAGCGTTGGTGACAGCGCCTGCCGATCAAGCACTGCCCCCGCAAACTGCCGGTCAGGCTGTTTTTAAAAAGGGACAAGGCGGAGTGGCGCTGAGTGTGCCAGGCACCATCAATCAAGTGAGCAGTGCGCTCAATCAACGCGCGCCTCAAAGCAGCAGCGAGCCAAACGAGTTGGCACGCGCTCGCGCCAACCCTGATTTTTACTACAGCTCGCCCACCAGCGGCTTCATCAAAACTGGTGATCGGGCAATCAGCTTGGATCAGGCGCCGGTGATTCTGCCCATGGGTGATTGGAACCTGTACGCGATACAAGATCGCCCGCACTCCTACGCGCCAGATCTACTCAAAACCATAGGCAAGCGCACGCTTGGCAAACTCACCGACGCGCACGCAGTAGATGGCAAATTCCCCGGTTCACTCACCGTGTTTGTTCTTGACACTGGGGCTGAGCAGATCATGTTTGATACCGCTCTGGGTAGCTGCCGCGGCGAGGAAGGTAAGCTCACCACTGGGCTGCAAGCAGCCGGTTTCACACCTGCCGATATCGACAAGATCATGATCACTCACGCCCACTCCGATCACATCTGTGGACTCATCACTGAGGCAGGCGCAGCGGCTTATCCTAACGCCACGGTGTACATCAGTGCTGAGGAGTTTGATTTTTGGGCAGGAGATGACCCACTGGATGGTAAATCAACCAAGAAAAAAGCTGAACTACGCCCCACTTCAGACACGGCTATCAAGGCATTTGCCCCTTATGTTGCCGCTAATCGCTTAACCACCTTTGAGCACAATCAAGTTTTCCAAGCTGGTATCGAGGCGGTCAAGACCGTGGGTCACACGCCGGGTCACAGCAGCTACGCGATCGAGCGCGGCGGCAAACGTGTATTTGTGACCGGTGATATGGCGCATGTCAAAGACGTGCAACTTGCCTACCCGACCACCACGATCAAGTATGACATGAGCCCCGTGCAAGCGGTGGTGACGCGCTTGGGTGACTTTAAGCATGAAAGTGATGTTGGCTCGACCATAGCCAGCATCCACTTTCCCTATCCCGGCTTAGGCACGCTGCAGCGCAGTGGACAAAGCTACCGCATGGTGCCTGCGCAGATTAACAAACTGCCGAGTCAGTAACTCAAGCCCTGCACAATCAGTTGACTGTTACACATCTACCTAAGGAGTCTCATCTAAAGTGAGCTCGGTTTTCGATAGATTGGGTGGGTAGGCAAGTCAACTAATTATCTCAATCAGGGAGCAGCATATGAGTATCATCGGAACGATCATCGCAGGCCTCATCATCGGTCTTTTAGCTAGAGCAATTAAGCCGGGCAACGACTCCATGGGCTGGATCTTTACCATCTTGCTCGGTATCGGTGGGGCGCTACTTGGCGGGTGGCTCGCAGTCGCGCTGGGTATCGGCGCTGGCGGTATCGTGACTCAGCTGATTGTTGGGGTCATCGGCGCGATCATCTTGCTGGTGATTGCTGAGTTTATCCGCAAGCAGATGAATAAAGCGTGATCGGTTAAATCGAAACCAAACCGCCTCTTTAGGCGGTTTTTGGTTTTTTAGCCAAATGCCCCCGCTGGCAGATCGATCGCTAAAGCGTGGCAGCAGACATTTGTGAGCTTTATATCAATCAGCAATCAGAGCAGCTGGCTGATCGACAGCTTTAATCACGCATCACTCAATCGATGATACAGCCATGATCCAGTCAGCAATCAACACAAGGAATCCAACATGAGCGATTACACCCCACCCCGCGTCTGGCAGTCAGTCTCAAACGGCGGCAAGTTTGCCGAAATCAATCGCCCCACTGCTGGCGAGCGCTTTGAGCACTCTTTGCCCATCGGCGAGCACCCACTTCAGCTCTACTCACTGGCCACGCCAAACGGCGTAAAAGTGATTTTGTTGCTTGAGGAATTACTTGAAGCCGGTATTGACGCTGAGTATGACGCCTGGCCAATCGACATATCGAGCGGCGAGCAGTTTGGCAGCGACTTTGTGGCGATCAATCCCAACTCCAAGATCCCCGCGCTGCTGGATCGATCGGTGAATCCGGCGCAGCCCCTGTTTGAGTCGGGCTCGATACTGCTGCAGTTAAGCACCAAATTTTCGGCATTTGTTCCTAAAGAACCCACTGCCAAAGCGGCTTGCATCAATTGGTTGTTTTGGGGCATTGGCGCCGCGCCTTTTCTGGGCGGCGGCTTTGGCCACTTCTACGCTTATGCGCCTGAGAAGTTTGAGTACCCCATCGACCGCTACACCATGGAGGTCAAGCGCCAGCTGGATCTACTCGATCAACACTTAAGCGAACACGAATTCATCGCAGGCAGTGAGTACTCGATTGCTGATATGGCGATCTGGCCGTGGTACGGCGCGCTGGTACTGGGTGAGCTGTATGAAGCGGCTGAGTTTTTGCAGGTCGATAACTACCGTCACGTGCTGCGCTGGGCAGGTCAGATCAACGCGCGGCCAGCCGCTAAGCGCGCGGTTCGGGTCAACAAAACATGGGGCGATAAAGCACTGAGGGTTCCTGAGCGCCACAGCGCGGCTGACTTTGATTCGTGAGCTGGTTCGATGACTGAGGATTAGTTGGTTTTTTGGTGGCTATGAGCAAGTGGGCATGAGCAGGTGGCGATCTAGCAAGGCTTAGCTGTGAGCCCTGGCTTTAAGTATAAAAATGTCCACTTTGGAACACCGCGAGCGGCAACGAGAGTGGGCATTTTGCTTTAGAACAGTCGCTAACACTCAGTCCTCGCGGTTGAGCTCCTTCACCGACACGCTCTGGCGGATCATGCTGGCCTGACCAAAGATGGTCATGAAACTGATGTCGGTGGCGTCACGTCCTACCGCGATCCGCGCCATACCTGAGGTCGGCGCAAGGCGGGTGGCATCAACTAAGTACCAGCTGCCAATTGCACGGCCTTGCTCGTTCACCCCGTTTGCCAGCCACACCTCAACCACCGCGTGAAAATCCTGCGGCTCTAAGTGCAGCGCATAAGCGGACACCATGCGCGCTGGGATCATCGCGGCGCGGCAAAAGGCGATCAGCACGTGAGCGTAATCACGGCAGACGCCGCGCCGGGTCACAAAACTCTCGATCGCCGTGGTAGTCCCACTCGATGCGCCCGGCTCGTAAGTGAAGTTGTCAAAGATCCAATCGGCCATCGCCTGAACCAACACTCCCCCACTTAGGTGACTAAACTGATCCTGCACAAAGGTATACAGCTTGTCCGACTCACAATAGCGACTCGGAAACACGTAGTTGACCACCGCGTTAGCAAAGTGGCCAGCTGGCGCCGCAGTCAACAAACTGAAGTCGACTTCGGGCCGCTCGATGATCAAATCGGCGTGGTACTCGACGAGTACCGTGTCGTGGCCGGTGAAAAATGTCCGCTGCCCCACGCCGTCCGCTTGAGGAAGTGGGTGCAGCGACTCAGTCCCGTTCACTAAAAGCTTATCTTTAATCAGATGCTGGTCATACATCGGCATCGCCTCAACCGCGAGCAACACGTCCGACTCGCTCTCAAAGCTGTACTCAAGCTCAGCACAGATCCGAATCCCGATCGAGTCAGTTTCGGTATTGTGGGTCACGGCGTCGCGTATCACGCCAGGATTGGACAGTTGGGTTTGCGTGTCAGACATAGACGGCCTCTGGGCCCCTAAAACGCTTCGTTTTGGGCTTGGTTGAACTTACATGGGGTCGGCGATTATAGCGACTTTTGCGCGGATTTAAAGCGCTTGGCACAAAGCTCTACAAAGCTTGTCTCTGCAGTTAACACACTGTTTTTTTGCGCCAAATTAGTGCGACTAGCCGGTTTTTACGATCAGCAAAATGCCCCCTGTTTTTGCCCATCAATCCGCGATGATTTTATCCAGTGACTGAACTTTATCAGGGGTTAATCCGGGTTTTATCATCATGGTACTGACGAGATCTTCGAGTCATGTACTCAGCAAAACGATAAAACCTTTAGTGATTAAGCCCGCTGCTTTAGTTGAGCTGTTTGGCTGAACTGGTTCGCGCAATCCCCCTCAAGCTTGGTGCAGGCGCAAAGCTTGTAGCCAAGGCGCGTATCGACTAAGCAAACTCGACAAGCCTAAACCCATGAGGCACAAGTGCGCCCCTGCTTTACGCTTACTGTTGTAATCGGCGGTACTTTTGGCGAATCTTAAAGCTCATCACCGCCTTGCCGATGATGACCAGCAACGCTATCACCGCAATCGCGTTGGTGGTGGGGTTGATGCTGAGCAGCGGGTGGATACCCGTAAAGTCAGTGCCCTCAGAGAATTTTAGGAACAGCCAACCCATCACGATCAAGGTCACTGGAAATGTCAGCAGCTCCAGCATGACGAGCTCTTTGTTCATCGATGCGGTCAGTTGAGCTGAGGGTTGCTTAGAGCTGGTCGTTGAATTGTGGTTTTTATCTTGGTTTTGATCAAATTCTTCGGTGCTTAAGTGATCTGGCGTGTGATTGGTGTTTCCCATGGTCATTTTTCCTTATCTGTTTCGGTTTTTTAATTAATAGTGAGAGGATTAACGAAATTAACCCAAAGCATGAGCCAGATCTTTTCTATCACCAAAGATAGATTTTATGGATAAATTGATAAGAGCTACTTTATATGATCTACATAGTATCTTAAATTGGTTAAGTTTAGATGGCTGGTTTTACGCATGAGTTTTAAGTGGCAGGTAGCCAATAGCTAATTTTCACCAGACAAATTTGGGGTCAAGTGAGTGCGATTAAACAAGGGCTAAAAGGCGTTAAGTGGTGCCCGAGCGCACGCGCAGCTAGCCGGTGGAGCTAGCTGCAACGACAAACCACAGCGTCAATCAACTCGACCCAAGCGGTGTTTAGCTGAGCGGTTTTTGCAGCAGCGCGTAGAAAAACCCGTCGCCTGAGTTCGTATCCAGCGGTAAGAGCTGCACCCCAAACCCAGTATCGACGGCCGCGCTAAGCGTGGGATCGATCAAGTTACCGGCGCGCTCCAAGACAACTTGGGTGCCCGCTAAGCTCGCTTCGGGCTGATCGATTAGAAACTGCTGGATGATGTCGGCATTTTCCGTGTTTAAAAGCGAGCAGGTGGCGTAAACCAACTCCCCGCCAGCAGCCAGCTGAGTCCACAGATGGGTGAGCAAGCGCAGTTGCAACTGGGCGGTGGCGATCACGTCCCCAGGTTGCCTGAGCAGCCCGATATCGGGGTGACGGCGGATCACGCCGGTGGCGGTACAGGGTGCATCTAACAAGATCCGATCAAAACCAATCTGTCCTGAATCACTAACAGCGCCTTGGGTTTGCGCATGAATCAGCACGGCATTTTTACACAAGATCTGTGTATGACCAGCCAGCGGATGCCGGTTCAGCGCGGCCTCAAGACGCGGCATACGCGACTCCTCAAAGTCGACCGCGACCAGTAGCTTAGGGGTCAGGCGATCAAGCAGGTGCACCGCTTTGCCGCCGGGAGCGGCGCAAGCGTCGAGCACACTTAAGTGCTCACCTGTCGCAAACAGGTTAGCAGCGATCTGCGCGTGGCGGTCCTGCACGCGGATCTGATCGCTTGCACTGAGTAGCTCACGAACCTTTGAGCTGGCGAGGTAGCAGTGCTCAGCGATCGGGGTCAGCTCGGCGGTCAGCTCCTCGTCCAGCTCAATCAACTCAAACCCTGGAGCGGTGCGCACGAACACGGGTGCCGCGGATCGCAGGGCCTGACCCAACTGATCGTACTGATCCGGCCAATCGGCTTTGAGCTGCTTGGCAAGCCAGTTGGGCAAGCTGTGGTGCATGGGCAGTTTTTTTGCCAGTGCGACTTGTTTGCGCTGGGCTGTTCGAAGCACCGCATTAACAAATCCGGTGGCACGGCCGAGGCCCAGCGCCTTCATCGCCTCGACCGTATCAAAGATCGCCGCATGCTCAGCGGTGGCAAGCGCGAGCAGTTGGTAAAGCCCCAAGTGGATCGCAGCCATCACCTCAGGCTCTGGCGCATCGATGTTTTTGCGGGTCAGGCGACTAGATATGCGCTCAAGCGCAAACCACTGGCGCAGCGTGCCGTAAGTGAGTTCATGTGCCAACCCTTTGTCACTTGGGGGGAGGCTTGCCAAGAGGGCGTCAAAAAACCACGCCAATGACTCACCTTGTTGCACGCGGATCAGAGCGCTCAGCGCTGCCTCGCGGGCGTTGGTGGGTTTGTGCGCCGCGCTAAGAGACTGCGCCGGAGCATCAACCGAGTTAGCCGCGTGCGGCTTATTTGCGCTACCGCGTCTGTTTTGCGGCGGGTGATTTGATGAGCCGCCTTGAGATGACTTGCTGGGGCGAGCGCTGCTGCTTACTGACGATTGATTTGAGCTTTTAGTAGAGGCTGATCGGCGGCTGTCGGAGTTGTCGGAGTTGTCAGAAGTGCTCATAAAAATTGTCCCTTTAGTGCGCGCCCGCTTTGCAGCTCCGCTGCGCTAAGCGCCTTTTTGCCGGGCAGCTGTAATTTGTGCAGCTCAACCACTCCGCCGTCACCGGCAGCTACCTGCACCGCTTCGGCGCCCCCGGACAAGATCGTGCCTGCCGGCAGATCACTAACAACTGAGCTAAGTAGAGATCGGTGCAAGCGCACCCTCACTGGCTGATCACCACCAGATTTAGCAGAGCTATCGGCATCGCTCGCCTGCAAGTCACTGATCTGCAGGTCGCTATAAGCCACCGGCCAACCCGCCAACCCGCGAATCTGCCGGTCGACCTGCTCGGCAGGTTGACTCCAGTCAACCAAACCTTCTTCTTTAGTGAGTTTGTGCGCGTAATTGGCTTGAGTCTCATCTTGCGGCTCGGCCTTTGCCTGCAGTGCTTCAAGATCAGGCAACGAATCAATTAACAGCTCAGCCGCCGACTCAGCCAGCGCGTCGTGCAGATCGGGCGTGTGAGTGTCAGCCGTGATCGGAACAGTGGATTTGGCGAGCATGTCGCCGGTGTCTAAGCCTAGCGCCATCTGCATGAGGGTGATGCCGGTCTGAGTGTCTCCAGCCAGCACCGCGCGGTGGATTGGCGCCGCGCCGCGCCAGCGCGGCAAGAGCGAAGCGTGCAGATTCACACAGCCCAAACGAGGCAGATCCAGCACCCGCTGAGGCAAGATCAGCCCATACGCCGCAACGATGATCAGATCAGGCTGCAATTCAGATAAAACCTCAAAAGCCGCGTCACCCTCGGCGTCTGATTTGAAGTTTAGCGGAGTGTGCACCGGCAACCCGTGTTCAAGCGCCAGCGCTTTAACCGGTGTCGGCGTCAGTTTTTGCCCCCGTCCCGCCTTGCGATCCGGCTGGGAGTAAACCGCGACAAGCTGGGTCCCAAGCCGATCCCTTGCTCCAATCAGCGCCTTTAAGCTGACTGCAGCAAATTCAGGACTTCCGGCAAAGATCACACGCATAGGGACTCTTAGGCTAACTAAAGTTAAGCATTATACGCGTAGATGACCCGGCGGGCCGATCGGATCTGATCAGCTCCTGCTAATCGTCCGGTCGCTGTAAATCCAGCTAAACCAATAAAGTCAGCTGGCCGCAGAACCTGCACCAGTGTGGTTAGTAAAAGCTCACTTGAGCCTAGCGACGAGCGCGGCAAAGGTGGGCATTTTGTGATTCACTTAAGTCAGTTGCCCAGACCGCCCGGGCAGGCTAAGCTTTAAAAAACTCAGTTGAGCCTGTCATGAAAAAACCGGTTGGCGTGATCCAGTCCTTGCACCGCTACCCTGTCAAATCCATGCAGGGCGAGGCGCTTGAGCAGGCGGGCATCGCACAAGCTGGCGTGATCGGCGATCGTCTGTGGATAGTGCGTCTTGAGGAGCGCGGGGAAAATGCCCTCGTGAGAACTTTTCCTAAGCTGCTGAACTTCTCAGCCAAGTTCTTGAGCGAGCCGAGTACAAGCCGCATACCTGAAGTTGAGATCACCCTACCTGACGGCGCTAAGCTTACCTCCAAAGACAAACAGATCAACAAGCAGCTGAGTAAAACACTGGGCAAACCGGTCACGCTGTGGCCGCTGCAACCCGCCAGTCACTGGCGCCACTACTTGCAAGGTAGCCTCAGCGGTGCGCAGGACATGCGCCGCAAGTTCGGCTCAACCAAGCTCCCGAGTCTCTCTTCGCTCAGCTGGCCGCTGCTTGCGCAGCTCTCGGTGCTGACCACGCCCCTTGGCCGCTATCAGGACTGCTACCCGCTGCACCTGATCACCACCTCAAGCCTGGATGAGCTTAAAAAGCTTGAGCCTCAGGGGGACTTTTGTGCCGAGCGCTTTCGCCCTAATTTGGTGATTGAAAGCTTGAAGTCAAATGCCTTCGATGACACACACTGGCTCGGCGGCAAACTCTATATCGGTGATCAAGTGGTGCTTAAGGTTGAGTCTAAAACCGTGCGCTGCTCCATGCCTGCTCAGCCTCAAGTGGGACTGGTGAAAGACCCGCTGGTGATCAAAACACTCGATGCCCATACCGATCGCTACTTTGGCGTCAATCTCACCGTGATCAGTGGCGGCCAGATCCAAGTGGGCGATACCGTCGAGTGGGCGCCTGAGCAAATCAGTCCCCTGATCAGTCAACTCAAGCAGCGATCCGATCAGCTTAAAGACGCGCTTAGCCAGCGCCTGCTTGAGGCGATGGATCGGGTGCTCAAGCGCTAAGACGGTAAGCTGTGGTATCAAGCATCTACTGATTGAGTGCCGATATCCCCATAAAATTTATCAGCCTGTTTAGACCCGAGCTGCTTAAATCTCACCAGATAGATGCGATCTCAGATTTAAGTTTACGTCTCGAGGAGTGAGCATTTTATAACTCAAAGCACCACGATTGAACACAGCACGCCCAGAAAACTCCAAGCAGCTGCTGCTACGCTGCTTCATACTATGGCGCAAACGCTTTGAGCCTGCCCATGCCTATGCCTCACATATTGATCATCCATAACCCGATCTCAGGCGGCGACGGATCAAGCCTCATGGTCAAGCGCACCGCCAATCGTCTCAAAAAACTGGGCTACGGAGTAAGCTACTACGCTACTCAAAGCGCAGGGGACGCAACGCGTTACTTGCGGGAGTTTGAAGGAGTGCTCGACATCGTGGCGGCTGCGGGCGGAGACGGGTTGATCGGCGAGGTGGTCAACGGACTAAGCGAGCGCGGAGGAGATGAGTACCGGCTTGCGATCATACCGACCGGCACCACCAACGTGCTGGCGCGTGAACTGGGGATCAAATTTAGCTCCCGCTTTGCCGCCCGCACGATCCACGGCGGCAAGCTAAAACCCATCTACCCCGCGCAGATAAATGGCCGCCGCTTCATGCTCATGGCTGGGGTCGGCTTTGACGCTTGGGTGGTCAGCGGGGTAAACCTGAAGATCAAAAAAAACTGGGGCAAAGTGGCTTATGTGCTCGCGATGCTGCGCCACCTAAAACTGATCGGCTCCAAGCAATATGAGGTGATCGCGGACGGACAAACGCTTTTGGCCGACTCGGTCATGGTCTGTAACGGCCGCTTTTACGGCGGCTCCTATAAGCTCTCCGAGCACGCCGATCTCTCAAGCTCAAGCCTCCAAGTCATGACGCTTTCGGGCATCAGTCAGCTGGGGTTTATGCTGCGTCTGCTGGTACTGCCCTATGGTGTATTTGCTCGCACCCCTGGCGTACACGAACTGAGGGCAACCTCGGTTACGATCCGCGATCTGAACCCAAGCGCGCACCCTGAACCGGTGCAGGCGGACGGCGATGCGGTGGGTTTTTTGCCGCTTGAGATTACCTCTGCGACGCAGGCGATACGGGTAATGGTGCCCTAAATTTTTGCGTGAAATGTCAGCGATAGATACTCCCGCTAATCCGCCGAACCAGAACCCGGTCAAAAGTGTCGACAGGGGGCATTTTACCCGCAGGGCTGCTCAGGGTAAGCTTACGGCAAATGCTTAAGGATGAGCTCATGACCCAAACTTACCTGCTCTCGATTGATCAGGGCACCACCAGCACGCGCGCGATTGTGTTTGGGCGGGAGGCGCGCGCTTTGGGTCAGTCGCAGCGCGAGATCACCCAGTCATATCCCAAGAGCGGTTGGGTGGAGCACGACCCCGATGAGATCTGGGCGCTGACTTTAGAAGTCTGCAAGCTGGCGCTTAAAGACGCGGGGATCGAGGCGAATCAGCTGACCGGTATCGGCATCACCAATCAGCGTGAAACCACGATCCTGTGGGACCGCGAAACGGATAAACCGGTTTATCCGGCGATCGTGTGGCAGGATCGGCGCACCAGCGCAACCTGCGTGACACTTAAAGAAGCCGGTTTAGAGGATCAGGTTCAGGCCAAAACAGGCCTGAGGCTCGATCCCTACTTCAGCGCCACCAAGATCGGCTGGGTGCTGGATAACGTGGAGGGAGCGCGGGCAAAAGCTGAAGCGGGCGAGTTGGCATTTGGCACCGTAGACACCTTTTTGCTGTGGCGCTTAACTGGCGGCAAGTCTCACAAGACAGACGCCACCAACGCGGCGCGGACCTGTTTGTTTAACATCCACACCCAAAGCTGGGATGCCGAGCTGCTTGAGGTGTTTGGCGTGCCTGAGGCGCTACTGCCTGAGGTTTGTGACTGCGCCGCCGACTTTGGTTTGACCGACGCGGGTGTGTTTGGCGCAAGCGTGCCGGTTGCTGGCATGGCGGGTGATCAACAGGCCGCGTTGATCGGACAGGCGTGCTTTACGCCGGGCATGATCAAGAGCACCTATGGGACGGGCTGCTTTATGATCCTGAACACTGGGGATGAGCCGGTCACTTCACAAAACCGGCTTCTCACCACAGTAGCTTACCGCCTCAAGGGCAAAACCACCTATGCGCTAGAGGGCAGTATCTTTATCGCGGGGGCGACTGTGCAGTGGCTGCGCGACGGACTCAAACTGATCGAGTCAGCCTGCGAAACCGAAGCGATCGCCCAGCAGGTTGGCATGGATCACGGAGTGTACTTGGTGCCTGCTTTTACGGGTTTGGGCGCGCCGCACTGGGATCCTGACGCGCGCGGCGCGATGTTCGGGATCACCCGCAGCACCTCGATCGCCGATATCGTCAGTGCGGGTTTGCAGTCGGTCGCCTACCAGAGCCGTGACTTGTCTGAGGCGATGCAGGCGGACTGCGATGCCCCGCTCTCCAAGCTTCGGATCGACGGCGGCATGGCGGCAAACGACTGGTTTGTGCAGTTTTTAAGTGACCTGCTGCACGTGAGCGTGGATCGTCCGGCAGGGGTGGAAACCACGGCGCTGGGTGCGGCGCTCTTGGCTGGGCTGCAACTTGGCGTTTATGAGTCGCTTGACGCTATCGCTGGGCTGTGGCGCTCGGAGCAGAGCTTTGAGCCGCTCATGGATGAAGAACTCAGGGGCAGCCTTTATGAGGGTTGGCAGGACGCGGTGGGTCGGGTGAGATCGAGTTAGGCAAATGTCTGCGGTGCAATAATTAACGTAGCTTTTGGAGCATCAAAGATTAGATGCTGCGACGCTCTCAATGTTTAGTTTTAAAATAAAAACCCGCGAGCACTCATCCAAGCACTCGCGGGCAGATTCCTACTAAGCCAACTAACCGCGCTGCGCAGAAACCTTAAGGGATCACGGCTAGCGAGGGCATTTTGCTAAGCGGTTAGCTCCTTACGACTAATTGCTTGCTCGCGCAAAGTTTGAGCTGCCGCTAACAACTGGGCTTGGCGCCTGCTCAATCGCGCATCTAGGCGATTAAAGATGCCACTAAGAGCGCTTGCCGAAAACCCAGTCGCGCCAGCACAGCTTTTCACCGTAAGTCTTAAATAGCTCAGAGTCTTCATGCTCGGCAAATAAGGCGTAGTTTAGCAAGGCCACAAAAAACACCCCGCCGATGGTGTTGCCGAGTAGCACCGGAAGCACAAACGAGCTAAACAAAGGCAGCATATCAACCGAGCTTAGCTCTAGAGCCAGATAGAACACCTCAACTGAGGAGGTCACGATATGGTAGAGGTGAGCCACACCCACAAAATACATCAAGATATAAATGATAAATATCCGTGAGATGGTGTCGCGAGCCGCATGAACTAACCACACCATAGACGCCACGATCCACCCGGCAAAAAGCGCTCGGGAAAACAAGTCAAACCAAGATTCTGCAGCCGCCTTTTGTCCCATCTCAATCGCCACGAGCTGCTGCTCAGGCGTGAGTACCTCAAAACTCGATATGAGGATTGCCACTCCCACCGCACCCACCAGATTGGTGATCAACACGATCACCCAAAGTCTGAGGGTGTTCACGACTGAGGCCAGCCGAGTCAGTACCAGCACCACTGGCGTCAGCGTGTTTTCAGTAAATAACTGATAGCGCCCTAGCACAATAATCAAAAATCCTACCGGGTAGAGCAAGTTACCCAGAAGCAGTGGCTCAGCTTCTCCAGACGCTTCGGTGAAAGTCACGCGGGCTAAAAATGTCAGTCCTAAGGCAAAACCAGCAGCCAAGCCGCTCCAAATCAAGTAACGATTGGAGGCGTTCAGCTCATGGTCAGCCGTTGATAAGATACGGGCGAAGATCTCGTTGAAGGAAAAATAGTCGCTAATGACTTCCCCTTTGGCTGGGGCATCATGAAGCTGGTCATCAGGATCAACCGATCGCTTCTCAGCGATACGCATCTCCTTTTCTAAGTCTTTTTCTTCGGTATTCAAGGTGATTTCTCAGCGGCAAACAGCGTGATTATAAGCACGCTTAGGTAAGTGGATGACAGCAGATTTGTATTAAAAACTCTGATTTAGCACGCTGATCAGGGTGCTGAATCTTAACGTATTCAAAGTATAAACCACCCCACTCAAGTGCAAAAATCACGATCGATCTGCTGATCGCTTTAGCCTCTGAACAAAGATCTCAGATCTGAGATCTGATCAAGCTGGTTTTGACTCAGCTTAAGACCGTGCGCTTATAAGCCATCCTTCATGTGCTCCTTAGAGCTGGCTTTAAGAAGAGCTTAGCTAAAGGCTTTTTCGCCCCTTGATCACCTTGCTCAAACATAAGCGGGTTCATCTGCCTAGGGCAAAACTTGATCAACGCAGCTTTGGCTAAGTCCGAGCGATGGTTTTATAGCTGCGAGTAACGATAAGCCCGCGAGCACTTAACTATGTACTCGCGGGAAGATTCCTAATAAGCCAACTAACCGCGCTGCGCATAAACCTCAAGGGATTACAGCTAGCGTGGGCATTTTGCTAAGCGGTTAGCTCTTTACGACTAATTGCTTGCTCGCGCAAAGTTTGAGCTGCCGCCACCATGTGCCCAAGCGCGCCCAACACCTCAGGCCACTGGCGGGTTTTCAGCCCGCAGTCAGGGTTGACCCAGAGCCGCTCAGGGTCGATGCGCTTGGCTGCTTTTTGCATCAGACCCACAATGTGATCGATGCTCGGCTGGTTCGGGGAGTGGATGTCATAGACTCCGGGACCGATCGCGCTGGGATAATCAAAGCGCTCAAAGACGCCCAGCAGCTGCATGTCCGAGCGCGAGGTTTCAATCGTGATCACGTCAGCGTCCATGCGCGCGATCGACTCCATGATGTCGCCAAACTCTGAGTAACACATATGAGTGTGGATCTGAGTGGTGTCAGCCGCACCGCTCGCCGCGATACGAAAACAGCGGATCGCCCAATCCAAATACGCCTGCCACTCGCGGCGCTTGAGCGGCAATCCCTCGCGCAGAGCTGCCTCATCGATCTGGATGATTGGCAGACCTGCCGCCTCAAGATCCAGCACTTCGTCGCGGATCGCCAGCGCAATCTGCATGCAGCTCTCAGCTCGCGTTTGATCGTCACGCACAAACGACCAGTTCAGGATCGTCACCGGACCGGTCAACATACCCTTCATAGGCTGATCGGTGAGCGACTGGGCAAACTGGCTCCACGCCACCGTCATGGCAGCAGGCCGCGACACATCACCAAACAGGATCGGCGGCTTCACGCATCGCGATCCGTAGGACTGCACCCAACCAAACTGACTGATTACAAAACCGCTGAGCTGCTCGCCAAAGTACTCGACCATGTCGTTGCGCTCGGCTTCCCCGTGAACCAGCACATCGAGTCCCAGCTCGGTTTGATAAGCCACCGCTTGGGAAATCTGCTCCTGCATCAACTCTTGGTAGGCTTCAAAACCGATCCGCCCCTTTTTATAATCTAGCCGTGCCTTACGAATCTCAGCTGTTTGTGGAAATGACCCAATGGTCGTGGTCGGATACAGGGGCAAATTCAATCGACCCTGTTGGATTTTGCTGCGAAGCGCGTATGGGCTGTTGCGCTGGGCGTGCTCCGGGGTGATCTGAGCGACGCGTGCCTTCACCTCAGGATTGTGAACTTTGGTGGACGACCGGCGAGCCTCACAGTCCTGCTGATTGGTGCGAAGTTCAGCCTCCACGCTGTCTCGGCCTTGGTTCAGCGCTTGGCCAAGCAGGCTTAACTCTTCAATCTTCTGCTGACCAAAGCTCAGCCAGCGCAGCACTTCAGGATCTATGCCAGACGCTGGTTTTAAATTGGGTATAAATCGAGCACCCTGTTGATCGGCATCACCGTTGGTATGTTCAGCGGTAAGATCCACCGGCACATGCAAGAGTGAGCACGAAGGTGCCAGCCACAACCGATCCCCTAGTTTCTCCGCGATTGGCTCAAGCCAATCAAGCAAGGAAGTCAGATCCGCCTTCCAGACCTCTCGTCCGCTGATCACCCCAAGGGAGAGCACTTTGTTTTCGGGTAACCAGTCGATGGCGGCGGTGATCTCACGGCGGCTGTGGGTTGCATCGATATGCAGGCCTGCGACCGGCAGATCCAGCGCCAGCTTCAAGTTTTCTGCCAACTCCCCAAAGTAGGTGGTTAAGAGCAATTTTACGCCGGTTCCCTGCAGTGCATGGTAGGCACGCTCATACGCCTGACGCCACTCAGGCTCAAGTTCAGTCACCAACACCGGCTCATCGACCTGCACCCACTCAGCGCCCGCCGCGTGCAATTCGCTTAAGAGCTCGGCATAGACCGTCAGTAAGCGCGGCAGTAAGCCTAGCGGGTTAATGTCGTCTTTGGATTTACCCAAACACAGGTAGCTTATCGGTCCCAGGATCACCGGCTTTGCTTTGGCTCCGGTTGCTTGCGCTTCAGCCAACTGAGTCAGCAGACGCCCTGAATTGAGTGAAAAATGGCACTCGTTTGAAAACTCAGGCACAAGGTAGTGGTAGTTAGTGTCGAACCACTTGGTCATCTGCGCCGCTTGTATCTCTTGAGCCGAGCTGTGATCTGAACTGCTATCTGAGCCTTGCACAGACTCCCGTGCTTCGGGCTGGGGGTGATCGTGCTTAGGACAGCAGGATTGAGCGCCCGACTCTGCTGTCTTATCTGTAGCAGCGGCTAGCGCTGAGCGGCCGCGTGCCGCACAAAAGTAGCGATCCAGATCGCTAGCCTCCAAGCTTTGGGCGCGCTTAGGCAGATTGCCCAAGGTCACGCTCATATCTAACACGTGATCGTAGAGCGAGGCATCGCCAACCGGCACTAGGTTTAGTTTCTGCTGCGCGCCCAAATTTTGCAGCCTGAGAGTGCGAGCCCTGCTTAAGAGCTGGTCAGCCGTACTGCGTCCGCCCCAATAGTCCTCAAGTGCAAATTTAAGTTCGCGGTTTGGGCCGATGCGCGCAAAACCCAGATTGTGAAGCTTGGCCATGGTGGTTTCCTTTGAGCTTTTTCAATTAACGTTGCCGAGCACTTTAGGGGAAACCACTCATGATGAATAATGGTATAAACTCACGCTTATATGAGAATTATTCATGATTTAATCTGAGCCTAGGTGGAGTGACTAGATGCACTGACTTGGTTTGCGACTTTTCATCGCTAGCAAAAAGCGGATGGTGAAACCTGGTTTAACTATCCAACCATGACATTTGAGGAGAACCGGTAGATGATCGAGCGAATGGTATGATCGAGCGAAGCCACTTAAGTATCTTGGATCAGATCGACAGACACGGCTCTCTAACCAAGGCAGGCGAAGCGCTACACCTGACTCAGTCGGCGCTCAGCCACAAGATCAGCAAACTGCAGCAGCAGATGGGCGGCGCGCTCTGGGTCAAAGAGGGGCGCAAGCTCAAACTCACCCCAGCGGGCAACTATCTGCTCAAAGAAGCCAAGCGCCTGCTGCCGCAACTCGAACGGCTGGATCGGCGCTTGCTGGAACATGCGCGCGGCGAGCTTGGGCGTCTCAATATCGGCATGGAGTGTCACCCTTGTTATCAGTGGCTGCTCGGGGTGATTGACCCCTTTATGCAGCAGCGGCCGGGGCTAGAGGTTGATGTCAAACAGCGCTTTCAGTTTGGCGGCATGGCAGCGCTGTTCAACCACGAGATCGACATTCTGGTCACCCCCGATCCGGTGCTCACGTTCGGTGTCACTTTTGAGCCGGTTTTTGCTTATGAGCAGGTACTGATCGTGAGTAACCAAAATCCGCTGGCTACAAAGAATTTAGTGATGCCAGAGGAGCTGCGTGACCAAGTGCTCTACACCTATCCGGTGGCAAGCGAGCGACTCGATATCTTTGCGCAATTTTTAACCCCCGCCCGGCAGCAGCCCAAAAGCCACAAGACGCTTGAGGCCACCGAGATGATCCTGCACATGGTCGCCTCTAACCGCGGCGTCGCCACTTTGCCCAAGTGGTTGGCGACGCGTCATGCCCAGAGCCTGCCGATCCGCGCGCTGTCGCTCGGCAGAGCAGGTATCCACAAGCAGATCCACCTAGGTGTGCGGAGCAGCGAGCGCGAGCTACCCCACTTGAGTCGGTTTATCGAGGTTGCCAAGTCTCAGGATACCGGCAACTTTCTGATTGACTGAGAGCTGGTAGCGAAGTATTAGGTAAAATGACTGCCTAGCTGACTGAAAACCAAGGTTTGAGCGTGGGGTCCAATTAAGCGCTTGAGGAGTTGTTGGTTCGGGCTTAGCGTTATACACGCCTCGGTTGAGCGGCCTTAGTGCGCTGGCTAGTCGGATTTTAGGTAAACCCCACTGTGCTAGGGCCTATCACAAGCTTTGCAAACTGTGAGCTTTGTTGATCACATAATGATTTATCCACACAACCTTAGGATGAACGGCAAAGCGATTGATTTTTAGAGCCGCCGTTTTATACCGCCGCTTGTTAATCTCCAGATAAATACTCCCAAACTATCTCAACCCACCGTGTTACTGAGTTCCACGCAGCCACAAGCACCGACTCCCAAGCCACTTAAGGCTCACCGATCTAAAACACCCATCCCACGCCATCTTTCAGTTCAAAACAGAAACCGCAAATCACCCCAAAAGTCAGTCACCGCCTGACGTCCAACCTCTCCCGCACGAAGTGGAAACTCAGGCGATCTTCAAAAACCTTTAACCTAATGTAAATTCTTTATTGATAATCGTTCTCGTTATCACTACAATTCGCAAAATAGATAGCGGCCATGAGCTGTATCGATCAACTTTCGCGGATTGGTGAACATGAAGACATTTTTCAAACGTTTTAATCTAGGGCGCTTAAGCCTGCTAGCAAGCGCAGGTGCCTTCCTCCCGCTGCAAGCTCAGGCAGCAGAGGCGCTGTCTGTTCAAGACATGTTTTGGCAGGCTGACTGGGTTGTGAAGGCAGTGTTGATTAGCTTGCTGCTCGCCTCGATCCTTTGCTGGTGTGTGTTTGTGGCCAAAGCACTGCAGATTCGCGCTGAGCGGCGAGCGCAAAAACAACTGCTAAACAGGCTGCTCACTCACCCTGAATTCCTTGGGGCAATCAGTGATCCGGAACTTGAAAACCACCCAAGTTTAATTGCCGCTCAGGCTGAGCTGAGCGACTCGGTGGGGATGTTGAGCGACGCGGAAGGGGTCAAAGAGCGCCTGGTTTCGCGCTTAAGTGATCTTGAAGCTACCCGAAGTCGTCAGCTGAGTAGCCAGATCGGACTGCTCGCCAGTATCGGTTCGGTTGCACCTTTTGTGGGCTTGTTTGGCACCGTCTGGGGGATCATGAACGCCTTTATCGGCATCGCGCAAAGTCAGACCACGAGCCTCGCTGTGGTGGCTCCGGGGATTGCCGAGGCGCTGCTCGCCACCGCCATGGGCTTAGTGGCTGCGATCCCCGCTGTAGTGATCTACAACCAGCTGACCCTGCGCGTGCAAAGTTTTATGGAAGATCAAAGCCTGGATTCGGCAGCGGTACTGCGCTTAGTGTCTCGCTTTTTGAGCGCGCAGAACTGCGCCCCATCTGCTCCCCTAAAACCCTCTCACTCAGAAGCAAAAGCGTCGGGGCAGTAGCATGTCACTCAAGCTACCCTCTCGCCAAAGCACTGCGCTGCCCTTAAAACATGAGATAAATGTCACTCCGTTTATCGATGTCATGCTGGTTTTGCTAATTATCTTTATGGTGGCCGCTCCTCTAGCCACCCGCCAGATGCCAGTTGATCTGCCCAGTTTGTCGGCGGGAGCGCAGACGCCAGAGCAACCGATCACGCTATGGATCACCGAAAATGACCTATGGTATATCAATGATACCTTGGTAGAAAAAGATCAGGTTATCCCGCGCATAGACGCGATTAGTGCTCAGACTGCCTCAACCCCAAACGCTGACGGAGCGCCGGTCCAGCCAAATACCCGCTTGCAAATCCGTGCCGATAAAACCTTGGCTTACGAGCAGGTCATGGGCGCCATGAATATGCTGAGCGCTGCTGGTTACACTCAAATTGGTCTGATCGGAGTTGATGGCGGTGCTGGTACCAGTACCCCGCCAAAGACTCAGGCAAGCGGTGAGCTTGCTACTGCTTCGATCAATCAAACCTCTGCATCTTCTGGTAGCGAGGGAATCTAGGTGAGCGATCTCGCAAAACCTGAGCGACTGACTCGGCAAGGCATGAGCCCCAGTGGCAAACGCTGGAGCTTGGGGTTACTTGCGGCAGTCGCCCTGCACAGCGCTGGCGGAGCACTACTGCTAGTCGATGACAAATCGCCCGAAACAGAGCCTGAGACCGTGATCACCGTGCAATTGGCCACGCAAAGTGCTTCTGACTCTGCTTCAGCCGCCAGCACGCAGGCGAGCGAACCCCAGCAGGAGCCACAGTTTCAAACCAGCCTATCCGCCCGAAGTCTACAAAAGCCCCAACAGCTGCAACCACAAGACGCGTATGAGCCTAGCCCGTTAGCAACCAAAACCGCAGCGACACCTGATAGAGCTCCCCGAACCCGACCTCAGCCCCAGCCCAAACCCCAGGTGGAACCGGAACCGGTGAGCCGCCCCGCGCCAAAAACTGTCGAAAACACCGTGGTAAAAACCGCAGAAACTGCTGTATCTGAACCGATCAAAAACCCAGCAACCCAGCAAGTGACCCGCTCTGAGCTCGTTACGGACTCCTCAACTCTAAGCTCGAAAGCTGCACCGGCTAACAAATCCGCCAATACAACGCAGAGCACGGCAACCAAAGCGGCAACCAGCAACAGTGCATCATCAAGCGCTCCAAGCATTCAGACCAAGGGCTCTTCAACTGCACCTTCAACAACAGCATCTTCCTCACAAGCCAAAACACAAACCCCCGCCAGCGCTAAGGCAGCCAAAAAGGCCACGCAAAACTACTACGCCATGATCAGCGCCCACCTAAACCGCCACAAGTCCTACTCTGCTGCCGCCAAAAAGCAGCAGCTGACCGGCATGGTCACGGTGCGATTTACCGTCGAGCCAAACGGAGTGATCAGCGCCTCAAGCATCAAAACCAGTAGCGGTCACGCCCTGCTCGATGACGAAACCCTAAAACTGCTTGCGCGGGTTAGCCCCCTGCCGCCCATGCCAGCTGACATGAGCCAAGAGCCCGTCAGCATCTCGCTGCCGATTAACTATCAGCTGCAGACGCGCTGAACTCAAGCTAACTCGATTTATCCACCGTTGTCATTTTACTTATAAAAGGAGGGCACCATGAGCAACCAAAACACCCTCAAGCCCGTACGCATAAAGCGACCGGCCACACTCAGTAAAAACCGCTTTAAGGCGAGCGCCACCCTGGCGGCGGGACTGGCCTGCCTATCCCCAACCGTGCAGGCAGCCGAGACCACAGAACCTAACGAAGTCACGCTCGACACCCTGCAGATCGCAGACGCCAGCGCCGACGTGAACCCATATGCCGAGGCCGGCGCGCCCTATAAAGCCAAGTTCTCAGGCGACGCACGCCGCTTGCAACCCCTGTCCGAGACCCCCGCGACAATCGAGGTGATCACCGAAACTCAGCTGGAAAACTCAGGTGCAAGCGATCTGCGCGATGTGCTCGACAACCAACCAGGGATCACCGTCGGCACCGGGGAAAATGGCAACGCGTTTGGTGATCGCTATATTATCCGTGGTCACGAAGCGAGGAGCGACGTGTTTGTCGATGGGCTACGCGACCCTGGCATGACCACGCGGGAAACCTTTGCGGTGGATCAAATCGAGATCACCAAAGGCCCCAGCTCAACCTTTGCCGGACGCGGCTCAACTGGCGGCGCAGTTAACTCGGTCACCAAACAAGCCAGCACCGACTATGACTTTAACCAAGTCGATTTGAGCGTCGGCACTGACAACTATGGCCGTGTCACCACCGACTCAAACGTGGTGCTGAGCGAGGACGCCGCAGTTCGGGTGAACTTGCTGCTCGGCACTGAGGAAGTGCCCGATCGCGGGTTTTCTGATCGCAAGCGCTTGGGCGCGGCGATCTCAGGTAAGTTTGGCCTGAGCGACAAAACCGATTTGACCCTCGACTACTACCACTTAGACGCTGAAGACACGCCAGATCTGGGTAGCTACACACCAGCGGTCACGCGAAACGCTGCAGGCGACGTGGTCAGGGACGGCCCGTGGGACGGCGCGCCCAACTACACCCAGCGCGGCGACTTCTTGAACACCGAGGTCAACACGGTTACCGCGCGCCTTGTGCACCGCTTGAGCGACAGCATCACCCTCAGTAACGCCGCCCGCTTTGGTAAAACCAACAACGGCTATGTGCTCACCGGCCTGCGCGGCGGCGCCTTCGATCCGGATGCCGGCACCTATGATCCGCTGACGCTGAGCACTCACCAGGGTTATCAGGAGGTTGAGTACTATGTCGATCAACTAAATGCCTTGATCGACACCAATTTGCTCGGTTTGAATCATGAGCTGGTGGTGGGCGCAGAGTTCTCAAACCTCTCCGTCGACAACGGGACTTATAACATCACTGATCAGGGCACGACCAACTGCGTGGCAAATGGCCGCGGTGGCCCAAGCCCCGCGTACTGTATTACCGATGAGAACCGCAATCTGATCACCGATGACATCCACAATGTGCTGCAGCGCAGCATCTCTAAAGGCGATCTCGACAGCCAGTGGCAAGTACAAACGATCTCAGCCTACCTAAACGACACAGTCAAACTCACCGACTGGTTATCTGTGCATGGCGGTGTGCGCTTGGACTCGGTGGACTATGAAAACAAAGTCACTGGTAGAGACGGCACCGACACTGACTATGCTTACACGGAAAACCTGTGGAACGGTCATGCTGGTCTAAGTGCTAAGCCTTTTGAGGAGACCTACGTCTACGCCAACTGGGGCACCGCCACCAACATCAACGGCGGTGAGTCTGATTTAGGCGGTAGCTGTGGCTACGGCGGGATCTGCGTCGCAGACGGCACTGAGATTGGTGACGGTAGCCCAGAGCGCACGAGCAGCTATGAGATTGGGGTCAAGCAAGAGCTGTTTAACGAGAAACTGCTGCTCACGGCTGCTGCTTTTCAAATCGACAAAGACGATGTGTTTGAGTCAGCAGGGGACGGCTACGCCTCAGGCGGAAGCCTAAACACCGGTGCTAACCGTGTTCGCGGTATCGAGGTGGGTCTGGCGGGTAACATCACGCCGCGCTTATCGGGACAAATCGGTGCCGCCTTCATGGACTCTGAAGTCACCGATTCAAACGACGCCGATAAAATCGGCCGTCGCCTGAGCAACTTTGCCGACAACCAAGCCAGTGGTCAGCTGAGCTTCGCACTCACCGACCGTTTGAGCTTCGGGGGAGCTGCCACCTATAAAAGCAGCCTGTTCGCCGGTCAACCCGACGATGCAGCAAGCTACAACACCGAGATTGGCGAGTACACCTATGAGGTGCCGGACTACTGGACATTTGACACCTTTGCCAGCTACCAAATCACCCCGAGTGTCTCAACTCGCGTGAACCTCACCAACTTAACCAACGAGGACTATTACTTAGCCGGCTACCGCAGCGGGCACTTCCTCTATAAAGGCGACGAGCGCCGCCTAACCTGGACCATGAGCGCAAAATTCTAACTGACGAGCTTTGAGGCCGACCTTGGCCTTGCCCCGCTACCCTTCGAGGGTGCGGGGTTTTTTGGGTATCGGTATCTTAAATTAGCAAAATGGAGCCCAATTTATGCTCACGATCATCGAGGATCTGCTCACACCAGCTGAGGTCCGTGACCTTTGTAGTGACCTAACTCAAGCCAACTGGGTCGATGGAGCACAGTCCGCAGGCTCACGCTCGGTTAAGGTCAAACAAAACCAGCAAGTCGAGCGCAGTGACCCACTGGGTTTGCAGCTCTCCAACCGACTGCTCGCGCGCTTTGGTGAGCACCCGCAGTTTGTCAGTGCGACGCTGGCGCAAAAGATCTGGCCACCGATGTTCAACCGCTACACGGGCGGTGGTCACTATGGCCTGCACGTCGACGCCGCGCTCATGCACCACCCCGAGCTGGGACTGGACCTCAGAAGCGACATATCTGGCACCCTGTTTTTAAACGACCCCGATGAGTATGAGGGCGGTGAGCTGCAGATCGAGACCGCTTTTGGAGCACAGTCGGTGAAACTGCCCAAAGGTCACCTAGTGCTCTACCCTTCAAGCTCCCTGCACCAAGTGACGCCGGTCACGCATGGCACGCGAGTGGCGGCGGTGACTTGGATCCAAAGCTCAGTGTCCGATGACTCAGCGCGCACCATGCTGCATGAGCTTGATCAATCGATACAGTCGCTAAGCGCTCATGTTGATAGTCAAGGTGAGGTGGAGAATCTGGTGCGCCTGTATCACAACCTGCTGCGGCGCTGGGCGAGCGCTTAGGGCTTTTAACTCCCTTAGAAGTGTTCGTCAAAAGTTACGTCTTTAAAGCTCGACCCTTCAAAACTCGACTAACCATCAAATCTCGGCCTCATCCACACGAGACCCAGCTCTCTCCAACGTGAGCGCCGATCAAGGCTAACTTTGGTCAGATCCGAACAAGCAGCCACCAGACTGGTGAACACCGATCACGTGGGCATTTGCATAAGGAAGTCATCTGCTCAGTAACCATTAAGTGGATGGCCACCCATCCTTTAATTTCTGATGAGTAACCGCCACCCAACATAAGTACCTAAGCACGACACCCACACTTAGCTTTTTATGGGTTACATTTTGCAAAACCTGATCAGAGACAACCCATGAATATCTTAGCTTTTGGCGCCAGCAATTCAAAAACCTCCATCAACAAGGCGCTCGCGACCCACGCCGCTGAAGTGTTTCATGACGAGCTGATGCCCGATTGCAACATCGAGGTGATCGACCTAAACGACTACGAGATGCCGCTGTACAGCATCGACTACGAACAGGAGCACGGGGTTCCGAAACTTGCGCAAGCTTTTTTGGATAAGATCGGTGAGTCTGATGCGCTGATCATCTCTTATGCCGAGCACAACGGGCACTACACGGTCGCCTACAAAAATGTCTTTGATTGGGCGTCTCGCCTAAACGGCAAAGTGTTCCAGGGCAAACCTAAAGTTGCGTTGTCTGCTTCACCGGGCAAGGGCGGCGCCAGCTCCGTGTTATCGGCCGCCGCAGGTTCGGCGGTGTTTTTTGATGCCAAGCTTGTCGGTCAGCTCTCGGTGCCTAACTTCGGTGATGCCTTTGATACCGATGAAGGCAAATTGGTGGATGAGGATTTGGCGGCAGAGCTCAGATCGGAGCTGCAGTCCTTAAAAGACGTGCTTGAGGATTGAGCTGAGCACTCTTTATGGATCAGCCGGTTAACTACCGGCTTTTTTTATCGAGCAGTTTTGGCCGATCGGTTGACGCTTAGCCGATTAACACTTGCCTAAGCTTGAGCCAAACTGGTAAACCTAGATCTCTATCGACTTGCCAGCTGATCCCATGACACCCAAACTCACCTCACCCGGCCTGTTTGCCACGGCCCTGATCCATACTTGCCTGTTACTCAGTGCCTGCATGAGTCAGTACACTTGGGTCAAGCCGGGCGGCACGCCCAGCCAGCTTGCGAGCGCGAAACTGGGCTGCGATGAGCGGGCGCTTGACCTTTACCCGATCACGCTCGATACCCGCACTAGTTACCGGACTCAGACGGTCGACTATGTTTGCACCACCGCAGCTACCCGAGATACTCCTGCCGAAAAGGGTGTCTGCCAGCGCGAGGAACGAGTACCTGAAACTACCCGTTTTGATATCAACCAATCCCAGCGCAGCGCTTACGTGAACACGTGCCTCGCCTCCCAAGGGTGGGTTTACACCAAGCTTGAGTCATAGCTGAATAGCCGCCCCGATCTAGCCGGTTTTGTCTGGATGAACTCAGCCAAAGGGTAAGCTTTTTAAAGTGTTTCGCCTGAATTTATGACATTTTAGTGCATACGGCTTTGAGGCTTTACTCAACCACCCCATCCAAACTGGGAATACGATCGTACTCACCGGGTTTGGCAATCGACGCCAGCAACACTCGTTCAGCCACCGCTCGATACATCGCGATCTGCTCCGGCGGTTTTGGCGATGGGCAGTAAGCGCTGCTGCCAGCGTGCTCGATCGCCCGCACCAAGGTATCAATCATAAAGGGCTTAAGAGGTTTTTCGCCCTGCTGCTGCGCGATCAGTCGCCAGATTTGTGCGATTTCAGCCACCAGCTGATCGCGGCGCATGGCCGCTGGTGAATCCGGGTTGTGAAACTCATGATAGATCGCGGCGGCCACCTGCCCTTGCGCCTCGCACCACTCAAAATACACCCCGATCATCGTCTTAACCAAATTGATCTGATCCATGCCCGGGATAAGCGCCGCCATCATGGCAGTGCGCAGTTGATCGTTGGCCTTCGTGACCACCAAATCAATCACCTCATGTTTGTCCTTGAACAGGCGATAAAACAAGGCTCTGGACACCCCACCAGCTTGAGACAACATCTCAACCGTGGCAGCGCTGTAACCGACGTCGCCGTATACCCTTGATGCCGCATCAATGATTCCTTCTTTCAACTCCTCGCCCTGCGGCTCGTTCGCTCGAGGACGACCCGGTTTACGCGCTTTGGTTTTAGGCGGAGTTGATGTCTGCATAGAAACTTGATGAAAAACTGATGGTGCAATATAACATGCATGATATATTACACTAGTGTATCGTTTTGGATCGCGCCTCTAAATTTGCGAACCGTAGCACATAAGGATCTGAAATAACCCATAGGACGGATAGCAAAGATGTCACAAGAAACCGATGTTGATTACCTGATCATCGGCTCAGGATTTGGTGGATCTGTATCAGCCCTCCGGCTTCGCGAAAAGGGCTGGAAAGTTGCCGTCGTCGAGCAGGGCAGGCGTATCGGACGCGCCGAGATAGAGGCTGGGAAAAAGAGCCTAAGCAAACTGATTTGGATGCCCAAGCTCGGCCTCAAAGGCTACTTTGTGCAGCACGTCTTTCGTCATGTGGCCATAGTTGGCGGGGTGGGCGTGGGCGGTGGCAGTATAGTTTGGGGTGCCGTCATGCTGGAGCCCAAGCCGTTTTTTTATCTGGATCCGCACTTAAAAAAGCTTGGCCTAAATTTAAAAGCCGAGCTGGCGCCGCATTTTGTGACCGCCCGCCAGATGCTCGGCGTACAGACCAACCCACGTCAAACCACTCAAGATCAATATCTCAAGCAAACGGCAGAGAGTCTAGGCGCTGCCGATACCTTTGGCTCGGTGCCAAATGCGGTCTTTTTTGGCACACCCGGAGTCACCGTCCCCGATCCTTATTTTGACGGTCAGGGGCCTGAGCGTGAGGGCTGTATTTACTGCGGCGGGTGTTTGACGGGTTGCCCCACCGGATCAAAAAATGCCCTATACCAAAACTACTTGTACTTGGCTGAACAGCAAGGGGTTCAGATTCTGGCTGAACGTAAAGCCGACAAGATAGAGCCGCTGAGTGGCGGTGGCTACCGAGTCACCTTGGTAGATGCAATCTCAGGCAAGCCCAAACAGGTACTGACCACCAAGAAACTGATCCTAAGCGCCGGTGTCGTCGGCACTCTGGAGCTACTCTATAAGAACCGCGACTTTTATCAAACCTTGCCTGAGATTTCAGCCACGTTAGGTCAACTGGTGAGAACCAACTCGGAGGCGATCACCGCAGTACTTCACCCCAAAGGGGTCGATGTCAGCGACGGGACGGCCATATCAACTGATTTTTACCCAGATGATTACACCCACGCGACCCAAAACCGCTTTGATCGAGGTTATCGATTCATGCGCATGTACATGGGACCGATGGTGGATGATGAGCAGCCTATCCGACGCGCCCTCAAAACCGTGGCGCTCATGTTAGCTTCACCCGTACTCATGCTGAGCAACTGGTTTGCGCGTGATTGGGATAAGCGCATCACTGCCTTTACCGTCATGCAGGATCTGGACAACCACATCGGGATTGAGTATCGCAAGCGCTGGTGGTCACCCTTTAAGCCGGTATTAGTCAGCCGCCAAAATCCCGGTCATGAAGCGCCGACCTACTTGCCGATTGCCAATCAGCTGACCCGGGACTTTGCCAAACACAGTGGCGGCAAGGCCATGAACATGGTGTCAGAGTCGATTGGCGGGTTATCGACCACCGCACACATATTGAGCGGTTCTCCCATGGGACATACGTCAGTTGAGGGCGTTATCGACACCAACCATGAGGTGCATGGCTACCCAGATTTGTTCGTGGTCGATGGGTCAAGCATCCCGGGTAACATTGGGGTAAACCCCAGTCTGACCATCACTGCGATGGCTGAGCGATTTGCCGCGCTTCAACCAACAAAACCAACCCACATGTACGACCATTAAGGAGTGACCATGCCCGGCTATAACCTGCGCTCAACCCAATCATTGATTGATTTATTTAACAAACTAACCCCTGTTGAGTCGCTGAGCGGAATTTATCAACCTGAACTACCTGGGCACAGGTTTTTGGTCCCTTTTAAGTGGCTTTTTTTGCGCGTGACAGGCTTACCCGGCTGGAAAGGCAAACAGTTCATGGGCACTCATGCACTGAACTTAATTACCCGATCAAACCGAGTGGTTTCTGGTCCGCGTATGGATCTCTCGATCCGCCCCTCACGCATCGATGGCAAACAGGGTCTTGCTGCCACTTACGGCCCAGAGGCGCCCTTTATGTGGCGTCACTGCACTGATGAGTTTCGTTGGTTGGATGATCAGACCATCCTTGGCATGAGTCACTTTGATGTGATTGGCATGCGCTCGATTAAGACGATGTTTATCCTGCATCACGCCCCCGATCATCCTGGTATCGCAGCCTAACGGATCAATTGGGCCACGGCCCATCATGCCCATAAAAGCGTAAGAAGCTATGAAAAGCTCAGACGAGCAAGATACCGGGGTGGACAGGGCGTTCAGGGTTGATACAGCGGGTATTGCTCAAGCACTGGCGAAGCAGAGTGGCGACTTTATCCCGCTCGAGGAGCCAAGCCCAAGTCTTAAAAACCCCGATTAAAACCAATTTAAGAGAAACGCATGAAAAATCAAAACATACTCATCACCGGCGGCTCCTCCGGCTTAGGACTTAGCCTCGCCAAGTCCTTGGCGCCGGGTAACCGACTGCTGCTGATTGCTCGGGATCTTCAAAAACTCGAGCAAGCCAAAATCGACATCCAAGCGACAGCACCTGGCGCTGAGGTTGAGGTTGAGGTGCGCTCGATCGACATCATGCAGCCCGAAGCTGAACAGCAGTTAATCCAAGTGATTGACCGCTTTGGCGGCGTCGATCTACTGATTAACTCCGCCGGTATCTTGCGTGAAGGCTATTTTGAAGATTTAGGCCTTGAGGACTTTCGCAGCACTATGGACATCAACTTTTTTGGCACCTTGTCCTCGATACGTGCAGCCTTGCCAAGCCTTAAAGCTCGCCAAGGTCGGGTGTTAAATGTCGCTTCGATCGCTGGCCTCACCGGAGTCTTTGGCTACGCGGCCTATTGCAGCTCCAAGCACGCCCTGATCGGATTGACCGAAGCGCTCAGCTTTGAGCTAAAACCCATGGGCGTGGGCATCCAGGTGGCTTGTCCTCCGGAGTTTGACTCACCCATGGTCGATGCGCTGGATCAAACCCGTACGCCAGAGAACCGCGCCCATGTACTCATGATCCCCAAGATGAGTTTAGAGGATATCACCGCTGGTATATTGAGGGGCATGCAGAGCTCGGAGCTGATCATCATCCCCGGTGCGCAGTCCAAACTCATGGCATTTGGCCTGCGCCACTTCCCCACCATCAGCCGGATGATGGCGCACGCCAAGATCAAATCAGCAAAAACCAAAAACAGAGAATCCGCATGAAGCAATTTACAGGCAAGATCGCCGCCATCACTGGCGCAGGTTCAGGTATCGGTCGGGCACTGGCGCTAGCGCTGGCAGCCGAGGGCTGTCACTTGGCACTAGCTGACATCAGCGGGGCGGGACTTGAGCAAACGCGTGCGCTCTTGGCCACCTCCGGCGTCAAGGTATTAACGACCGTGCTAAATGTCGCCGAAGAAACATCGGTTTATGCTTGGGCGGACGAGGTTGTCGCGCACTTTGGTGCGGTCAACCTGATCTTTAACAATGCCGGCGTCGCGCTGTCAGGCACCGTCGCTGCGCTGAGCCTAGAGGATTATCGCTGGATCATCGATATTAACCTATGGGGCGTGATCTACGGCACCAAAGCCTTTTTGCCGCACCTTGAGAGCTCGGGCGACGGTCATATCATCAACATATCAAGCGTGTTTGGACTGGCTGCCCAGCCTCTCATGAGTGGCTACAACACCACCAAGTTTGCGGTGCGCGGCTTTACTGAAGCCCTCAGACAAGAGCTAGAGTTCAGCAAAAGCTGTGTGAGCGCCACCTCGATCCACCCAGGCGGAATCAAAACCAACGTCGCCGCCTCAGCGCGCCAATCGAGCAGTGTCGCTGAAGCACTCGGGGTCACGCCTGAGGAAGCCAGCGCCCAGTACGAGCGCAGTTTCATCACCACCCCTGAGTCGGCCGCCAAGGCGATCTTAAAAGGCGTGCTTAAAAACCGTCGCCGCGTGTTGATCGGACCCGATGCTTATCTGTTCGACATCATGTCGCGTCTCATGCCTTCAGGTTTTCAGTGGATACAAGTACGAGTGCTCAAGATGCTGAGCCGCAACAAGTGACGAGCAACAAGCTCCGGCCTTAAGCCAAATCAACCAAAACCACCTCCGATTGGGGGTGGCTTTAGCAGGGCAAAATGCCCACCATAGCCAACACCGGCCCGCGCTAGCGTCTTAAAGAACCCAGGCACACGTAGCCACTTATGAGCACAATGCTTGCTTCGAGCTGTGTCCAGCAGCCATGACATTTGTCTCAAAAGCTCATCAAAAACACCCCTTAATCCAAAAATAAGGCGCAGACCACCGAATCAGGCTAGTCTATGCTCTATAAATAACAGGGAGTTCGCTGTGCAGCGGGTCAAATCAGGGCTTGAGCAAGCCACCAGTGACGGCGTGATCACGGCCGATCAGTTAGAGCAGCTGCTGCCCTACTTTATTGGGCAAGAGGACGACACACAGACCGCCAAATTTAACTTCACCAACCTGCTCTACTACTTCGGCGGGCTGCTTGCGATCAGCTCGATGAGTATCTTTATGGGAACCAGCTGGGCGCTGTTTGGCGGTCTGGGTGTGCTGCTACTTAGCCTCGTGTACGGGTTTGCAGGCCTTACCCTGCTGCATGTGTTTCGCGCGCGTGATTTACCTATACCCGCGGGGATCATGGCCGCGTTTGTACTGACACTGGTGCCGCTGGCGATCTTTGGCGCGCAGAAGTGGCTGGGTTTTTGGCCCGAGGGTAGCCAGTATCAAGACTTTCACCGCTACATCCGCTGGCACTGGTTGATCATGGAACTTGGCACGCTGGCCGCAGGGGCGCTCATGATCTGGCGCTACCGCTACCCTTTTATCATGATGCCGATCGCCGTCACCCTGTGGTACCTATCGATGGATCTCACCGCGCTGATCATCGGATCAGGTAGCATCGACTGGGGGCTTGCCGACACCGTGTCGCTGTGCACCGGTCTGATCACCTTGCTGATCGCGCTGTGGATTGATCTGCGCACGCGCTCCAGCCAGGATTATGCGTTTTGGCTCTACCTTGCCGGTTCCCTTGCTTTTTGGGGCGGGTTTGGCTCGCTGGTTTGGGGCATGGATCTGGGCAAACTACTGTTTGGCGGCGCTGGTCTGATCAGCATGGGACTGGGCGCGCTGCTCGTGCGCCGCACCTTGGTGGTTTTCGGCGCGATAGCGGTCACCAGCTTTTTGAGCTACCTGGCCTTTGAAGTGTTTGCCAGCAGCTGGCTGTTCCCCATGGCGCTGACTGGCCTTGGAGTGCTGATCATCTATGTCGGGATTTGGTGGTCGAAAAACTCAGCGCGCCTCACCGATCAGTTGCACCGCCGGCTTCCGGCTGAGCTGCGCGATCTGCTCGAAAACCGCCAATCTTCAATTGACGACTAGGATCAGCAAAATGCCTCCCCATCCAGCCACTCGCGGTGACCCAGCGGTGCGCTGGCCGCTCAGGCTGAGTGAACGGGTGAGACCGAAACTGAGCCTGCTTAAACCCAGTGTTTAGATTAAAAGTGTCCTGTTTAGAAGCGCCCATAGTAAATGCCTGATTGCAGTGGTTCGCATAACAGACGCTCAAGCTCACCTGCAAAGCCCGCTCACCTCAATAGGACAACCCCGTATGACTGACGCGACAAACCAGCACCACACCATCAACGCGGCCGAATTTGGTGTCCGCGATCTGGCAGCGACGCGGGCATTTTTTGAGCAAGTCTTTGAGCTTGAGTTCACCGCATACGGCGGCGGCGCTTACCTAGATACGGTTTGCGGCGGGGTCACCCTAGGGCTTTATGAGCTTACATCGCATGCGAGCGAGGACGATCAAGGTACTGCTCAGGGTTTGGGCTTGCTGCCGGTCTTACTGATCTTCTACTCACAAGGTCTTAAGCAAAGCCAAGCGCAGACCCTAAGCGCCGGCGGGCAGATCGTCAAAGACGCTTTTGCTTTCCCCGGCGGCAGGCGCTTTCACTTATGTGAGCCCAGCGGGCATGAGTTTGCGGTGTGGAGTGATCGTTAACACCCTCCTAAGCACAAACTCAAAAGCGCTCAAGCCAAACCTCACTGATTGACTCGCTGGCTCACTCACTGATTGACTCACTTATTGACAGCCACTGTGCTGGCACCAAACCCGCGCGCCACCAAATCACGCGCAGCCTGCACATAAAAATCAGCTGATCCGCCGGGGTAGGCAGGGTCTTGATCAGCCGCAGCCAGCGGGCCATAAATCGGGTTTTCTCCGGTGAAAAACATATGGTGATAACCACTGCCCTGTCCGCTTAGCGTGTGCACGTGCTCCGCCTCAAAGGGCAAGCGATCAAATCGCTGCGAGTCCACACTCACGTAACCGTCGTTCGCGCCGCCAGTTAGCGAAATCAAGCGGTGCGTCGCTGCGCTCCCCCAGCGATCGCTCCAGTTGTTGACCTTGGCGGCGTAGCTTATGTATCGAGTCGGGCTGGCTGCCTCAACCGCTGGCGGCACCTCTGAAGCAAAGCCCGGCTGAATTTGTAAAATTCTCAGCAGATCACTCCAGCCCCAACCGCCTGACTCACCGCGCATGTAGCTGGGGGAGAGCTCTGTCATGGATCGCAAGTAAGCCATGTAGCGCTGGGTGAAGCTAAGCGGAGCTTTGTCGGCCGCGCTGATCACATAGTAGGGCTCGCCAAGCGGGCTAATCTCAAACAGAGGCTTTTGTGTTTGGGCGTCATAACTGCCCAGCTTCCAAAAGCTCTGATCAAACGCCGCACGCCCCGCCGATTTGAGCAGTGGATCACTTTGCATATCTAACCAGCCGCTGCCGGTCAGTTTGTTGGTGGCATACAGTGCTTTTAGCCCCAAACCTGCCGCCTCAGCGCCAAAGGGTTCACCGGCGGTGCTCACTAGAGCCGCGATTTGTTCGCCCATGAGCCTGCCGCTTACTTTATCGCCATTCCCTGTTTCGTCCAGCGGTAGCGCGCCGATCAAGTAGCGGGCGTCTTGGGAGCCCTGTGAGTGCCCAAAGATCACCACTTTTTGAGCGCCGGTTTCTTTGAGCGCCTGCTTAACCGTGGCTTTGAGTGAGATCGCCCGATCTCGGTAACCAGCAAAGGCGGGCTTGTCAGATAAAAACACCTGATTGCCACAAGCCTCAAGCGCTTTGATGATTTCTGGGCTGTAGTAGCGCTGGTTGCTGCTCAGATCACGCACCAGATTGGGGTCCTGTACGTTGTAATCTCTTGGCGGCAGATCCAGCTCCGCTTTAGGCACGCCCCACCCGCCGGTGCAATCCATATCACTTGGATCATCGACATCAGCGCTCCAGCCCCGGCAGTACTTCGCCTGCTGGGTGGCCTCGCAAACTTCCGAAGTCACGCCGGCGTTGACTCCTTCCTCATCGGTTTCGCTGCAGATCGCCTTGGTGCCCCAGTGGTGCGACATCACGATGGGGTAAGCCAGTTTGCAGCTGCCTGCTTCTATCGGCGCAGCAGCGGCAGTTAAACTGCCAAAACTTGCCACCAGCAGCGCGCAGGCGGACTTAAAAAGCGGGGCTTTATGCGTTTGAGGAGCGTGATTCATGGGCATTTGTCAGTTTGTTTTGCCAAAGACTAGCCAAAAACTCGCCGCGATTCCTTGGCAAAAGTGTTCGCTAAACAAAACCCTACACAGCGCGCGCCGCCTGCGCCTTACCCTAAAAGCTCTGAACCTTCAGCGCAGCAACCATGAATCTCGTCACCGCCGCCCAGATGCAACGCTTAGAAAAAACCGCTTTTGCCCGCGGAGTCTCAAGCCTTCAGGCGATGGAGCGCACAGGAGGGGCCGTGGTCAGCGCCGTACTAGCCAAATGCCCACCATCAGACACCACGCGCGCAAGTCCCGCCCGCCGTGCTTTGGTGCTTTGTGGCCCAGGGAACAATGGCGGGGACGGATTTGTGATCGCGCGGCTGCTAACGCTTGAGGGTTGGTCGGTGAGCCTGTTTTTACTGGGCGAAGAAGAAAAAGTGGCAGGCGACGCAAGAGTGAATCTTGAACGCTGGCTTGAGCTTGGTGAGCTTCAAAAGCTGACCGCTGAGTCGTTTGAGCACTTGCCAGAGGCCGAGCTAGTCATCGACGCGCTGTTTGGCACAGGGTTATCGCGGCCGGTGGATTTGCCATTAAGCACCCTAGCTGGTCATGGATTTATGGTCGCGGTCGATTTGCCCAGCGGATTGTGCAGTGACTCGGGACGGGTGATCGGAGACAACTGCGTGCAGGCGGATCTCACCGTGACGTTTGACACCGCCAAGCGCGGACACTACTTGGCTGAGGGATCCAAGATGTGCGGTGAGCTGGTGGTCGCCGATATCGGGCTGGATCTTACGATCGGCGAGGCAGAGCAAAAAACCGCGCTCATGCAGCGGATCACCGCGCCTACCTTTGATCTGGCCAAGCGCACAGGCCACAAGTACGGCTACGGCCACGCCGTGGTTTTAGGCGGCGACTCAGGCTCAACCGGAGCCGCGCGCCTGTCAGCTCGCGCCGCGCTTAGGGTCGGTGCGGGGCTCGTGACCTTGCTAACGCCCCGCGCAGCCTTACTGGAAAATGCCTGCCAATTGACCGAGGTGATGCTGCAAAGCGTGGACTCGGTAAGTGATCTTGAGGCGGCCTTAAGTGACACGCGCATGGGCGCGATCGCGCTCGGGCCTGCTTTAGGCGTTGGCGAGGTCACGCGCGAAAAAGTGCGGACGGTGCTGGGTCTGGCTGAGCCGCGCTCGGTGGTGCTGGATGCTGACGCACTGACCAGTTTTAGTGCGGATGCTGGCGGCGATCCAAAGGAGCTGTTTTCGCTCTTGCACCCGCGCTGCGTACTCACCCCGCACTTTGGTGAGTTTGCGCGGTTGTTCCCTGATATAGCCGAAAAGTTAGAAAAAGCCGCGAGTACTGGTCCCGCCTACTCAAAAGCAGACGCCGTGCTGGCAGCGACCAAGCGTGCGGGCTGCACGGTGCTGCTCAAAGGCGCAGACACGGTGATCGGGGATCACTATGGGCAACAATATGGGCAGCTAAGTGTGCACGCCGCAGTTTATGAGGACGCTGCGCCGTGGCTGGCAACTGCCGGAGCCGGGGATGTGCTCACCGGTTTGATTGCAGGGATCATGGCGCGCGGGGCGCGCGCTTATCAAGCGGCCCAAACCGCGAGCTGGGTGCACGCGGCGAGTGGTCGCGGTTTTGGGGCGGGGCTTATTGCGGGGGATATCGTGGAGGGGGTGCCAGAGGTGCTCGAGAGTTTGAGCACTAGGTCGCATGCACCTGAGTAAAGCCCCTAAAGACATGCTTGAGTAAAATTTTATCAATAGTTAAGAAACTGAACGCATCGCAAATTCAATAACCTTAACTTAGCTGTGGCTTAAGCAAGACAACTGATTCTTAAACCCTGCACATTAGAAAACACACCTAATGATCACTCCTCAAATTCAGAACTACCAAACCGCAACACATTGCAGTTCTCTTTGATCGTCCGCTGTAGCGATTCGTCAAAACCATCTTTAGATTCCGCTCGGATTTCTACCGATATAGACACCTCAACACCCAGCTTTGCAGTGAACTGCTCTACCACTTCATCAACTATGGTAGCAAAATCTATTTTTGCCTTTACTGGATCGAGATCAATATTGCCGTAGAACTGTTTTTTAAGGGCAGTTTGGATCTTTGATGTATCTACTCCTCCAGTGATAGGCTGCGGTGGGGTCACCGGCGAACCGCCAGGTACATAAGGTGGCACCGGATTACCACTCGTTGGCTTTATATCAGAGTCTGTTATTGGCAAAGGTTTGGTTTTCTCTCGATACTCTGCTGCCACGTCTTTTTCAATTAAGACACACGCCTCATCAATTAATGGTATGCCGCCACCCCCAAAACAAAAACCCAGATACCGATCTCCATCTTTACCCGATGCATAACCAAAAAAGTCTTCGCTATTCAGCCCTTGCCCAACAGCAGTCCGATAAACCTGATCACTGATTAATCTGGGTAAATACAAGTAGTGACAGGTATCTTGATAAACCTTAAGAGCACTGACATCTTGAACGCCATCTTTTAAATACCACTGAGACAGTAAGTTCTTTAAGTGAATTGGAGACCATTCAGAAGTTATCCACTCCTCCTCACTCAATCTACTCTCGATTTCTTTTAATAAATTAGGTGCGTTATTTGAAACCGAAACCACCTCCCAATCCACTTTACTATCTGTCGCTTTTGGCTGCCCTGGGCAAACAATCCACTTGTAAGCCTCACGAACCAATTGATTAATATTTTTTTCAGCAGCGATCGTGTACTTTTTTGCATTACCTGCCTGAAAGAGATCAAGATTTAATTTTCCCTCATCAATATCGCTAACGATCTCACGCCAAGACAAATAAGTTCGGCCAGCATCATACAAACGCCCCACCACGTCGGTATCAGCAGCGAAGAAAATTAAGCGGTTGCGCTTTTGCCGCGGCTGATCACCACGATGATTCAATATTTTCTCGGCCACCACTGTTGCGCTACTACCATCGGCTTTCGTGTAACTCTCATCAGGCGACAAGATCACCAGTCTTGGACCAGAACCATAGTCGTCCGGCACATCAACAGATTCAGTAAATACATGAACGCCCGCAAAGACTGAACGTCCAGCAAAAGCGCTTGTTACTCGTCGCTTTAGCTCGGCATACAGCGCTGTCTTGTCAATATTTTGTTTTCGGCTTTGCATCTCGCGGCGCAAGTTCGGCTTTGTGTCCAACCAAAAGCGATCCTGTTCAGAGTACAAATAGTGCAATCGGTCACGAAGCCGCTTTAGTACATCTTCAAACACGCCCACGGTTTGCCCAGGCTGAACAGTGCCGAGTAACACTCTCTCAACCTGAATCCCTCTATTAAAATCACCGCTTGTACTGGCAGCACTGCCCAAAAAAATCGTACGCATGGCCCGATGTGCCGCCTGCACACTTCCAAAGCGCGTATCCTCACCATCGATTCGATGAGGTTCAGAGCGATCGCCATCTACCTCACGCTCAAGCACTGGCTCCCAACCCTGCGGTAGATAGTGAATGCTTTTGTTACGCACCAAGCTGTCATCTAGAGGTATTGAGCCAGGCATAATCAAGGCATCTTGATTGTTGTCGTTCCATAACCGGTGAATGATCACCGCCATATACTGAAGCACCCCTCGTGTTCGCTGGAACTTATCCAGCGTTGACCAATCCTCATAGAGGCGATCAAAAATTTCAGGGTGGATAGGGTAAGATGCACACAGCCGCTCGAAGTATTGATTTGATTGTGTTTCGGTTGGGAAATATTGTGCATTTTGCCGATAAAAATCACAGAACTGACGACTGATACCCTCAACTTGCGCGCGATCACCCTCAAATTCAAACAAGCGTCTGCGAACAATCTCAAAGGCCTCTTCGGTTGCGACGGGCTTCCAAACAGACTCAACACGTCCAAAGTGCTTTTCTAACGCGACTAAGGTTTTCTGACCAAAAGAATCGCCCACTTCTGCCTCAGACTCCGGCAGCGACGCTAGCAAGATTGCGTTTGGTACGCTTTTAAAAGCCTCTGTTAAAGCTTGTACGAACTTAAGGTTCGCCTCAAAAGTACCAGCATTGAGTTGGCTTCCTGGTTTTAAGTCGCTGATAAATTTTTGTAGTTCGTCAATTAGCACCACACAAGGTGCCGCTTTTTTGAGTAGATCTATCAGTACATCTTTACCCGGCGCCGTCCCATCACGATCACTAGCGACAACTAGGGCATATCCTGGCTCGCCCAACAGCTGCCAAGCCATCTCCCCCCAAAGGGTGTTAGCGCAAATGTCACCATGTTGTTTGCCTTGGCTAACCGATAGCGCTATGCCATCTAAAACCGCCATATTGGCAAGAGGCAACTCCGTAATCCCGGCTTGATCCAACAGTGGTGATATGCCCTCTAGTTTGTCGGTACTCACTTTACGGGTAGCCAAATGCAACACGGCCAGCATGGTGTGAGTTTTACCGCCACCAAAAGCTGTTTGTAGCTGAATAACCGGGTCGCCGCCTAAGCCAGCTAAGCGTTGAGCTACCGACATCAGCAACAAACGCATACCTTCAGTGATAAAAGTGCGAGAGAAAAAATTCTCAGCATCTTGGTATTCAGGCGCAGCCGTGCCATTTGCCACCTGGCTAATATCGGCAGCAAACTCAGACTGTTTAAATGTGCCCTCTAGGACATCTTTATGTGGTTGCGCTAACTCACGCCAAGGTTTTAAACTCATCACTCGCTCCTATAAACCTAAATCAAGTTTGGACTGTTCATCTTTGTGCCCAACCTCAAAAGAGGCCGAGACAATGCCATGCCATGAACCGATGAGTTCGTTGTAGGCGCGGGCTTCTGTAGCCCATTTTTTGCGCTCGCATAATGTGTACAAGTGGTAAGCCAATTGGCGAATGGGTTCGCCGCGTTCTGGCATGCGCGCAAGTAGCGCCCCTGCTGCGGCTTCGCCTTGTTGATTGAGCATTCTGATCATCTGGTGGCAGGCTTCCCAGATGGGTGTACGCGTGTCTGATTTTGGATCCCAGCCTTGCGGATATTCACCCCACTTAAGCAAACGCACCTTACCGCCACCGGCTTCAATGACACCAGCATCGCGCACTCCATCAACCGAGGTGCCTTTTGCGCGCGCTAAAGTATCGGCTTCACCAAATTGGCCTTCGCCCCAACCGTATTGGCTAAACCAATCGTCACAAAACAGTGTGTCCGCATCAAAGTTGCCGCTGTCAGGGTTGAGGTAATCGGTAATAGCGCGATTAATTAAAATCAGCGCATCGTGAACACTCATCTTGCTGCCATCTTGGTTGAGTACGGCAGCGTATTTGGAATAAATGGCCATTCCAGGACCAATAGCAGCTTGGGCTAAATCCACCGGCGCGATAGGTGTAGTGCCGGTTTCGCCGCCGATCATAGCTTCCAGAGCATCAGGCATTTTTTCGCGTAATTCGCGTTGGAATTCGCGTCTGGAGATGGAATGCGCTTCGAGTTCTCGCTTCTTACACACCAAAATTACAGATGAGGCCAAAGCATTGCTACCTATACCTATGCTTCTGGCCTCCCTCTCTGTTCTCATAGGCCAAGTACCATCTATAGAAAAACCCGCACGAATAATAGCTTCGATAAAAGTTTCCCATCCGGTACTTGATGTACTCCCTTCCTTTGTTTCGGCCTGCTTGAAAGCGTAATAGATTGTAACGGGAAAGGCTGGATGACCTTTATCGGCCATATTTTTAATAGCCAATGTCATCCCATTTAGAAAAAATAACTCTGCATTTTCTTTGCTACCATGTCGATAGGGAGTAGCAACAAGCTCTTCGGCTTTAGGCACAGCTAAAGTTGAGAATAAGCTCGGATAAATAGTTCTCAATGAACGGCGAAGCCAAACATAAAAGAAATCAGATAAGTCAGCATATCCAATATTATCGTAATACGGTGGATCAGTAGAAATTACTTTGTTTTGGGATATGGATTGAGTCGCTGCATCATGCTGCTGTGCAAAACCAGATGGCGAGTAAGAAAGACTTTCAAACAGATTATATATTGTCTCCACACAAGAAAACCACGGTCCAACATTTGAAAATGGGGACAGCTCAGCAAAATCCCAGTTCATTGGTATAGCTTGTCGTGAAAAAAGTGCTCTGATGTTTTGATTAGTGCTATTCCAACTAGTCAGAGCATTCGACATGTCAGACCAACGAGATGTTGCTTGCGTTAAATATGTTGCAATTGCATCACCATACGCAGTAGCTCCAGAACCACCACTTTCTATACCAATACCATCATCTTGCATATGATTCTTAGCGTCTTTAATAACGTTTTCCCTGACCTCAGTAACTAAATCAGAGAATGTAGTAAGAGCTACAAGTTGGCGATTCGTGAATAAATCCCCAAAACTACTCATCCCATAATTTGGGGTCTTGAAATCACGAGGATTAAGAGGCAATGAATGCTCTGGCTTCCAGCTTGGAATTGCAGTTGATGCAATTTCCACTATTTCATCAGTAGGAGAAAGATAAACTCGCTCTCTCCTTCCTTCTAGTACGACCGCCATAAGCATTTCGGTAATTTTTCCAGACTTACCTTGCTCTCTTATGTATTTAAAAGGCATCGCAGCGTTTGATAAAATGCATGTTCCCCCTGTCCTAACAACAGTTCCGTCTATTGCATCTTTTGGCATTTTTCCTGCGCGCACTTTAAATCGATAGTTACCTTCCTGAATTACAGGCTCAACGTAAGCTTCCTTTCCTTTTTTGTTAGAGAGTATGAATGAGCGCACAAGTGGGACAGGCACATTGCTATAAGCAGGACTCGGACTTTTTACTGTGCGTGTCCAGAGACATGCTATAACTCTTAACTCTTCACCGGCATAAGGTTTTAAGTCGGGACGCTCGGCAATCATTTCTTCAGTAATTTTTACTTTTGGGTACAAATGCCCAATACGTTTAAAGGCCTCTTCACGAATCCAATATCCATAACGGCGCACATCTTCTGCTAAGCCTTTAGCACCACTCCAATCTTCCATTAGGTTTTGCTGTTTTTCACCTTCAGGCAGTGGCCCGACTGGCGCTTGGCCTGCAAACTTTGGCGGAATTTCGATCATAGCTTTGTTGATCATGACTGCCACTGGGTTTAAATCACTGGCGTAGCTTTCAAGCCCTAAACGCTGCGCTTCCAATGGTATGGCACCACCACCGGCAAAGGGATCGTGAAAGGCGGGCAGTTTATCTGGGTTAAATAACTCGGTGGCTTGCGGGTGATTGCGGTTTAAGTGGCAGGTTTCGCGCCAGCTTTCTTTAATGGCTTCACGTGCACGGTTTAACACCTCTTCGTTATTGGTGTTCTCCCACTTCACTAAATCGCGAATAATTTGAAATAGCTTTTCGCGTTTTATTTCCGCTTCTTTTTTATTGACGCCGTATTTAAAACCACCGTCCTGTTGGTAGCCCGGGTCATTAACCATTTGCGCAAAAATGACCGCTCTTGCTGCTGCTTGCGGGCGTCTTGCCCACCATAAATGCAAAGAACGAGGATGCTTCCTTGTAAATGGCTGCTTTTCTAAAGCGCATGCCCTATTAATATCATCCAACGGCAGTGCTACTTCGATCAGCTTTTTGGGACTGTAAATTTTAGTTTCTTTTGTCTTTGTCATTTTCTGCTCTTAAAGTGTTTCGTTCGGTGATACTGCTTTGGAAAGCAGGTCACTCAAATCATAATTAATACTGGCCACGCCAAAATCCGGCTCTACTGTGAAGGGGTTTTGCACATAAAAAGGCCCCTCAAATGAGTCGCTATCGACAATCACGATGGCAAGTATAAATTTATCAGCTTGATTCAAGCCATAAATAATTTCATTACGGCTTACAGTAATAGTGCTTTGGCCTTTGGCGCGACCTTTTACTTCTATATGGCGGTCGGACTTGATGGAACCATCGGCATTTGCTGGCGGGCGTGAGGTGACATCCCAGCCGCATTTTTCTGCCCCCACATCGGTGACTTTATAGCTGAAGGCAAGTTCTGCCTGCATCACAGCATTCATGGCGACTTGCTCTATGCGAGCGCGAGCCGCAGCATTGATAAAAAACTGGGTTTCACCTTTACGCATCGATAGTAGCCCCTGTGGAATCACCAAGGCACCGCCAATCACGACTGGCGTACTGGAAACCACGTTTTTAAGCGCAATCAACTCAGCTTTTCGCTGCTCTAATCGGGCACTGAGTTCATCCACGCGGCGACGTGCCATTTCAGGTTGCATACGAGGTTGTTTACCTGCGCTGACATCGTCTTGCAATTTGATGTAACGGTCAGACCAATAGTTAATTTCTTTTACTAAGCGCTCATTCACTGCTGCCATCGTTTTATCGGCCTGGCGTTCACGACGACCTTTGACCTCGTCGTAGTGTTCGGGAACCAGTTTTTGTGATGCCTGATTTAGTGCCATGGCCTCTAAGTTAGAGCTGAGCCAATCCGCCTGCAAAATATCACCCACCAATTTTAGGTCGTAGTTGTCGATCGGTTGCAAGTCCAAGTGCGGCGCCCAACCAGCATTGGTAGCCTTGCCTTGCTCATCGATTTCTACAAATTGCAGACGACGTGAAGCCACTCCACTGCTCTGGTTCGACTCCCGTACAGTATGATCAACCATGAACAGCACTTTGGGCTGAGTACTGTCGTCGCTAGGATCAACCAACACAGCACCTTGCTTAAGTTTTGAGCGGTGGGCCTCTAGGACTAAATCGGTCACGGCATGCATCAATGGATGTATGGGGTGGATCATATCTGCCATGGGTTTGCCGTTTTGGCGAACGTGTTGTTTTTCAAAGCAGATCCGCTCGTATTTTTTCAGTACTGGGGTTCGGCTTTCGCCGATAACGCGGTCGCGTTCACGAATAACTGCGGGTACGTGGCGCACTTCATAACGACCTGATTCTCGTGCACGAAATTCGCCGCCCAACTCCTTAAAGGCTTCGGTAAAAAAAGCACGGATAAAGTAAGGCTGCAGTTTGCGCGCCTCGGCTTTTTCCATTTCCTCTTTTACTGCATAAAGCTCTTCGAGCCCCATATGCTGATCAACAAGTGAATTGCGCTTGATGATTTCTTTGAGATGGTCGGCATCTAAAGCACCCTCAATCACTTGATTCATTTTTGCTTTAGTTTTTGGGTCTTCCCCATAACGGATAGCGTCCACCAGTAGTTCTCTGAGTGAGACGTTATCGAAGGCTTCGCCTAGCACATCAAACACCTTGCCTCCCAGTGCTTGTTTTTCAATCTCAATCTTCTCGAAAAGCTTTTGAAAGACTGCACCTTCTCGTGTTTCGTTTGCGACGATATTCCATAAGTGACAAACTTCAGTTTGGCCAATTCGGTGGATCCGGCCAAAACGCTGCTCTAAGCGATTTGGATTCCAAGGTAAGTCGTAATTCACCATTAAGTTGGCATTTTGCAGATTGACACCTTCTCCTGCTGCATCGGTTGCAACCAGGACAACCACATCAGGATCGTTGCGGAATTCTTCTTGGGTTTTACGACGCTGGTCTCGGCTAGTGCCACCATAAATTGTACGCACTGCTTTAGGGTTGCCCAACATATTACCAATACGTGCTACCAGGTAATTGAGGGTGTCTTTGTGCTCAGTGAAGATGATCAGCTTACGACGACTTTTGCTTGTCGTGAACATCTCGGGCTTGTCTTGCAGCAAACAAGACAGCTCTTCCCACTTTTTATCATTGCCAGAATCAACCACCCTGAGTGCTTGAAGCTCTAAGTCTTTCAATATGAGAATTTCAGCTTCAAGCTCAGGAATAGTTTCAGCAGCTGATGCTTGATCAACCACTTGCTCAGCGAAGCACTCGTACTCCTCAGCACTGAGATCTTCATCGAGATCGTCAAGGTTATCAGGTAGATCAATATTTTGATTAGCGCTGAATTTACCAGCAGTTTGAGCTGGACTGCTGTTAAGCGATTGGCCCCGCGCCATCAGCTTGGTTTCTGCTAAGCGATCTTCTAGTCTTTTGCGACGACGTTTAAGTGATTGGTAAATTGCCTCTGGACTCGACGCTAAGCGGCGCTGCAGCATGGTTAATGCGAAGCCAACATTGTTCTTTTTTTGGCCATCAAGATGATCGGCACGATTCATCTCTTCACGAACATAAGTGGTGACCTGTTCATAAAGTGCGGCCTCCATAGGAGATAATTCATAGTTCGCAGTATAGGCACGACGCTCAGGAAACAATGGTGTGCCATCAAACTTGAGTAGCTCCTCTTTCACCATGCGGCGCATCATGTCGGAAACATCGACCTTATGAGCACCTTCACGAAACTTCCCGTAAAAACGATCGCCATCGAGTAGGGATAACCAGATTTGAAAATCTTCTTCTTTGCCGTTGTGGGGCGTGGCTGTCATCAGCAGATAATGCCGTGTGATTGTCCCTAGCAACTCACCCAGTTGAAATCGCTTAGTTTTGTTGACTTTATTGCCAAAATAATTTGCCGATAATTTATGTGCTTCATCGACAATAATTAAATCCCATTCGGTATTTTTGAGCTTTTCCTGAAAATCTTCACTTCGAGACAGCTGGTCTAATCGGCAAATAAGCTGGTCGGATTCATCGAAGTAATTACCTGAAGCGCATTGTTCTTGCTTTTCACGGCTAAATATATCGAAAGTCAGACCAAACTTTTCAAGCAGTTCGTCTTGCCACTGTTCGGTTAGAGATCCTGGGGACACGATGAGGATTCGCTTTGCGTCTGCACGCATCAGCAGCTCGCATATAAGCAACCCAGCCATAATAGTTTTACCAGCACCTGGATCATCTGCTAACACGTAACGCAGTGGCTGCTTTGGCAGCATATGCTCATAAACAGCAGATATCTGGTGAGGTAAAGGTTCAACGTTAGAGGTGTGAACAGCCATCATCGGATCAAACAGGGCCGCTTGGGTGATGCGATGTGCTTCCAGCCCTAACTTAAATTCAGCTCCAGGCGCATCGAATGCCCAAGGCCGTCCAGCTTCAGCCAAGTGTAAACTCGCTTCATTATCCCGAAACAACATCTGCTCACTGAGCTTACCCTGACTGTCTTTGTAGTAGACCGTGATAGCGGTATCGCTAACCGGCTCAACCTGAACTATCCGAACAATTTCTTCGGATTGGATACCTCGCACTTGAGCGTCTTTTTTTATATCTTCTAGTTTTAGCATTTTTAATCCAATGATTTGTCGGCCAACTTTATTGGCCAAATATATCAATACCTTGATGAATAATTGAGAACTCTATCGGTAAATTTTCTAATACAGCTAATTAAAGCTCTAGTGAATGCTCACTTGGCAAACAAATCCCAGAGTCAATGTTAAAACGTGAAATTAATTCTAAAACTGTTCAAAATCAAAAACATATTTGATTTAGATCACCATCTAAATCATATCTCATTTTACAGATAACCACACTTCACAGTAGCGTAAGTAAAAAAAACGAAAGGGACCCCCTTGATCAACTACCTCCAAGACATGTGGCACCTAGCCGCCCAAGCCGAACCCCAGGGCATCTGGTTCTGGGCGGCCACTTATGCTGCCGTGATCTGCGGCTACTCGGTTGTCTACCAACTGCGCATCCGAAGCTGGCCAAGCACTGAGGGTGAGTTGGTTGAGGCGGGTGTCCGTAAGTTTGGCGCCACCGATCTGATCAAGTCCGACCAAGACTACGTAACCACCGCGCTGTATCGCTACAGCGTGAGCGGGCAGCAGTTCACCGGCAAGCGTATCTCGCCCTGGATCATCATCGCGAGCCATAACGCAAGGTTCCTGCTCAACCGTCAAATGTCGTCAATAGAACACTCAAGCGGCGGCAAGGTTCGGGTTTACTATCACCCACGAAAACCGCACAAAAGTTTCCTGATCAAGCCCGGCTTAGTCGGCTTGCTCATCACTGCTCTAGCAGGTGCGCTGCCCATGATTTTGTATCTCTATGAGTTTCACGGCTAAATCTAGGAGCGCCTAAACCCCAAATTGATCGCTCAGTCCTACGCTTCACTTAAAGCAGCTATCGGTGACATTTTACATCGCCAACCTCGCGCGCTCGCTCGAAAAAAATAACTTATCTAAACACACGCCCAACCCAAAGCCTTACCCCTCCTGCCTTAAGCTGAGTCATCTCAAGCACAAATTTGGAGCCTCCATGAACATCACTTTTTCAGGCAAGACCGCGCTCGTCACCGGCTCAACCAAAGGCATCGGCTTTGCGGTAGCTAAGCTGTTGCTCGAGTCGGGCGCCAAAGTGATCATCAACGGGCGCACCCAAAAGTCAGTCGATGCAGCGCTCAAAAAACTGCCCAGCGCACGCGGTATCGTCGCCGATCTCTCAACGCTCAAAGGCGCCAAACAGCTGGCTTTAGAAGCTGGAGAGGTGGACATACTGATCAACAACGCCGGGATCTTTCAACCGTCGCCATTTTTTGAAACTGAAGATTCGGTGTGGGAAGACCACTGGCAAGTCAACGTCATGAGCGCCGTGCGCCTGTGCCGCGAGCTGGCACCGGCCATGCGTGACAAAGGCTGGGGGCGTATCGTCATGCTGGGCAGCGAGTCGGGGTTCAACATCCCCTCCGAGATGATCCACTACGGGGTCAGCAAAACCGCCGACATCGCTCTGGCGCGCGGCCTCGCCAAAGAACTCGCGGGAACCGGAGTCACCGTCAACTCGGTGCTGCCCGGCCCCACCTTGTCCGAAGGCGTCGAGCAGATGCTGCGAGCAGACTACATGGATGACGGCGAGAGTTTAGAGGACGCCGGGCGTGACTTTGTGGCTGATGTGCGCCCCGGCTCGCTGATCGGGCGCGCGGCGAGCTGCGAGGAAGTGGCGAACCTGATCGTGTATGTGTGCTCTGAGCAAGCCAGCGCCACCACTGGCGCAAGCCTACGCTGCGACGGCGGGATCGTCGACTTTTTATAGGCCTGCAAAATGCCCACGCGATCCGCCCGCAATCAAGGATTAAGCTCGCACTCTGTTAGCTAGCGAATTAAGCCCATGGCCAACTTTGGAGCTATCCTTAGAGCTATCCTTGACGGGCGCGGCCTGATCTACACCGACCAACCTAGGCCGCATTTCAGTGGCCGCGAAACTGACGAGTTATTATGACAAATGACGCCAAATCCGACGCCTGCGCGTATCTACTCACCGGTTTACTGCAAAGGCTGGAGCTAGACTCCCCGGGCATGCTCAAGCAGATGATCAGCGGCGCCCGTGGCGACCGCCTTGCGCTCCCTGCCGACACCTCCGATAGAGATTACGTCGAGCAGATACTCACCGAGTCACTCAAGATCCTTAAACGAGCCGATGGCTTGATAGATCCTGCGCGAAACCCATAGATTGATAGATATCGAGCAACCAGCGCGGCGGGAGTTTCACGTGCGAAACTGACTTCTATCCAGTCTTTGGTTAGCTGATGAGGCACGCGCCCTTATTGGACACTCAGCTGACATCACGTCAGCGGCTTCGAGTTCTCATAACTAATTTAAGTTTAATTGCTCATCCATAAGATTTAGTGGTGATTGGCCTGCCGTGAGCGCCGATCGCAAACTTTGGAGTTTTCATTGGCAGCGGTGGCATTTTGCTTAAGCTTTTGCAGCCTCACTGCCCTAGTCACCTCAGCTATCAAACTCGGCCACTGCCTGCTCAACCAGCGTGCGCATCGAGATCGTCGGGCGACCCAGTATCTTGCTCAGATCGCGGCTGGGCGTGTCAAGCCAACCCTGTTTGGCTGACGCCTCCACCTCGGCGGTGAAGTGGGCAAGCTTAGCTGGCACGCCGCGGGCCTCAAGCCAGTGCACGTACTCACTCTCGCTCACGTCGCGGTAAACCACGTTAACCCCGCTCACCTCACTGATGATTTTCGCCAGCTCGGTCATGGTAAAAGCAGTGTCGCCTGCCAGCTCAAACAACTGGTTTGGCGCTTGGTGCGGGCTTGCCAGCATCCGAGCGGCGGCCTCGGCCAAGTCTGAGCGGGCGGCGCTCCTGATCACGCCCTCTCCTGAGCAACCGATCAGCTCCCCGCTGCCGATAAAATCAGCCAAAAACCTGAGTTTGTTTTCGCTGTACCAGGTGTTTCTTAAGATCACCCAAGGAACCCCGGACTTCGCGATCAACTGCTCAGTTAAGCGGTGATCCTCAGAAACCTTAAGCGGGCTTGAGTCAGCGCGCAGCACACTTGAGTAAATAAGCCTTGATACGCGAGCTTGCTTTGATGCTGCGACAACGTTGGCGTGACTGCGAAGGCGCTGGCTTAACTGCGTGGTTGAAACCATGAAGAGTCGATCACCTTCGTTTAGCAGCATCCTCAAATCGTCGGGTTTTTCAAAGTCAGCCAAGCGAAAGCCCACCTTAGGTGAACCTAAAGTTTCAGCCGACATAACCCGGCGTGAGCTTGCGATCAGCGGAGTCTTGAGATCCCACTTGATTAAGCGCGACAAGATCTTGCTGCCCAACTTCCCTGATGCCCCGGTGATCACGATCCTGTGGTCGGACATAACTCATCTGCTTGTTTTTTATGAGGATCATCTTAACGCTTATTGATTAAGGGTGGCCAGCCAGCCGCCTAAAGCCCTTGAGTCAGAACCTAAACACACTTTTTAAGCGCAGAGTCCAGCCAGCTCATAAGCTCTGGTTTTGGAAGGGCTCCCGATAAGCGGTCAATCGGCTTGCCGCCTTGAAAAACAATTAGGGTCGGGATGCTGCGAATCCCATGTTGGGAGGCGGTGAGTCGGGCTGACTCGGTGTTCAGCTTAGTTAACCTGGCGCGGCCAAAGTAGTGCTCGCTCAGCGACTCATACACAGGTGCCATCGCCTTACAGGGCCCACACCAGCCCGCCCAAAAGTCCACCACCACCGGCAAGTCGTTTGCCTTGATGAAGCGATCAAAAGTTGAGTCAGTTAAGCTCAGCACTTTGCTGCTCAGCAGTGCTGATTGGCAGCGCCCGCAGATCGCTTGAGCCGCTGAGTCCGGCAACTTGGAGGGATCAATTTGATTGATGGCTCCGCAGCTGGAGCAGGTGATCTTGACCATGGGTATATCCGCTTGTTGGTGTTGGATTTATTGAGCAGCCTTAAGTTTTATCATAACCCGCTAGTCGGTTTGCAGGCTTTGTGTCAGCCACTTTTATATCAGTTGCCATCAACTCCACAGCCCACTAAATGCCCTAGCGTTAGGGTTTTACCAAGCCGGAACCGACTGTGCTAAAGCTTAGATTCTGCGTAAATGCTGGACTGGTGGCATTTTGCCCTCGCTGTTTAGCACGGGTTTTGGGCCAATGTGACTGATCTGGCTTCAGATCTGCAAAATGTCTACAGTATAAAGTGCGGCGTATGATTGGATCTAAACCCAGTGCCACTCAAGAAGCCTCTAAAAGAGCCAAGTCTAGGGTCTCAACCAGAAGAACCGCTGCGCTCAAAACCCGCCCAGCACTGCGGTTGTTAGGTTTTTCAGAAGTGGTTTTTGACGACTACCTGATCCAAACTCAGCTGACCGCCTCTTGGGTGCGGCTCAGCAGTGCCTTTACCGATCGCGACAAACAAACCAATCACGTGATCTTCAGGAAGCTTGATTAGCTTTGCGACCGTATCAAAGTCAAAGCCGTCCATGGGGCAGGACTCATAGCCTTTGGCTTGAGCCGACAGCATCAGGGTTTGCGCGGCGATCCCGAGTGAGCGCATGCACTCATCACGCTGCACTTGGGGTTTACCTTCATAGTAGTCTTTGATCGCAGGCAGCATGAAGTCTTGAACACCTTGGGGGGCTTCTTTCCAGTAGCGCTCAGGCTGCTTGCTCCAGGCTTTGGTGTCTGCGGTCATGACGATAAACAGACTCGAGTCAGTCACTTGCGCTTGATCCCAAGCCACTTCACGAATTTGCGCGCGCAGCTCGGCATCATTGACCACCACGAACCGCCAGTGCTGGATATTAAATGCGGTCGGTGAGAGGATCGCCAGGCTCAGCAGATCCAGCTCATCTGCCTCGCTCATAACGTGCTCTGCATCAAACTGTTTGATGGCACGGCGACTTTTTAAGGCATCAAATACTTGGGTTTTCGGGGTATTCATACGGGTCTCTTAAAAGTTAAGTGATCCCAATATAGGTTCTTTAGCGCGTCAGTTGTGTGAGCGTCGCGCATGGCTACGTAGTGTTTCGTTAGTCAGCTACTTATTTGAGCGCTCAGGGCTGTCTCTAAATCCAAGCCAACTCATCAGGTGGTTTTCAGACCTGCGTAATTAATCTAATGGCAGGTGGATCAGCAGCCAGCTGCCAAGTGACTCAAAATGTCACTGATGACAAATTTCTGCGCTCATCAGCACCGAGGTCTAAGCAGTGTCGTTCAGTCATCTGCTGGCGAGCCAGCTGAACACGCTGACATTTTGGTTCACACAGCACCTAAAACCCTACCCCGTTCACCTAACTGCCCTACTTGGCCGCTTTGTTTACTTCACGCTGACAATCAGACGCATCAGCACTACACCTAAATCAGTGAGCTGGCGCTAAGCTCGGTGTTGATTCTAATTTCAACAAATGGAGTTTCTGATGAAAAATTTACTTTTGAGCGCAGCAGCAGTTTGCCTGATCACTTCTACCAGCGCGATGGCTGGCCATCACATGGAAGGCGACATGGAAATGCCAAAAGATGGCCAAACCCAAGAAAAAACCATGATGGGCACTGAAGCCGATCAGTTTTATATCGCCTTCATGAACGGCAACGCAGACATCTACCAAGTCGACGTCGATGTGACTGAAACCCCAAGCATGGGCAAGATGCGCGCGCCGACTTCTGAGCAGCCAAAAACTGTCCATGTAGAAGTTGAGCAGGTAGGCAGCGTTGATATGGAAGCTGAATCCGAGATGATGGAGCCTGAGATGGACATGGAGATGGACTCTGAAGCTGAGATGGAAATGGAAATGTCAGCTCCATAAGATCGCTTGTGACGCGCCTGCCATGATTTAGCAGGCCTCACTCTGATCCAAAAAGACCCTGAGGGGTCTTTTTTTATTTTCCTACTGGCGACACTGCTCTAATCTATCTTCCTTTTATCTATATAAAACTACCGTTTATAATCAGGAAGTGTCAGGGGCCACGTCAAGCGCCCACATCACTCGGATTAACCCAACATAATTTTGTAACTGCTCCTGATCGATCACTGATAATTTTTTCTACTCAAAACTGGCATAAGTGCCGCCATATCCACTGGCCTTAACTCAGTTCTTACAACTTAGACTCCGTTAATCCCCCCAAAAACACGCGAAAACCAAAGAGAAACCCGTATTTAGCTCCTCTTCAAGCGCTCTCTATCGCATCGGTCAACCCTTTGCCGCGGTGAGTCATTTGGTGGTTGACATTTGTCGATAAAAGACAAAGCGTACTATTTGGCTTATGAATACCGTATGTCGACTGATTTACTTACCTTTTGTTACTTAAAGATCATATTTGGACACTAAATGTTTATTCATCTGGAAATAAACGGGTAGACTGATTGTCTGAGGTCGCTAAAGGTTGAGTCAGCCGGATTGAAAACCATGTCGGTTGCAGTGCTCAACCTTGGTCGGCCAACCGACACAACAGTTGATATGGAGACATTTATGAAACACCTAACCACTGCCCTAACCCTGTTAGCACTGAGCGGCGTTAGTGCCCATGCACTGCAAACCAGTTTGGACTTTGAGCCCATGGTGGTCACCAAAGTAACCACAAACACCCTCCCCTCCATGGTGACCAGTAGCTGCACAGAAACAGCAAGTGCCGAGCTTGGCAGTACCCACCACTCTGACTCAGTAGACACGGCCTCAAGCGTGATCAGTTGCCAGAGCGCGCCCGCTCAAATGGGACCGGGCTCTGAGTTTGTTGATGCAACCACCCAATACGAAGAAAAACTGCAGATTGTCGATATCAAGCAACCTCACGCGATCGAAGCTGGGGACCAAATCGCCTCTCGCTAAATATTTGCGTTACCGTCACAACCCTAAACAGACAACCCAGTGACGCGCGGGTTGACTGATTGGCAAACGGCCAACCAAACGGGTTGAGACTTGTTGCTGGGAGGTTTGTGACAGGCAGACATTTGATAAAAAAGCCCGCTTAAGTGATACAACTTGCGACAAGATAGCGCCGCACTGACAAAAGTCTGCGACAAATTGGTCCTATAGTGGTTCTACTGCTAGGCACCTAGCCCAAACCATAAAGGAAGTTGATATGAGTAAATTACTGATGAGCGCTGCTGCTGTTTCACTGTTGATGAGCGCCCCAGCGATGGCCGGTCCACAAGGCAAAATGTCCCTCGACACCAATCAAGACGGTACCATCACTCGCGCTGAGTTCATGAGCCAAGCCGAATCACGCTTTAAGATGATGGACGCGAACAACGACGGCAAATTGACTGAAGCTGACCGCGCCGCGGCTCAAAAGATGCACTTCGACAAGATGGACGCCAACAAAGACGGCAAGCTGTCCGAGACCGAGATCAAGGCTGCACGCGGCGAAAAGGCAGTTAAGTACTTTGAGAAAGCCGATGCCAACAACGACAAATTCGTTACCCCTGCCGAGATGCAAAACTTCATGATGAGCAAAAAGGGTGGTAAAAAAGCAGGGTAACAAGATGAACAGCGAGCAATATGGCAACCGCCAACAGCCGATCGCTTAACTGCTGAGTGATCCACTGGCCCAAAGTTCAACTTTGGGCTGTTTTGTTTGTGGGATACTCAAGCCCCAGCACCCAAAACTTGGCAGATGATGCGGTGATCAGCCGACCCCTAAGACACTGACTCAAAAAACGAGATCCGATCCCACCATGAATCCCGATACCCCACGCTTGCTGTTGGTTGATGACGAAGCTTCGATTCGAGAACCGCTGCTCAGCTACTTATCAGATCAAAACTTCACTGTTTGCGGTGCCAGCGATGCCGCAGCGGCGCGGACACTGATTGCTGATCAGTCTTTTGATCTGGTCCTGCTCGATATCATGATGCCGGGCGAAGACGGATTGAGTCTTTGCCGCTTTTTAGCTGAAAAATACATCCCGGTGATCCTGCTCACCGCCAAATCTGAAGCAATCGATAAGATCGTGGGCCTTGAGATTGGTGCTGATGATTATGTGGTGAAGCCCTTTGATCCCCGTGAATTAGTGGCCAGGGTACGCTCGGTTTTGCGCCGCAGCAGCGACAACCGCAGCAGCGACAACCCGGCCGATGAGAATCAAGGAGCGATTAACAGCCAACCCAAAATGCCCACTTTTGCTGGCTACGAGTTTGAAGGTTGGGTGCTCGACACCCTTAAACTCTGCTTAAGCGACCCAGAGGGTGTGCTGATTCCCATCTCGACCGCTGAATTTAAGCTGCTTGAGGCACTGGCGCAGCGCGCAGGCCAGGTCATGAGCCGCGATGAGCTGCTGCTTAAAGTTCAGGGCCGCGAAACTCAGGCATTTGATCGGGCCATCGACAACCAAATCAGTCGGCTCAGAAAGAAAATTGAGGCCGACCCCTCAAATCCCAAACTTTTGCAAACCGTGTGGGGCGGCGGTTACCGCTTAAGCGCTGTGGTCAATGAGCGTCGCTCAAGTGAGTAACCTTTTATGAGCGGCCTTGCGATCGTAGCAACCAGCAAGCGAAACTTTTCAGCGAGGAGTCTTGGTTATGACTGAGCCGCTGAACGTCTCCCGCATAGAGAAAACTGCCCGCTTTGGCCTGCCTAAAACCCTAAGCGCTCAACTGCTCAGCTTGCTTGCGGTGAGCTTACTTGTCGCTCAGATGATCAGCGCTGCGGTGATCTTTCGCGCGCAAAAACTCCAGCTCGATAACGCACTGGCCTCAGAAGCGGCGTTTAAGCTTGGCGGCGCGCTGAGTGAGCTTAGCCGACGCGGGCTGATCCCTGGAGCTACGATTGATCCGGAGGAAAATGCCAGCGCTTTTGAGGGCTCAGTGGCTGCAAGGCTGGCAGCCGGTTTAGGCTGGGATGAGCGCTTCGATACCAGCCTAAACCCAGACCAACTAGAGGCAGAGCAGACCAATCCGGCGATCATTAAGCCGATGAGGCCAGCCAACCGCATATTTGCTGGCTCGTTAAATCAAAGGCCTTTGGATCAGGGCTCATGGGATCAGGGCGCCTTCGATCAAGGCTCCTACCTCGGCGAGCAAAACATGAGGCGACCACGCTTTCGCTATCTGATCACGAGCAGCCAGCCTGCCAGCGTCCCCAAGTTTGACACCGCTCAAGCACTCACCCTTAAACTACTCAGTGATCGCGGTTTTCCGCTGAGTGATCTGCGCCTTTACTACCGCAACAACCCCCCATCAGCCGCAGATCGTTCTGGATTCATGGGGCTGTTCGATACGCAAAACACCAGCTCACCTCTTAAGCGAAGCACCAACAATCAAAGCTTAGTTGCCGCCGTCCAGATCGGACGGGGCACCAGTGAGCTGCTCAACCGATCCGATATAAGCTCTGATATGAGCCCCGCCAGGCTCGCTCTTCTACTTCACCACTCAGGTAGGAGCGCCGAAGATGGGACTCAGGCTCAACAGTGGGTCACGGTCACCCTGCGCCTGCCCAAACCCACAAGCTCAATCGCTCTGGTGTTGGTTCTGCAGACGCTGGTGCTTTACTTGCTGGTTTTGTTGCCGCTGGCTTGGTTGATCAAACGCATCGCCGCGCCACTGGATGAGCTCACAGACTCAGCTCGTCACTTTGTTAAAACCTCAAAAAGCACTCACGTGAACCCCCGCGGTCCAAGCGATGTGCAGCGCTTAAGTGTTGCGTTTAACCGCATGCAACAACGGATTGAGGCGCTACTCAGAGAAAAAGACGTGATGCTAGGCGCCATAGGCCATGACTTAAAAACTCCTTTGGCTGCGCTCAGGGTTCGAAGTGAAACCCTGAGCAGTCCAGCGCGCGAACCCATGATTGCCAGTATCGAGCGGATCGATCAGATGCTAAGCGACATCCTATCACTGGCAAGGCTGGGCCAAGGCGCCCTCACCACGCAAAGCGTGAGCCTAAGCGCGCTGCTTGAGCTGATCGTGAGTGAGTATGAGGATCTGCAAAAGCCCGTTACCCTGATTAATCCCCCTCGAGTGACTGCCCAACTTCAAGTGAGCTGGATCACCCGTGCGATCACCAATCTGATCGATAACGCGCTGCGCTATGGACAAACTGCCGAGGTCAGATTGATCACTGCATCCACTGAAGCTTCAAGCGAAGTCGTGCATAAAACCGCTGATCAAGCGCTTGCTCAGTCCAACAAACTCAGTCCCAAGACACGTGTAGATACCCAAGACCACTCAGATCAAACCGCTCAAACATCGGCGGCGTGGATCATACAGATCGACGATCAAGGCCCAGGAATTAACCCCGATCTGATCCCGCGCCTGCTGGAGCCTTTTGAGCGACTTGAGGGCTCGCGCAGCTCGGCGCTTGGCGGCGCAGGGCTGGGGCTTACCCTCACTCAAGCGATCTGCGATCAGCACGGTTTACGTTTGAACCTAACCAACCGCTTAGGCTCCAAAGGTCAGGTGATTGGCCTAAGAGCTCAGATCATCTCGCCGAGAAGCTAGTCAGCCGATTGCGGTAAGATCACTGCGCCTGTTTTGTTGCCAACACGAACCCCCTTATGACCCGACGCGCGACCCTCACAACCACCGATAAAGCTCAATTGAAAAATGCCCTCATTGAGCTGCTGAACGAGGAGTTGTCGCTTGCACGCATGGCAGCCGATGAGGCTAAATCCAGCGCGACCTCCTTAGAGGCTAAGAGTGAGAACAAGTACGACACCCGAAGCACAGAAGCAGCTTACTTAGCGCACGGTCAGTCTCTTCGCGCGCAAACTTTGCTGGATCTGATCACACAAATCAGCGAATGGTCGCTGGGAGCTGATCATCAAGGTCATCAAGACAGTCATCAAAGCATCGGGCTGGGCAGCTTGGTTTGCCTGAGGCAGGGCTCAGATGAGCACCCTGGTCGCTGGGTGTGGATCACGCCGGTCGGGGCACGGCAGATTGAGCTTGGCGGGGTAAAGGTTCAGGTGGTTAACGCTCAAGCTCCACTGGCACAGCAGCTGATTGGGCTTGAGATCGACGACACCGCGCGCGTCATGAACGCAGAGTGGCTGATCACCGAAGTGGTTTGAGCTGACTTAGCAAAGATTTACTTAACCCGCACGTGGAACACAGCCGATCCACACAAAGCCCAAGCGCTTAAAACCGTGTAAAGCAGTGGATTGAGTTAGATTGGTTTTATGGACCAATCGACTAAAGGAACACCCATGAAAAAGCTCATCTCAGCTTTTCCCATTAGCGCCGCGTTGGCTACTGCGTTTATGTTATCTACTACCGCGCAAGCAGATGTCAGCGACTTTGCCAGCAGTAGCTCGCAAACAACGGATCGCACCAGCGCAGATGAGATGGAATCAGACTCAGATCAGTACTACTCAGGCTCAACCGATGCCAGTGAGAGTTACTCAGGTGCTATCGGCGGATCATCCGAATCCAACCGCTCAACCCTCAGCCGCCGCGCGGTTCCCATAACTGACTTCAGCGGTTACCGCACGCTGGGTTCACGCTCAATTGTTGACAACGATCAAACCGGATCGGCTTTTGGCCAAAGCACCAATCAAGTGCCAAACCCCACCATCGATACCGGCGCTAGTGCTGGTCTGGGTTATGGCATCAATCAGGGCAGCTTCACACCAAACGGCGGGTTGTCTAGCCCTGCGGTACCCACTACCAGCGGCTCATCAGCCGGTTCGAGTAGTACTGCGACGATTTCAGCGCCATAAACTTGAAAGAGTCATAAAGGTGGGCATTTTGCTCACTTTTTTGGTTTTGGTTGTGGTGCTAAGAAACGCTTGAGGACACAAACACCCTCCCTTTTTATAACTCAAGCTTGAGAACTGAAGGCTGTCGCAGCGAGCTCAAATACAAATTTTGTCCGACCGGAAGTGCCTGGGTTATGAAAGTATACCTTCCGCCTTGCAAGTTATGAGTCAGCTCTCCCGCTTCATCAAAACCCAGCACCATACCCAGCTCAGCCACCGGGATGTCCACGATTTTAAGCGCCTGCATCGCCCCAAGTCTGATCAGTGGTTTGTCTGCTAAACCGTCTAGCAGTTTGCTACGGGGTGCTGGCATAGCAACAAAGTAGGTGCCGCCTGCGTATCTGATGTTGTCTGGCATGCCCGGCAGGTTGCTGGCAAACAGCTCGCTCTTACCGGCCTTGGCTCCGCTCAGCCAGTAACGGTGAATCGCGTAACCGCCGGTTTCAGTTACCAACACCGATTGACCATCGCTTGCGATCTGCACGCCGTTAGCAAAGTTTAGCCCGCTCATGAGCACTCGAGTTTTGGTGGTTTTCATGTCATAGCTGAGCAGTCGCCCGTAGCCGCCGTGCTCGAGTAGATCCAGCTGCATACCGGCCTCGCCGCGCTGGCTTGAGGCGTCGCTGAAGTACACAAAGCGGCCGTCCGCTGAGATATCGCAGTCGTCGCAAAACTTAAAGGGCACGCGTCCCGCTTTATCACTTAGCACCTTGAGCGTGACCCAAGGTTGGGCAGTGCGGAACCAGCGCTTTTTCTGGCCAAATGTCACCTGCAAAAGACCACGGCGCGCATCACATACGATGAGCGATCCGTTTGGGTGCACCCGCATACCCAAGGGTCGTCCACCGGTGTTAATCAGCACTTGATCATGCGTCCCATCTGGCAAAAAGCGTGCGATACGCCCATCGGCAAACCCCGAGTAGAATCTACCCTCAGCATCAATCGCAAGTGACTCGGGTCCACTGGTGCCAGGCAAACTCAAAAAAGGGCGGGCATTTGCAAGTTGCTGATTAGGCGCATAGATGCCGGTTAACTTGGGAGCTTTTTCGGGTTGCCAAGCCACCGGTCTGCCGAAAGATTTGGGCAACAATCGATAAGGTTTAATCATGGGCTCAAGTCTTGATGCTTAGGTGCGACTACTTTAGCCTGAGCGCCGCTGCGATGCACGGCTGCAATCAACAGCTTGATGCACGGCTAAAGTGACTACTGATATTGGCGCATTGCTTGGCAAACGCGTTGATTAGTCTGCGTAGCGCTCTTGGAAGCTCTCATCGCTCATGAGTAAAAACACGATCGCTTCAGCGCAAGATAAGAAAAATGGCACCCCACTCCAGCAAAGCGCCAAGTACAAAGCGCCCCAAACGTAGTTACCGAGGTAGAAGCGGTGCAAGCCAAAACTACCGCCAACCAGCGCCAGCAAGGTCGCGGCGGTTTTGGATTTGCCCTCCGAGACTTCAATTTCGCCAAATCGATCAATCAGTGCGCTCAGCGGATGAGTTAAGTTCTGAGTCGGTAAAAACCCTTTCATGGTGTCCTCCTTGGGGATGATGCTTCCTATACACCACTATTACCCTAACCAGATAATCCCTAGGATCGGGTTGGGGGAGAGTTAACTTGGTATGGGGATTGGTAGCGCTTGGACTTGAGTGGTTAGCTAGGCTTCATGCTCACGCTTAATCCATGCTCAAGCTTAATTTTGGTTCAGCAGGCTGCAGTGCTTTACGAGCTAAGCCTTCGCTGATTATCTTAAGATTTTCCTAAGCTGTGTCAGCTTCGCAGGCCAAAGTCTATGGACGACGCGGGCAGGCATGCCACTCGTTCGATCACGTCGCCTGAAAAGGAGCGGCCACTGTTTCAGTTATGGGCAGCTCAACCACTGTCACTGGGCTGTCACGTTACTCTGATCAAATACGGCTCACGTCACTTAACTTATAGGATCTGCGCCATGGCCGGTTTATCGATTGCCCACCTTTTAATCTTTGCCGTCGTGGTCTTGCTGTTGTTTGGCACTTCCAAACTCAAACATCTTGGGCGTGACCTAGGCGGAGTGGTTAAAGATTTTAAAAAATCTGTCCATGACGAAGAAAAGCAGCCAACCGACCCACAACTGATCGAGCATGAAAAAAACCAGTCGAGCGCTCGTCAACAATCGAAGACTCAGTTAGAGAGTTAACTCTCAGCTTATGCGCCATCAGTGAAGTTCTAAGAGGTTGTAAGCTATGTTTGGTTTAGGTATGGGCGAGCTGTTTTTCTTTGCTGTCATCGCCCTCATCGTGCTGGGTCCCGAAAAGCTGCCGACGGCGATACGTTCGGTTATTCGCTGGACCCACCAACTCAAAAAGTTGATCAACACGGTCCAAACCGACATCGAGCGCGAGCTGGAAATCACCCAGATGCGCCAAAAGATTTCAGCTGAACTGGACAGCTTTAAAATCATCGAAGAGCAGATGCAAAACCAGATCAACCAAATCCAAAAAGAAATGGATCAGATAGAAAAAAACAAACCGAGCGATCGTGCCCAGCACGGTGCTCAGCAAAGTGACATTTTGCCAAGCGAGACGCCCTTATCAAGCAGCCAAAGCCAACCACCAGAAACTGATCCAATCTGGCTCACCGACCCAAACTCAGCGCACAAATCTGAAGATTCAAGGACTCAGACCGCTGAGCGTCTTGAGAAAAGCTCTTTTGCAGGGGTTAAACCGGTAAGTGAGTCAGGGGCAAAAACAACACAAGCCCGTGCAGATCATCTGAGGACACAGACCGTATGAGCCAAACTGCACCCACTGAGCCTACTCAAAATCAGCTAATTCTTACGCAGTCAACGGCAGACGAAACCCTTGCTGCGCTGCCGATCACTGAGCACCTGATCGAACTGCGTCGTCGATTGATTCGCGTCTTCGGTTTGGTGATCGCGCTTTTTATGCTCATGTTGCCTTTTGCCAACGATCTGTATGAAGTGCTTTCTATGCCGCTTCGTGGACGTTTGCCGGCAAATGCCACCATGGTAGCAACCGACGTCACCGCGACCTTTATGGCTCCATTTAAACTTAATTTTTACTTAGCTTTGATCATAGCGATGCCCTATATTCTCTATCAGTTATGGAAGTTTTTAGCACCAGCGCTCTATCAAAAAGAACAAAAAGTGGCTTTGCCCATCCTGCTTTCGAGCATACTGCTTTTTTATATCGGCATCGCTTTTGCCTACTTTATCGCCTTGCCATCGATACTGGGTTTTTTTATTCATGCGGCACCGGATTCAGTTGCGCCCATGACCGAAATTAACAGCTACTTAAACTTTTGTTTGAAGCTTTTTCTCGTCTTTGGTGCCACGTTTGAGATTCCGGTGGTGACCCTCATGTTGATTTTGGGTCGATTTGTCAGTATTGACTCATTGGTAGAAAAGCGGCGATACATCGTGGTGGGCTGTTTTTTTATATCTATGCTGGTGACCCCGCCAGACGGTCTTAGCATGCTTCTGCTAGCGGTTCCTATGTGGTTGTTGTTCGAGATGGGACTGCTGCTGGGGCGAATTCTGCTTAAAAGAAGCGCGCAAAATCAGCAAGACTTAGCGCCACAATCTTAACCTGCGATTTTAAACAGACCTAGCCCTTTTTTTATTTATGAAAAACCAACTTGAGTCACGCTTTTAAAAACAAAATTCACCGTTTTGTCATCTAATTGATCCTAAATTGTCATATTTGGCGCCTAGCATTGAGTCTTCACATTTAACTCATCAGCGAAGAATTCACTATGCAGCCATCAAACGAACTGGTTGAAGATTCCAACACCTCAAACAACACTCACTTTAATGATATCTTAAACTCCCTGGTCAACCGACGCAGTGTTTTGCAGGGCGGTGCAGGCATGACAGCCGCCATGATGTTTGGCAGCACCGGCCTACTGGGTTGCTCAAGCGACGACAACACCGCGAGCAACCCAGAGGCTCCAGTAACTGAACTCAAAGCACCTGAAACGATTAACTTCACCCCAGTTGAGCACTCGATGGCCGATCAGGTGATCGTGCCTGAAGACTACCAAGTACAAGCTTTTTTGCCTTTAGGCTTGCCGATCGTGAGCGGTTTGCAGGACTGGAGCGACACCACCGCACGTGCTGGTGAAAGTTTTGAGTTTCGAATCGGCGACAACCATGACGGACTGTGGTTTTACGGCTTAAAAGACGGCAAGCTGGACAACAGTGTTTCCGATCGCGGCCTGCTCGCAATTAACCACGAATACGTCGACACTGGCCGACTCAACCCGCTGGGCGACTTCACCCGTCCCGTTGCTGGACTTGAGGGCACCATCTACGCCAATCAAAAACTCTCTCAAGATGTACGCCGAGAAGTTAACTGTCACGGGGTTTGCGTGGTTGAAGTGGTGCGCGGCGCAGACAACCAATTCACTCTAGTTAAAGACTCACGCTTCAATCGCCGCATCACCAGCGCGACAGTGATCGAGCTAACCGGCCCTGCTGCTGGCAGCGATCTGATGAAAACCAAATTCGATCCCAGTGGCCTGACCACTCAAGGCATCAACAACCAGTGCGGTAGCGGAGACTCTCCGTGGGGCACCTACCTGACCGTTGAAGAAAATTACGCTGGTGTGTTTGCCCGTAGTGACGACAGTGCGGTTATCTCGACCGAGCTCAACAACGCTCGTAACCGCTATGGCCTGCGCATCAACAGTGCCGGTGGTTACCTATGGCACACCCCGCCAAGCGAAGAGGCTTCGTTCACAGATGAGTTCGCCCGCTGGGACATAACCGCAGGGGCGACCACCTCAGCCACTGAAGACTACCGTAACGCCTTTCACACCTTTGGTTATATCACCGAGATCGACCCCTTTGATCCAGATGCCCGTGCCGTCAAGCGCACCGCACTGGGTCGCTTTTCACATGAAAACTGCGGCTATGCACCAGTCGTCGTTGGCGAGCCTGTGGTGCTCTACATGGGTGACGACGCGCGCGGTGAATATGTTTATAAGTTTGTCTCTGAGGCAACCTGGAGTGAGTCTGACGCCGGTTCCGGTCTGGCTGGTGGACAGAAGTTTTTAGACGCAGGCACGCTTTATGTGGCCAAGTTCAACGCCGACGGTCGTGGGGAGTGGATTGAGCTGACATTTGGTAAAAATGGCCTCGATGCCAGCAACACCCTGTATCCGTTTAGCTCGCAGGCTGACGTCTGTATCTTTACGCGTTTGGCTGCTGACAGTGTGGGCGCCACCAAGATGGATCGCCCTGAGTGGGTCAACGCCAGCCCCATCACTGGCGAGGTTTACTTAACCCTGACCAACAACTCGCAGCGTGGCCGCAGCGCACAACCGCTCGATGCCGCCAATCCGCGCAACTATGACGCGGACGGTAACTCCTCGCTGGATGGCAACGTAAACGGTCACGTGATCCGCTGGAAAGAAGACGGCACAGGTAACGCGGCGACCACTTTTCAGTGGGACGTGTATCTGTTTGGGTCGCCATTTGACAACATCAACGCCAACTTGTCGGATCTGACGGCGCAAAATGACCTCTCTAGCCCAGACGGTTTGCAGTTCGACTCTCGCGGCGTGCTGTGGATCCAGACCGATGATTCTGCCTATCGCTACCGCACTAACTGCATGATGCTGGTCGCCCTGCCAGGCACCGTCGGCGATGGCTCAAGCCTCGACGTCAATGGAGTAACCACTTACGTTGGCGCGAAGCCGAGCATCACCAAATTGGCTCGCTTTTTAGTGGGTCCCATCGAGTCTGAGATCACTGGGATCACCTTTACCCCGGATCTTAAAACTCTGTTTATCAGCATCCAGCATCCAGGCGAGCGAGGCACTCGCGCCGGCGGCTTTGCCAGTCACTGGCCAGCCAGCCAGACGGACCCCAGCTCAACCGCCTTGCCGCGCTCAGCGCTGGCCGTGATCACCCGTAAAGATGGCGGTGTGATCTTGGGCGAAACTAGCTAACACTCACGCAAACCTGCGTTAGTGTTGATCAGCGGGGCTACTGACGTAGCCCCGCTTTTTTTACGCCCGATCTTCAGACTAACAACCCTCACCAGCTAAGATTTTCGGACCGCATGAGACAAATTAGCGTAAGCACACCATTAACCGATTGGTGAATTGGGTGACTCCTGAAGCGGGCAGAAAGACTTTTAAGGTCGATCCTCAAGAGCTTGGGCAAAGCCCTCGCTCAACCCGATCGCCGTAGCCATTTGATTGAGCAGCGTTCACTGATCCAGTTAAGTGGGTCAGGCTAAGCGATCAGTTTGGCTTGGTTTTTTATCCATCGCTCAGCTGACAAAACGCACAAATCTTGTTGCCGTCTGGGTCACGCAGGTAGGCGCCATACGCGTTGCCCGGTGCGTTGGGTCGTTTGCCCGGCGCACCTTCATCAAAGCCGCCATGGGCCAGACCCGCGGCGTAAAAAGCATCGACCGCATCGCTGTTTGCTGCGGCAAAACCGACCGTGCCGCCGTTTGCATGGCAAGCAGGTTCGCCGTTGCGCGGAAGCGTAAACTCGAAGCTCATGTGGTTTTTGGAGTAGATCCGCAGCGACCCAAAGCTCTGACCCTCAATCTCAAGCGCGCCCAGCGCCGCGTCATAAAAGGCAGTTGAGCGAGGTATATCCGTAGATCCAACCAATACGTGAGTGAACACAGCGCATCCTTTTTGATTAAGCAGAGGCTGATCTTAGCGCCTTTTTACCAGTCGCCCCAGGCAGGTTTGACGCTAAACCGAGCGGTTTTTGGTAAGCAGGCATGCGAGTTTATGAGCACCGGTGGTCAGTATTTATCGCAGCCGACTCGACCGGCTGTAGGTTAAAGCCCTTATAGATCCAACTGCCGCCGCCATAAACCCGTGCTGTCAGATCTAAGATGACGCGTTTGTTAAGGTAGGCGTGCTGGCTGTTGTGGCTTGGTGATCAGTTGAGTTTTGGAGGTGTTTTTCGATTAGTTTAGGGTTAGACAAGGCTGACATTTTTATGCTCGCCGACCGCTTTTAAACTCTCACAGGAATTGATGATGCTGAATTTACGCCCTAATTTACGACCCAACTCACTACCCACCCACGCTCTGAGTCTGCTCGCCAGTGCCACCCTGCTCGCCTCACTGCCCGCGCAAGCGATGCACCACGAATCGGGCGAGAGCATGAGTCCTGAAGAACACGCCGCGATGATGAAAGACGGGATGAAAAGCGGCATGGATCATGACATGCACGAGATGCATAAAAAGATGCACGGCGATAAGGACCACGCAGCCATGGAAGCCCATATGAAAGACATGAAGGGCAACATGGATCACGCCAAAGGCATGAAGGGCTCCATGAAAACTGGCATGAAAGCCGATTCAGCCATGATCGCGAACCTGACCGACGAGCAGATCAAAGCCATGAACGTGGCGCAGTTATCTGACAAGAGCAAAGCCGCTCCCCACTACATGATTGGCGATTGGGCGGTTTTCTCTTTGACTGACGGCTCAAACCAGTTTGGTCTTGAGCTGTTTCCAGAGGCCGACAAGTCTGAGCTACAAAAGCTGCCACCCGAAGGACAAGACACTGCACCGGGTTCAGTCAATGGCTTTTTGCTCGACACCGGCCTGCACCAGATCTTATTTGATACCGGCTACGGCTCTTGCGGATCGGACTCAACCGGCAATCTGCCCCAAGCACTCATGGACTCAGGGTACGCACCAGAGGACATCGACATGATCATGATCACCCACGCGCACGCCGACCACGTCTGCGGCCTGATCACCGATGAGGGCGAGCCGCTCTACCCTAAAGCCACGGTTTACTTAACCGAGCCCGAATACGACTTTTGGGTGAAACACCCGCTCAAGGGCTTATCTGCCAACAAAAAAGAGGGCTTGTCTGGCTTTCAGAAGTTCGCTGAAAAGTCGCTCATGCCCTACGCGCTCGACAACCGCCTCGAGGGTTTCAAACCCGGCCGTGAGTTTTTGCCTGGTATCACCGCGCTCAAGGCCGCAGGCCACACGCCGGGTCACAGTGCGTACGAGATCCAAAATGGCAACGATAGCGCCATCGTGATTGGAGATGTGGTTCACGCTGAGGCGATCCAGTTGCCGCTGCCCAAAACCACGATCGCTTATGACGTGACGCCTGAAGAAGCCATGGCGACCCGCCTTGAGCTGTTTGGCAAAGTGGCAGGCGATGACACGGTGCTGCTCACTGCTCACTTCCCTGCGCCCGGCGTTGGTTTGCTCAAAAAATCAGGCGAAGGCTTTATGTTTGAAACTGTGCCAGCGGTCAGCGTACCCATGAAGTAAGCAAATCCAAGCAAGCAAAGTGGACTAACAAGCCAAACTAAAACCGCCCCTTGTGGGCGGTTTTTTATGCTTAGCTCGGTCTCAAGATGAGAAGCTGACTTGAGCTCTGCGGTGAGACTGAAAGCCAACCCAGCTACTGGCCGTGATTGAAGCGCGCGTTGAATTCACTCTCATCGACCAGTAGCAGCATGACAAACTCCAGGATCGCCACCAACTGCGGGATAAAGGTCCAGCAAAACAGCAAGTAGACGATCCCCCAGCCCTTTTGCCCCAAGTAGAACTTATGCACACCAAAACCGCCAAGGGTTAGTGCCAGTACCGCCGCGATCCACTTGTTTTTGGTGCGATACAGCTGCTCAGCGCTGAGCGTCTGCACCGCCCCGCAGTGGTTACAGCGGGTAGCACTCAGCTCGATCGCCTGACCGCAGGCCGAACAAAACTTACGCGGCGTCGGCACCTCCCCTGGATCCGCCGAATAGGCAGAATCGCGATGCGTGCCCGCCATGTGCTCGGGCGTGTGGTTGGTGCGGGGCAGCTCTGGGGGTTGCATATCGGTGTCCTCCTAAAGCTTTAGCTTAACAAAGCGCTGAGTGCTTATAGTGACAAAAATGTCTGCGCTGTTTAATCTCAGGTTAACCCATAGACCAACCCAATCAGAAGCCACTCACAACCAAAACAGCATCTGCGGGGCTCTTACTTTAACCGATAAACGTACTTCAGATCACTCGGCTGGCTGTGGTAAAAACTATCAAAACAGAGAAAAAACTATGCAACCCAGCGACCTGATCGCCGAAGCGATAAAGACAGCACTCACTGAGTTCTGGTGGCTGATCCCGCTCCTGCTAACTGCTGCTGTCTTTAAAAGCCGTTTGTTCAAGGGCAAAGTCGGCGAGTTTTTTGTCTCGAAGGTCACCAGCGCCAAGCTACCCAGCGATACCTACTTTGCAGTGGAAAATGTCACCCTGCGGGCAGATGATGGAACCACGCAGATCGACCACATCTATGTCTCGCGCTTCGGGGTGTTCGTGGTTGAAACCAAAAACTACAAAGGCTGGATCTTTGGCGGTGAGCGACAGGCGCAGTGGACACAGCAGATATATAAAAACAAAAACCGATTTCAAAATCCGCTCAGGCAAAACTATAAGCACGTGAAAACTTTAGAGACTGCACTCGGCTTACCGGCGGAGGTGATCCACTCGGTGATCGTGTTTGTCGGGGAGTGCACCTTTAAAACCGACATGCCGCCTAACGTGCTTAAAGGCGCAGGTTCAGTAGCCGGCTATATAAAGCAGTTTAGCCAACCAGTGCTGAGCGACGCCCAAGTTCGAGTCGCGGTTGACAGACTACAAACTCGCCGCCTAAATCCGAGCTTTAAGACTGACCGCGAGCATGTAAAAAACCTCAAGGCGCGTCATGAAAAACCCATGAAGGCACCTAAGTCATATGGCCAGCTCAACTATGTAGATAGTCAACAGGGACTGACAGTGGATCAGTCGCAAATGCTTGAAGCCTACCGGCAAAACTTGAGCAAAGCCTCTAAGTCTGACGATGCACCTGACTCTGCTGCGGTTGATCAAGAGCTCAAACCCAAATGTCCAAGGTGTGGTCAGGAGTTGGTGAAACGAACAGCCAAAAAAGGGCAGTATGCTGGGCGTGAGTTTATGGGTTGTGATGGGTTTCCTAAGTGTCGGTATGCCAGGGCTTTGAGCCAAAAATGATAGCCAGGTTAGACACAGATAGCTAAGCCCAACCTAGCAGTTTCGGAGAGCCAATTAATAATTGATAGCCAGTTGATCAACGGGTTCTACCTGCAGTTGGGCTCATCTGAACAGTAAGTGCTTGATCTCGCCTTAAGCCGGAGCGAACCAAATGAGCCCTCAGGAATCGCAGGGCTCACCAGAGAGACTTTTACAGCTCAACATTGGAGGAGAGTGCTTGATCACACCACTTTAGCGCACGACTCAGCTGAATTTGCCCTAAATCACCAAGGTGAATATCGTCGCGGTATAGCGCTGATCCACCAGCGCGCCAAGCCTGAGTATTACCTAGATCATAAACTGGGACATTTAGCTCATTAAAAATCCCAAGCAATAGCTCATGGCTTGGCTCAGGTTGCCCTGCGATCTCACTTTGGGTTAAGTGCTGCACCGCACAAAGCTCTGCACCACTTGCCCTTATCGCACTGGTGAGCGACTTTAGATCTTTTAAGGCACGCTCAATCTGCTCAGGTTCAAGCGCGATATTTTGAACTTCACTGGCAGGACTTTGCTCTACTTTGTTGTCCAGACTAGGTAAATATCGAGGCAGGTAACGCATAACACCCTCTTGAATCGCCAGAAGCGGCGCTTTTATTGGGTGAGTGTTAGGGTCAAGCGGATCAAAGCTTGGAAAGTCAGCTAAGTCGTGAGAACTGATGACCAAGATCACCTCTTTGGCACCCAAAAGTCCATACTTCTCGATCCATGCCAGCTGATTCTCAGGGCCCCAGCTACCTGCAGAGATATTTGCAAAAACTACTTGATCGCTTGTTAGCAGAGAAGTCGCTAGATCTTTATGATCAGTTAGATTGCCGCCATTTACTACACTATCACCTAAGACTAAAACCCGTTTTCGCGCGCCCCAAGAAGCGACGGGGGCGCTGCGCATGCCCAGCTCGTTAATCAATTGTCGATTACCGAAGCGATTTACATCCTGGTTGGGAGCCATCTGGTATTCAATCTTAGGATCGGTGACATATAAGGGCGGAGTGCCTAAGCCTAAATAGAACCGAGAAAAAGTCTCAACAGCGATCACCCCCCCCACTATCAACAGTAATAAAACTAAAAAATTTTTATTTTTCATAAGTCTGACTCAAAGTTTGGTTTATTTTTTCTTAAACGAATCTAAGGATTATTTTTTAAAAATTTAATCTCGGGGTTGACTATATATGATTGGGCTCGGCACTGACTTTTATTTTTTCTTATCTAAATTGGCACCCTTCCAATTACTCACCAAGCTCAAAAAGAATTATCTAAAGAAATGCAATTCATTTATAAAAAACCACTAAACCCCTTAGGGATAGATGCTTTAAGTTTGGCTCATGCCGATTTCTTTATCCGTGGGCATTGATATGTATAGTTTTTCGATAATCCTATACAGATGATATAAATTTATTGGTTTTCATCCATGTTCAATAGCTTGGCCGCTTTCTTCCAAGCTCGCCACTTAAGCAATCACCCACCCCACACACCGCACTGCAACCTGGAGGCATTTTCCCCTACAATACCCCAAACCAAATCCGCTCTAGACGCACCACAGGACGCCCGCCATGACCGATAAAGACTTAAGCCACACCCGCAAACACTCCGCCCAAGTCGTCGACGGGATCGAGACCGCTCCTGCGCGCGCCATGTTGCGCGCGGTGGGGTTCAGCGACGCGGACTTTAAAAAACCGCAAGTCGGCATCGCCTCCACCTGGGCCAACGTCACCCCCTGCAACATGCACATCGACAAGCTGGCGCGTGAGACTGAAGTCGGCGTCAATAAAGCCGGCGGCAAGGGCGTGATCTTCAACACGATTACCATATCCGATGGCATCGCAAACGGTACCGAGGGCATGAAGTACTCGCTGGTGTCGCGCGAGATCATCGCTGACTCGATCGAAGCGGTCGCGGGCTGCGAGGGCTTTGACGGGATCGTGGCGATCGGCGGGTGCGATAAAAACATGCCCGGCTGTATCATGGGTATGGCGCGCTTAAACCGCCCCTCGGTGTTTGTTTATGGTGGCACCATACAACCGGGCGAGGGTCACACCGACATCATCTCGGTGTTTGAAGCGGTCGGTCAGCACGCCAAGGGCGAGCTCTCCGCGATCCAGGTTAAGCAGATCGAAGAAGTCGCGATCCCCGGTCCCGGTTCTTGCGGCGGCATGTACACCGCCAACACCATGGCAAGCGCGATCGAGGCGCTGGGCATGAGCCTGCCCGGCTCAAGCGCGCAGGATGCGATCTCACAGGAAAAGCTCACCGACTGTGAACGGGCTGGCGAAGCGGTGTTGAACCTGCTGGACAAGGATATAAAACCCCGTGACATCATGACTAAGGAAGCATTTGAAAATGCCATCCGTGTCATCATCACTCTCGGCGGCTCGACCAACGCGGTGCTTCACCTCCTCGCGATGGCGCACACGGTTGACGTCGATCTGACGCTTGAGGACTTTGTGCGCTTAGGAAAAATCACCCCGCTGATTGCCGACTTGCGCCCCTCGGGCAAGTACCTCATGAGTGAGCTGATCGCGATTGGTGGGATCCAGCCGCTCATGAAGCACATGCTCGCTGCCGGGATGCTGCATGGCGACTGCTTGACCGTGACCGGCAAAACACTGGCTGAAAACTTAGAATCAGTTGCTGACTATCCAGAGGGTCAGGACATCATCCGTCCGTTTAGCGACCCGATCAAAGCCGACTCGCACCTCGTGATCCTAGGCGGATCGATCGCACCTGAGGGCGCAGTCGCGAAGATCACCGGTAAAGAAGGTTTGGTGTTTGAGGGCAGCGCACGAGTGTACGAGAGCGAAGAAGATGCGCTCGCAGGGATCCTGGATGGGCAAGTGGTTGAGGGTGACGTGATCGTGATCCGCGGCGAAGGCCCCAAGGGCGGGCCCGGTATGCGCGAGATGCTCTCCCCGACCTCTGCGGTCATGGGCAAAGGTTTGGGCAAATCGGTGGCACTGATCACCGACGGGCGCTTCTCCGGCGGCTCGCACGGTTTTGTGGTCGGGCACATCAGCCCTGAGTCTTTTGACGGCGGGCCGATTGCGATGATCCAAAATGGCGACAAGATCCGCATCGACGCGGAAACTCGCAGCATCGATCTGGTTGGGGTAAGTGACGAGGATATGAAGGCACGCGTGGCGGCATGGGTTCAGCCTGCGCCTAAGTACACGCGCGGGGCGCTGGCGAAATTTGCCAAGCTGACCTCAAGTGCGAGCACTGGCGCGGTCACCGACGGCTGAGCTTTTGTTAGCTTAAAAGCACTCCTTGCTGATGGTTTAGCGAGGCCTCTTTAAAGTAGGCATTTGACTCAAAAAAAACCGCAAGCTTAGCCTTGCGGTTTTTTGATGGGCGGCTTTAAAAACTCAGTGCTGCGCCCTGATCATATCCGCCGCCTTCTCCGCGATCATGATGGTCGGCGCGTTGGTGTTGCCGCTGACCAAGGTGGGCATGATCGAGGCGTCAATCACGCGCAGCCCCTCAAGTCCATGAACTTTAAGGCTGCCTGGATCAACCACCGCGTCTGCGTCGTGGCCCATCTTGCAGGTGCCCACCGGGTGATACACGCTGTCGACGCGCTTACGCAGCACCGCGCGGATATCGTCGTCGGTGACCACGTTTGCGGTCGCCGTATCGCGCTTGATCCACTTATGTAGACTCGGTGCGTCGAGCAGTTTTTTGGCCGCTTTATAAGCCTTAACCATCTGCTCAAGATCGTCCGGATCGTTTAAAAACCCGATATCGATCTCAGGCGGGGTGGCCGGATCGGCGTCTTTTAAGGTCACGCTACCGCGACTTTTGGGCCTTAGTAGGCAGGTATGACAAGAAAACCCGTGTGCTGGGGTGAACTTACGCGCGTGATCCTCGACGATTGCGATCACAAAGTGTAGCTGGATATCAGGGCGATCCAGCTCGGGATCGGTTTTTAAAAACCCGCCGTACTCAGCAAAGTTGGTAGTCAGCATGCCGCGGCGGTGCTTAACAAACTGATACATCGATTTGATCGCCCGCACCGTGCCCCCCGCCGATATGCCCACCAAATCTAGGGAGTCTGCTTCAAAACAAAAGATAAAGTCGGGGTGATCTTGCAAGTTTTGACCCACACCGGGTAGCTCATGCACTGGCGCTATGCCGTGGCGCTCAAGCTCGCTGCTGGGGCCGACGCCCGAGATCATAAGGATCTGCGGCGATCCAAAAGCGCCAGCGGACAGCAGGACCTCACGATTGCATGACAGATCAATCGTCTTGCCGCGCCGCTGATAGCGAACCCCGACCGCGCGCTTGCCCTCAAACAGGATATTTTGCACGGTAGCCCCAGTGATCACGGTGAGGTTATCGCGCCTGTCTCTGTAGGGGGGCATGTGCGGGTGCAGGTAAGCGCGAGCCGCGCTGCAGCGCTCACCGTTAATCTGCGTCACCTGATAAGGCCCCAAACCTTCTTGGGTCGCCCCGTTAAAATCAGTGTTGACCGGGTAACCGGCCTCGCTCACCGCGTCCATATAAACTTTTTCAAAGGGGTTATCGGTGCGCAGATCAGCGACGTTGAGTGGGCCGCCCTGCCCGTGGTACTCATCGTTCAGGCGCTCGTTGTGCTCGCTTTTCTTAAAGTAAGGCAACACCTCATCAAAACTCCAGCCCTCGCAGCCCATCTGCGCCCAACCGTCGTAGTCCTCGCGCTGACCGCGTATGTAGATCAGCGCGTTGATCGCAGAGGAGCCGCCGAGCGTCTTGCCGCGCGGCTGGTAACCGCGACGACCACCCAAGCTTGCCTGCGGGGTGGTTTCAAATCCCCAGTTGTTCAGGTTGGTAGGCGCCATCGCCACCAGTGCCGCGGGCACGCGGATCAGTAAGCCGTCGCCCCGGTTACCTGCCTCAAGCAAAGTCACGCTCACGCTTGGGTCTTCGGACAGGCGCGAGGCCAGCACGCAGCCGGCTGACCCTCCGCCGATGATGATGTAATCGGTTGAGCTGTTTTGAGTCGATGTGCTTTGTTGATTCATATTGGATACGCCATCCTTAGCGGTTGATGAGCTGATTGATAACTTTGTTGGTGCTTTGATCCCGCACTGGTGCTGTGATCCTGTGTTGATGAGGGATGGCCGCGACCTACTTAAATCAGCATACGCCTAAAGCTTTGTTGTGCAACGCCACAAGGACATTTTGCCAATTAAAGCTTTGGGCGAGCGCACGCTCACCCCTTTGCTAATTTATACCTGACAAATGAGCGGTGATCTAAACAAAGTCCGCCAATCAGCACTTAACCGGGTTTTGTGAGTGCTATGAGTGGTCAGCAGCACTCGCCTGCGCTAAGCTCGAGAGTCACAGCTGCTCAAGTCAGAGCCAAGCTTAACTTGAGGCCTATCGCGCGTTGATGAAACCAGAACCCGCCCCATACCCCAGCAGACAGATGCGACGGCTTTTGTGGCAACTTAGCATCGGTCTGTTTTTGATGCTGGCAGCGAGCTATGGACTGATTGTTTATCAAAACTTGCAAGCAGAGCGCGATCTGCTGAGCGCTCAATTTGAACAAATCCGTACCAACCTGAGTGTTCAACTGGGCCAAGGCGATCAAGTTTCTTTAGACTCAATTGAGCCACTGATATTTGTCGATAACCCCTACCAGATCATCCTGTACACCGCCGATCAGCCGCTGGTGCTCAAGCGCTTTAACTACAGCGACGGTACCGAGGCTAACTTCGGGCTACCCATCTGGTCAGGTCAGGCCAACAGTCTTCAGTTCAGTAAGGGTTTTTTGATCGCATGGAGCGAGATGCCGGGTCAACAGCAGCTCTATGTGCAGATCGCGATGGGCGGCTCATCCTACCTGCCCGTAGCCCGATACGAGCCGCTGCTCAGCACCCTGATTATCCCGCTCATGATCGCCTTGGTGTTGTTCTGGCTGTCTTTAAACGTGATCCGGAGTTACAAGCTTGAGTGGTCGCGGGTGTTTCACTATGTCGATGAGATTGACTCATCGCGTGACTACCGCCCGCTTAGGCAATCAAACTTCAGCGAGTTCATGCGTCTTGAGCACATCGCCAATCGCGTCAGTTTCCACACCCACACCAACAAAAAGCAGTTAGAGCTGATCCGGCGCACCAAGACCCTGCTGGTTGACGAGCAGCCGCTCCCCATATGTGTGGTGGACGCCAGTGGCCAGGTGATCGAGAGCAGCGCCGCTTTTAGCCGCAGTCTTAACAGCGGCGGCGCCAACATCAACCAGAAACTCGATGAACTGATCGAGCTTGAGTCAGGATCAAAACCACTACCTGAGCTCTTGCAAGAGCACAAACCCCTGAATCTGCGGGTGAAAAACCGCGCCAACCAGCAGCCCTACCTGCTGTTAACCGCACCGGCTTATGGCAGCCGCCGTGACGCGCTGCAAGTGGTGAGCCTGTGCCCCATCGGCGGATTGGTCAGCCAGATTGATTTGCTCACCCAAAACGTGAGAAAAATGTCCACCCAATTAGAGCGTGACCAACAGCGCATGGCGAGTCTGAGTCATGAGCTGCGCACTCCTTTGACCGGCATGATCGCCACCCTCGATTTGCTGGAGCGTACTGAGCTAAACGACGAGCAGCTTGAGTATGTTCGCCTGTTCAACAGCTCGGCCAACACACTGCTGGGCATGCTAAACGACCTGCTCGACTTCTCCAAGATCGAAGCCGGTAAACTCAAACTGAGCCTCCAGGAAGTCGATGTCTTAGAATTAGTGCAAAGCTGCTGTGATCTGATGGCTGGGGTCGCCGAGCGCGCTCAGGTGGATCTGTTTTTGGAAGTAGCCCCCGGGGTTCCCTCCAAAGTTCAAGCCGATGCTGCGCGAATCAAGCAAGTACTGCTCAACCTCATGGGAAATGCCGCCAAATTCACCCGCACCGGTGAAGTCAGGTTGTTGCTTGAATCAGTATCCATCGATCATCCCGAGCTTTTGCAGCGCCACATCACGCAAAACCATGAGCTGAGCTGGGTGCGCTTCTCAATCATCGATACCGGATCAGGGATCTCAGAAGAGGGCCTCAGCCGATTGTTCAGTGCCTATGAGCAACTCGGCGGCGCAGATCAAGCGCCCAGATCAGGCACTGGCTTGGGGCTGGTGATCTCCGAACAGCTCGCTCGATTGATGGGCGGATTCATCACCGCTGAATCGAAAATCGGTCAGGGATCAGTTTTTAGCATTTACCTGCCCCTGTCCCCGCTGAACAACCACACGATCTACCAGTTCAAAGAGCTGCCGCCGATCACACTGGCTCTGCTCAGCAGCAACAAGCTACTTTGTGCATGGCTGTCGCGCTCGCTGGGCCACTTAGGACTATCGATAGATTGTTATCAAAGTGCCGATGAGCTACCCGATGAGCTAAGCGCACTGCTTATCGATGAGAAACTGCTGGGCCCTAAGCTACTCACTCAACTCAGCCAACAACTGATTCGCGGTAGCGCGCTGATCCGTCTGGGCAGAAACCCCAGCGTTGGCGCACAAAGTTTTGCCATGCTTTCGCAGCGCTTTGCAACCGGCGGGGTGAGTAAACCTCTGTTCATCAACCAATTGATCGCCGAGATCTTCAGGGTAGGTGCGCAGTCTCCAGCAGGTGTCACCAGTTTCGTCGGCCCCTATCAGCGCCACCAAAACACCGCGTGGTTAAACCACACCGAGCCAGGCGCACAAACTCGTAAAGCTACCGAACAATCGATGGGTGATCAGGAGTCTGCACGCGCAGTCTCCCCCTCAGAACTCAGCCCATCCAGAAACCTTGATGATTCAAGCCTAGCGCCCGGTCAACCTGCATCACCTCAACCCCAAGACTCAATCAAGCAGTCCAAGATAACCAACACCGCTCACCTACCTTTGGTGATGCTGGCTGAGGACAACCCCACCAATCAGTTGATCACCCTTGCGATGCTCAAGAAGATCGGCGTGAGAACCGTGCTCGCCGCTAACGGAGAGGAGGTGCTTGAATTGATGCAGATCCATGATCCTGAGATGATCCTCATGGACTGCCGCATGCCCAAATTAGACGGCATCAGTGCCACGGTGCAGCTTCGCGAGTCCGGTTACACTCTGCCGATCATCGCCTTAACCGCAAACGACAGCGCCGAGGATCGACAAAACTGTTTTGAAGCCGGTATGCAGGACTTTTTGGCTAAGCCGCTGCGCATGAAACAGCTGGCAGCAATCATCAAAAAACACCAGCAACCACCTAAGAGCGATCACTCAGCTGTATCGGATTCAATCGATGATCAAACTGGCGAAGCAGCGGACGATTTTTAGTATTTACAACAAGAAGTTAAAAGCAGGGAATTGAAAAAAAGGGGCTTAAACCGGTCATTTTTCAAACTAGCTACCCAACAAACCCCCTAATCGGGCAACCAGATGCTCGGACTGACAAGCTTGCGCGCGATACCGCAACAACTGACAAACTACTTCATGAACCCGTGCTGCGCCAAAAAGGCTTCATCGATGCGTGACTCCGCTTTGGCAGGCGCATCGAATTGGCGTAAGCGATCCAGATAGCGCGCCACCACGTCCACTTCCAGATTAATCCGCGCACCCACCTGCCAAGTGTTGGCGATATTGGTGACTTTCGCCGTATGCGGCACGATGTTTAAGTGACACCGATCACCCTCAACCAAGTTGGTGGTTAGGCTTACCCCATCCAGCGTGATCGAGCCTTTGGTGGCCACAAAGCGCGCCAAATCGGCTGGCACTTTAAGCACATAGTGGGTGGAGCGCGCATCTGCCTTAAGCGACTCGATCACGCCCACGCCATCGACGTGGCCGGACACCATGTGACCGCCGAAGCGGGTTTTGGCCTGCATGGCTTTCTCTAAATTGAGCACGCTGCCCACCTGCCAATTGCCAAGCGCCGTCACGCTTAAGGTTTCGTTTGAAGCGTCGGCCTCGTACCAGTCCGCGCCAAAAGCGACCACGGTCAAGCAGATCCCGTTGGTCGCGATCGAGTCGCCCAGCGCCACGTCACTCATGTCAAGCTCAGCGCTTTGCACTCGCACCCGCACATCCCCTGATTTTGGGGTCAGCGCCGCCAAAGTGCCTGTCGCCTCGATAATTCCGGTAAACATAGACTTTTCCTGTTACTTAAGCGCTGAGGCAAAATGCCCACGCTGACCAGCCGTCCGCGAGGGGCGAGCAAAGTGACATTTTACCTGAAGCCTGAGCTTGATCCGCACCCAGTCACCAATTGAAAACGATTCTCAAGATTCACCCTAACCCGACACAGCGTTACGCAGCTGCCGCTGGTCACACACGGCGAGTTGGGTACACTCAGGACACAAAGTCTAGGATTGAAACCATGAGTATATTTGATGCGTTAAAAGAGTCACATGAGCGCCAGCGCGCCCTATCTGAGCAGCTGCTTGCCGCGCCCACCCCAGAGCAAAAACTCTCGGTTTATGAGGCACTGCGCATGGAGCTGCACGCGCATGCGGCGGCCGAGGAGCGTAACTTTTACATGCCGCTCATGGAGCGTGACTCTGGGCTTGATCTGTCGCGCCACGCGATTCATGAGCACCACCTCATGGATGAGATGATGGAAGATTTGGACGACATGATCAAAAAAGACAAGATCGGTGTCGATGAATGGGACGAAGTTGCCGGCAACCTAAGCCACCGCGTCAACCACCACGTCGATGAAGAGGAAAACAAGTTTTTCCCCAAAGCGCGCGAGATCTTGGACGACAGCGAGATCAAAAACCTCGCCAAAGGATACAACGAAGACTTTGCTGAGTACCAAAACAACAACGTCGCATAGTTAATCTCAAGCCCTCAGGCAATTTGCTTGGGGGTTTTGCATAAGGTTTTATATCTAGGAAGCTCATGACTTTTAATCGCAGTAAGCCTAACGATCAGCAGTTTTCGATTGCCTTTATCTGCACCGAAAATGCCAACCGATCTCAGATTGCTGAGGGTTTTGCTACCCGTTACGCAAGCGAGCTTAGCGGCGATATATCAGTTTATAGCGCCGGATCAAAACCTAGCGGTACGGTTAACCCAAAAGCGGTAAGCGCGATGAGCGCGATCGGTTTTGATATCTCCAATCAAACCAGTACCTCGATTGATGAGTTGCCCGAAGGGCCAATTGATTTGGTGGTGACCATGGGCTGCGGCGATGCTTGCCCCAACCTAGATGCCAAGCGCCGAGTCGAGTGGGAGTTTGCTGATCCGCGCGACATGGATGAAAGCGAATACTTTGCGGTTCGTGATCAGATCGGCGAGAAGGTTCAGGCGCTCATGAATCAGATGGTCAAAGAGCTAAACAACTACGCCTGAAGCCAGCTGAAAAAGTTAAGTTTCAAAAAACCCGCCAGTAGGCGGGTTTTTTTGTGGGTGAGTGTTAGCGGTTTTTTTAAGGCTGGTTTTTTTAAACACTTCGCACTGCGCTCAAACTGCGCTCAAACTGCGCTCAAACTGCGCTCAAACTGCGATCAAGCTGTGATAGAAAGCTGTGATAGAAAGTTAGGTTAGTGCAGAGACAAAACTCAGATCATCTGAACACAACACTTAGGAGTCAGTTTGGCGAATCAAACAGCTCAAAGTAGAGCACATGAGCCGACTCACCCTCGCTGAACTCAACTCGCCCGCCCTCGCTGATCGATAGGCCGTCGCCTTGATTGAGGCGTACCCCGTTGATACTGAGCGACCCTTCGGCTACTTGCACCCATGCTTTAAGGTGGGGCGCCAGCGTCGCGGTGATCTTTTGATCCTGACCCAGCTTGGCCGCGTAGACATTTGCCGGCGCAGCGCTCATGAGCGATCCGTCCCGTCCCTCAGGCGATAAAAAAAGCTTGAGCTTACCGTCCAGCTCGCCAGGATTTAGCATCACGGTGTCGTAGCGCGGCAGGAGGCCGGAGAGCATAGGAGTCAGCCAAACCTGCAAAAAGCGCATCGGCTCACTGCCGGAGGGGTTGTACTCAGAGTGAGTGACACCGGCGCCAGCGCTCATGTACTGAACCCCGCCGGCGGTGACCGTAGAGCCGTTGCCAAGCGAATCCTTGTGTTCAATCGCACCCTCAAGCACGTAGGAGAAGATCTCAGCGTCGCGGTGGGCGTGCGCGGGGAACCCAGCTCCGGCGGCCACCCAGTCGTCGTTGATGACGCGAAGCGCACCAAAACCCATGTGCGCCGGGTCGTAGTAACTGCCAAAGCTAAAACTGTGAGCGGATTTGAGCCAGCCAAAATCCGCTTGTCCGCGATCCCGTGCGGCGCGAAGCGTAAACCCACCAGCCAATTTTCGTGAATGGTCCTCAATGTCCGCATCGCTGTGTTCTGTCTCCATAGAGGTCTCCTTAACTAGACTGATAGGCTCTCAACGAGATTCGCGCTAAGTGTGGACGGCTGTTATCTCACTGGCGCGTTTTAATATGGAGCGCCGTTGAATTGTTGAGGCGTCAGATATCGTCCGTCTCAATTGATCATAAAACAGTTTGGCTTATCCTTCATGGCAGCGTCATCATTTGCAGATAAACTATCGATACCCAAATGTCTGATTTTCTGGATCTCGATGAATTACCCGCTCAAAAACCAGTTGTTTGCTGAGATACTGGGGACATTTTGCTTAGTGTTTGTCGGCACCGGCGCGATCACGGTCAACGAGCTCTACGGCGGCGCGCTCAGTCACTTAGGCGTAGCGATGAGCTTTGGGCTGATCGTGCTGGCCATGATCTACACGGTCGGGGATGTGTCAGGGGCGCACTTAAACCCGGCGGTAACCTTGGGGTTTGTGGCGGCCAAGCGCATGAACTTTGCGCCCGCCTTGGGGTTTATCGGGGCACAGTTAATCGGGGCGCTTGCGGCCAGCTTGTTGGTATATTTGCTGTTTACCGAGTCCTCAAGCACAGAGCCCTTGAACAGCTCGCCCTTAACTTTAGGTGCGACCACGGCGAGCGGCAGCTTGACGCAGGCGTTTGTCATGGAGGTCGTGCTGAGCTTTATCCTGATGTTTGTGATCCTTGGCGTCTCAACCGGCGCCAAAGAAAAGGGGATCACGGCGGGGCTTGCGATCGGTATGACGGTGCTGCTTTTGGCGCTGTTTGGCGGGCCGGTGACTGGCGCCTCGATGAATCCGGCGAGGTCTATAGCTCCGGCTCTTGTCAGCGGTGAGCTTGGCGCGCTGTGGCTGTATGTGCTGGCACCGATCACGGGGGCCCTGATCGCGGTGGCTAGTTGTCGGCTCACGCGGGTGGGGTGTGAGCAGGAGGCGTGTTGTGAGCGGTAGTGCTTTTGGAAGTTAGCTGGCTATCAGGCTAGCTGAGCGAAAGCATGCAATGAAAGTTAAGCAGTGATCTTGCCAGCATGCGGCATGGCGGATTCAGATCTAAGCCAGATAAAAATGGGATAGGCAGCCTGCCGCTAGTTTTGTATCAGCAACCCTTACGACGTGCTAAGTGTATAGCTAATCTTAAGATCAGCTCCCACCTGCTCTACTTTTGGTGAACCCAAGCAGATCGCCTCAGACAAACTGCTGATCTCTGCGTTAAAGCAAGGCCTTGCGCTAGCACCAAGTAGCATAGGTGCTTGGTAAATGACTAGCTGATCAACCAGCCCCTCACTTAAAAAAGAGCTGCTGAGCCCACTGCCCGCCTCAACCAGTACGTCACGCACGTCGGCGCGCTTGGCCAGAGCCACGAGCAGCTCACACAGTCCCAGATCCGGCATCACGGTAACCTGCCCCGTGCAGCCTGCTTCATCGACCGCGAGCTGCACCTTTGCCAAGTGATCTGGCGCCACGACCCACCAAAGTTTGGAGCGGCCTTTTAGCAAGTTCAGATCCGGCGTAAAGCTAGTTCCCCGACGATCCACCACCACGATCAGCGCAGGCGGCAACTCCGCGATCTGCTCCGCACTTAGCCCCTCGACCGCCCGCACCGAGAGCCGCGGATCATCAGCCAAGACCGTCCCCGAACCGGTGATGATCGCACCGGCGCTCGCGCGAAGCGTCTGCACGTCGCTTCGAGCGGCTTCACCAGTTATCCACTGGCTCTCGCCGCTTTGCATCGCCACTCGGCCGTCTAGACTCATCGCGACTTTGAGAGTCACTAGCGGCAATCCGCCGCTGATGGTGCGTAAAAAACCGGTGTTAAGTGCATCTGCGTCAGCAGCAAGCACCCCGCTGGTTACCTCAACCCCAGCTGCCTCAAGCCTGCGCACGCCCTCCCCTGACACCTGCGGGTTCGGATCATGGCTTGCGATCACCACCCGCTTAACCCCAGCGCGGATAAGCGCATCGCAGCACGGCGGCGTGCGGCCAAAGTGCGCGCACGGCTCAAGCGTGACATATGCGGTTGATCCGCGTGCGCGTGAACCCGCTGCCGCCAGTGCATGCACCTCAGCGTGCGGCCCGCCCGCTTTTAGGTGCGAGCCGCGACCTACTATCGTGCCTTTGGGAGAGTAACCAGCTGCAGGATCAAACTGCACCAGCACACAGCCGACCACCGGATTGGGGCGAGCGCTGAAGCGCCCCGCTTCGGCGAGCTTAAGCGCTTCGCGCATGAACTTCTCATCTAGCTCCTGCTTTTGCAAATCACCCACCTGCCGCTCAGATTCAGTAACCGAAAAAGCCGCAGATCCATCTGCACTCAGATCAGTTGCCGCGCCTTTACCCGGCGCTTTGGGGTCAATGGAGGTCATTTTGCTTGAGCCTTTGGCGTGCCATCAAACTGATCGAGCTCAGCACGAAACGCCTCGATATCCTGAAAGTCTCGGTACACGCTGGCGAAGCGCACGTAGGCAACATCGTCCAGAGTTTTAAGCTCCGCCATGACGATCTCACCCACCAGTTTTGAGGCAATCTCGCGCTCGCCCAGCCGCCGTAGCGCCTGCTCAACCCGGCTGATCAGCGCGTCTTGCTGATCCAGATCGACCGGGCGCTTTTGCAAACAAAGCAGCACCGAGCGCTTGAGTTTGGCCACGTCAAAAGGCTCCACTTTACCGCTGGATTTGATGATCCGCGGCATGACCAGTTCAGTCATCTCAAAGGTGGTGAAGCGCTCCAAACACTCAGGACACTGGCGGCGGCGGCGGATCTGCGCGCCCTCAGCGGCAAGGCGTGAGTCGACCACTTTGGTGTCGGTGGCACTACAAAACGGACAGTGCATGCGCGGCTCTCTGGCTCAAAAAACCCATCTTAACAAATCCGCCTGAGCGATAAGCAGCTCTTAAGCCGCCAAATGACCACGCTAGCCAAACTCCGCTTAAAACCCGCTAAGCGCGTGTTAGCTAAGCCCAGATCAGTCTGACCATTAGCGGTTAGATCGCCTCCGCGGAGTGGCAGATGGGCGGGCATTTTGGGTCAATCGGACTTTACGCTGCCAACCAACCGCTCAAGCTTGACCCCCAAACCGGTGTGGCGAGTCTCAACACTGCTAAGCGCCTGCTCAAGTAAACCGGGCTGATCGTAAAGGGTCAGCGAGGTTTTGGCACGGGTGATCGCGGTGTAAACCAGCTCACGGCTCAGGATCGATGCCGCCTGATCGCTGCTGGCCGCCAGCACCAAGATCACCTGATCAAACTCAGAGCCTTGGGATTTGTGCACGGTCAGCGCGTAGGCAACTTCTAAGTGATCAAGGCTGAGTTGACTTAGCATGAGGGGGCTGCGGTGCTCAAAAAACACCCGAACCTGTCCGCGGTGATCGACGTGACACAGCCCGATATCGCCGTTTGAGAGCCCAAGATCGCGCTCGTTTTGAGTGATCATGACTGGCAGGCCGGTGAACCAGCGCAGGCCTTGGCCAAAGCGGCGCACCAACTGCTCGTTGATCTGGTTGTTGCCAAACTCGCCGCCGCGCGTGGCGCCAAGTACTCGCTGTTTGCCAAATGCCGCAAATACTGGGCTCATGTCCACGCTCTCGCTATCGACTCCTTTGAGCGCCTGCGCGGCCTCATGAAAGCTTTGGTAGCACTGCTGCAAATCGGCGTACAACTGTTCAGGCGCACCCAAGCTGACATGCGTAAAGCTTGGGTGATTAAGCTCTAAGATCTGGGCGGACTCACCAGCCAGCGCGTGCTGAGCTAACTGCCCGATCACCGAGTGCTCATCGAAGCGGCGACTCTGGGTCAGATTGACCCTGAGCTGAGCGATCGCATTGGCCTGACACAGATCATGCAAGACCGCGCCTGCTTCAACTGCTGCCAGCTGATTGGCGTCGCCGAGCAGCACCACGCGTGCCTGAGCGCAGGCGCTCAGCAGCTGCAAGGCCAGCTCAAGTCCCAGCATCGAGGCTTCATCGATCACCACCAGATCATAGGGCAGCGGGCGAGCACTATCGAAACGCGGTGATCCATCGGGGCGAAGGCCGATCAGCGAGTGGATGGTTTTGGCTTGTGGCACTCGGTAGCCTGCGAGCGCATCGCCCAGTGATTCTTGCATGCGCTGCGCTGCTTTACCGGTGGGCGCAGCCAGCGCAATCCGCAATCCACTCTGCCGTGCGCTCAGCACCCCAACGAGCTTTGCCAGTGTGTGGGTTTTACCGGTACCCGGACCCCCAGTGATCACACAAAAGCGCTGCTCTATGGCGACTTGCACGGCAGCCAGCTGCCCCTCGTTGAGTCCCGCTAAAAACTGACTTTCTGCTGCGCCGGACTCAGTTTCAGCCAGCACTTCGCTTGTTTTTAAGTATACAAAACCCGCCAGCACCGCTGCCAGATCCTGTTCCTGCTGCCACTGGCGCGCAAACTGCGCAGCGCCTGCATCGATCAAGATCGGATGCTTAAGTTTGAGGTCTGACTCTGAGTCGGTTGGGATCAGCTGACACAAAGGGTCGCGGCTAGCCAGAGCCAGCTCATCAGAGCTCAGCGGCAGCAGGGTATGCCCTGCTTCCAGCTGCTCAGCAAGCAGACGTCCAAGCAGCAACTCGGGTTGATTGGTCTGCGGGCGCGGATCAGCCGGATCGCTTGATGGGCTGGCAACGTGGGCATTTTGCAGATCTGTCTGGGCTGGCGTCTGAGTGAGTATCGGCCGCATGAAGTCCAAGAGCGACTCCGCCCACAGCGGCTGGTCAATCGGCTTCATAATCCGCCTCCAAGTAAGCGATCAAACTGATCCAGCTCGCTCGCGGTGAAGTTCAGGCTCAGCACCCCGCTGGTTTGGCCGGCGCGCATGCCGCGCAAAAAAGCATAGACCACGCCGCCAAAGTGCTGCTCGGGGTCATAGTTCGGTATCCGCGTGCGCAGATAGCGGTGCAGTGCGGCGGCGTAGATCGCAGCCTGTAGCCAGTAGCTGTGGTGATTCATGGCCTGGATCATGGCGGCGGGGTCATAATCTTGAGTCGAGTCACCCAAAAAGTTACTTTTGTAATCTACCACCCAGTAGCGACCCTCATGCTCATAAACCGCATCGATCTCACCAACCAGCAAGCTAAAATCTACTGAGACTGCAGCATACGCCACTGCTTTAGGGAGCTGGCGCTTGAGCGCTTGATTGAGCGCATGCGTTAGCTGGCTCAGACCAGCGGCGCGGGCGCTCATCGCAAAACTCATCTCGGGTAGTACTCGTCCGGCTAAATCCCCAAGCGCCGCGCCCTCTGGCAAAGCAGCTTCTAAGCAGCCGCCTAGCCAGTCGCTGAGCGCAGCTAAGCGCTCCTCATCGCTTAAGCCAAACAAGGCGGCATCAAACGTTTTGGTGGGTTTAGCAAGCGGCCGCGTGATCCCAAACTGACCCAGCCAAAACTGCACTGAGCTGGTGCTCACCGCGCCTTTAGGCACCGCCTCCTCAAGGATGCGGTGCAAACAAGAACCGGCCACTGCGCCGCGCTCAAATCCAAACACGGCCGCCTCAAGATCACTGATCTGATCGGGTTGCTGTTTGCTGACGCCCGCTTCCGTGTCGCTTGATTGATGAGTCAGCGCAGCGCCCGTGTCCACCTCTAGTTTTTCATACTCAAGATCGCCCTCTAACTCGTCGCGTTTCAGCACGCCCAGATCAGCAAAGGCCGAGTCTTGGGTGTCGCCTAGCGGCGGATAAAGATCAGCCAGCTGCGCTGAGCCTTGCGGATCGATACGGCTTTGCTGGGGGGACATTTTACTCAGCTCTTCAGTGCCTAAGCCCTGCTCTGCATTATCGATCGCAGCTTGCTCTAAACCAGCCGTATCGATCGAGCGCGCCAAGCGGCTAAAGCTGGTCTGACCTGGCGCATAAAAACTCAAGCCCTTTGGCAAGGCCTGCGGCTCTGGGATATCTGGCGCGTCACTTTGCGCATAAAACGCGGCGCTGTCGGGGTACACGGTCGGTAAATCCGCGCCGCGCCACGGTCCAAGCGGACTCTTCTCGCTCACCTTAGCCAGCTCACTTTTGGACACCAAGTACACCCGCTCAGAGGCGCGTGTCATCGCCACATACAAAAGCCGGCGCTTCTCATCCATCTGCTGGCGAGCCTGCTCCTCCACTTCTAGAGAACTGGGGTGTGCCAGCAGTTTTTGCTGCATCTCCCCGCCCAACTCAACCACCGCGTGCAACACGCGCTTGGTGTTTCTGGGCGCGCTATCCAGCCCCATGACAAACACCACCGGAAACTCGAGCCCCTTGGAGCGGTGGATCGTCATGATATGCACCCCGCTGCCGCTTGGGCTCGTGAGCGCCCACTCTTCCTCGGGTGGCTCGGCTAACCAAGCGCTTAAGGCCTTTAATTGGTCAAATGGCGTCCCCCCGGACACCTGAGTGATCATCGCGCGCAGCAGCTCAGTCAGTTCTCTAAGCCGCGTGCTGCCGCCCTTTTGTTTAAGCAGCTCATCATAAAGGCGCGTCTGCTCAACCCAGTATTGCCACGCCTGCCACAAACCCTTTTGCTGCCAAAGCTCATGCGCCTCGGCGGTGATCGACTGCAGCTGATCAAGCCGACCGCTGTACTCAGCCTCTACCAGCTCACTTAAGCTATCGCCAAACAACTCACTCACCAGCACACTGCGTAGCCAAGCAGTTTTGCGCGGCTCTGCCAGCGCGCTTAGCACCAGTTGCAACAGCTCTGCTGATTTTAAACTGAACAAGTTTTGGCGAGCGTTGCCAGATGCCGGCACGCCGCGGCGAGCACAGGCGCGGATCAACCCAAAGATATCGCTGTTGCGCGTGGTCAACACACAGATATCTTGCGGGGTGATCTCGGGGTTTTTCAGCAAGCTTGCGATCTCAGCAGCGATAGCCTCAGTCGGAGTATCGGCTGCTGGCAGCGCTGAGCGCTTTGAATGTCCTGGTGTGTCAACACCGCCATTTCTTGCGCCATTTCTTGCCCCGCTTATCTCACTTGCGCCGCGTACATCGCCATCAAGAGCCTCTGCTTGATCCAAGCTAGCGACTGCTGGCAGTTCAGCATCAGAAACCGCATCGGCTGGCATCAACCAGTTAAGCGGCGCACCTGACTCTAAACAGGCAAAAGCACTCTTTTGCCGCTTGGCGGCAACTGGCGTGTACTCAATCCCCGGACTGATCTCTGGGCTGAGCGCAAAAAACTGGTTCAGCTCTTCGATCAGCTTGCTGGATGAGCGAAAGTTCATAAGCAACTCGCTTGGCGCCGCAAACTTAGCTTTGAGCCTCAAGTAGTTGCGCACGTCCGCGCCCCGAAACGCATAGATCGCTTGCTTGGGATCACCCACCAGCAGCAAAAACACGCGCTTTTGCGCCTCCTCCGACAAACTGGCGGGGATGATCTTATCGATCAGAACCCCTTGATCCAGATTGATGTCCTGACACTCATCGATCAAGATCACCGGATAACTCTGACGGATCGCGGCAGCCAATTTGGGGCCATTTTGCCCGCTGAGCGCCTGAGCCAGACGCCGCACTTCCCCTGAAAAACTAGTCAAACCCTGATCGCTGAGCTTTTGATCGAGCTGGCTTTGCGCGCGCAGCGCGATCTGAGTGGTGAGCTGATTATCCAGCGCATCTAGTCCTTGATTGACGTGCCTAGCCAACCGACAAAGACTTAAAAACTGGTTGTAAAATGGCAGATTGCTAAACACTTCAGGGGTTTTTTTCAGCTTTCCTTTGAGCAGTTTTTGCTGCAAGTGCGCCTCAGTATCGATAAATCCATACCAGTCGCTAAAGACTCCCAGCATGTCGATGGCGAGCGTCTGATTGATCGCTGCGTTGTTTATGAGCGCCTGATTGGCCGCGCCAAAGATCCTTTGCAGGCGAGCCGCAGCGGTGGTCGCTGGCTTGAGTAGTGAAGCGGTGTTGCTGGCTAGCCAAGACTCAAGTGCAACGAGACACCCGCTTGAGGTGCTTAAGAGCTCAAAGTACTCGCTCAGATCAGCTTTGATCTGCGGCAAATCTGCCCCCGGAGCCTGTCTCACCGGCACGCTCAGCGCATTGCCCAGTCCACTTAGGCTGCGACTCAGATCACTGAGTTTGATTAAACGCCCCGAGCTGACCATCACCTCAAAAACCTGAGGAGCAGAGTCCGCCAGCCAGCTTCGAAAACTACGCAGCTCGCTGTGGGCGATAAGGCTCAGCAATCTTGGGCTTTGCTGGCTCAGTTCAAGCTCAGCGCTTAAGCCTGCCTCAAGCGCAAACTCACGAATCCACTGCTGACAAATCCCATCGAGCGTGCCGATGCGGATCTGCGAGATCTCACGGCTCGCCCGCTCAAGTCTTAGGTTTAACAGGTTCAGCTCACCGCGGCTCACAAACCCCTTGATGATGCTTTGAGCTGGCTCCTCTAAAGCCTCGATATCGTTGGCTGTTGGTGCATCTGAAAATCGGCGAATCAGCGTGCGCAAATCATCGATGCTGGCACTGACCCGCTCAAAGAGCTCGGTAGAGGCAGCCCTGGTAAAGGTAGTCGCGACGATCTGGCGAGGTGATACCCCGCGCTCAAGCAGCAGACGCATGAGTAGCGCGGTTAAGGTCCAAGTTTTGCCGGTTCCGGCAGACGCCTCGATCAGGTGGCGACCGTGGAGCGGGAGACTGAGCGCTGGCGCGGTTGGCTTGAGAGCAGGCGCCTGGCTCATCTTCTCAGGAGGGTGAGTAACATGGTCACCACTCTCTAGATCAGTGCTCGCTTTACCTGTCATATGTCGTCTCCCGCGAAGCGTCGATGAGACAGCGCGCTCTTTAACAGATCATCAGATGACCGAGTGATTGATAGTCCAGTAAACAGCAGATCCTTGATCGACGGTTTCTTTAAGGGCAGCCCCTTTATAGATAGCTCTTTGATAAAAAGCTCTTTGGTGAATAGCTTAACTTTTAGGCGATAAAAAGCCTTGAAAGCCACTGGGTATAATATACATACCTTAAAGAGATTCGTGCGCCTCATACCAGCTCCTCCTCAAGATCTATCTCCTCAAAAGCCGCGCTCACCTGAGCATAAAGCGTCTGATAAGGGATCAGATCTTCAAGCAGCGCGCTGCTCGCTGCACGTCCACGGGTGATCACCGACCAAGTGGTATCTTCACTGGACTCATCGAAACTGTAACCCGTGTCTTTTCGCCAGTGAGCATCAATCCCTTTGGTTGAGGGCGGCTCCTGTTGCCATTTGTCAGCAGCTTTGAGGCTGTGAGTGACTGGTAAAGACAGCGGGCGATCCTGCATGAGCGCGTAGAGCGCAATCCACTCTTGCAGCCGATCACTCGCCTCGGCAGGATCGATGGGTGGCAGCCGAACCAGCTTGCCGCAGCTAAACAGAGCGTAAGAAGGCGTCGGCGTACCAGCTTTGATCTGCGCCTGTTGGAGTTGCCAAGCCAAGTGGGTCAGATAAGCGTCAAGTCGCCACTTGAGCGAGCTGTATTTGCCAGCGATCTGCAACAACCAGTGGCAGTGCTGGTGCGGCAAATTGGCCCAAAGTTCCGTGGCGCCGATGATAAGCAAAGTCGACTTAAGCTGTGGATCAAAACTGACCTGATCACCCAGTTTGCTGGCAGCGTGAGTGAGCTGATGCTGCGCGATGCGGTATAGCTGCTCAAGTGCAGCTGAGCCGCTATGTCCGGCTGCGCGCACTTCGTTAAGCCTGGGGTTGAGTGTGGGGTTAAGGCTCAGATCGCTCAGATCAGGGGCTTCATGATCAGTAGACAGGTCTGAGCGCTCATGGATGATCTGGTTTTTTAGGAGCTGGCGCGCACCAAACAGGGTCAATTGATTCATATCCAACTCTTCCAGCTCAGCCAGCGGATCGTGCTGATTAACCTGCATGAGCTTGGCAGCGCGATAAAAAACTCGGTCTGGTTTTTTAAGGCCATAAACCAGCTCGTCCAACTCCAGCACTTCTGGCAGCTCTGGCTCATACTGACCAACACCGTCTGGTTGATCTTGACTCACAGAAGAGCGCTCGCTTTGATCATGAGCCCGCTTAAGCTCGCTCAGCGCACCATCGGCAAAGCGCTTTGGCGCCTGCTCACTTGCCGATCCGCTGCGGTTTAGGCGCCACCAAAACCCTGCGCGGCGAGCGCCAAGGCCGCTATAGTTCTCAGTGTTCATGGGGTTTTTACCATGCTGAGCCAGCCACCCAGCCGCGCGCAGCTGCTCAGTTAGCACGCGAGGATCACTATCGCCCCCCACCAAAAAAGCTCCCAAGTCCACCACCGGGTGCGCCGGCAACTCAGGCTCAGCCGCCTCGCTCTGGCTTGGGTAGTAGACCCAAAAAGCCTCTTTTGCTGCGAGCAAGCCTTCCAAAAATGACGCCGATTGATCTTCCTCACGCTGCAAATCACCCAGCTTTTGCGGTTCATACTTCATTAGGTTCAAGTTAGAAACCGTATGCGCCGCACTCAAACTTTTGGCCGATAAATGCAGCATGACAATCAACCTAAATGGCATGTTGCGCAGTGTCCCAAGCGGACAAACTGTGATCGCGTGAGCAGGTTCGGCCCCCAAAGTCTGCGTGCCAATCGCTTCATCCAGCAGGCTTAGGGCTTGAGAGAGGCTGACTTGACCGGAGCTAAGCTCAGTATCACCAGCACTGCAGGTTTTGCTCAGCTCCACTGCGATCTGCGCGATGCGGGTCAACTCACTGTCTTGCAGCTCGCTTGCCAAACCCTTGAGATCTGGGATCAACACCGCATCCAGCCAACCGCCTAGGGGTTCGGCGCTTGGCTCATCGCCTACAGGGTTTACAGCAGGATCTAAAGTTTGACTCTTAAGGTGGGCATTTGACTCATGAAATTGGCCACTTCCTGCGCCGGTCAGCGGGCGAGATTGCTCAAACAACTGAACACTTTGTTCTAACGACGCGTAGATCTGCACCAAGATCTGCACCAGTGGGCCATCGCTCAGCGGAATCGGCATCGATAAGTGCTGCTCAGCCACATAAATATCACTGGGGCCAAGCAACCCCAGGCACAGACGCATGAGCGCGCCTTCAAGGGTGTGGCGCGAGTCGCCGTCAAAGTGAGTCAGATCGGCGCTCAAGGTCTCGCGGTTTAAGCTGCGGCGAAAGCCCGCTTGGGTCAATATCGCTATGGCCCGCTCGGTCATATCGACGCTTAAGCCCCACTGCGCCTGCACCTCAGGCAGGTTCAACCACTCAGCCAGCGTGGGCAGGCTCAGCTGCCCCTGGAGCAAGTTGAAGCGACCCAGATAAGCCTGCCACACCTTGATCAACTTTTTATCACTGAGCCCAGTCAGCCTGACCGGCAGGCGTATGCCGTCCTCAGCAGACGCTGGCAGCAGCGCCTCGATGATCGCAGCGTGCTCCTCTAGATTGGGCACGAGCACCGCGATATCGCTCGGCTGTCTTGAGGTATCTTCGCTCAGCCACAGCGCCAGATCCTCGCGCAAAACCTCCACCTCACGCACCAGATCCGCGCAGGCGTTTAGGCGCAAGCTGGGGTCGGCCCAGCTGGACGAAACCTGATCAGCTTCATGATTTGGGCGGGGAGCCGGGCGCATCGAGGGACTCAGCGTACAGATCCCACTTTGGATCAGCTCAAGCGCACTTAAGTTTGAGCCGCCATCACTGATTAGTGGTTCGTCAAAGAGGTCATTTTGCTCAGCTTCAAACGAATCTAACCTCTGCGCCTCAGCGGCGACAAACCAATCTTCGTTATCAATCTGTCCGGCGCCAAGTGAGTTGCCTGAGAGACCGGCGAGCAGGCGAAAGCGATCGCGCGCTTGCTTGCCGAGGCGTGCCAGCAGCGGGTGACCCGTCTCACGGTACTGTTGATCAAAATCATCGGGGCTTAAAAGCGCCTGCTCTTTTAGCCACAGCGGATCAGCGATGTCGCCAAAAAACTCACGGCTCGGGGTTTGGTTCAAAAACAGCACATCGACATAGCGGCTCAAACGCAGCAAAAACTCAAGACCAGATAGCGGCAGGCGCTCCTCAGTCATGATCGCGATCTGACGAGGCAACAAATCCGCCGCGCCGCTAGCCAAGCGCTGCCAAAACAGCGCCTCAACGCTGAGCAAATCTAAGTGATCCTCGCTAAACACCAGCCGCCAGATCCGCCGCTGCACAGCCTCTAGCTGCTTAACCCGCTCAAGCTCAGTCTCACTAACCTCACCTTCCTCGCCAAAACGCGTACGCAGCTGATTGAGTCGGCTGAGCATCTGATCCGTATCAAGCGGCAGGTCTGACTCGCTCCACCCGCGAACCCACTCAGGCCGGTGGGTTAAGTAGTCGCTGAACACGCGTGCCAGCTCGGATGAGACAAATCGCGCGGCATCAAAACTCAGCTCACTGCTCGCTAAAGCTCGCCAAAGCTCAGCGGATTCAGTGGTTTTGGACAGAAAAAAACCCAGCAGACGAAACCGCATGGTGCTGGAAGAAAGCACGCCAGACAGGGAGCTGATCGACCGCAAGCTTAAGCGCGCACTCAAGCGCGTAGGCAACTGATCGCGCGGCGTCGCCTCAAGCACCCACCGCTCAAGCCCCCAGCGATAAGTCCCCCAAAGCTGCATGTTGATCTGCGCGCAAACCGACAGCTCACGGGCAAAGGCGCGCGTCAACCAGATCCGAAAACCGCTTGAGGGCACCACCACCTGATAGGCATCGAACACACCCAGCGCGCCCGCGCTTAGCTGCGCCTCATGATCGGCAATCAGCCGCGCCAAGAGCACATCGACCCGGTTTGAGTGAACCAATTTGAGCATGTCAGACCTCACGTTTGCTGGTTCATTAAAGGTGGGTTGCGGCGCCCGCGCAAGTGCTGATCAACCTCAAGCGACTGACTGCGTCGCCTGAGTTCTACGCGCGCCCATCTATTTGATCCACTCAAACCGGCCACTTTATGTGATCATAACCAAAATGCCCACTCTGGCCGACCCATGCAACAAAGAGCGACCCACCGCCAAAAAAACACTCGATACTCAAGCAAGCTTAAAACCTGGCTGATGCCGCTCGCCGTGGTGCTCACGCTTGTCGCTTGCGGGTCGCCTGAAAAATCCGAAGACAAAGCCAAACTGTCTGTCGGTGCGGCAACCAGCCTAAAGCCGGTCATGGTGGAGCTGGCGGCTGACTTTAAAAACCAAAGCGGTATTAATCTCAGCACCAGCTTTGCCTCATCTGGCGCGCTCTTTGCTCAAGTCTCACTGAGCGCACCCTTTGAAGTGTTTTTGTCCGCCGACAGCGCCCGCCCTGAGGCACTTTTCAAGGCCGGTCTTAGCACTGAACCGGTAAATTATGCGCGCGGTAAGTTGCTGCTAGCCTCAACCAAGGCACCGGTGTGTGAGCTGTTAACCGCAGCTAAGCCTGCTTTATCAACGATCCCCAGCCTAAACACCTTAGCCATGGCAAATCCGGTCGTGGCCCCTTATGGGCTAGCCGCTAAAGAAGCGCTGATTACCGCTTTCCCGGGTCGCTTCGATGGTCGATTGGCTCTGGTGCAACCGCCTAAAGACGTGCCGATCAGCTCCTTTGATGCCGCAGATCAGCTGAGCGTTGGTTCTGCCAAACCTGCTAATCCCACTCAGTCTGACGCCGCGCTCCCAACTTCAAACACGCAAGCTGAGCTGAACAACCCTGACCTGCCGCCGCCCGGCCAAAGTGAGAAAGCAGCAGAAACTGACGAGATCATTGAGCCCACCAACAGCACCGCCGATCTTGCGCCGGTCTCTCAAAGCAGCGCTGAGCAGACTCAGCCCACCTTGCTCACCGCCCAAAACGCCGCGCAAACCTTTGGGTTGATCGTCTCCAAAAATGCCGACGCTGGCCTGATCGCCTCCTCTGACTGGACCCTCTACACCCAAACCGAGGGTAGCGATGGCTGTGCTTTTGAGGTCGATCCCAACTTATATACGCCGATCAACCATGCGCTAACCTTGATCCCGGCCAGCCAGCCAAGCGCGGCGGCCAAGCAGTTTTCTGCCTATCTTAATTCGGATCGTGCTCAGGCTATCCTCAGGCGCTATGGTTTTAGTTCACCCTGATCCATGCATCGCTCACTGAAACGGCAGGGCTTCGCGTCATGTGTCAAAACCGCGAGAGCACTTAAGTGAACTGGCTCACCCCATCAGACGTCACCGCCTTGGTGCTGTCGTTAAAACTCGCGCTGATCAGCTCGGTGACACTTTTTGTTATCGGTTTGCCGCTGTGTTACGCGATCTTTCGCTCAAGCGGTTGGCTGCGGCACTTAAGCGTCGCGATCACCGCGCTGCCTTTGGTGCTGCCGCCCACGGTGCTCGGCTTCTACTTACTGGTGCTGCTCTCACCCGATTACTTGGGGAGTATCCCCACTTGGTTTGGCTTTGAGCCGCGTTCCTATGCGTTTAGATTTGAGGCCTTGGTTTTGGCGTCATGCGTGTCATCGTTGCCATTTTTCGTGCAACCGGTCTTAGCCGGCATGAGCCGCATCAACCCGAGCTTGATCGACGCCGCCGCAACGCTTGGGCACTCCCCGATCTCACGGTTTTGGCGAGTGATCCTACCGGAGTCGCGCGCCGCGATCGCTGCTGGCCTGATCTTGGTGGCGGCGCACACGCTTGGGGAGTTCGGGGTGATTCTGCTCATCGGCGGCTCGATCCCCGGGGAGACCCGCGTGTTGTCCATCGCGCTGTATGAGCACGTCGAGAGCTTCAACTTGAGCGCGGCGGCGGGGGCTGCACTCACGTTGCTGCTGATCTCACTTAGCCTAGTGATCCTGATCAGCGTGCTCGGCGGGCGCGGTCAGACCAAAAACCGCTAGCGAGTAAGCTGCAAATCTTGCGCGTTGCCGCTACACTGTGCCCCGTGCCCCTGTAGTTAAATGGATATAACGGCCCCCTCCTAAGGGGCAGTTCTGAGTTCGATTCTCGGTGGGGGTGCCACTTTTTTTAATCTAAAATGCCCATGATCGCAGGCTCAACCCACAGGTTCGTGTTAGCCAAATCTTTAAACGTCAAACCAGCCTTAAACCAACCCCTCCCTATCTTAAAACCCATACCAACCCCAAGCCACCTAAGCTGAAAACAAAAGTTTGGCATTTTCTTAACAGCTACTGAATTGCTGATTAAGCTTGTAGATCCAGAAATTTAATTCTGGATTTAGCGACTTGAAACTGGCCTGCACAGCACCCTTCAACCTGACTCAAATCACCTCATAAACCGAATAGTTCGTTTGCGCAATCGGCTCAAGCACCGAGGTGAAACTGAAAAACTTCACCTCATATCGCCCCGGTGTCCAGCCATCTTTAGGCACGACACTGACCCAACTTTGGGTTGTGTTATCAGCCACGTCTTTTTTCTCAAACAACACCACCTCGCCCGTGGTGGCGTTAGTCCACTTAACAAATATCCGCCCGTTGACTGGCACCGGCCCGTTGGTGTTTAGGTGTGCATACAGTCGGGTGTCTGCTGGCAGCGCGCCAGTATCAAAGTAACCTGCTGCACCGCTTGATTCGGGTGAGTTGGTGATGCGTATATCGCCCGTCAGCGGGACGCTGTCGTTTGGCTCGAAGTAGGCCTCAATCGCGCGCGAGGCGAACTGTCTGGGGTTATCGATATAGGCAAGGTCAGATGCGTGCATGAACTGAGCTAAGTGCCCGGCGAGCTCGTCCTCTGGCATGTTTTCCAAGATTCGCTGAGCGGTTTGGTTGTCTAGGTTGATATCCAAGCCACTTAAATCAGCGCCTCCGCTCACCCCATCAACCAAGGACTGGATCTTCGATGCCGAAGCCTCTTTAGACTCAAGCTCACTGGTGAGTTTGGCGATCGTGGCGCGCTGGGCGCGTGCGTCTGAATTGCCTGCGCCCAAAGCAGACGAGTCACCAGATCCAAAATACTGCCCCAAAAAAACACCGGCTGCAAAAACAACCGGTGTCACAATGACATAAAACTTATTCATACAGCTGTTTTAGTTGGAGCAACTAATCTGCGTGCCGTTGATGTTGATTCCCATATTGGAGGTAAATCCGTTAGCGCCTGTTAGCGTTCCGTTGTTGCAACTGTAAGTCACAACCGCGCCGCCATTGATAAAGGCGTTGCTGTAAGTGCACTGCGAGTTATTGGGAACCGTCACGTTATTGCCGCTCACGCTGCAAGCAGCGACAGGCGTGTTGCTGGTGCCGCCCTCTTTTTTGCAGGAACTTTGCGCCGCACAGGTGTTATCGCTCGTGCAGGCATCTGCCGCCGCGCGAGTGGTGCAAACATAAGTGAAATTTCCAAAACTCTTTGTGCTGGAAAAGCTGGAAAAAGAAGTGTCTGAGCCAGAACCCCCACAAGCGCTGAGCATAAGCGCTGTCGCTGATAGGCATAAGATGCTGCTGATTTTTAGCATGGTGTTTTCCATGGGGCTGGTTGTGGTTGCTTGTTGTGATTGTTAAGGCGATACAGCGGATCGAGCTAACAGTAACCGAACATAGATTTTGAAACAATCTGCTGAACGACAAAAATTAGTAGATAAATGCCACCAAATCTACTTTTTTTTGTAACCATGGCTTAGCGCCTGTTTTTTGAACCTGCCAGAGCACCGCCAATCCTGCGGCTATCAGCACTCTGCCATAAAAACAGACGCTACCAATCAGCGATCACCTAACCAACCCAACTCGCTCAAACCAAGCTCGATTCACCCCAACATAAACAGCTGCTCGTACTGCTCATCTCTGCTCCAAGTACTCAGCAGCCACCCCTCAGGCGTCTGGTAAAAGTAAAAGGTCCACAGTAGCGCATGCTTGGGCGTCTTCTCCAGATACTGCATGCGCAGCAGCGAATCCCCAGCGGCTTTCATGCCGATAAACGATGACCCAATCGGCGCGCCGATCCGCTTGCTTAGCAGCTCACGCTGCTCTACCGCCTTAACAGACATCGCCTCAACCGCCGCGGCTTCCACAACCGAGTGCCGCTCGATCAGATCAAAAGCTGCGCCCAGATCGTTTGATCCAACCTGCGCCATGATCTGATCGGTAAACGCACGGATCTCGGCTGCATCTTTTAACCCAGCGGCGTTTGCGTTTAAGCTCAACAGGAGCCATAGGCCAACTGCGATCATTGATTTATATTTATTCATAACTCACGCCTTTTAGCACTTAGTAAAAAACCCACTTTATAGATTAAAAACTCAAAACTCACCCATAAAAAATGCCGACCATAGTCGACATTTGACAAATGCTTGGGCTTAGCTGAGCCAGGCCACTGCTTTTTCACGATCGGTAAAGTACTTCACATCGACACTGCTAAGCGCGCCAAACACCGTGGTCGCCGCCTTCTCAATCGCCGAATCACCCAAAAAGGCAACTTTTTTGAGGTCGTCAATTTTGTCAGTAGTGTTTTTCATGTCATCCCAAAGGGTAGACAAACTCACGCCTTGCATGTGGCGTGCATCGATCAGCAGAAGTGATTTGTCTGCGTTAGCTTTGAGTGCGGTTTCAAACTTTGGCATCGCTTGTTTATAGTTATCTTCGGTCAAATCTCCGGTGATCTTCACTTCAATCACGGGATTGCCGTCAAGCTCGACTACTTCAACGTTGATCAAGTCCATGTTTTTATCTCCTCACTTAAATGAAGAATTAGCTTAACTGAGTAGATCGCCGCGCCCAGTGTGCGCCTGAAACAGCAGATGGTGGTGTCGTGAGATTCAGTAATACTGGGTAAATTGCGTAAATGCAGGGCTATGGCGTGTTTAATCTTTGATTCTGACTAGGTCAGTCAAGTGAGCTTAAAGCCCAAGTTTCTGTTTTATCTTTTGATCGTTCAGAGCTGGCTAGCAGCATGTGTGTGGCCAGGATTTCAGTTCACCCTTGGTGGATCACGACCGATAAAGTTAGTATCAATGAAGAGCTAATAGCGACTGCAGTCTGTCTGGATTAATTTGCTGCATCAAAACGCTGTCCTAAACCCAATAGGTAGACATTTGACAGAGCTTAATTGCTCAAGCGCCAATTGATGACTCTATCGGGTCACGTGACACAAGCTCATGCTTGAACTGCTAACAGCAGCTATGTCTTGCAATTTAGCTGAGCGCTGGTAACAATCAGGTAACAAACCTCACGATCAAAGCGGACCTGAATCCATGTCGCCAAACAAGCCACAAAACCAGACTCCTAAGTATACTTTGAGCCGACTCAGCAGCGCTGTATCGGTCTGCTGCTTAGCGCTGGTGTCAGCCGTGGCTCAAGCGGCCAGCTGCGATTACCTGCCCGATCAACCTGCTGACACTCAAATCAGTCAGTGCCAATCCAGTGCAGAGGCAGCGGTGGGTGAGGCGCGATCAGAGGTTGCCAAAGCGGCATTTGATGCTGGTTTTTTGCTGGAAACCTCTAAAAGCGAGCCTAACCTTGAGCTTTCTGCGCGTTACTACCAGATTGCTGCAGATCTAGGCAGCCCCGGAGCCCAGTACAATCTGGCCAACCAAATCGTGCGTAGCGGCGGTGATATGAGCGAGGCGGCAAAGTACTATCGCATGGCTGCCAAACAAGGCGCCAAAATGGCTCAGTACAACTTGGCGACTCAGTACTTAACCGGTCAAGGAGTGACTAAGGACCCACAAAAGGCATATCTTTGGTTCCGCACTGCGGCAGGTTTGGGTTTGGCAGCAGCCCAGTTTGAGTTGGCTTCCTTATTTGAACAGGGTTTGGGGGTTGAGAAAAACATCCCCTCAGCTATCGGTTGGTATGAGTTGGCTGCCCAGCAGGGATACGTGCCTGCCCAAAAGCACCTGAGTGACTTAAAAAAAAACTTAACATTTGAGCCTGAGAGTCCTAAAGGCCTGTTTGGTGGGCTGCTCATCCCACGCACGCCTAGGCAAACGCTGAGTTTTGATCCAAGTGATTACTATCTCAGCGAGTTTGAGTCAGAAGTAGCCGCTCAAACAAGTGATCTGGAGACCGATGGCGCTGATTCATCAGCGGTCGCTAGCGAAGACGGCGCGGCTGGGTTTTTTTCAGGTTTGATCAAACCTAAAAGCAAAACTAATTCGCGCCAGTTTGTGTACGAAGATCCTCAAACCCCAGCGCAAACTACCGACGTGGTGGCTTCAAATACAGATTTACCTGTTGAGAGGGTGGAGGCAGCTGTTCCTGATTTGATCGTTCTTGAGGAGTCACCAACAGGTGCCTCAGAGCTTAGTGACTCTTTGGCGAGCGCCGCAACCCCAGCCGAACCTGCTGAATTAGAGACTGAAGCACCGATTCAATCTGAAGCTACAGCCGAGGTTGAACTGGTCGTGCAAGCTGACCTTAATGAGGAGCAAACAAGTGAGATAGCCGACTCAGAAAGTGAAAACACGCTATCTGAGGAGCCGGTGGTTGAAGTAGGTGGTGTTATTCAAGAAGCTCTGCCGGAGGCAGTAACCACCCAAACTGATCCTGACCTAACCACCCCAGAAGAGCCATCCGCAGAAACCCCGCAGCCTAGCGAAACTTTGGCGAGCGCCGCGGCGGCCCCAGAAGCCAACCCACTTGCTGTCGAAGCACTTACCCAGCCTGAGGTAACACAGGCTGCTCAACTGGTCGAGCCAGCTGAGCCCTCTGAAGAGCAAGTGAGCGAAACCGCTGAAGCCAGCAGTGAAAACCTATCAACAGAAGAGCCGCTGGCTGAAGCTGCCGTGGCAGCTAAAGAAGCGACTCCAGACTTACCCCCAGAGGAGGCCGCTGACCAATCTGAGTCTGTTTCATCTACCCCGATCTCTCTTGAAAACCCCATCGATCAGGATCTGAGCGCTGAGGAAAACCTCATCGATGTGCAGCCCGCCGAGTTACCGGCTGCCGAGGTGCTCACCAGCGCGCTGCCCGCAGCCGATCTACCTGAGCCTGCTCAAAGCTCAACTCAAGCTCAAAGCAATCAAGCACTCGTCAACCTCGACTCAGTAGACCCTGTGCTTACGCAAAGCACCAACCCACAAACCTTGAGCGCCAATCAACAGGTGCAAGCAGTAGCCACACCGATGGCGATTGAGGCAGCGCCAGAGCAACTCCTAGCAGCCAACGCGCAGTCGCCCGAGGAGCTGGAGAAAATCCTGCAAGATTTGCCGACGTATCAGGTCGAGCGCCCTGAGTTTCCAGCAGAAAAAGCTTATCTGCGCGCTGCAGAGTCCGGCAGCGAGATGGCCCAGTTGGCCCTGGCAAACGCCTACGCTCAGGGTAAAGGCGTGCCGGCAGACAGCGAAACCGCTGCCAAGTGGTACCTGCGCGCCGCCCGTCAAGGCAACGCAGACGCCTCACTGAACTTGGCTCTGAGCTACAAATTGGGCAACGGTCTTAAGAAAAACAACGAGCAAGCACTCAAGTGGTTCAAACACTCAGCTTTCCGTGGTAACGCCCAAGCGCTCTACAATCTGGGCGCCATGCACGCAAGTGGCATAGGTACCGACATCGACGAAACTCTCGCCGCCCGCTACTTCTCACAATCTGCCAACTTAGGTTATGAACCAGCCAAAAACGCCCTGTTGTTCCTCAATCGCTGATTGGCGCAGCTTTAACGTTAGCCAAATGCCCACCCTAGCCAACGGCGAATCAAAAATTCAGCTGATCCGCTGCTGGCGAGACTTAAGCCTCAATCTGCTGCACTTTTAGTTAGTGCGATCTATCTGCCGCACAAAGTCCGCCACCACCTCATCAACGAACACTTCCATGGGTTGATCAACGGGTAAAGACTCAAGACCCATCAACAGGCGCATGTGGCGCTCCCCATGCAGCATGTTGAGAAAACTGACCGCGCGGGCTCTGGGGTTAACAATCCCTCTGCCTTCCAGATAGGCTTCTAACTGGAAAATCACCTCACTGGGGCCACTGGCATAAAACAGACGTGCAAGCGTTGGGTGTTCGCGCGACTCACCGATCACCATGCGCGTCATGTTGATCGCCTCAGGATCCATGATCAGTTTCAAAAAGTAAAAACCAAACAGTCTCAGATCAACCGCCAAAACCCCTTTAAAGATCAGTTTTTGCGGAGTGAACTCATGTTGGGCCAGCTTCCAGCGGATCACCGCTGAAAACAGATTTTCTTTGTCAGTAAAGTGCGAGTAAAGCGTCTGCTTTGACACCCCCGACTCCCGAGCCACTGCATTCATGGAGGTACCTTTAAACCCGCGCTGCATGAACAGAGTCGCAGCAGCCCTGAGCACCAGTGCCTTTTTTTCCATGCTTTTCGGGCGGCCGCGCCCAGCGGTCACTTTAAGACTTGAATTCATATCTATGGTTGACGCTGTCAATTGAGTTATTATAATAGACTGTACAGTATGGTATATAAAGTCGCGATGCTAACTGTTTAACAAAACGATAAAACTAGTCATTTTTCAAGCTTCTGAGAACCCGCCATGCTGAATTTCCTCCGTGACCCTGCGCTTGTTGAGCTGCGATTGTCTCTCGTCGCTTTTCTGGCTGTGTGTACTTTGAGCAGTTGTGCTCAGCCAGAGCAGCAAGTGGCACCTGCCGTCATGGTCGAGGTCATGCAGATCGGACAAGGCCAATCTGGCGGGGCTTCGCTGTCGGCTGATCAAAGTTACATCGGGCGAGTGGAAGCGGGCCGGGTGTCACAAGCAGGTTTTGATCTGGGCGGCACACTGACTCAGGTGTTGGTTAACGAGGGCGATCAAGTCAGGCGCGGTCAGGCGCTGGCAACCATCGATGCGATGCGCAGCCGTGCCGCCGCAAGCGAAGCAGAAGCCGGACTCAACGAGGCGCGTGCCTCGAGGGATCTTGCCAGATCCACTTATGAGCGCCTGGTGTTGTCTGAGCAGATTGGCGGGGCATCAAAGCAACAACTACAGGAAGCCAAGTCCGCTTTGAGTTCAAGCGAAGCTTCAGTTCAGCGCTTAGAGGCGTCACTCAGCCGGATCAAGGTTGATACTCAAAAATCCACGCTTCGCGCCTTGATCAGTGGCCAAGTTACCCGTCGCTTGCTCGATGAAGGTCAAGTAGTTTCTCCAGGCCAACCAGTGATAGAGATCACCCAAGATGATCAACGCAAGATCCGCGTGGCTATCGCGAGCATGGGTCAAAACCAGCTCTCCACCGGAGATCGACTCAGGATTAGTCTGGGTGATCAAAGCTCAGTGGCTCGCGTCGACAGCCTCTCATCAGTACTGAACGCGCAGAGCCAAACCACCGATCTGCTGCTGGATCTACCGAGCGAGCTAAACGCCCGTCCTGGCGATTTGGTGCGCGTGTTTATCCCGACCATTGAGGAGCCAGGTTCACTTGTACTGCCGCTTGAGAGTCTGAGCGAAACCGTGCAGGGGCTTTGGAGCGTTTATGTGATTGAGCCGGAAGCTAGCGGCGAATCAGGTGCAAGTGCCAGCAACGGAGTCGCCCGCCGCGTCCCCGTGGTGATCACCCGCCAAAGCGACTCTTTGGTTGAAGTCAGCGGGCCACTGAAAAGCGGCGATGTGATCATCGCAAACGGCGTTCACCGCGTGGTTCCAGGTCAACAAGTGCGATTTGAGCTATCCAAAACCCGAGCATCAAGTCAGTCACCAAATCAGTCACCAAATCAGGCGAGCACTAATAAGCCAGCCGCAGACATCAAAACCAACTCTCAGCAATCAGCAGCAGATACCCAGTCAAGCTCTAAGCTGAGTGACGCGGCATGAGCCCTAACGAGCCAAACTCACGCGAGCCTAACAAGAGCGCGGGCATGGGCAGCGCCCTACTGAACAACCGCTATTTGCTGTGGCTCAGCATCTTTATGGTCATGATGGCAGGTATCTCTGCACTCATGAATATGCCCAGACTGGAAGACCCGCGGATCACCCACCGCAACCCGGCTATCTTTGTGTTTTACCCTGGGGTGTCGACTGAGCGCATCGAGGCGCTGGTCACTAAGCCGATTGAAGATGAACTGCTGGAGCTCTCCGAGCTTAAAAAGATCGAGTCAACCACCCGCGATGGGATTGCGACTTTTGCGGTGGAACTTCAAGACTGGACAGACGCCAGCAACAACGAGCAGATCTTCTCCAAGATCCGCGACCGACTCTCTCAGGTTGCCCCCAATCTGCCCAAGGGCGCCAGTAGCCCGATTTTTGACGACAAGCGTCAGGCCGTTGCCTTCACCCTGATTACCGCCATCCAGATCAAAGACCCAAACTTAAAAGGTAACGCCCTCACCCCGAGTGACGAGGCCATCCAAGCCCGTTTGGCGGAGGAGCTGGCTGAGCGGCTGCGCATCTTGCCGGGAACCGATTTGGTTGAGGTGACTGGTGCCGCAGAGGAGCAGATAAATGTCCTCGTTGACGCTGAGCGCTTAAATCAGCTGGGACTCTCTACCACGGATCTGGCTGCTTTGATTGGCGCCGCCGATGTCAAATCCAGTGCGGGACGTCTGCAAACTGCCGATCAGCTCACCCTGATTGAAGTGGAGGGGGATTTTTCTGCGATTGATCGCATCAAATCCATCCCCATTGCCACTCAAGGCGGCTCCACGATCACGCTGGATCAGCTTGCCAGTGTTGAGCGCGGCTTCAAGCAACCACGAGCGGAAGTTTCCATCGGCAGTCACGGCAATTCGGTAACTTTAGTGTCCTCGCGCATGGGCATCGACCTCAGATCTGATGTTTGGACCGCGGCAGCCAAATCAGTGGTGGACGATTTTGAGCAAGAGTTCGGTTACGCCATCAACATCGAAAATGTCTTTGAGCAGAACCGATATACCGAGCAGCGCTTAAGCTCGCTGGGCATCAATCTGCTTTTAGGCGTGCTGGTGGTCATGGCGGTGGTGCTCTTGTTCATGGGCTGGCGCTCGGCGCTGATTGTGGGTCTGGCACTGCCGCTCAGCATGTCAGCGACGCTGTTTTGCTTGAGCGCACTGGGCTATCAGATCCACCAGATGACGATCTTTGGACTGATCATCGCGATTGGTTTGCTCATCGACAACGCCATCGTGGTCAGTGACGAGGTTCGTAAAAACCTGCAAATTCGAGGTATGCGGCGCACGCAGGCACTGCAAAGTGCGCTCTCTCACCTTAAAGTGCCGCTGTTCGCCTCTACCCTCACCACGGTGCTCGGGTTCATGCCGGTGTTTTTGCTGCCAGGAAACATCGGTGATTTCATTGGGTCGATTGCCATATCGGTGGTGCTGGCACTCACCTTTAGTCTGCTGATCTCGCTTACCATCATCATCACCTTATCTGCGATCTACATCCCCAAAACTGATCCACAAAACGCCAGTCTCTGGCATAGCGGGCTTAGCTCTGAGGGCTTTTTACCCAAATTTGATCGCCTGCTGAGCCTTGGGCTCAAGCGGCCTTGGCTCAGCACGTTGGCGGTCGTCGGACTGTCCTTTGCCGGTGTCGGGCTTGCTACCACCCTGCCAAATGTCTTTTTTCCCAGTGCTGATCGCGATTACTTTGTGGTCAACGTGCAGATGGCACCCAACAGCTCTCTTGAGCAGACCACTCGGGTGACCCGTGACATTCAGACATTGATCAACCAACAACCAGAGGTAGAGCGCAGCTACTTTACCGCCGGCGCCTCTTTCCCCAGTGTCTACTACAACATGATCACCGCCAAAGAGAACTTTCCCTCTTACGCTCAAGGAGTGGTATTTACTGACTCGGTTAAGAGTGCTCAGCTGCTGATCCCTAAGCTTCAAGCGCTCATAAACAATCAGATGCTGGACGCCAAAGTCACCGTCAAAGCCTTTGGTCAGGGCCCGCCAAACCCTGCGCCGGTTTCTTTTGAGCTGACCGGACCCAGCAGCGACACCCTGCGCGAACTGGGTGAAAGACTGGTACCTGAGATTTTAAAACAACCCGGCGTCACTCAAGTTAGCCCCTCCATCGAGGGCGGTCAGTTCAAGCTTCAGCTCAAACTCGATGAGCAAAAGGTGCGTCTGGCTGGCCTGACGCTTAGCGACGTGGCGAGGCAGTTTCAAAGCCAATTAGAGGGTGTGAGCGGCGGTGCGGTGCTTGAAAACTTAACCGAGCTGCCGGTCGTGGTGCAGGCAACCACTAAGCTTCGCGGGGACTTAGCACAGATTGAAGCAATCCGTGTACTGGACGCTCAAGGCCAGCCGATTCCGGTGAGTGCGCTGGGCGATTTTGTCTTGATGCCCGCGCTGACCCAAGTCACTCGCAAGCAAGGAGAGCGCGTTAACACCATCAGCGCCTTTATCACCTCAGATGCGGCGCCAATTGATATCTCCAACCAAGTCATGGCACAAACAGACAGCTTCAACCTACCACCAGGTTACGAGCTTAAGCTGGGCGGGGATGCTGATTCCCAGTCAGAAGCGCTCGGTCAGCTATCAACTTATCTGCCGATCTTGCTTCTGCTCATGGTCGCTACCTTAATCCTAAGCTTCCGTTCACTGGTTCTGGCGGCGCTGATTTCCTCGGTGGCAGTACTCTCAGTGGGAATGGGCTTTTTATCCCTGTGGATCTCAGGGTATTCGATCGGATTTAATCCCATCATCGGTAGTGCTGGACTGATTGGGGTGGCTATTAACGGATCGATCGTGGTGCTCGCAGCGATTGAAGCCAACCCGCTGGCCAAATTGGGCGATCCTCAAGCCATCAAGATTGAGACCATGGCCGGTTCACGCCACATCATCTCAACCACCCTGACCACCGTAGCGGGTTTTGTGCCGCTGCTCATCAGCGGAGGTACTTTTTGGCCACCGCTCGCCGTAGTGATCGCAGGCGGAGTCGGGTTTTCCATCATCTTATCCTTGTGGTTCACTCCGGTCAGCTACCGCTTGATCCGTGCGCGGCGCTGGAGGGATCATAACCGCGCAATTGACGCTCAAGAGACTAGCGAGCTCGGCGGTGAGGGACACGCATGAACCAGCAGACATTGAGCCTCAAAGTTCTTTTGGGCAGCTTGGCGATCAGTGTACTCGCTGGTTGCGTGAGCGCTCCCAGCTCCAAAGCACCTGAAATTAGCTACCAGCCCAGCTGGACGCAAAGCGGGGTCGCTAAAGCTGAGCCGATCGACGCGCACTGGTGGCAAACCTTTGGCGATCCGACCCTAACCCAGCTCATCGAGCTGGCTGGCTCTCAAAACTACGACTATCGCATCGCCAAGCTCAAACTCAATCAAGCCCGCGCGGCCAGTCGATTAACCACCGCTGACCGGTTGCCATCGGTAAATGCGGAGGCACAAGCCACCAAACGCAAAGCCAGTGCCAACGGCGCCGGTGGTCTGGCTGAACTGGCTGAGGCGGGGCTAGCTCCCTTGAAGCAAAATGTCTTCAACGCAGGCCTAGACGCAAGCTACGAGATCGACCTGTTTGGCGGCAACCGAGCCGATGCCCGCGCTGCCGATGCGCAAATCCTGCAGGCTTACTATGGATCAGGAGCAGTGCTTTTAAGCGTCTACAGCGACATAGCAGCGAGTTACTTTCGCCTTCGCGCCGCTCAAAACGATCTGGACCTACTCAATCAGCAAATCCAGATCCAATCTAAGCTCACGCAGATCGAGTCGCAGTTAACTCAGATCGGCGCCTCCGATCAGATTCAGCTCAGCCGCGCTGAGCAAACACTGGCCGAGGTTTCCTCCGGACAACCCGCGCTAGTTGCTGACCTACAGACTGAACAGATGCGCTTGAGCCTGCTGACGGGTCAGGCGCCAGAAGCGCTGAGTGAGTTGCTAAGCAGCCAAAGCGATCTGCCCAAACTACCAACCGGCATCAAAGCAGGCCTACGTTCAGAGTTACTCACGCGCCGCCCGGATCTCCAAGCAGCCAAAGCCGCTTTGCAGCTCCAGTCGGCGCAGCTCGCGCAAGCCGTCAGTGAGCAGTACCCCAAGTTTGCTCTGAGCGCTCAGGCTGGTCTCGAATCCACGGTTTTCTCAAGCCTCGGCAACGCCGCCTCAGGCCAGTGGGCAATTGGGGGTCTGGTGCAGTGGCCTATCTTTGCTCAAGGGCGCATCCGCGCCAACATCGAGGTTCAGGGGCTAGAGCAAGAACAAGCGGTGCTTGAGTACGAGCAAGCGCTGCTGAGCGCGCTGAGTGAAACCGAAACCAGCTTCAACCGCTACATTCAAAGCGCGATCAGCGCCAACAACTTAGGCCAAGCCGCCGATCAAGCCACCCGGCAAAACTTACTGAGCACGCGTGAGCTCAAGGCGGGCAGCATCTCTAAAAAAACTCAGCTAGCTGCCTCAATTGGTGCGCTGCAAACCCAGCGCACCTTCATCCAGGCCCATGCGCAGGCGCTGATCAGCCTAATTGCGGTCTACAAAGCGCTGGGCGGTGGCTGGGGCGAACCAACCGCCAGCACAGCAAACCCTGATTCAAATCCCGATTCAGTTTCGGACTAAACCCACTGGCATTTTAAAGCTCAATGCGTTACGTAACCGATCCGAGCACCAGCGAGTCAATCACCGACAAGTCAAAATCAGCGATGGTTGATCTGTCCGCTGCAAGCGGGATCATGTCGTCAACTTCCACCTCCACGTCTTTGAACGGAAAGCTCAGCACACTGACGATCAGCATACCAATATTGAAGATAAAGGCCTTGCAGCGCGGGCATTTTACTTAAAAAATTCTTAAGCCCAAGTTGAGTGGCGCTTGTTATTTAAATTAAAAATGCCTCCCCATCTACCCTTGGAAAAGCGGCCAAAACCTACTCAAGCCGGCTTGGCGCTGAGCAGGATCAGAGGGCTCACTCCCACAACACGAATCACCCCCTTCGCCAAAAAAGCTGTGCTAATCTGAGTGTCATTGGATATATGCTCACTAAAGGATAAACCCGTGACCGCTATCGCCCCGTGGATCTGGCTGGTTTTTGGCTTGGTTCTGATCAGCTTTGAGATGCTCGCTCTCACCTTTGCCATGCTCATGTTTGGGATCGCCGCGATCTTGACCGCACTGATTTCTTGGATTTTACCGATTGGCGGCGTCACCCAGATTTTGCTGTGGCTGGTGACCTCGAGTGTCTTGTGTGTGCTCTGGTTTGGCTTGGTTAACCCTAAGCTTAAAAACAAAACCAAGGCGGGGCTCGGCGGTGAAGCTTGGATCGGTGAGATCGGCTTTATCACCCGCTTGCCCGGTGACGGCATCATGGGTAAGGTGCGCTTCACCACCCCGGTACTTGGAAGCGATGAGTGGAGCTGTCGCACCACCGCTCCGGTTGAGCTGGGGCAGCGTGTGATGCTCAAACAGATCATCGGTAACGAGATGCTAGTAGCGCCCGTTATCTAATCAATCCATTGCTTCAACACTGACATTTTTTATAAAAACCTTTTAATTTAACAGGAATTAATCCCATGAATATCGCCTTAATTGTCTTGGCTGTCATCGTCTTCTTCGTCGCCATGACCTTCTTAAAAAGCTTTAAAACCGTGCCGCAAGGCTACAAGTGGATCGTGGAGCGTTTCGGTAAGTATCAGCAGACGCTGGAGCCTGGCCTGCGCTGGATCGTGCCCTACGTGGATGAAGTGCGCTACCGCGTGACCACTAAAGACATCGTGCTCGACATCGCCTCTCAAGAGGTGATCACCCGTGACAACGTAGTGATCATCGCGAACGCGGTTGCCTTTATCAACATCGTGCAGCCAGAAAAAGCGGTGTACGGGATTGAGAACTACTCAGGGGCGATCCAGAACTTGGTGCAAACCTCCCTGCGTTCGATCGTCGGTGAGATGGACTTGGACAGCGCGCTTTCTAGCCGCGACGAGATCAAAGCGCACCTGAAAAATGCCATCTCTGCTGACATCGCCGATTGGGGCATCACCTTAAAAACGGTCGAGATCCAAGACATCAAACCCTCACAAACCATGCAGATCGCCATGGAAGAACAAGCGGCGGCAGAGCGTCAACGTCGCGCCACGGTTACCCGCGCTGATGGTCAAAAACAAGCCGCGATCCTTGAAGCAGACGGTCGTCTAGAAGCCTCGCGCCGTGACGGGGAAGCGCAAGTGGTTCTGGCTAACGCGTCAGAACAAGCGATTCGCTTGGTGACTGAAGCCGTTGGCGCCAACGAGACACCTGTGGTTTATCTGTTGGGTGAGCAGTACATACGTGCGATCGACCAGTTGGCTAAGTCTGACAACGCTAAAACCGTGGTGTTGCCAGCCGATATCTTGAACACCGTCAAAGGGTTCATGGGCAGATAATACGCACCACTGATCATGCGGGGTTGGCGCTTTAAGCTCTCAACCCGCTTCGATCTGACTGCTTAGAGTCTGTCGCGTAAAGCAGCAGGCTGAGCAAACTACCACCCAATCAAGCTTCAAGCTTGATTGGGTGGTGGTGTTTTAGAGATAGCTTATCCTTCAGAAAACAGCCGAACTTAGCGCTTAATTCACGCTCTGTAGCACCGTCCAATCGACAATCAATTGAAGCTGATCTGCGTTAATCATCGACTTTCATGATCTTGGAGGCAACTGATAGCTTTTAAAGCAAAAGCCTATCTTCAAAATCAAGACTCAAGCCTTACAAATCCTCTGCTGGTCTAAACCCAGCTGCCAAACGCACCTCATCTGCTTCATGGGCACTGCTCAGCTCTGAGCAGAGCAACACTTATTGATCTCGCTACCTAAGCTCCCTAAGCGGATACCAGTGCTTGGTGTAAAACCTGCGCGCGCCAACCGAGGCCTGCTGATGCCTTGGGTTATCCCAACTAGCCGAGCGACTCACCTGCTGCTAAACAAGCTCAGAACAACCATAGTTAACACGGCTGCCAGTTAGCAAAGGAATTATATGCCCTACCCATTTGACACATAACCCTCAGAAGCCCTATGACACATCGTCAACTCCACTGCATCAAAAGTCTGTCCAGACTCACTGCAGTAGCCTTTATCAACAGTTTAGACAGATGAATCATGGCCCTATCTCCCGATATCACAGACGCCAGTCTTATTAAGGGGCGCTCAAAACCCACACTGACCAGATGGATACAAGTTGTACTTATTCGTATCAATATTGAAACAACCGATGACTGGGGCTTTATTTATGCTACTTATTAGTATAATTTTATAAAGCTAAATGGATCAAAGCTCACGATTACATTTATCAATCAAATACCAGAGCCTACTTGCTCCAACCACTGTTCATAAGGAATTTATATGAAATACGCCATTCACGCCCTATCAGCTGCCATCGCAGTTTGTGTGAGCGCAACCGCCGTGGCCTCTAGCCACCGCGAAGCCCCTTCTATCACCAAAACCCCTAAAGTCGATGGAACTGACTTTTACATGTTTAACAGTTACGAAGCGGGTAAAAGCGATTTCGTCACCATCATCGCTAACTACTTGCCACTGCAAGACGCTTACGGCGGACCAAACTATTTCGCACTCGACCCAGATGCGCTGTATGAGATCCACATCGACAACACCGGTGACGGCGTAGAAGACTTAACGTTCCAATTTGATTTTGAGCAAACCTTGACTGACGCTCAATTACCCATCGGTCCAGACGGAACTCTAGTTTCCATCCCGCTTAAAAAGTATCGTAACGGTGATGCTGACTTTCAGCAGACTGCCGAAACCTATGGCTTAACTATGGTCGCTGGCGACCGACGGTCAGGAACGCGCACTCAGTTACGCCCTGTAGGTGGTTCCACTACAGTATTCGAAAAGCCTCTGGATAATATTGGCTCGAAGTCAACTCCTGAATATGCCACTTACGCTAACACTTTTGTTAAAGATGTTAGTTTTGGCTCCTGTAGCAACCAAAATGGTCGAGTGTTTGTTGGTCAACGCCAAGACGGTTTCGCGGTTAACTTAGGTGCGATCTTTGACTCGTTAAATTTCAACCCTTTAGGCGCTCGCACCGGTCAACCTAACGATTTAGATGACAAAAACGTCACCTCTATCGCTTTGGAAGTGCCTAAAAGCTGCTTAGTTCAGGGCGGTAACGCAACCACTAACCCAGTGATTGGCGGCTGGACAACAGCCAGCGTGCGTCAGGCAACTTTGGTTAACCCCATGCCGGCATCAGGTATCAACACCTCAGCCAAAAAAGGCGGCGCTTGGACTCAAGTTTCACGCCTAGGTTCACCGCTCGTTAATGAAGTAGTGATCGGTCTTAAAGACAAAGACAAGTTTAACGCCTCTGAGCCTAAAGACGACGCAGCCAACTTTGCTCCCTACGTGTTTACCCCAACACTGCCAGAGGTGATTCAGCTTCAGTTCGGTGTAACCGCGCCCAACAATTTCCCGCGCACTGACTTGATTGCCGCTTTCCTTACCGGTATAGATGGCGTTAACCAAGTTGCAGCTGGATCAAACATGAACGCCGTGCCTTCAGAGATGTTGCGTTTGAATACAGCAATCCCTGCAGTTGGAGCTGGTACGCAAAATGATCTGGGACCACTTGGCGGTGATAACGCTGGCTTCCCGAACGGCCGTCGCCCTGGCGATGACGTGGTAGACGTCGCTCTTCGCGCTACTATGGGAGTGCTTTGCTACTCACCATTTGCCGCTAACGTAAACTGTGCTGATGGCAATAGTAATAGCACTGACGATCAAGTTCGCGCTGACGCCCAGCTAAACTCTACTCGCGCCTATACTGATGGCACAGCTAAACCAGCGACTGAGTTCATGACCAGCTTCCCTTACCTGAACACGCCATTTGCGGGTGAATAAACCTCAACTGCGTAATATTAAGGAGAACCACATGAAATCTGTAGCAATCCCCGGTCTAGTCCTGCTCAGCGCTTTAGCGCTAGCAGGGTGCGACAGCAACAATTCAAACGTGAGCCAACAGGAGATTGATCAAGCTTTTGATCAGGCAGCAGCCAACACCGCTGTAGCACGAACTGAGGCCGTCATCGACCGTTCAAACAACGTAGATGCCGATGCGCCTGAGTCAATCGATCAGGTTAGCTTGCCACTGGCAAATACAGCTGAGCCGGTTACCGTAACTGATGCTAACGCATCGTTGTAAACTGAGCTTTAAGCTGTAATCAGCGCCTGATTGAGTTTTCTTGATCAGGCGCTTTTTTATATATCCACTACGGTGATTATCTTATGCGCCCTCTATCCGCTTTTCGACGTCAGCAAAATCACAGTCCCATACTTATATTTTACAATTTAAAAAAACCCAGAGTTAACTTCATGAACAACCTGTCCACTCGTTGGCATTTTATAAAGCTGACCACCTCAGTTTTTTTGGTGTCGCTGGCTATGAGCGCTGCAGCCAACGCAGCACCCTATATCCCCCAAAACCCAAGCGCTGTTATCGAGAAACTGCCAAGCGGTATGCCAGCTGCGCGGTATGCCAGCGCAGCGGCCATCGGTCAAAGTGACCCCAGCACAGGCGAGTCAGCCGGCAATCGCACTGAGCAGATCTCAGGATTGCTGAACCGCGCTTATCTGGAGGGTGATCCACGCGCTTTAGGTCAGGCGCGCGCCATACTGGATCAAACCGAAGAAAAAGACACCGGCTTACTCATGCTTGAGGCTCGCGCCTTGCAATCTGATCACCAATTTGAAGCAGCGAAAACGGTGCTTGAGCAAATACTCAAACTGGAACCGGGTAACCCAGACGCCCTGCTCACCTTGTCATCTTTGTTGCTAGTAGAAGGGGACTTTGAGCAGGCGCTTGAGCTATGCGAAGGACTTAATCAGATTGACTTGATGCTTTACCGTCTGGGCTGTCAGGCTGGTGTCAACAGCATGACCGGATCTCTTGAGTCAACCAAAGAGTCACTGGCGGCTTTGGCTCAGGCAGCACCCACTTTAGATGCTGGAACTGCGCGCTGGATCTACCTCATGCAGGCAGACGCCGCCCTGCGTAGTCAAGATGCTGAGCTTGCCAGAGAGGTTTTCACGGTTATGGATGCTGAAACCGTACCCGCGCTCATGGCGCGCGCTGACTGGTTACTTAAACACGGGGATTACGACCGTGTGATCAAGCTACTCAACGGTCGCGAAAGCCAAGACGCCCTGCTGCTACGCTTGGCAACCGCTCAGCTCGCTAGCTGTAGCCCTGATGCTAAAACCAGTCTTCAGCTTTTAAGCGAGCGCATAGCAGTTTGGGAACAGCGCGGTGAAAACGCTCACCTCCGAGAGCAAGCCACCTATGAACTGCTGCGAGGACAAGACGCCAAAGCCTTAGAAGTTGCTAGAGAAAACTGGAGTCAACAGCGAGAAACTGCCGATATCTTGGTGTATGCAACCGCGGCGCTCAGAACCAACAGCGAGAAAGATCTGAAAACCATCAATCAATTTATCGATCAAACCGGGTTTGAATATCCAGCGTTAACCGAGCAATTAAAAGCTGGCACCCTACCTACGGTGGAGCGCTCAACATGCTAAAAACTTCTGATTGGTTGGCTGCCCAGAATCAGCCTGTAACTCTATATAATTCAATAACCTATACTCGTTTTATGGCTCAGCTTGTTGTCATTTTACTTAGCTTTTTTACCTGGCAAATGACCGCTCAGGCTCATGAGTCCAGTACGGCTTACTTAAGTGTCGATGAGACAGCTTCTAACGCCTCTGAGCTAACCGCAACTTATGAAATCGCAGTACGTGATCTGGCGCTGCTGTTGCCGGTTGACGCTGATCAAGACTCGGCCGTGACTTGGGGAGAAATCAGCGCTCAGTCTCAAGCAGTCCAACAGCTGATTACCCTGCAGATCAAGTTGAGTGCGCAGACTGACTGCCAACCGGTTTCATTTGAGCCGCTGATGCTGAGCGAGCGTGCTGGCTTTAGCTACGCGTACCAGCGCTACACGCTAGGCTGCGCAGGCCCAGTTGATCAAATCGACTATCAGGTGATGCAGGGCGTGGATAGTAACCACCGACTGATCTTCAGCAACGCGCGCAGCGAATCAACCGATGCAAGCTCAGCGCCGATCCGTGTGCTATCAAACGGCATCAGCTCGGTTGCCCCGCAAACTTGGGTCAGTCAGGTTAAAAACTTTGCCGGTAGCGGCGTTCACCACTTGCTGATTGGCTGGGATCACCTGCTGTTTTTGTTTGTTCTGCTGATACCAGCGGTTTATACCCGCAGTAGCGGGGCTCTACAGCCGGTCACTCACGCTCGTCCAGCCTTGATTGAGTTGCTCTGGGTAGCCACCGCCTTTACCCTCGCGCACTCGATCACCTTAACCCTAGCTGCTCTTCAGATCGTCACCATACCTGCTCGCTTGATTGAGGCACTGATTGCGCTCTCCATCGCCTTGGCGGCGCTCAACAACCTGATGCCCGTTTTCCGTATCCGCGCGGTATTTCTGGCGTTTGGTTTTGGTCTGATCCACGGTTTTGGCTTTGCCAATGTCTTAAGCGATCTGCCGATCAGTTTAGGCGAGCGCGTAATCGCACTTTTGAGCTTCAACATAGGGATCGAGCTGGCGCAGATACTGGTGATCGTGTTGCTGTTCCCGCTGGCGCTGCTGCTCAGGCGCACAAGCTTCTACCGCTATGGGGTGTTTATCGGCGGTTCGCTAATTAGCATCTTGATCGCGCTGTGGTGGGTTTATGAGCGTGTGTGGATGTAATATTGGTCGCTAGCGCCATCCTCATGGGCTTGCGATATTCGCTCGCCCCCTGCAGGAACTAAAATGTCAATGTATGCACCACCTCAGTCGAACGCTGTACCTCCATCTGTTCAAGTGTGTTTTAACCCAATTCAACAGCAGCGCTAATTAGGGCTGCTGTTACTGCTCTTTTTTTAGCGACGATCAAAAGTACTTAAGGTGATTCACCCATACCGACCCAAGCAATCACAGCAGTTAAGTTTTATGAAACCCAGTCCTATATATCCGACTCGCTTTAAACAGGATCAGCAGCGCGCTTATGACAATCTGCGCCAGATTCGCTGGTTGCTTAAACCCGCACAGCAAATCAGTGATGCTGAGCGTGACCAGCGTCTGTTAGCTAACCTGATGATCTGTGACCCTCCAAGCGATAAAGCCTATCGTGAAGCAGGCGTGCCGTCGTTGGCTGATCTTAAGGAGCAGATAAAGCTCGCAAAAACCAGCTTAGCAGCAAGTACAAGGCCCCAAAGCCAGCAGCAAGCTTTGATCAATCAAGTCACACGCACCCCTGATTGGGTTGACTGGGATCAAGTTGAGCGCGGCGCGGCAGTCTGCCGAGCCACCGGCCTGACTGGGCTTCGGGTGTTGTGCGACTTCTCCTTGCTGAGCGGCTACCAACTCTCCGCCATCAACCAAACCTTGCTTTTTACTGGCAATCTGTCCTCTAGCGTTCGCCACAGGCTCGCTCAAACCACCAATTGGTGGGTCAACTGCACCCGCCCTCACGCGATGCGACCTGGCAACCTCGGGTTCAACTCGACCCTTCAGGTTCGACTGATTCACTCTGCGGTTCGTGACAAGATCATGCAAACCAACTGGAATGTTTCACGTCTTGGCCTGCCGATTAATCAAACCGATATGCAGGTGACTTATTTGTCATTTTCAATTGTTTTTTTGAGCGGCTGCCGAGTGTTGGGCTGCTTGATCAATAGCGAGGAAGCTCAAGCACTCATGCACCTATGGCGCTACATCGGTTGGGTGATGGGGGTAGATGAATCGCTGCTCATCGATACACCATCAGAGGGACTTGAAGCGCTTTATCACAACTTACTCACCCAGCCGATGGCCGATCAAAGCTCAGTCAAGCTGGCCAGAGCCTTGCTGAGCCCGCCTGAAGGGTTAACCCGAAGTTGGTTTGAGAGCAAACAAGGACAACTGCAAAGCCAGATCCACCGCAGTATCCTGAGGTTCTCAGGCGGCAAACAGCTGCTTGATGATTTGGGTCTTAAGCCCGCCCTACCTTGGTTTGTGCTGGTTGCAGCGCCGATCAACGCAGCCGTAAGCTTGCCCTTCAAGGCTCACCCTAAAACCAAACACCTAGAGCAATGGCTGGGTGCTCGCACGCAATCGACGGTTATCGATCTGTTTAAAAAGAGCGATCTGATTGGCGAGAAAGCTGGGTAAATTTGGGTGCATTTTGCCAGTCAACAGACTTAGCCAAAAATTGCCGCCTAAGTTTTAAGTTTCCACACTTCCTCATCCACTCCGCCCTCTTCATTAGCATCGGTTTTGTGGAGCACCGATATGTCTCCGGTCACCTCCAAGATCACCGCATGAACATCGTCGATGCGGATCGCGTTGGCTTCACGCAGCTTTCCTAGCACATCACTTTTGGTCACCCGTGACCTTTTCATGTTCTCTATGCAGTACTCGCCGCCTTCAAACAAAACCACAGGATCGTTTGAGATTAAGTCGCGAAACCAGCGGCTTCTAACGCGAAACCAAGCCACCGCGTACTGCGTGGCCATCATCACCGATATGCTCAAGAGTGCGGAGAAAAAACCGAGCCAAGTGTCAACCGTGGTTGCGGTTGCCAGCAAAGACCCGATGGCTACCGTGATGGCAAAGTCAAAAGAGGCCATCTTGGAAAATGATCGCAAACCAATCACCCTCACCATAATCACGATCCAAGCGACGGCTATGGGCACCAAGATAAGCGATCTGAGTAGCATATCGAGCACTGGGTTATCTGACATCATTGAGTGTTCTCCTATCATTTAGATACAGCTTAACGACCAGATAGTGCTCATTCAGCGGTAGGCACGTGGGATCATGGTGTCTTAGCGTTAAGCTTTTATCAGACCAAGGAATAGTGACATGAGTAACACAGCATTGATTACCGGAGCATCGGGCGGGATTGGACGTGAACTTGCGATCTTGCACGCCAAAGCAGGAGGTGATCTGATCTTAGTGGCTCGCAGTACGCAAAAATTGCAGGAGTTAAAGACTGAGCTTGAGGTGGCCTATGGCATCAAGGCACACGTGATGCCAGCCGATCTGAGTGTTTCCACTCAAGTGGTCACCCTGATGGAGCAAATCAAAGAACAAGATCTACAGGTTGACGTGTTAATCAACAACGCAGGTTTTGGTCTATTGGGTGAGTTTTCACAGCGCTCTTTAGACGACCAACTCAACATGGTTGATCTGAACGTGCGTGCGCTGACTCAGCTCACCCACTTATGCTTACCGCAGATGATTGCACGCGGCTCTGGTCAAATCCTTCAGGTATCCTCAAGCGCATCTTTTGTACCCGGCCCGATGATGGCGGTTTACTACGCAACCAAAGCTTATGTCACCTCTTTTTCCCTTGCGATAGCTGAAGAGGTAAAAGAGAAAGGCATCACTGTCACTACCCTGTGCCCTGGCCCAGTCGCCACTAACTTTTTCAAAACCGCCGGCGTACAAGCTCAATCGGTTCAACAGGCCGCCAACTCTCCGCGCAAAGTGGCAGAAGCAGGTTACCGAGCCATGCTATCTGGCGATCTGGAAGTGATCGATCGCCTGCCACTCAAGCTGGGGATCAAAGCCATCGTGCCTTTTATCCCAACTTCAGTCATCTTGAAAGCCTCGCATCGATTCATGAAACAGCGTTAATTACGTTCCACGTGGAACAAGACTTGATTTGTTATGCCCACAAAAAAACTCAGCCTAGGCTGAGTTTTTTTGTTCCACGTGGAACCTAAATCATCAAACTCATCACTGAGTCGATACGGCGTTTTTGAACGGGTTATCCCAAGCATCTGCCTTCTTTAAAAATGGCAAATAGGCCTGCACCACGAGCTGCTCAGCTTCTAGGATAGGTACATGACCAATTCCCTTTAGGATCACTGGTGGCTCATCATTTTTCAGGTTAGCCATCAGCTCAGGGACGACATTTACATCGATGATTTGATCTTCCTCGCCCCAGATCACTAGCGTTGGTGCCTCGATGCCACTCGATACCAATTTAAAACTTTCAGGGGTATACAGACCGGCCAACTGGATCGTCTTATCAATTGCGGGTTTCATCTTGGGTGCCAATTGCATCTGACGTGCCTCGTAAGCCTCGATGATCCCTTCAGGTAAAAATGGCGGCTTACTCATGGCGATACCAAAGACTCGCTTCATGTCGCCTTTTTTAGTCACCAAAAGCTCGTTCAAGAGCTGCGGATTTTTTAGATACTTAGACTGAGTCGTCGCAAAGACCCCGCCTGGATCAACCATGAGCACACTTTGCACGTTAAAAAAGTTCTTAGCACCGTAGTAAGTGACCAAAGCGCCGCCCAGTGAGTGACCCGCTAAGTGAACCTTGTTAACGCCTTTTTGAACCATCAGATCATATAAATCATCGACAATTTGCGCTGGCTGGGGATCATAATCTGCCGGCACGACTGTCTCTCCGTGCATCGGCAAGTCGGGGATGATCACATGGTAATCAGCAGTCAGATAACGCGCGACGCGGTTCCAGTTGTCACGAGACTGAGTGATGCCGTGCAACATGAGTATGGTGGGCTTAGCTGGGTTGCCGCCCTCAGAGTAAGTCCACTTGATGTCGCCAACCTGAGCAGTTTTGGTGGTCAAGCCAGCCCAAGCACGCTCCTCGGCAAAAACCTCATCCAAAGTGATCTGTATGGCTTGAGAAGCGGTTGCCGCAAGTAAAACTGCAACCCCGAGCGCCCAGCGCCTGACACCTAAAACCAAAGCACGATATCGAATCATAAATCCATCCATGGGTTAATTAACGATCATGATTATAGCAATAATCAGCCGCACCCGAATCAAGGCGTGGATAAAACCTTGTATCAACACTACTAAATCAGTAATCGTAAAATCATCATCAAATCCAAGGTCTTAGCGTATTAAACTAATTGATCCAACTGATTCTAGAACCTCTGGCAAAGACCCCAAGACCCATACCGCTTTGTATCACTAACTGAGTTGCCAGTGACGTGGGCGCAGAGACTGCGCACAAAGTGCCAATCTGCGCCTGCGCGCACTTTTGCACTAACTCATAGGACACTCTGGAGGTCATAAGCACAGCGCCCTGTGCGGTAGGTTGATTGAGTGCGCGCCAGCCGATCAGCTTATCTAAAGCATTGTGTCGTCCAACATCTTCGAACACCGCACTCAGACCTTCAGAACTGAGCCACCCTGCGGCATGTAGAGCGCCGCTGAGCTGATTGAGTGGTTGACGAGAAGTTAGCTCCTCAAAGCCCTTGAGTATCTGCTTCAAGGTCACTGGGTAACGGGTGACTCGGGGGATTTGCAGCGCACTGCTCGCCAGAGCCTCTACTCCGCAAAGGCCACAACCCGTGGCGCCGCGCAGATTACGCCGGCGCTCCTTGAGTTTGGCGAAGCGCTCGCTGCTGATCTGCGCACTGACCTCATAACCCTGCTCATGCTGGATCACTGAGGTCTCATAAATCTGTTTGGGCGCATCGACGATCCCCTCGCTCAGACTAAACCCAAGCATCAACTCCATAAGATCTGATGGCGTGGCCATCAATACCGCATGGGATAGGCCGTTGAACGTTAAAGAAACAGGGACCTCATCTGCTAGGAAGATCGACTCCTCACGTTCAATTCCGTGCTCCGCCCTAATCAGCTGGACCTGATTAGTGCCTAAGTTTTTGGCTTGCTGCATTTGCACCCCTCAGCCCTGATCCTCAAACACTTAAGGTGATTTTGACTGGGATAGATTTATAAGCAGGCGTATTTGCCCTAAAAGCATGGTGATTGATCGGCACCAGGACATTTGCTTCGGGATAGTAAGCGGCGATGTTACCTTTAGGCAGATCCAACGGCTTAATCTTAAACGCGGTGATTTTGCGCCGATCCATACCTGCCTCTGAGTCACTATCTGATGAGTCGCTGTTCATATAGTGGGCGGTGATATCGACTCGCTGATCCACTTTGAGCCCGCGCTCCTCAATCTCCTCTGGGTTCATGAAGATCACATCTCGCTCAGCCTTGATCCCGCGATAGCGATCGTCTTCGTCATAAATCGTGGTGTTGAACTGTCCATGAGCCCGAAGCGTGGTTAACCTTAAGATATCTGGCTGTTCAAACACTTCAGGGGCTAAGCTGAGCTCAGGAACCATAAATCTGGCCTTGTGAGTATCGGTATGCCACAAGCGATCGCGGGCACTGTTGCCTAAGTAAAAACCGCGGCCATTTCTCATGCGCTCGTTATAACGCTCATGCCCAGGCACACTGGTAGCTATCACGTCACGAATCTGATCATAGTCAGCCACCCACTCCTCCCATGGCACAGGGGAATCAGGAAGTAGTGCCTGAGCCAACCTACCGATGATGGCAGGCTCACTCATCAAATCTTTAGAAGCGGGCGTGTTGTTGCCAGTTGACGGGGTGATGTTGCACATGGAGTCTTCAGAACTCACCGACTGACGACCGCTCAGCTGCTCATCAGCTTCTGTGCGCGTGATTGCCGGCAAGATATAAGCCTGCTTGCCATGCGCTAAGTGCGAACGGTTCAAGGAGATCGACACCATGACCGTCATATCGAGTTTTTTCATGTTGGCGATGGTGTGCTGCCAATCCGGAGTTGCTTTAGCAAAGTTACCCGCAAACCCCATAAAAAACTTCAAATCACCGCTCTGCATGGCCTGTAGCGTGCCGGTGACATCCATACCGTCATCCGTGGGTAGTTTGAGCCCGTACAGACTGCTCATGGCCTTAGAGATATCGGCATTGGGTTTTTCATGAATCCCCATGGTGCGATTGCCCTGCACGTTTGAGTGCCCCCGAACTGGCAAGCACCCCGCGCCGGGTCTGCCGATATTGCCCTTGAGTAGCAGCAGATTGATGATCATCTGCACGTTGTCCACGCCAGTTTCATGCTGAGTGATCCCCATACCCCAAGCCGCGATACAGGCTTTTTTTTCATCATAAACTTGGGCCACATGGCGCATCTGCTCTGCGCTTACCCCGCTGGCACCCACCACCTGGGCCCAGCTCAAACTATCGATATAAGTCTTGAGCTCATCAAAGCCAGAAGTGTGCTCCTCTATGAAGGCCAGATCCGGCGTGCCCTGCTCCAAAAAGGCTTTGATCACACCAGCGATAAAGGCAGTGTCCCCGCCAACTTTGAGTTGCACAAAATCATTTGCGATCTCGGTGTGGCCAAGTCCCAGCATCTCGGCAGGCGATTGGGGGTGGCGATACTCCATGAGCGAGGGCTCTTTGATCGGATTGATTGCTATGTAGTGAGCGCCATTTTGTTTGGCTTTACGGATCTGAGTCAGGCTGCGCGGGTGATTGGTGCCCGGGTTATGCCCAAAACTCATGATCAAGTCGGTGTGCTCATAATCACTCATGATCACCGTGGCTTTACCAATCCCGATCTGCTCAGCCAACCCCAAGCTGGTCGGCTCATGACACATGTTTGAGCAGTCAGGTAAGTTGTTGGTTCCATAGGACTTGACCATCAGCTGATACAAAAATGCCGCTTCGTTACTGACCTTACCCGAGGTATAAAACGCCGCTTGATCGGGCGCTATGCCCTGCAGGAAGCTCGCGATCTCGGCATAAGCTGTCTGCCAATCAACTGGCACGTATTTGTCGGTTAGCCGGTCGTACTTCATCGGCTGAGTTAATCTACCCAGCTGATCAAGCTCATAGTCGCTCATCTGACTTAGCTCAGTGACCGTATGCTCAGCAAAAAAATCTGCTGTTACCCTTTTGCTGGTCGCCTCAAAAGCCGTCGCTTTGGCTCCGTTTTCACAAAAGTCGATGGGCTTATAGTCCGCTTCATCTGGCCAAGCGCAGCTGGTGCACTTCACTCCATAATTGGGCTGATTCAGTCGCATCAGCGTCTTAGAACCCGTAATCAAGCAGCCTTTGTCACGCAAAGTATCAAAGGTTTTAGCCAGCGACGGCCAGCCAGCGGCTGCATGTGGATAAACCGGGATCTTTTTCATGAGGTGACTCAGCTAGGGTTTTATTCAATCCTAAAGCACGGCCCAGCCAGCAGTTGTTGGGAAACTGACGCGTCTTTGTCTCATCACTTAACTGACGCATAGGCTACGGAGCCGACGCCAGATCCATGTTGAGCAGCTGTGAGTAAAGATGAGTCGATAAAATGTCCATAAATTAAGCAGCTTTCCAAGCGCTCATGATCTGAACAAAATTTGGATTAATTGCCTAATTGTATGGATGACCCTTCCCTACAGCTCAACCCTATATTGGGTTTAAGTGAGCTACTTGGTCGCTCTTAGCTGAGCGCGTGGATAGGTGGTTTGGCGCCAAAGCAGGGTGTGCAAAGGCGTGAAGCAAAATACAATCAATTTGAACCCAAGCAGGTGTATTGGTCCCTACGGCTCGATAGCTATTTGATGTATTCAATAACTCAGTTACGTTTGCCGCATGCCAGATTCGGCAAGATCGCGGTCAATCTGCTGGGCGTTGATCCTGCTGCCACTGCTTTTGAGCCAACTTCCACTGCAGAGGCGTATTGGCGTTTAAAAGCTGGTGATCATCGTCAACTTCTGTCGACACCACGCCCAATTTATCGAGCAAAGTGCCCACCATTCGCTGATCATCCTCAAGCATCTGCTCAAGCAGCTCTAGGGCCCTCTGAGGCTCGCTGATCACGATCGGGAAGGGTTGGTCGCCATAGTGGACATTTTGATTAAGCTCTTTGGAGGTTTGCAGCAAGCGAACCAGCAGCTCAGTGGTCAACAGCGGCATATCCACAGCGATAATCAACGCCTGACTAACCTTGGGTATCTCTGGGTCACTCAAGGCAGTTTTCAAACAACTGTGGATACCAGCTAGAGGTCCCATACCAACATAGATGTCTTTGATACAGCCGTCTTCGTTCCGGGAGACAAAGGTCAGATTACACAGGGGGTCGAGCAAACCGCGCTGACGCTCCAGCATCGACACCTGATTAAAAAGCAGAGTCGCCTTGTCTTCGCCCATCCTCCTGGACTGGCCCCCCGCTAGCAATATCCCTATAACCGACATGGTAAAACCACTATTACAAAAATCTATCTATAGCAGCTTGAAAAGCATGTGACAAGGTGATTCAGATCAAATTGAAAATGAGGAGCCACAGCCGCAGGTCGTTGTCGCGTTGGGGTTATCAATGATAAAACGCGCGCCCTCTAGTCCTTGGGTATAGTCGATTTTAGAGCCTTCAAGGTAAGTGTAACTGAGCGAGTCTATCAGCACAGCCACATCTTCAAAATCAAAACGCGCGTCCTCATCGCCCACTTCTTCAGCAAACCTGAAGCCATAGGAAAATCCTGAACAACCACCACCAGTCACATAGACCCTGAGCATCAAGTTGGGGTTACCGTCATCCTCTCGAAGCGCGCGGACTTTTTGCTGAGCCGCTTCGGTCATGTCAATCTCGTTCATAAAATCACCTCAAGTTATGAGTCTAATATGGGAGCACAAGCGCAATGATTCAAGTCCTAGAGCAAAGACTTAACCAATGACGCACGAAAAAAGCTGCCGAAGCAGCTCTTTTATCAACCTCAGTGCTTATTCGTCGTTGAGCGCGCACTCAAAGTTGCTGGGATCGTACTTACAGCGAACTTTCTTGAGGATCTTCATGGTGACCGGATCATAATAACCCTCTTTGGTCATCTGGATTCGCGCTTCACGCATCAGCTTTTGATAAGAGGGCTTGTCGGTTGGCGGAACCTTTTCCCAATACTTATCATCAATCGCTGCTTCTTCCTGATCAATCAACTTATAAACCCGGCTCAAGTTGTTGTTGATGTAAGTACGGATTTTCTGGTTACCCGCAGCGTTGTCAAATTTGCCCTTGCTGGTATCAACCACGATTGATGTCGTAACCTGAATCAAGGGATAATCAAAGATCGCACCGACCACGTTACCCTGAGCGTCCATCATGCCTTTTTGCAGCTCAAGCGGCCCGAAGATCACCGCAGGGCCGACGATTATATCGACTTGCTTGTTGTTGAACTTGCCGCCGATTGAGGTCAGATCAACTGAAACGGGTTGTCCACCAATTTGCTCGATGATCCTGGCTTGAGTCTTATCAAAGTCCATCGCAGCGATACGCTTACCCGCTGCTTTATCTAAACTGTTGATCTTTCGATCGTTAACCATGACGTAAGCAGCTCCAAGAGGAATCTGCCCAACCACCTCATACTTCCCTGATTTCATGTACTTAGCGAACTTAGGCGAAGCAAACAGCTTTAGGGTGGTGTCTAGGGTTTTGTAGTCGCGTATCGCGCCGATCGAATCAATCGAGCCGGTAAATTTATTGAAACTTCTGGCACGCAACGAGGTCATGGCTGCCCCGTCGCAGCGACCGAACTTCAAGTCTTCTGCCATGATCGCTTCGTTGGTATAAGCCTTGAGTGACACGTTCGGGTACCCATAAGACCCCATCTTAAGGGTGTAATCTTTGGCAAAGGAGTAAGCATCCCCACCGGTGCCCATCGGATCATAAACACACATCATCAGCGCGTTGGCTGATTGCAGCGCACTCCCGAGAACTAGGGCGCAGCCCAATATCCATTTGTTCATCTTCATCGACCTATCCTTGAGTCAAAATGTCTACCGTTAAAGATACCACAAGCTGATCCCTATGCTCAGCGTTGCGATCAAAGCCAAAAAAAAGCGACGAAGGTAACTTCGCCGCTTTTTTCGTTCAATCTGAGGTCACTCAGACCAAATTACTCACCTTGCAGTGAACACTCAAAGCTTGCAGGGTTAACCTGACAGCGAACTTTCTTGAGCAGTTTCATCATGCTTGGATCGTAATCACCTTCAGCGGTCATTGCCATACGGCCATCACGCATCAGTTTCACGTAACCAATTTCGTCGTTGGCTGGGATGTCATGCCAGTACTTAGCAGGGATAGCACTTTCGTCACGCTGGATCATCTTGAACATAGTTGGCAGCTGACCAGCAAACCACTCACGGCTCTTCTGTGCTTGCGCATCAGTAAAGGCAGAGTCTTGAGCCACAATCATGTTGGTAACCTGAAGGATAGGGAACTTGATGATCGCACCTTTAGTGCCCAAGCCTTTAGCCAACTCAAGTGGTTTGTATGCCATCGCAGGGGCACCAATCATGTCAACCTGACCGTTGTTGAACTTACCAGCAAAGGTAGTGATGTCACTTGAAACTGGCTGTGCGCCTAAGCGAGCAACCATCTTGGCTTGTGATTTGTCATGATCCAGTACGGCAAAGCGCTTACCAGCAGCTTTAGCAACGGTATCGATGCTGCGGTCATCAACAAACAGGTAAGCTGCGCCCAAAGGAATCGTGCCAACGACTTCGTAGCCATTTGACTTCATCTTAGAAGCAAGCTTTGGATCAGCGATCAGTTTCATCGCTTCATAAGTTACTTTCTTGCTAGGTGCTGCGCCGATGGCGTCAAGTGAACCAACAAACTTGTTGTACTTACGAGCACGCATGCCGGTAGCTGAGAGTACGTCACACTTTTTAGCAGCGAAATCTTCAGAAGCAACGCGCTCGTCAGTGTAAGCTTTAAGCGACATATCTACGCCCCAGCTCTTGGCTTGCAAAGCGTAGTCTTTCATCAAGTTGTAAGTTGGGCCGTTGGTTCCCATGAGATCAAACACACAGGCAGTACCTGCGTTTGATTGAACTGAGAAGCCAGAGGCAGCGAGCGCGATAGCGCTTAAACATAGAAGACGGTTTTTCATGTCCTGTCCTTAGTGTGGATAAATATTAGATAGTTGATCCTGACGATGTAGCATTGCCTACACCTCAACATCCCTGTCAGACTGCGAACTCTAGCATGTTAAACTACTTGCTTTAATAGTGCCCTAGTCGACTTTTGTTTAAATATTGCACAAGTTACTGTGTATCAAGGTCACGAAAAAACCGATCTGATTCAATAAGTAACTTGGTTAGACTATAGCTTCAGAAATTTTTCACGTCAGAGCTTTTATACTCACAGGCCTAAATAGCAGATAAAGCTTTGAAAAACTCCGCTTATCTTCTTTAGCGCCCTTTGATTTCAATTGCTACCACCGATTCACACCCCCATACAGGTTCTTTGATCCATGCTCAGTCTCACCAGCGCGGCACTCTATCGCGGCTCACACTGTTTATTTTCCGGCGCCAGCCTACAAATCCACCCGGGTCAAAAAGCGGTTCTGGTGGGTGACAACGGCGCGGGTAAAAGCTCAGTTTTCTCCTTGATTCGCGGTGAGCTCTCCTTAAGTGAGGGGGAGATCAGTCTGCCCAAAGACTGGCAGATCATGCACCTGACCCAGACCATCGACGCCGGCGACAAGACTGCCATCGACTACGTCTTATCCGGTCATGAGCTGTTTTATGGGCTGTATGTCCATCAAAATGACCCCGATACTGACCCCACGCGCTTGATGGAGATCGCTGGGATCATGGGCGATATTGGGGGTTACGAGATCCCCGCCCAAGGCGCCAAGATCCTAAATGGCTTGGGTTTTACTCAATCTGATCACGAGCGGGCGGTTTCGGACTTCTCTGGCGGCTGGCAGATGCGCTTAAACCTAGCGCGTTGTCTCATGGCACCTGCTGATCTGTTTTTGCTCGATGAGCCAACTAACCACTTAGATCTTGAGGCCATCCTTTGGCTTGAGGACTGGGTGGCCAACTTGCCCGCAGCGGTGCTGACCATCTCGCACGATCGCCGTTTTCTAGATGCGATCGCGAAAAGTACGCTGGTCTTGGATCAAAAAAGCTTAAAGCTCTACGGAGGGCATTTTACTCAGGTGATGCGCCAAGTGAGTGAGCAGCATGCTCAAGCGGTGGCGCAAAATGCCCAAACCGTCAAACGCATGGATGAGTTGGCGAGCTTCGTCACGCGCTTTAAAGCCAAGGCGAGTAAGTCCAAGCAAGCGCAGAGCCGGCTCAAGCAACTTGAGCGCATGAGTGAGGATCTGGTGGACACGAGCCGGGTCGACATGACTTATAACTTTCGCTTTGAGGCAAAGTCCTCTGCTCGCTCGCCCTTTTTTAAGGTGACTCAAGGAGTGGCCGGATACGATCACCCGCTGGTGGATCAAATCAATCTGACCGTGACCGATGAGGCGCGGATCGGGCTGCTAGGCACCAACGGGTCAGGTAAGTCAACGGTACTCAAAACGCTGCTGGGTGAGATCGAACAGATGGGCGGTGAGTGGAGTCAAAATCCGCTGCTTGAGATCGGTGTGTTTTCTCAGCATGCGCTAAGCTCCCGTCTGGATCCGACCCTAACCCCGGTTGGCCACTTTTTGCGCCACTACCCAAAGATGAGCGAAGGGGAGATCCGCTCTTACTTGGGGCTGTTTGGGTTTGCCGGTGAGCTGCAGGTGCAAGTCGTTAAGACATTTTCCAGCGGTCAAAAAGCCCGTTTGGTGCTGGCACTGATCGCAAGGGCCAAACCGCACCTGTTGATCCTTGATGAGCCAACCAACCACTTGGATATAAAAGCCAAAGACGCGCTAGCCCAGTCGCTCGCCGCTTACACCGGCGCGCTCATGGTGGTGTCTCACGACCGTGAGTTTTTAAGCCTGCTCTGTGATGACTTCTACTTGATTCAAGACGGCAGCTTTAGCACCTTCGATGGAACGCTTGAGGACTATGTGACTCAGGTTAAAGGAGCGCGCTCAGGCGGGGCTAAAGAAGATAAGGCGGGTAAAACTGCACAAGACAAGTCGTCCTCAGCCAAAGCGGCTGACGTGGTAAAAACAGAAAAACCAAAGGCGGATCAAGCTGCCGAGTCAGCAGATAGTGGACTCAGCAAAGCTGAAGCACGCAAGCTGGCGGCGGACAAGCGAGCGGCCCTCGCCCCGCTAACTAAGCGCTTGAAGCGCTCAGAGGAAAAACTCACGCAAGCCAACACGCGCTTGAAGCAGATCATCGCGCTGCTTGGAGATGAGGCGCTGTATGAGGAGTCTCGAGGAGATGAGATGCGTGCTTTGGTGTTTGAGCAAAGCGAGGTTCAGGCTGAGATCGATGCGCTGGAGCTAGGTGTGCTTGAGTTGATGGAGCAGATCGAAAGCTCAGAGGCATAAACCGGTGTGTTGTTTCACGTGAAACAACAAACGAGTTAAGACCAACTCAGGGCTAAAGGGTTATAGGAGAGTGACTTCGGGAACCTAAAAACCTTTGGTCTGTGACGGGTATCGTAGTTGTTCATACCTAACTTAACCGTGCACCATCGAGCGTTTGGCGTCTCTATATAAAGGGCTAGGGCTCTCTTAACGTCAAAGTGACGAGTTGGCTGTACGCGATGATGATCAACACCAAACTCTCACGAATCACGCCTGGGCTTTTAGCTCAGAACTAAATCAAAGAGAGTGATTGGCATAGATCCTAATAGTGGGTTTGTTAAGCGACATCATAAATCGCAGCAAGGAGTAACTAGCCATCTGATGGCAGTCTAAGCTTGTATGAAAACGCAGCTTTTTAACTTAAAACAAACCCCTTAATTGTCAGCGGCTTGCTTATGATCCGGTAAGCCGATATCTTAATTTATACCCATAAGTATAGGCCTCAGTACTGAGGAATCGAGTCGCACCCTAACCTTATTTTCGAGTGGCTAGCTAAGTCTCCTCGTAACGCCAAACCGCGCACCCACACTGTATGAGAGAGTCTATGATGACCAGCTTCAAACCGCTGACACTTGCCATCTCCTTGGTGATCCCACTAGGCATCTCAGCCACAGCTATTGCCTCCCCTGCAATCTCAGGCGGTGTGTGGTTCAACTACACCTATGCTGGCGACTCAGATCGAGATGATGAAACCTTTGGTAGCATTGGGAATGAGGCGATCATACTGTATGTCGACGACCAACTTGAAGAAACACCTTGGTCGTACTCAGCTGAGGCCAGGTATGGGCCAGGGTCATTTACTGATCGCTCGAACAACACCAGCGGCGACGATTTCAGTATTCACAAAGCTTGGGTCGGCTATCAATTTGAAGATGATGGCAGTTTAAAAGTAGGTAAAAGCCAGGTGCCCTTTGGCTGGAAAAGTGTCAATTTTTGGCCAGGTGATGCGCTCATGGGTGGTTACGGCGACCAGATGGATGTGGGACTCAAGTACACCTCTACCCTAAACAAGTTCGACTATAACCTGGCTTACTACCATGCAGATGACTGGGGTAAAACCAGCACCGATACTTTGGATGATAACGGCCACTGGGGGTCATCGGACACCTATCGCAAAGTTCAAACCGTCGTCGCTGATGCGGCGATGAATATCGCGCCCAATCAACAAATCGGCGCCTCAATCCAAGCTGGCAGACTGCAAGATTTAACCGGTATCAATCCGGACAATCCAGTTGACGGTGATCACTCAGCCGTTGCCATTTACTATAGGCCAATTTGATGCGCTGGGTGTCAAAGGACTCTATGTGAGCACTGAGCGCTCGCTTCCCGATGATTACGCCCTGAGCGCTGGCTTAGAGGACATCAGCAATGATCGCGCGCTGCTCGAGTTGTCCTACGCCAAAGGTGACTACTTGTTCTATCTCGACAGCACCTTTGCCTTTCCAGATACCGCTGGCAACAGCGCCAGCACCGTGGCCGCGTTTACGCCCGGAGTTAGCTACAATTACGGACCCGGCTGGATCTACCTAGAGTACCTCGCCCAAGACGGCAGGATTGATCGCAACGGCATGGTGACTGAGGGCGACTTCGATACGCTCTATGCCACGATTGATTTCTACTTCTAGGCTTTTAATCCCATCAAGTAGCAAGGCAGCTTAGGCTGCTTTTTTTAATTATTAACGCTCAAGGAGCGCTTAGCTAAGCTGGTATCGCTAAACATGATCATTTAATGGCAGTACAGAATCATACCAACGAAGTTGGCCTTCAGACTTCAGTTCCTCATACGTTATGAAATCTTGAGAGATAGTAAAATGGAATTTGTAGTTGAGCTAAGCAAGTTTAAACAGCGCATGCAGTCGCTATAGTTGAGCTTGGCTTGAGCTGATAACGTCCACCGCGTGTCAGTCGCCCACGAGTACAGTTTCACGTGAAACGTCACGATTAAAAAAACCAGAGCCTGAGCTCTGGTTTTTTTAATCGTACAACGCCTCAATCCAGATCAGATATCCAGATTGGTCACGCTCAGTGCGTTCTCTTGGATAAAGTTGCGCCGTGGCTCAACATCGTCACCCATCAAACAGGTAAACAAGTGGTCAGCAGCGATCGCATCTTCAATCGTCACCCGTAGCATGCTGCGGTTGTCAGGGTCCATGGTGGTTTCCCAAAGCTGATCGGCGTTCATCTCGCCCAGCCCTTTGTAGCGCTGGATCGACATGCCGCGGCGCGCATCACTCATGATCATCTGCCAGAGGTGGCCAAAGGAGCGCAGCGTCGTGACCTTGTCGCCCTTGTGCAGTTCAGCGTCTTCCTCTAGCAGATCCGCCCAGCTCTTCGCTGTGCGCAGCATCCGCGCGTACTCAGCTGAGCTGACAAATGCCCCATGTAGCAAGTAGTGATACGGCAGTTGATGCACGTGGATAGTAATACGCGGCAAGTAGTGCTCTGCCACCGGTGCATCTTGCTCTGAGTCGTCGTCGATACCTTCAATCTGCTTAGGCGTCTCTGCGATGGTGACCACTTCCACTGCGGGTTTGAGGCTTGGGTTTAGGGCTTGAAGCTGCTCAAGCATCTGATCGCAAAACTCTTGCACACGTGCTTTGTCGCTCAAATCATCGGTTTCTAGGCGCGGCGCTTTGAGTAGCGCATCCAGCAGGGAGGCCGGGTAACGCTGCTGCAGGCGAGCACGCACCGTGATGTGCTGCTGATACTCATCCAGCATATCAGCCAAAGCGGGACCTGCGATCGCAGGCGCGCTGGGGTTAACGTGGAGTGAAATATCATCAATGGTGCTTGAGAGCAGATACTGCTGAAGCGCCTTTTCATCCTTAAGATAAGTCTCCTGACGCGACTTTTTCGCTTTATATAAAGGAGGCTGAGCGATATACACATGGCCGCGCTCGATCAGCTCAGGCATTTGACGGAAGAAAAAGGTCAGCAGCAAGGTGCGGATGTGTGATCCATCGACATCAGCATCGGTCATGATGATGATCTTGTGATAGCGCAGTTTGTCAGGGTGATACTCCTCACGCCCGATCCCGCAGCCAAGCGCAGTGATCAGCGTGCCGACCTCCACGCTTGAGAGCATCTTGTCGAACCGTGCGCGCTCCACGTTCAAGATCTTACCCTTGAGCGGCAAGATCGCCTGCATGCGGCGGTTACGTCCCTGCTTAGCAGAGCCGCCCGCCGAGTCCCCTTCCACGATGTAGATCTCGGAGAGCGCTGGATCTTTTTCTTGGCAGTCAGCCAGCTTACCGGGCAGACCCGCAATATCGAGCACGGTTTTACGCCGCGTCATCTCGCGGGCTTTACGCGCCGCATCTCGAGCTCGCGCCGCATCGATGATCTTGCCAGCGATCACCTTAGCGATGCTGGGGTTCTCAATGAGGTAATCATGAAACAACTGATTCATGCTCACTTCAACCGCCGACTTAACCTCGCTCGACACCAATTTTTCTTTGGTTTGCGAGGAAAACTTGGGATCAGGTACTTTTACCGAGATGATCGCGGTCAAACCTTCACGCGCATCATCGCCGGTCACGCTGACCTTTTCTTTTTTGGCGATGCCCTCTTTTTCCATGTAAGAGTTCAGGCAACGCGTCAGCGCCGAGCGAAAGCCGGACAAGTGCGTGCCGCCGTCTTTTTGCGGGATGTTGTTGGTGAAACACAGCACTTTTTCTGAGTAAGCATCGGTCCACTGCAGCGCCACTTCCACACCGATGCCCTGATCGGCGTCGTGATTGAAGTGGAAGATATCGTTGAGCTGAGTTTTACCCTTATTGATAAAGGCCACAAACTCAGACAACCCGCCCTTGTGTTCAAAGACGTGCTGAGCATCCACGCGCTCATCGACGATCTTGATGCGCACGCCTGAGTTTAAAAAAGACAACTCACGCAGGCGGTTCACCAAGATATCCACATCAAAGATCGTACCGGTAAAGGTCAGCGGCGATGGGTAAAAGCGGATCTCAGTGCCCGACTTCTCGGTTGCCTCGCACTGCTCAAGCGGCGCTTGCGGCTCGCCGTGCACGTAAGTCTGGCGATAGATGTGACCTTCACGCCAGATGGTCAGCTCAAGCTTCTCTGACAGCGCGTTGACCACCGATACCCCAACCCCGTGCAAACCGCCTGAGACTTTATAAGAGTTATCGTCAAACTTACCGCCGGCATGTAAGACCGTCATGATGACCTGTGCCGCGGAGACATTTTCCCCTTCATGCAGATCGACCGGTATGCCGCGCCCGTTGTCACGCACGCTCACTGACTCATCGCTATGGATGGTGATCAGAATCTCATCGCAGTGACCGGCCAGCGCCTCATCGATGGAGTTGTCGACCACCTCAAACACCATGTGGTGCAGGCCGGTGCCATCGTCGGTGTCACCAATGTACATGCCTGGACGCACCCGCACCGCCTCAAGTCCTTTGAGGACGCGGATTGAACCGGAGTTATAGGCTATGTTCTCAATCTGATCAGGCTGATCGCCCTGCACTTCAGCGGGCATCTCGGTGGTTAACTCAGTTGCTGATTCCGTCGTTGACTCTAGGATTGGATCGTTTGATGAAGCATCCTGGCTCATGCAAAAACCTCAAGATAAGGCGCTACGCGCTTTTGGGTAAAATGTCACCCGATTCGATCTGGAAGACGCTTAAGTCCGCGCCCCAAATCGAACGAGCAAAATCGCTGATGGATTGATCCAGACTGGTCAAAAAAAGCTGGGCTTCAGAGGCTTTTAGCAGCCTCAGTAAGCGCCGGGTAGCAGCCTGATCCAGCTCAGCGGTCATATCATCCAATAATACCACACAGGGGCGGCCTCGGGCGCTGAGCAGCTCGATCTGTGAGAGTTTGAGCGCGATGATGAGCAGCTTTTTCTCACCTCGCGACAGCACATCGCTGGCTGGCGGATTGAGGGTGCCATCGAAGCGGGTTTGCTTCGCGGTGACTCTGAGATCCGCGCGGTGTGCTCCAAGCCGTGTGGTCCCCTGCTCAAGGTCTCGCGTCAAACGCTCCTCAAGCTGCTCGCCCAGTGCCACTTCCTGATCAAAACCTGAGCGTAGACTCAAGCGCACGCCAGGGTACTGCGGTAGAAAAGTGCGAATCTTGTCTTCAAACAGCGGCTGCCAGCGCTCAATCACCTGCATGCGAATCTGGTTAAGCTCCTCACCGAGCGCCGCCAACTGATCGCTCCAAATCATAAGCTCTTCGCGCTGGTGAACCGTGACGCGGCCGGCTGTTTTGAGGCTTTTGAGCTGACGGTTGCGCTGTTTTAAAACACGGGCGTGTTTGAGCCAGACCGCATGAAACTGGGTCTCGGTGTGAAAACACAGCCAATCCAGCAGCTGACGGCGCGAACCGGTGCCATGATCCAAGAGCTCAAGCTCGCTGGGGTCAACCAGAGTCACCGGCATCAGCCGAGTCAGCTCGCTTTGGTTAAGGTTGCTGCGTCCACTGAGTTTGAGTTTGGTTTTTTGACGGGTTTTGAGGATCGCGAGGTCCTGGCTATCGCTGGTTCGGGCATAGACAAAGCAGCGTTCATGCTCAAAGTGGATAAAACGGCGCGCATCGATGTGGCGAAAGCTCTTGCCACGAAACAAGATGTAGATCGACTCAAGCAGACTCGTCTTACCGGAGCCATTTGGTCCAAAAAACAGGTTGCAGCGGGTTAGGGGTAGATCAATCTTGCCCAGATTGCGCACGCCCTGCACGCTGAGCCTTGTTAACACCGCAGGTCAATCACGTCAGTTCGCCGCAAAAGCAAACTAGATGCGCATCGGCATGATCACGTACTGAAAATCCGCCATCTCGGAGGAGTTGACCAGCACCGAGGCGTTCGGGTCGGTTAAGTTAAGACGCAGCGGGCCATCGAAGACATTGATCACATCGAGCAAGTAGGAGGCGTTGAACTGAACCTCGATCTCATCGCCATTGTAATCCACCTGCAGATCTTCAACTGCCTCGTCTTGTTCAGCATTATTGGCACGCACTTGCAGCTTGCCCTCAGGCTTAAACTCAAAGATTACCCCGCGCGAGCGCTCGTGGGACAGGATCGAGACGCGCTGCAACACTTGCTTGATTTGATCACGATCCACGGTGGCGACTTTGGTGGTGTCCTGCATCATCACCCGCAAGTAGTCAGGGAACTTGCCATCGATCAGGCGAGCGGTGAACTGCGTAACCAAGGTCACACCTTCAGGTGCGCCCTTGATTTGCGGGGTGATGTCGATCACCACTTGTAAAAACTCACGTCCCACCGCGAGCTGCAGATCACCCTGTTCGCTTCCCAGCAGTCGTTGCAGTTCATTGATTGCTTTACGCGGCACCACCGCTTGCAACGTCTCACTTATGTTTTGCGCGGTTTTAGCGCGGCCAAAAGCCAAGCGGTGACCGTCGGTTGCGATGGTGCGGATCTCATCCCCTTCCACCTCAAACAGCATGCCGGTTAAGTAAAACCGCACGTCTTGAACCGCCATGGCAAAACCAGTGCCCGCGATCAGCTGCTTCAGATCGCTACGGGACACCGTCACTTGCTCTGGCTGATCAGGACTGCCTAAAGTGGGGAAATCAGCCGCTGGCAAAGTCCCCATGCTAAAGCGTGAGGAGCCTGCCTTGATGGTGCATTTGTCGGCAGCGCTGAGCGCCAGTTGCACTTGAGCGCCCGGCGGCAGTGATTTGATGATGTCGATCAATTTTTTAGCCGGCATGGTGATGGCACCAGCCTCAATACAGGCACCCTCTGGCAAACTCAGCGTGGTTTTAAGCTCAAGCTCCAAATCAGATGCGGTCAGCACTAACTGCTCAGGGCTTAACTCAAATTTGATGTTCGCGAGCACCGCCATCGGATTTCTGCGCTCAACAGCGCTTGCCACTGAAGAAAGTGACTCAAGCAAAAGTTCACGGTTTACGTTGAGCTGCATGATAGAAACCCTTTTTTATTAAAAATGTCACCGATGGACACCGCTGAGTTTAGCAAAACTACGACCCTCAGGGCACATCGATAAAGTAGCCCATAAATTAACGCATAATTAAATTTAGCGCTCAATAAAACAGGGATCATCAGCGCTCAAGCAAACGCATGATCTGCTGATAATCCTGCTCAACTTGGTGATCATCAACGATCATTTTCTCAATCGTATCGACCGCATGCATCACCGTTGAGTGATCACGCCCGCCAAAGGCGGCGCCGATGTCGGGGTAACTTAAACTGGTGAGTTTTCGAGCGATGTGCATGGCAATTTGACGAGGACGGGCAATTGCTCGGGTGCGCTTTTTACCCAGCATGTCTTTGATGTTTAAACCGAAGTGCTCGCTCACCACCTTTTGGATGTTGGGGAGGCTCGCGGTCTGCTGACGAATCGAGATGATGTCTTTTAGGGCATTTTGTACCAGCGGCAAATCAATCGGGGTGTCTTTAAAGCGCGCGACAGCCACCACCTTGTTGAGCGCTCCCTCAAGCTCACGCACGTTAGCCACCACGTGACGGGCGATGAACTCAGCGCAATCTACCGGCAGCTGCTTAGAAACCCGTTCGGCCTTTTTGGTCAAAATCCCCACCCGGGTATCAAAGTCTGGTGGCTCAACCCCAACCGAGAGTCCCCAAGAAAAGCGTGATTTTAAGCGCTCATCAAAGTCGTTCATGGAGGAGGGGTAGCGATCAGCGGCGAGCACCAACTGTTTGCCGCTTGCGATCAAATCGTTGAACAAGGACAAAAACTCGAGGCTGCTTTTGTCTTTTTTAGCCAGCATGTGGATGTCATCGACTAAGAGCAGATCACAATCACGGGTTTTTTTCTTAAACGCATCGACGTTATCGCCGCGTACGCTTGAGACAAACTGATTGATGAACTGCTCAGAGGTCATGTACAGCACCCGCTTGCCCTCAGCTTGAACTTCATGACCCAACGCGTGCATCAGGTGAGTTTTACCCAAGCCGGTTGAGCCATACAAAAACAAAGGGTTGTGTTCGCTGCTGCCGAGGTTCTCTAGAACATGCCGAGCTGTTTCAAATGCCATGTGATTGGATTCACCGACAAAAAACTGCTCAAAAGTGAATTGGGGGTTAAGCTGCTGCTGTCTGAGCTTTTTTTCTTTGATCGCTGGTGTGTCGCTTGGCACTTGGATCAGTACCTGTTCCGCCTCGCCGCGCGAAGCAAACTTGGCAAAGGACTGAATCTGACCCAAATAGTTCTCGGTGACATGTTTGACAAATTGCTGGTTGGGGGCGTTTAGCGTCAAGCTTCCTTGGGTGGTTTTAGGCGCGACTTTGAGCGGCTCCACCCACAGGGCGTAATCCTTTTCACCAATCTCAGCGCGCAGGGCTTCAGCGCAACGCTTCCACAGGGCATCCATGCTCATAAAAACCTCAAAAACCAATAACAAATGCAAAATTGCTCAAAATCTACTCATATCGCCCGTATTCCCTGAGGGGGTTGGGATGCGATTTAGTCTACCCAAGTTGAGTAGATTACGCCAAAGTTTTTATCAAGGATATGTGGATAATTATGTTTATAGCTTTGCTCATAACTTGGGCAGAATCAGGGGGTTAAAAGCAACCATCAAATTATCCCCTGATCACCTCCCAACCTTAGGATTAAAAAGTAATCAGGTTATACACATGGTAAGATACTGAATCTTATATATTTTTATGATTTATCCTAATTTTCTACTGTCCCTTATCATCTTCAATCTTCTTTTTCTTTAAAAAAACATAAAGAGATGATTGATTGGTTTTCTCAAGATTTTCGGATTGTTAAGTACTTAAATTAAACTGGTTAATTTTTGATCAATAAGCAAATGTCAAGAAATCATCTTTTTTCCAGACCATCTGGTTTTTTTCTTAAAACTATAAAAAATGGGCTTGAGGACAGATCTGTTAAAAGTTGTGGGTAAGTAGTGGATAAGCTGTGTAAAACTGAACAAGCTTAAGATGTTTTACAAAGATAAAGCATAGCTTTAATCTGAGTCAGATCTACTTATTGTTAGAGGTTTGGATCAATTATTGACCTTAGGATGGATTGGGTTAGTTACATACAAGTTGATTGAATCAGTTTTTTAACTGTGGATAGTTTTATCATTCACCTGAAAAGCCCAAATAGATGGGTATTTTAGGGATAAAGTGCGGTTATGGGATTGCGCCTGCGATCAAAAGCGACTAAACTTTCGCCTCTTGTAATTTTGCCGGGGTAGTCCCATGAAACGCACTTTTCAGCCTACAAATCTAAAGCGTAAACGCGTCCATGGTTTCAGAGCACGTATGGCCACCAAAAAAGGTCGTCAGGTTTTGGCGCGTCGCCGCGCTAAAGGCCGTCACAAATTGACGGTGTGACTTTGAAGCACTGATTAAGCGCCTTTTGGCGCTTTTTTTTCGCCTGATTTGCTTGAAAAACAGGAGCGGACGTGGACAACAGCCTGCCAAAAACCGATCGACTGCTCAAGCCAACTGACTTTGCTCAGGTGTTCTCAAACACCCGGCTTAAAGTCCATACCGATCACTTGATTGCACTGATTGGCTTAACTCAGATTGCAGTTGCGGTCGATGAGACTGCTGCTTTGAGCGCGCCTGATCCTAAACCTAACCAGGTGCGATTGGGTCTGGCAGTCAGTAAAAAAAAGCTCAAAAAGGCGGTGGATCGAAATCGGCTCAAGCGACTGATTCGCGAACAGCACCGATTGCAAAAGGATCACTTAGCGCAGATTTTGCGTCAGCATAATTTGGGTGATTTGGATCTGGTGTTGGTATGTAAGCGCACCCCCGTCGATATGCACGGGGCCTTGTTTGCAGAGTCGAGTGAGCTTTACATTAAGCTGGCCAGAAAGTTGGTTCAGATCAACCAGCCAGTGAAACCTGCCCGGCGTGCTCATACTCGATCGGATAAGAAAACCAGTTAAGCGCGATTACTTTACTCACAACAGATGATGCTGCGCTTGATATGATCCCAGTAGGAAGCTCAAACCTTGATTCACTCACGGGGCCTGCGCCAATCAAAACCTTGCTTTTATCGCTGATACAACTCTACCGGCGCTTTTTAAGCCCAGCGCTTGCGCCGCGCTGTCGGTTCTACCCCACTTGTTCGGCTTACTGCGCCGAGGCGATCGCCCTGCATGGAGCTGGCAGGGGCACTTGGCTTGGCCTTAAGCGCATCGCGCGCTGCCACCCCTTTGGCGGATCGGGCGTCGATTTTGTGCCTGGCAGTGTTGGCTATCGAATTGCCCGCCGATCTCACCACTGTGTTTATCTATCCAAACGACAAGCTGATTCATCTAAGGATTGAAGCGCTCCGCCTAGCTAGATGCGAGTACCAAATTGATAAAATGCGCACGCTCTCTGCTTGGTTTGCGGTGTCAAGCGTGGGCATTTTGCTGGGCTTTACTCAGGCTTAAGATCAAAGCGCAGCAGTTGGGAATCTGGCGTAAAAATTTAGTATCATGCACAGCATTTGCCAGCGCTTAAGCTGGCGCAAGCATAGGACAAACATGCAACCAATCAAACTGCTCAGGCTTTTGGTACTGGCCGCGATCTTTGTGGTGGCTTACTTTTTGCTGCAAGCGTGGCGTAGCGACTATGTAATCGGTGCCTCCAGCGCCCCTGCCGCATCTGAACCAGCAGCCAATCTAGCGAGCAATCCTGCAACCATGGCCCCGCCAGCGACTGGCGCTCCGGTTACAGGCGCTCCTGCAAACGATGAAGCCAATCCGCTGGTGCCTGAGGCGTTTAATCCGAGTAGCGCTGCTAGCGGCGACACGGCAGCGAGCGCTCCTAATGCGGTAGTTTCAGGCAGTCTGATCACGGTGAACACGGATCTGTATTTGCTGCAGATTGATCCGGCTGGCGGCGATATCGTGTCGCTCAAATTAAAAAACTACACCACAGAGCTCGATAACAACGTGCCCTTCACGCTGTTTGAAAACGACTCGCGGGTTTATAAAGCGGTCTCCGGCCTAAACGGCACCGACGGTATCGATGTCACCTCGCGCGCACCCTTCACCGCGCCGGCGCAAAACTTTGATATGGGTGAGGCAGGCGAGCTCATCGTGCCGCTCAGCTACACTGACGCGGCGGGCCGTGTGTTCACTAAGCGCTTTAGCTTTAAGCGCGGGGAGTACCCGATTGATGTGTCTTATCAGATCAACAACCAATCAGATACTCCTTGGCAGGGCGGGTTTTATGCGCAATTGGTCCGCGACGCATCATCCGACCCTGGCATGCAGAACAACGGCTTTATGGGCCTCGCGACTTACCTGGGCGCTGCTTGGGGCACTGAAGCTGATCCTTACAACAAGCTTAAGTTTAAAAACTTCGGCGATGACGCGATCAACTTATCCACCGACAGCGGCTGGATCGCCATGCTGCAGCACTACTTCTTAAGCAGTTGGTTGGTACCAAACGATACCCAAGCGCAGCTCTCCTCGAACCAGTCAAATGGCCTCTATGTCATGACCATGACGCTGCCGCAAACCACGGTTGCTCCTGGCACCATCGGTAGCATGGGTGCGACGCTTTACGCCGGTCCTAAGCTTCAGGACACGCTGGATCAGCTCAACCCTACTCTTGATCAGACCGTGGACTACGGTTTCCTTTGGCCAATCGCCAAGGTGATGTTTGAGATCCTGCAAAAGATCCACAGTGTGCTGGGCAATTGGGGTTGGTCGATCATCGTGCTGACCATCTTGATCAAGTTGGCATTTTTGTGGATATCGAACAAAGCCTACCGTTCGATGGCGAAGATGCGCTTGATCGCTCCCAAGATGCAGCGCATGAAAGAAGAGTTTGGCGAGGACCGCATGCGCTTCTCTCAAGAGATGATGAAGCTGTACAAAGAGGAGAAAGTGAACCCGATCTCAGGTTGCTTGCCGCTTTTGATCCAGATGCCATTTTTCTTAGCGTTTTATTGGGTGTTGGTGGAGAGCGTGGAGCTCAGACATGCGCCGTGGATTCTGTGGATTCAGGATCTCTCGAGCATGGACCCTTACTTTATCTTGCCGATCTTCATGGGCGCGAGCATGTACGTGTCGCAGATGTTGAACCCGCAGCCAACCGATCCAACTCAGGCCAAGGTGTTTAAGATCCTGCCGATCATCTTCACTGCGTTCATGTTGTTTTTCCCGGCGGGTCTGGTGCTTTACTGGACGGTCAACAATCTGTTCACCCTGACTCAGCAGTACGTGATCAACAAGCAGATCGAAAAAGAGGCCGCCGCTCGCGAGGCCTGATTTGATGCGCTTTAAGCCGCCCCTTGTGGGCGGTTTTTTTTGTTCTAAGTATTTGCTCAGGCCAGTTTTTAAGGCTTTAAGTAAAATGCCCTCGCTAGTCAGATCGGCGAAGCGTCAAGGCTGAGCTACGAGTTATCCCGAGCTATCCATCAATTAATCACAACTAACCCGCAGAGTTAACCTCAGATTTATCCACAGCTGGGACGGACTAATTTGATGATTGGTCATATGAGCTTAAGTTGTTCTGGTTCAATGCTCAGCTTATCCCGGAGTTATCCGCAGGGTTATACGCGCAAGATTTTAAGTTATCCACAGTCGGTTGAGATATCCACCGAGTATGATCAGCTTATTTACTGCTTATACCTCGGTTATCTATTAGATATACCTAAGTTATCACTGGTTTATCCAGTGCTTATACCCAGATTGTCCTCAATCTAACTTATTAAAAAACAACATAATTATTGGTTTATCCTCAGATAAAAAGACATTTTACTCAATAAATAAACCGCGCTCATAAACGATCTATTTTTAAAAACCAGCATGAGGATAGATTTGCTAGCATGGCGCTATCAAGTGGAGCTATGGATAACTTTGTGAACACTTCTACCATCGCCGCGATCGCAACGGCGCAAGGGGCAGCCGGAGTGGCAATCGTGCGCTTAAGCGGGCCGCGCGCACTGGCGATTGCCTGTGAGCTAAGCGGCAAGGTCGATCTGCAGCCTAGACAGGCGGTGTACGCGCGGGCGCTGGCTAGCGATGGCTCGCTGATTGATCAAGGGGTGCTGATTTACTTTAAAGCGCCAAACTCCTTTACCGGAGAGGAAGTGGTCGAGTTTCAGGGGCATGGCGGGGTGCAGCTCCCAAGACTGGTGCTGGCGCGCTGTTTTGAGCTTGGCGCCGTGCAGGCGGGGCCGGGTGAGTTTTCCGCGCGCGCTTATCTGAACAACAAGATGGACCTGCTGCAGGCAGAGAGCATCGCCGATGCGATCCACGCCAGCTCTGAGGCTGCCGCGCGGGGTGCTGTGCGCTCGCTCTCAGGTGAGTTCTCCTCACGCGTCGATGCGCTGCTCGCGGATCTGATTCACCTCAGGCTTTATGTGGAGTCCTCCATCGATTTTCCTGATGAGGAAGGGGTGGAGTTTTTGGGGGATCAGCAGTTAAGCGGGTTGCTGGGTAAAGTTGAAGTTGATCTTGAGTCGCTTGCGCGTGCGGCCAAACAGGGGCAGCTGCTCAGAGACGGGGCGAATCTGGTGATCGCCGGACTCCCAAACGCCGGTAAATCTAGTCTGCTAAACGCACTGGCCGGAGTCGATCGGGCGATAGTGACCTCTGAGGCTGGTACCACGCGCGACGTGCTGACTGAGCACCTGCTCATCGATGGACTGGCTTTAAATGTCACTGATACCGCAGGGCTGCGCGACACCGACAACTTAGCTGAGCAAATCGGTATCGAGCGCGCTCGCGCGGCGATCCAGGCGGCGGATCTGCTGCTGGTGGTGTTTGATGTCACCCAGATCAGTGATCCCTTTGCACACGCTCAGGCGCTGCTGCAAACTGATACGGAGACTGAGTTCGATCCCAGCCGCCTGCTGCTCGTAGCCAACAAAGTAGATCTGCTCGAAACCAACCCGCATAACCAAGATCAGAACCTGCTCAGTATCTCAGCCAAACATGGCGCGGGTCTGGATAGACTGAAAAATGCCATCCATGAACGCATCGGTTTTGATCCGCAGCCTGACGCTCTGATCGCGCGCACTCGCCACCTAGATGCGCTGCTCAGAGTCTCTGGGTTTGTGGAGGAGGCGCGGACGCAGCTTAGCATTTACGCCTCAGGTGAGCTTGCTGCTGAAAGCCTGCGCCTTGCTCAAGAAGCGCTCTCAGAGATCACCGGAGAGTTCACCTCAGATGATTTGCTGGGTGAGATCTTTGGCTCGTTTTGTATCGGCAAGTGAATATGAAGTTTAATGAAGCTGAGACAAGAGTAAATTATTTTAAGCTGAGCTATTTTCTAAGTTTGAATTTTAAAAAAGATCACATTATTTGTATAAGATGAAATAGCAAAAATTAATCAAAAGTGAACTTAACCCAGCATTTTTGCTTCAGAGAGTTTGTATATTGAAAATGATCGATAACATCAACTCCCTTTTAGGAGATGACCTGAAAAAAAGTATCAAGCCGGATATTCGCTTGATGATCGCTGCGTCCAGCTTTTCTATTTATGCATTTGAAGCACTTAAAAAAGAGCTATCGAAGGTGGACAGCCTGCAGTTCATATTTACTGCCCCAACCTTTATACCAACCGAAGTGACTGATCGCCCTTACAAAGAACGGCGTGAGTTTTTTATCCCAAAGGCACGTCGTGAAAGTGGCCTATATGGAACCGAGTTTGAAATTAAGCTGCGCAATAAGCTGACGCAACGAGCGGTAGCGCGCGAATGTGCTGATTGGATCCGGAAGAAGGCGAAGTTCAAATCGAATACGTCTAAGGCGCCTATGCAGCAATTCATACATATCGACAGCTCTGCTGAAGGCATCGCCTACATGCCCATCAGTGGCTTCACCGCAGTCGATCTTGGCTACCAAAAGGGCGATGCCGTTTCCAATTTTGTGACGAAGTTTGACGACCCAAACCACGCACAGATATATCTTCAACTTTTTAATCAGATCTGGGCAGACCCAGAGAAGGTCAAAGACGTCACGGACGCGATCTGTGATCATATTGAGTCTGTCTATCAAGAGAATTCACCCGAGCGAATCTATTTCATGATGCTTTACAATATTTTTCAGGATTTTCTGGAAGATATCGACGAAGACGTGTTGCCAAATGATTTGACGGGCTATCAGGATAGCCTCGTCTGGAACAAGTTGTTCAATTTCCAGAAGGATGCGGCAACCGGCATCATCAATAAGCTTGAGACCTACAACGGCTGCATTCTGGCTGACAGCGTTGGCTTGGGGAAAACGTTCACAGCGCTTGCTGTCATCAAGTATTATGAGCTTCGTAACCGTTCTGTCTTGGTACTATGCCCAAAGAAACTCGCAGACAATTGGCTTAACTACAACACCAACCTGACCACGAACATTTTTGCTAAAGATCGTTTTAACTATGATGTCCTCTGCCACACAGACCTATCGAGGACTTCGGGCGAGTCATTTGGGATGCCTTTAAACCGGATAAATTGGGGCAATTACGATCTCGTTGTGATCGACGAGTCCCATAACTTCCGCAACAACGACGTCTACAAGGATCGCGAGACCCGCTACCAGAAGCTGATGAACAAGGTCATTCGCGCTGGCGTGAAAACCAAAGTACTCATGTTGTCGGCCACGCCTGTAAATAACCGTTTCACCGATCTTCGCAACCAGCTTGCCCTCGCATATGAAGGCCAGTCTGAAAGCCTAAGCCGTAACTTGAAGACCGACACGAGCGTTGAAGAGATCTTCAAGCGAGCTCAGAAAGCCTTTAACAGTTGGTCGCTACTGCCCCCGGATGAACGAAACGCTGCGTCGATCCTTAAGGCGCTCGATTTCGACTTCTTCGAGCTTCTCGACGCTGTCACGATTGCCCGCTCGCGCAAGCATATCGAGACCTTCTACGACACCAAGGACATCGGTAAATTCCCTCAACGCCGTAAACCACTGTCCTACCATTGCCCTATTACCCATCGTGACGATGTGATGGGGCTGAACGAGATCTTTGAACAGCTCTCGGTCCTCAAGCTGTCTGTTTACGCACCAATCAGCTACATCCTTCCAAGCCGCCTGCGGAAGTACGAAGAAATCTATGACACCCTAGTCGAAGGGGGACGTGGCAAGCTGCGTCAAGCTGACCGTGAGCGCAGTCTGCAAGCTTTGATGACAACTAACTTACTTAAGCGTTTGGAGAGTTCGGTTGAAGCGTTCCGACTTACTCTGCGCGCCCTCGCTGCAAACATATCACGGACGCTAACAGCGATCGGTGAATTCGAGCGATCCAGCGGCACGCAAAGCGTCAGTGATTACTTGGCTGATGTTGAAACACTGGACGCTGAAGATGACGAACTTGAGGGCTTGAGTGAATTTACGGTTGGCAAGAAGGTTCAGATCAGCCTCGCAGATATGGATTTACCGTCTTGGAAACAGGATCTTCAGGCCGATCTTATTCTGATAGACGATCTGGTCGCTTCTATGGACAAAGTCCGACCCGAGGACGATGCCAAGCTCCAGCACTTACAAGATATTATTACCCGTAAAGTTGGCGCGCCAATTAACCCGGGAAATAAGAAAGTGCTTATCTTTACGGCGTTCGCGGACACGGCAAACTACCTCTTTGCAAACCTTGCCCCTTTCGCAAAGGATCTCGGGCTGCACACCGCAAAGGTAACTGGCTCGGATTCACCGAAGACCACTCTCAAAAAAAGCTATGATTTCCAGGGCGTCTTGACGTTGTTTTCACCTCGCTCGAAGGATAAGGACGTCATCCTGCCGGACGAACCAGCAGAGATTGATATTTTGATTGGCACGGACTGTATCTCAGAAGGCCAAAACCTTCAGGACTGCGACTATCTGATCAACTACGACATCCACTGGAACCCAGTGCGAATCATCCAACGCTATGGGCGCATCGACCGTATTGGCTCACCGAATTCCCAGATCCAACTGGTAAACTACTGGCCTGACATTTCGCTGGACGACTATATCAACCTCAAAGAGCGTGTAGAAAACCGGATGGTGATCGCCGATATGGTGGGTACCGGTGACGACAACGTGCTGACGGCAAAAAGTGGTGACATCGCCTACCGAAGGGATCAGCTCAAGCGCCTGCAGGAAGAGGTCATCGATCTTGAAGACGTCAAGACCGGCGTCTCGATCACTGACCTTGGTCTGAACGATTTCCGGATGGATCTGCTGAACTACGCCAAGCAGCACGGCCAGCTTAACAACCTGCCAAACGGCATGCATGCCGTGGTGCCAGCGCAAGCCCAAATGGGGCTCCGTCCCGGCGTAATCTTCGCGCTGAAAAACATACACGATACCGTGAACATCAACCAGCAAAACCGGCTCCACCCCTTCTATCTGGTCTACATCGCCGACGACGGAGAAATCATCGCAGACCATACCGAGGTCAAGCGCCTGCTCGACCTGATTCGGACCAGCTGCAAGGGCCGTGAGGTCCCTGTCCCCGACGTCTGCCGCACGTTCAACGAGCGCACCGAAGACGGCCGCAAGATGGAGCATTATTCCTGTCTCTTATACACATCTCCGAGCCCACGAGACGGACTCCTATCTC
>OJDZ01000025.1_pt1 | contig 105742 bp, 99 predicted proteins | sample 1592981 | NCBI WGS metagenome assembly OJDZ01 (sample SAMN05416851, study PRJEB24817) | seawater metagenome | isolation source: Sea water | place: Canada:Atlantic | collected 2013-07
CGAGATAGGAGTCCGTCTCGTGGGCTCGGAGATGTGTATAAGAGACAGGCTGAAAACTGCGGTAGTAGCCAGTCAGCGCCGGACGCCCAAACTCGTTGTTGTAGGCGGCAGCGCCTAGCGGTGCCTGGATCATGATCTCAAGCGCGCTTGCCATGCGATCAGAGTGACCCAGTTTTCGTGCTTCAGTCTCCCAAGGCTGCTTTAAGTCTGGCAGCAGCAGGTGGGAGGTGTTAAATCCTGAAAGGCCTGCTTTAGGCTTGGAGCCGCGGCCGGTCGCACCTTCATCGCGGATTTCACCGCCCGACCCTGTCGCCGCACCCGCAAAAGGTGCGATGCCGGTTGGGTGGTTGTGCGTTTCAACCTTCATGAGGATCGCGATATCCTCATCGCTAAACTCGTAAGTTTTGGGGCCTTGCTCATTTTGGGCTTTTGGGTAAAAGCGCTCCGCACGGCTACCCTCGATCACCGAGGCGTTATCGTGGTAAGCAGACAGGACACCGTTTGGCGATTTCTTGTAGGTGTTTTTGATCATGCCAAACAAGGAGAGATCACTGTCGTAATCTTCAGGCAGATCGTGCCACTTGGCATTGAAGATCTTGTGGCGACAATGCTCAGAGTTTGCCTGAGCAAACATCATCAGCTCAGCATCGGTTGGGTTACGCTTGAGCTGCTCGGTATAAACTGCATATAAGTAGTCAATCTCATCACTCGATAAGGCAAAACCATAGTTGGCATTTGCCTGAACTAGCTCATCGCGGCCACCGCCGATGATGTTGATCTTGGTAAGCGGTTTGGGTGCGTGTTCATCGAAGAGGACCTCTGCCGTCTCAAGAGACTCAAACAAGCTCATGGTCATGCGGTCATACAAGACCGCACCAATTTCTTCACTTAGTTTGAATTCGTCTGCCGCAGCGCCAGTTTTGAAACTCAAGGTAAACACGCAAGCCCGCTCAATCCGCGTGAGAGCTATCCCGCTGCAACCAAACACATCGGCAGCCTTGGAGCCCCAGGGAGAGCGCGTGCCCACTCTAGGAGTAGCGATCAGTGTGACTTGGTTGGGCTCTGGCTTGCTCAGCGAGTGCTCGGCGCCATCGTTTAGCAGCAGCAAAGCATCGGCTAGCTTGCTGGGTTCGATGGGTGCTTCAAACAAATACACGTACTGGGCGTCCATGCCCGTAATCGCGCCATCGCTCAGCGCGACCAGCTGGTGAATTTTACGTTGGCGGTCAAATTCGTTTAGAGCAGGCTGTCCGGCGATGGTAAACATAGTCAAATTCAGTGGCTTAAATTCAGCTGCAATGATACGCCAAACCCCAAAGCTTGGCACCCGCAATTGGGGTTATGCATACCCAGTTAAGCATCTCTGCAGTTAAAACATCCGATCAGTCAGCTTGAAGCTTAAGCCCAAAACACAAGCAATTTGCAAAATGTCCACGCTAGCGAATCATGAGCTAACCCCAAATTGATCGCCCAAATTACTCTTGAACCAGCGCCTGAAGGATTGAACTTTGATCTACGGCAGCTGTCTTTATCAGCAGCCAACGCAAAACTACAAACGCACTACCCTGCCAGCCAAATCTCACGTAAACCTTTAGATCCGAGTAATGCAGATACCCGTCATCAACCGATCCGCCAATCAATCCCGACACAATTGATTTTAAGTCTGAGCTCTAATAACGAGGACATTTTAACTACTGAGCCTTTTATGAGCGATAAAGTCCTAAGCAACCAAGAACACATCGAACGCGCCGCTAAACTAATTGAAGACATCCAGTTTGCGATGATCTCAAGCGTCGATAGTGACGGCAAACTGACCAGCTGCCCCATGACCACTCAAGGGTTTGAAGAGTTTTCCGGATCAATCTGGTTTATCGGCTCTAAATCCTCTGGATTGGTCCACAGCTTAAAACTCAACCCAGCGGTCAACCTGAGCTACAGCGACAACAGCAGCAAAAACTACGTGTCAGTCTCAGGCTCTGCCGCTTTGGTTGAGGATGCTCAAAAACTTGAGCAAATGTGGAGCCCCTTCTACCAAGCTTACTTCGACAGCCCTGCTGATCCGGACATACAACTGATTCAAATTACCGCTCACAGTCTTGAGTACTGGATCAGCAACAACGTCTTTGTGAATATTTATGAGATGGGCAAAGCGCTGGCTACTGGCGATAAAGCCGATTTGGGCGAGCGCCATAAGATCGATTTGGTGTGATTTAGATGATTAAACAAAAAGGCGCTTAAGCGCCTTTTTTTGGGCTAATGATAAATGACAGCTGATCTGACTTAAGCGTAAAAACTGTATTGTTGCTTCCAAGCTTAACAACCATCTCTTGATCACCAAGACCAAAAAAAACCGCCCGAAGGCGGTTTAGGACTCACTTAGCTTAGAAGTGATAACCCACTTTGGCAGCAAAGGCCAAAGCGTCGTTGTTTTCATAACTCACTTGACTTGGACCAACCGTTATATCCGCGTCTGCAAGCCAAACATAAGCTGCACCCGCACTTAAGTCGATATCATTAAGTGAGTATTTCAAACCAAAGATCGCGGTGTACTTCTCCTCATAGGGACCGAAGATCGAAGGCTCGTCACCAGTACCAGTGTCATATCCTGCCTTAATGCTGGCTGAGAGGTTGTCAGTCAGTTTCTGGCCTACACCAATCGTGCCTGAGTACTGATCTTTTTGGAAGTTCACTAGATCCGCACCGCCGTTGGCTAAACTGTAGTTTTGCGGAGTAACTTTAAAAGCTGTCCAGTCAACCCAGCGCAAATTAACCATCAACAGTGTGCTTGGTGTCACGCCAGTTTGAAAATCAAGATTGACTGATTGAGGAGTGCTCACACTAAACGGAGTTTTAGCACTTCCTAACGCCGTGGTTTCAATCGCAGTTCCCTTGTTCTCAATCTCTGAGCGGTAAGTGGCCGCTAAGCGTAAAGCGATCTCTGGCTTTTCATAGGCTGCACCGACAATCAAACCACCCGCGTCATTTGCGGTATCTAGGTTATAGCCGCCGAAAGCAGTAGGGAGCGATACGTTAGCATCAATGTGCTGATAAGCCACACCGCCGTAAACCCAAACATTTGGCAATGCTTTACCGCCCACCAAAAGTGAGTAATTTTGCGAGTTCAGTTCGGCTTGAGCGCCGCTCAAGATTGACTCAGATCCATACTGGTTATCCAAACCAAAGGGCTCGTCATAAATCAGCGCAATAAATGAATCATCAGATGGAGCTAACTTGACTGCAGCGCCTAAGTAGCCATATTCGTCAGAGAAGTTGTCGCCAGTTTGCTGAACCAACGGTCCACCTGCAGTGGGAGTGGTCACTTCACCCGATATATCAGGGTTAACAAAAACATAAGACGCTTCAGCATAGTTGCCTTTTTCAAAAATAGGCAGTATCGACTGACCGCTGCGCTCAATTGAAGCCGCTTGGCTCAACATGGGGGCAGAGAGTAGGCCCAAAGCGAGCGCACTCAATACAAAACGGGGGGATGAAATCACAACTCTCTCCTTGAGAAAAATGTCAGTTGGTGGGTCTCACCTAACTGCTGGCTTGTCCTAACCATAGGCACTAATGTGCGCTTTTTTACGAGTTTATTCAATGATAAATTCGGCTTAAAGGCGCAATTTAAACGATCAACGTACCAATCAGAGCTTGATCAAATAATCAAAAGCCGCTAACGCTGCTTTTGAACCCTCTCCCATCGCGATGATGATCTGTTTGTAAGGTACCGTGCTCACATCTCCGCAAGCAAAGATGCCCGGTATGTTGGTCTGACAGCGCTCATTGACGATGATTTCACCGTGTTGAGTGCGCTCCAGCCCCTCTTCAACAAACTGCGCGTTAGGCACCAAACCAATCTGCACGAACACGGCAGCCACGTCGACATTTTGCTCAGCCTCAGTGGCACGGTCAGTATAGGTGAGGCCAGTTACCTTGCCATTTGCTGCGTTGATCTGTTTCGTTGCCGCGTTGGTGATCACGCTGACATTGCTGCGCTCGTGCAACTTCTTGACCAAGATCTGATCCGCTTTGAGCTCCGGCATGAACTCAAACACCGTGACATGATCAACGATCCCCGCCAAATCCAAAGCCGCCTCGACCCCAGAGTTACCTCCACCGATCACTGCTACTGGTTTACCCTTGAAAAAGGGGCCATCGCAGTGGGGACAATACGCAACACCGTTACCGATGTTTTCTTTTTCACCTGGGACCCCAAGATCGCGCCACTTCGCACCGCTTGCGATGATCACGGTTTTCGACTCAATCCGCTCACCAGTGTTCAACACGATCTGGTGCAGCGGGCTTCCAGAGGACAGCTGCTTGACCTGCACGCCTTCTTTGAGGGTGATCTCGTGAGTAAGCAAGTGCTCATGCAAATCGCCTGAGAGTTTTTGTCCGTTGGTGAGCTGCACCGAAACAAAGTTCTCGATATCCATGGTGTCTTTGACCTGACCACCAATCCGATCAGCGATCAAAGTCACCTTGATTCCCTTGCGCGCCGCATAGATCGCCGCCGCCGCCCCAGCAGGGCCACCGCCGATCACGGTCACATCTTGGGTTGGGAGTTGTTCGCTAGGACCACTTTGAGCGATCTCAGGATACTGCGCCAGCAACTTATCGATGATCTTTGCGGTGTCGATCTTCCCGTTAGCAAAACCCTCACCGTTTAGATAAACGCTGGGGACCCCTTGGATGTTGCGCTCTTCAATTAGCGCCTGAAATGCACCCCCTTCAATCATCTCATGGGTGATCAGCGGGTTGACCAAAGCAAACTGGTTGAGCACCTGAACCACATCGGGACAGTTGTGGCAGGACAGTGACACGTAAGTCTGAAAGTTGAGCGGCGTGGTGACGCCCTTGAGTAGCGCGATGATCGAAGCATCAATCTTGAGCTCTGAGCCGCCGCCAGCTTGCAAGATCGCAAGCACCAAGGATGAGAACTCATGGCCTCCTGGGATACCTGAGAACACGATGCCGGTATCATGTGAATCCGCCTTGAGCGTGAAGCTCAGATCCGAGCTGAGCAGCGGATGAGCTGCGGTAGTCAGCTCAAGATTTTCCGAGGTTGCTGCCAGATCGTTTAAGAAGGCAACCAACTCTTCGCGATCTTCATGGGCAGGAGTTTGGGGCTCGCTCAGTACAAAGGTGACTTTTTGAGTCAGTCGTTTGGCGTACTCTTTAACCGCATTGATCAGATCAGGTGTCAACATATTCATTTACCAAGTTATTCAGGATATACCGTAGGTTGCCAAAGTCGCTGCCCGATGTATAACGCAATTGATTTAACGCAAGCTTTGATAAAACTCAACTAACGGGTGCATTTTGCATAAAAAAACGCACAACCCTAAGGCTGTGCGCTCATCGATCAACTAATTCAGCTGCCTTTAGGGGCAACCCAAGTTGATTTAGATTTTGCCGACCAGATCAAGACTAGGCGTCAAGGTTTTTTGACCTTTTTCCCAAGCGGCTGGGCAGACTTCGCCGTCGTTTTCACGGACGTACTGAGCAGCCTTAACTTTACGCAGCATATCTTTTGCGCTACGGCCGATGCCCAAGTCGTGTATCTCAGCAACCTTGATGATACCGTCTGGATCAACCAAGAAAGTGCCGCGAAGCGCCAAACCTTCTTCTTCAATCATCACATCGAAGCCGCGAGTGATTTTACCGGTTGCATCCCCAAGCATCGGAAACTTCACTTTACCGATCGCAGGAGACGAGTCATGCCAAGCTTTGTGTGAAAAATGAGTGTCAGTTGACACTGAGTAGATCTCTACACCCAGCTCTTTGAATTGGCTGTAGTGCTCTGCCATGTCTTCGATTTCAGTTGGGCAGACAAAGGTGAAGTCAGCAGGATAAAACATGAAGACGCCCCACTTACCTTTGACGTCGTCAGAAGTGATGGTTTTGAAGTCGCCATCGACGAAGGCTTCAGTTTTAAATTCTGGGATATGCGTGTTGATGATAGACATAAATTCTCCTAGTTAGGTGGGCAGCAACGCTGTGCGCTGCCTTGATTACCCAAACGATAGTAAACAAGTGCTAGTCGATGGTGAAATATAATCTGCCTATAGGTGTGATAGACAATTTAAATCGCCTAGATCAGTGACACACTCCTACAGGTAACAGCAAATTACCCCCCCGAATGATCTAGGGTCAATTTAGTTAACTAAACTAAACTCATTTGTTAGATTTAGATTTACAATCCAACCACCTAACTTTCCCTATGTATCTTAAATCAACCGGTAATATTGGTTTATGATTCGATTATCCAATATTGATCTATCTTGCTAATCGCTGTCAGCCACAGCGGCCAATCCTTTATACTAGAGCGAAGCCAGATTACTCAATCATTTAACTTTAAAGACTTTACTTATGTTCACACTGCGTCAGCTGGAATTCGCCATATCAGTCGCCAAGTACCAGCACTTCAGAAGAGCCGCTGAAGAGTGCAATGTTTCTCAGTCAGCCTTGAGCCTTGGTGTTGCTGCTTTGGAAGACCAGTTGGGTTTGCAGCTCTTTGAGCGTAACAACAAACAAGTGCTGATCACGCCCGCCGGACTCGATATTATTGAGCGGGCCCAAAGCATATTGACCGACTCGCATGATTTACTACACCAAGCCAAATTTAAAAACGAGCCGCTGAGCTCCTCGATGAAGATTGGACTGATTCCGACCATCGCCCCTTACTTGCTGCCCAAGGTGCTGCCCAAACTCACCAAAGATCACCCCGACTTCCACTTTGAGATCTGTGAAGAGACATCCGAGCGTCTGATTGAGAAGGTTCGCTCAGGCGTCATCGATACGGCGGTTTTGGCGCTGCCCTACCCCGTCAATGGCCTGCATGCATTTGAATTTTGGGAAGAGGACTTTAAAGCGGTGGTCGGCCAGCAGTCCTCTCAGTACGGTTTGCCGGAGCTTTTGATCTCAAAACTCGACTCAGAAGAGCTGATGCTGCTGGGCGATGGACACTGCCTGAGTGATCAAACGTTAAGCCTCTGTCAGCTTCAAGACTCTGAAAGCGTGAAGCGCTTTGAGCACGCCAGCCTAAACACCCTGATCCAGATGGCTCTTGGCAGCTACGGTGTCACCATCGTGCCTGAGCTGGCGCTCGATCAACTCAAGATTGCCGATCATGAAAGACAAGTACTGCCCTTGAACGAGCCTGGCCCTCACAGACGACTCGCGTTTATCTCGCGCTTGAACTACGCACGTACCGATGATGTGCAGTACCTGTGCCGCTCTTTTAAAGAGTCGCTCGCTCAAGCTACTACTGAAGCGTAAATTTAGGCATTTGGCAAATGTCTTGAAGTCCTGTTTGAAATCAACTCGGCTGTAAGTTTTGCAGGCGAGTGATCAAGCTTAGTCGCCTGATCCAATTAACAGCATATCCTCCAAAGCGCTTTGCGCGCTTCAATCATGCTGGCCTCTTACGGCTCATGCGCGCTAGACTGAGCACAAATTCCATACTCGGTATTTCATGAGCGCAAGTAACCCCCCTTTTGTTTTGGTCGATGGCTCTTACTACCTATTTCGCACCTACCACGCTCTCCCGCCGCTCAGAAACCGCGAGGGGCTGCACACCAACGCGATCCGCGGCACCCTAAACGCACTGAACAAGCTCATGCGCACTTATCAGCCAACGCACATGGCGGTGCTTTTTGACACCAAAGAGCCCACCTTTCGCCATGAGTTATCGGTTGACTATAAAGCGCATCGACCGCCCATGGACTCTGAGCTCTCCGAGCAAATCCCCTATATCCACCGCATGATTGAGGCGCTGGGGATTCCTCTGATTAAACTGCCCGGTGCTGAAGCGGACGATCTGATTGGCACCCTGGCGCGACAGGTTGAAAAACTGGGCCATGAGGTGATCATATCGACCGGCGACAAAGACATGGCGCAACTGGTCTCCCCGCTGATCAATTTGGAGGACAGCTTTAAAGGCTCACGCATGGATGAAGCTGGCGTGGTCGCGAAGTTTGGGGTTCGCGCCGATCAGATGATCGACTACCTAACCCTCATGGGTGACGCCTCTGACGGTATCAAGGGCATACCTGGGATCGGGCAAAAAACTGCGGCTAAGCTTTTGCAAGAGTACGAAACCATCGGCGGGATCCTGGAAAATGTCGACCAGATCAAAGGCCGTCCGGGTAAAAACTTGGTTGAGTTTGCTGACACCATACCGATGAACCACCAGCTTGCGAGCATCGTCTGTGATCTGCCGCTGGGCTTTGAGTGGTCAGATCTCAAGATCCAAGACGATGATGTCGAGAAACTGCGCGAGCTTTATGTGGAGCTTGAGTTCAAAGGTGATCTGCAGTCACTTGAGCACCCAAACCATCCATCAAACCAGCCACAAGACAACGCCGTGGAACCGCGCGCATCGACTCGCAGCGACTACACCTTGGTGGTGAGCGAAACCGAGCTCGATGAGTTGATCGAGCAGATCCAAGATCGCGGTCACTTTGTGATTGATCTGGAAACCACGAGCCTTGATTGGCAAGACGCTCAGATCGTCGGTTTTGCGATCAGCACGACTGCTGAGTCGGGTTTTTATATCCCCGTCGCGCACGCGCTTGAAGGTGATGATCAAACTGCAGAGCAACTCAGTTTGGATTTGGTTTTAGGCAAGCTTAAACCTTTGCTTGAGGACGCTACTCTTGGCAAGATCGGCCAGCACCTAAAATATGACGCGCACGTGCTCTCAAATTACGCGGTGACCCTCAAAGGGTGGCATTTTGACACCATGCTCGCCTCCTACGTGCTAAACGCCAGCGCCACCCGCCACGGCATGGACGATCTGGCAAGCTTCTATTTGAACCACAAAACCACGACCTTTGAAGAGGTCGCAGGCAAAGGCGCCAAGCAAGTTTCCTTTGATCAGGTAGGGATCGAGATCGCGCTCGCCTATGCCGCAGAGGACGCCGACATCACCTATCGATTGTTTGAGCTGTTCGATACCAAGCTCAAAAAAGACGAGTCAAATGTCTCCCTGCTTCACGACCTCGAGCTGCCGTGCGCACAAATTCTTTGTGACATGGAGGCCGCTGGCATCCGCCTCAATACAGAGTTTTTAGAGGAGCTTAGCGCGCGCTTTGAAACCGAGATGAGCGAGCTTGAAAAACAGGCGCATGAAGTCGCGGGTGAGGAGTTCAATCTGGCCTCCCCTAAGCAGTTGGGCGAAGTATTGTTTGATAAGCTAGGCGTGCCCGGTGGCAAAAAAACCAAGTCCGGTCAGTACTCGACCTCAGAGTCGGTGCTCTCTCAAATCGAGCACCCGCTGGTTGATCTGGTGCTTGAGCACCGTGGGCTTGCCAAGCTTCGCGGCACTTACACCCATGCGCTGGTTGCTCAGGTTCACCCCAAAACTGGCCGGGTTCACACCAGTTACCATCAGGCGATCACCTCAACCGGTCGCCTGTCTTCAACCAACCCCAATCTGCAAAATATCCCGATCCGCACCGACAACGGCAAGCTGATCAGGCAGGCGTTTGTGGCAGCTGAAGGTTATACGCTTTTGGCTGCGGATTACTCCCAGATTGAGCTGCGGCTCATGGCGCACTTCTCAGGGGATGAGGCTTTGGTCGCTGCGTTTAACGACGGCAAGGACATCCACGCGATCACCGCGAGTGAGATCATGGACAAACCGCTCGATGAGGTCACGGCGGACGACCGGCGCAAATCCAAAGCGGTCAACTTTGGGCTGCTCTACGGCATGAGCGCTTTTGGTTTGGCCAAGCAGCTTGAAGTCGACCGCTATGAGGCCAAGCAGTACATCGACACCTACTTTGAGCGCTATCCCGGTGTGCTCGATTACATGCACGAAACCCGCGTCAAAGCGCACAGTGAAGGCTTTGTTGAAACAATCCTTGGGCGAAAACTCTACACTCCCGACGTCAAATCAGCCAACCGCATGGTCAAACAAGCTGCTGAGCGCGCCGCGATCAACGCGCCGCTGCAAGGATCGGCCGCTGAGATCATCAAGCTTGCCATGATCGCGGTTGCCAAAGTGCTGGCCAGCGACTTCCCCGATGTCACCATGCTTTTGCAGGTGCACGATGAGCTGGTGTTAGAAGCGCCGATTGATCAGGCTGAACAGGCAAGCAAAGCGATCCAAACCGCGATGGAGTCGGTGTTTACCCTCTCTGTTCCGCTCTTGGTTGAAGTCGGGCAAGGCAGTAACTGGGATGAGGCGCACTGAGTTTTTGCTTGTTTTATCAGCACTGTTTGCCGTGCAGAATTTTGTGGGTCAAATGCCGCCGCTGGCCGCCAAACTCGCGGGCTCAGCTAGGTCGCGCTTAAGCAGCTAAATGAGCTAAGACTTTTTTAGGCTTGATCCAGATTTTACGCTGATGCACGCTCAGCGTGAGGGCCTTGACGGTAGGCATTTGACTAAAGCAAATCTGCCTTTAACCGCTCGATCAGCTCATCGATCGTGTCAACCAACACCAAGCGGTCACGATCAACAAGCGAGATAAAGCCGTGGGCGAGCGCTGAGTCGATATGTGCGATTAGCGGATCATAAAACCCAAGCGTGTTCAGCAGATACATGGGCTTATCATGTTGGCCCAGCTGACGCCAAGTCGCCATCTCAAGGATCTCCTCAAGCGTCCCCAAACCGCCGGGCAAAGTCACAAAGGCGTGGGAGCGCAGCGCCATGAGGGCTTTGCGTTCGTGCATGTCTGCGACCACGTGCAGCTCACTCAAAAAGTCATGAGCCACCTCATAATCCAGCATGAACTCAGGGATCACACCGATCACCTGGCCCTGCTCACTCAAGCAACCATCGGCAACTTGTCCCATGAGTCCGATGCTGGCACCGCCATACACCAGACCCAAACCTGCCTGAGCTAAGCGAGCGCCCAGCTCATAAGCTTGCGCAGAAAAAGTAGGTTCGCTACCCAATTTTGAGCCGCAGTAAACCGCAACATGAGGCTTAGGATTGGATTGAGTACTTGTTGAGTTTTCTAAGGTTTTTAGGTTCACGGCAAAGTTGGGCTGGCTGGATCAGCGCCGATGATAACGCGTCAAATTGTCTGATTCATGACAATCTCATCAAAGCGCTTAAATCTGAGCTGAGTGACTGCTAAAACCTAATTCTCGCGGTGCTGTGCACTTGGTGCATTTTCCTACAGCTGTCTAACCAGCTTAATCTTTAGCGAGCGCTTTACCCTGAGATGGTCAGCACCCCATAAGAAGTGCTAAGGAGCTCAGCGATAGATGAATCACCTCCAAAGATCTGAAGACAACCAATAGATCACCTATAATTACTCTATCTCAAGCTGCTGATTCGATGATGAGCACCCCTTTAGCCAGCGCGTCCAACACCAAAACCAAATTACCCAACCCCAAAAAAGTCACCATCGTTGGCGGCGGTGTGATCGGTGTCACGACGGCATTTTTCATGCAGCAAGCGGGTTTTGAGGTCAGACTTCTAGAGGCAACCGACAAGATTGCAGCGGCTACCTCAAAAGCCAATGGCGGACAACTCTCTGTTAGCCACGCTGAGCCGTGGGCGACGCCAGATTTGCCAGGACAGCTACCAAAACTACTGACCTCCAAACACTCACCTTTGAAGATCACACTGACCCGAGATCCTCATCAATATCGCTGGTTGTTGTCTTTTTTGCGGGAGTGCCTGCCAGCTCGCCACCTAAAAAATACCCTAAAGTTGACTCGCTTAGGACTGGAGTCGCGCACCGCACTTAAGCAGATTCATGAAGTCTTAGCGCACCACAAAGTGGATCTGACTTATGCACGCCGCGATCAGGGCATCCTTCACTTCTACACCAATCTAGACGCGCTCGCTTCAGCCCAGAAACCCTCAAAGATCAAGCGCGCGGCAGGACTTGCTCACCGCTGGGTAACCAGCGAAGAGGCAAAAGTGCTTGAGCCTGCACTGAGCTCAGTCGACGGGCTGCTGCGCGCCAGCTTCACCCCGAGCGACTCATCGGGAGATGCTCGCCTCTTCAGCTTGAAACTCTCACGCTTTATATTGCAGCAAGGCGCAAAGATACGATTGGGGGCAAAGGTTAATCGGCTTAAAACCGACGCCTCTAACAACCGAATCGCAAGCTTGCTGCTTGATTCAGGTGAGGTAATCAACTTAAGTGACGGGGAAACTCTGGTGCTTTGCTCAGGCGTCCACACTCCCGCTCTCACCAGACCCTTGGGCATCTACCCACAAATTTACCCTGCCAAAGGCTACTCAGCCACTTATGACGTGCTTGATCCTTCGCGTGTTCCAGAGATCAGCCTCATCGATGACGAGTACAAACTGGTTTACTCGCGTTTCACAGAAGCTGGCCTTGGCGGGGACTTCGGCAGCGGGCGCGACGTGCTGCGGGTAGCCGGCATGGCTGAAATTGGTGGCTATGATCTGACCCTAGATCCCCTTCGTGCCAATCTGATCACTGAGCGCGTTAGCGCTTTGTTTGGCGATGCGGTGAATCTGGAGACTCCAAACTACTGGTGCGGCCTTCGACCTTCCACTCCTTCAAACTTGCCCTACGTTTGCGGGACTAAAGTATCAAACCTCTGGTTAAACGCCGGTCATGGGACGCTGGGCTGGACTCAGGCGGCGGGATCAGCCAAGCGTGTATCTGACTTGATCACAGCATCACTGTTCTGAGTGCCTGATCGCATATTCTTTGAGCTTAATTAAAAGCGTTACATGTGTACGGATTTAACGTGGTTGATAGCGGTTTTGTAGCGAGCCCAAGTTGAGCTGGCTCAGCCAGCTATACTGATTTTAACCTCTTAAATTAGAAATCAGTTATGAGTCAACATCCTATTGTTATCGTTGGTGCGCACGGTGGTGTCGGCGAAGAGCTTGCCCGCCTGCTGGCTGATCAGGGTCACCCCTTGATCCTCACCTCTACCGACGCTGACAACCTAAAAGACTTAAGCTCAGACACCGTAAAAACTTTATCGCTTGAAATTGGCTCAGATCACTTAAGCGATCAGCTGGATAAACTAAACGAAGCTTGCGGCGATGGGGTCTCTGGACTGGTTTATGCGGTGGGCAGTATCGATTTAAAACCCCTTAAAGCCGCTAAAGCCCAAGACTTTTTGGACAGCTATGAGCTAAACGTGGTGGGCTTTGTTCAGATCCTAAAAACTTTAGAAGCCAAGCTTAAATCATCAAATGCCAGTGTGGTTGGGTTCTCAACTGTGGCCTCAAGTCGCGGTTTTGCTAACCACTCCATCATCGCCTCAGCTAAAGGGGCGCTTGAGGGGCTTTGCTTAAGTCTGGCCGCTGAGTGGGCGCCAAAAGTTCGCTTTAACGCAGTGGCACTGAGCCTAACCGACACCCCGCTTGCCAGTCGACTGCTCTCAAGCGACGCCATGAAGACAGCCATCGAGAAGTCGCACCCCATGGCGAGAATTGGCACGCCTAGCGATGCGGCCAGTGCTGCTGAGTTCCTGCTTAGCCCTAAAGCCAGCTGGATAACGGCTGAAATCTTGCATGTAGACGGTGGTCGCTCAGCGATTGCTGGGAAGTAACGCTGCACAAATTGACACCGGCAATTAAATAAAGTCTCGCTTAACTTAACCAGTTCAGAGGCTACAATGAGCTCAAAGCCAACCACATGGGGCATTTTGCTCATGCTTAAACTTAACAGCCTTACGATTTCAATCTCACAGGAACCTCTATGAAACTCTTAACCAAATTGGCCAGTGCCCTGAGTGCAGTCGTGCTCTCGGGCTGTACGGTTTTTGGAACCTCTAACGTGGATAGCCCCAATTATCAGGTGCTGCAAAAAGATGGGGACTTTGAAATTCGCGAGTACCCCAAGCTCACCTTGGTCATCGCCGATGCCAACCCCAGCATGTCTGAGCGATCTAGTAGCCGCTCCAACTTCGGTCGTCTGTTTGACTATATAAGCGGTGAAAATGAAAGCGGGCAGGAATTTTCCATGACGGCGCCTGTGATCATGGAACCTGGATTAACCTCTATGAGCAGCAAAATGGTCTTTGTGCTGCCCTCCGGTGTCAATCAGGCACCTGAAGCCGCTGGACTGCAAACCCAAACGTTGAGTGACGCTAAGTTTGCAGCTTATCGTTTCAACGGCAAGCTCGATAAACTTAACTTTGAAGAAGCCAAACTCAAACTATCAACCTGGATGACCAGAAACAACATCAGTGGCGTCTCAAACACCGCATACGCTGCTGGCTACAACGCGCCTTGGACCATCAACTACTTCAACACCAACGATGTGTTGATTCCGCTTGAGCAGGGATCGCTGATCAAATAAGGCTTTATTCCATCAATCGCCCGGAGTGTGTCAATCCACTCTGGGCTTTTTATTGAGCTTTAAAAATTATGGCTAACTTACTGCTGGTTCTCGGTGATCAATTGAGCGCAGATCTTGCATCGCTAAAGCATGCTACTGCTGATGATTTAATCGTCATGGGCGAGCTTAAAACTGAAGCCACTTATGTCCGGCACCACCCCAAAAAGATTGCGCTGATCTTTAGCGCCATGCGCCACTTTGCCATCGAGCTTCGCGAGCGGGGCTTAAGCGTTGATTATCATGAGTATGATCCTGACGCCACAGTAACCAGCTTCACCGATCTGATCCAGCAATCGTTAGCGCAAAACCCCAATCGCTTTAGCAAGATCCTGCTGACATTTCCGGGTGAAGTTCGGGTGCTCAAGGAGTTCAAGCGCTGGCAAGATGATTTGGAGTTGCCCGTTGAGATCCTGGATGACACGCGCTTCTTTGTGACGCCTAAAGCTTTTAAAGAGTGGGCGGGCGATAAAACTCAGCTCACCATGGAGCACTTTTATCGCTGGCAGCGTCAAACCACCGGCGTCCTCATGGCGGGGGAGGAGCCGGTTGGCGGTCAGTACAACTTCGACAAACAAAACCGTGAGCCGCCTAAGCAGAAGCTTAATCCACCTAAAGCTTACGAGCCGCGACCCGATGAGATCACACTTGAGGTGCTGGATCTGGTGGAGACACACTTTGGATCGCACTTTGGGGATTTGAGGCCATTTCACTTAGGGGTTAACCGCCGCGAGGCACTCGAGTTTTTGAACCGGTTTATAGAGGAGCGCTTTGAGCATTTTGGCGCTTATCAAGACGCGATGATGGCGGGTGAGCCCTTTATGTATCACAGCCTGATCAGTTTTTATCTGAACATCGGTCTGCTCAGCGCGCGCGAGGTGGTTGAAAAGGCCGAAGCGGCATTTGAGGCCGGCGCGCCGATCAACTCGGTAGAGGGCTTTATCCGCCAGATCTTAGGTTGGCGTGAGTTTGTGCGCGGCGTCTATTGGCTAAAATCCCCTGAGTATGATTCAAAAAACCTGCTCAATCACCAGCGCGCTCTGCCGTCTTTTTTTTGGAGCGAGTCGCTTGAAACCGACACGCACATGGCCTGCCTGCGCGAGTCGATCTCTCAGACCCGAGAGCATGCATACGCGCACCATATCCAGCGACTGATGGTGATCGGTAACTTCTGTCTGCTCGCCGGGATCAATCCGCGCGAGGTGCAAGAGTGGTACTTGGCCGTCTACGCTGACGCTTTTGAGTGGGTCGAGCTACCCAACGTGGTCGGCATGATTCTATATGCCGATGACAGTTTCGCCACCAAACCCTATGCGGCCAGCGGCGCTTACATCAACCGCATGTCCAACTACTGCAAGGATTGTCACTACACCGTGAGCCACAAAAATGGCGACTCGGCCTGCCCCTTCAATTACCTCTACTGGAACTTCTTTTTGCGCCACCAAGAGCGCTTCGATGGCAACAATCCACGCCTCAATCGAACCTACGCGACCCTAAATCGATTTGATGATAAAAAGATCCAGCTCATCCAATCCGATGCACAGAACTTTTTAGATCAACTTAACTAACCCCAACCCCTGATATTGCTCACCTCAACAGAGATCGGTCATAAATAGTGATCAGATAAAGTGGTATCTGGCACTATTTTTGCTTATAAAGCGCTGATTTTAAAGGCTTATAGCATCCACTTGACCGGAGACGATCATCCTGTGAACTTCAAACAACTTGCGCTCATCTTTATCATGACTCTCAGCGCCGCACCCGCGTATGCTGCCGATATCACGTTGAGTACGGTAGATATCGTCTGGGTCTTAATCGCTGCGGTTCTGGTTTTTTTCATGCAGGCTGGTTTTGCTCTCATTGAAAGCGGGTCCACCCGAAGTAAAAACTCCATCAACGTGATGATGAAAAACTACAGTGATGTATGTGTCGGCACACTGATCTTTTGGATGCTGGGCTACGGGCTCATGTTTGGCAACAATCCGAGCGGCTGGTTTGGCATTGATCACTTTATGCCCGCAAGCCCAAGCAACTCCGAGACCACTTTTATCCTGTTTCAAACCCTGTTTGCTGCCACCGCCGCTACAATTTGTAGCGGCGCTATGGCAGAGCGTACTCAGTACCGCGGGTACTTGGTCGCTACCTGCTTGATCTGCGCCTTAATCTACCCGATTTTTGGTAGCTGGGTTTGGGGCGGTATCCACGGCGGGGCGGGTTGGTTGGGCTCTCTAGGCTTTATCGATTTTGCCGGATCCACCGTCGTTCACTCTGTGGGCGCTTGGTGCGCACTGGCTGGCATCATCATCATTGGGGCGCGGACGGGTCGGTTCTCCAAAACAGGGGAGGTGCGTGAGATTCCTGGTCATAACTTAACTCTAGTGGCCTTAGGTGGATTTATCCTTTGGCTTGGCTGGTTTGGTTTCAACGGCGGATCATCCCTCAGCAGCGAAGCTAACCTAGGACAAATTCTGTGGAATACGCACTTGGCTGCTACGGCAGGCGTGATTGGCGCGCTTATTAGTAGTTATCTGATGAATCGACCGCTACTACTCACTACCACGGTTAATGGATCGTTGGCCGGGCTAGTGGCGATCACCGCAGGCTGTGCAACCATGAGCAGCGGTTTTGCGGTGATCACTGGACTCATTGGCGGCCTTGTCTATGTGGTAAGTGAGCGCCTCCTGCTTAAGTTGCAACTGGATGATGTCGTAGGGGCCATCGCCGTGCACGGTTTTGCAGGTGCTTGGGGTACTTTGGCTGCTGGCATGTTTGTCAGTGGGGATCTGTTCAACACCAATCAGATCATGGTGCAACTCTTGGGTATCGCGGCAGCATTTTTGTGGACATTTCCAGTGGCTTTGCTGTGCTTTTGGCTGGTTAAGCAAGTATTTGGGCTCAGAGCGAGTATCGCTCATGAGCAGCAGGGGCTTGATTTTAGTGAACATGCAGAGGTGGGCTACCCCGAATTTCAGCCATCTACTTTATTTAAGAAGCGGTGATCTAGTATGACTGAATCTAAAAAAGCTCTTTTGATTGGGGCGCTTAGCTCGCACGTGAGCCAACAAGAACTTGAGTTGATACTCAAACGCTGGGAGTCAACTCATGCAGCTAAGTCGCTGTATGAGCTCAACTCTTTTTTGGCTGGCATGAGCGATATTCCCTCTGTGATTCAGAATCGCAGCCAGATTTACCGCGCGATCATACAGCAACTAAACATAGGGGAAGGAGATCAGCCGGACCTTGAGATAAACCCTCATCAACCCGATCGGACCACACTCAGTAGCGAAACCAGACTGGCGATGAGCCGAGTCACCATCACTGGCGAGCTGATTAACGAGATCTTGGCCGAGATTAATTCAGGCGACGCGCAAGCGGTTTGCAGAGAAGCGGCGAGCAGCATCTCCAAGGATCAGCTACTCAGACCCGTGCTGGACTGGGTCAGCGTCTTTCACGCCCAATTGATCATCGACCACAAGCAGCTGCTCAGTGCACGGCAGTGCCAAAGCCTCATCAACACGTTTTATGCGTCTCTATGCGAAGTCGCTGGTCCCATCAATGCTGATCGCACCCTAAGCACCTCAATCGATATCATCAGCCGTGCGCACCGCCGCACCGAAGGCTCCGAGCAACTGCTACAAGAGCTACTTAACCACTGAGACTGATGGTTAATGAGAGGCTTGCAGAGGTAAAAAAGCCGCTTAGCTTAAATGCGGTGCAATCGCAAAGATCAGTTGCTTGGCAATCTGATCTTTGGGTGCTTTAACCAACTCCAGCGACTCTCCACCAGCAAAGTACAGCGTCACTGCGTTATCGACGGCTCCAAAACCTATATCACTTCGTGAAACGTCGTTGCAGACGATCGCGCCGAGCTTCTTATCGCCCAGCTTGCCCTTCGCGTACTCCTCGACTCGCTGAGTTTCTGCAGCAAAACCGACATGAAATGTCAGCGGAAACTGCTCTGCGAGCGTGGCTAGGACATCAGGGTTTTTAACCAAATCCAGTAGCATCTCGTCCTGTGATTTTTTGATTTTCTGAGGGACGGCCTCGCGTGTACGGTAATCAGCGACTGCGGCGGTTGCGATCATCAGATCAAAGGGCTGATCAGTGCAGGCTTTTAGGCAAGCTTCCAGCATATCGCGCGCGCTTTGAACTTGGGTGCATTTGACCCCGACTGGCACGTTGAGGGCAACCGGACCGCTAACCAAGGTCACATCGGCGCCTGCGTCCCGGCAAGCTCTGGCGAGCGCATATCCCATCATCCCGGTTGAGTGGTTCGACAAGTAGCGCACCGGATCGATCGCCTCAACCGTGGGGCCAGCAGTGATGAGCACTCGCTTGCCCTCTAAAGGATGAGCCCGGTGCAAACTACTGAGCCTAGAGATCACTATCTCGCTCAGCACTTCAGGTTCAGGCATGCGGCCAGCGCCCACGTCTCCGCAAGCCTGAAGACCTGCATCTGGCTCAATCAATTCGTGTCCAAGTTCAGTGATTTGAGCGCAGTTGCGCTGCACAGCCGGGTTAGCCCACATGTGCTTGTTCATGGCAGGAGCCAGTAACACCGGTGCGCTGGTGGCAAGGATCACCGTACCCAAGAGGTGCTCGGCGCTGCCCTGGGCGATTCGGGCGATGGTGTTGGCAGATGCCGGAGCGACCAAGATCAAATCAGCCCAGCGCGCAAGCTCTATGTGACCCATACCCGCTTCGGCTGTCTCATCGAGCAGATCGGTGTGTACCTCAAAACCCGTCAGCGCCTGAAAAGTCAAAGGCTGAACAAATGCCCGCGCGCCATGCGTCATCAGCACACGAACCTCGACCCCTGCGCGCATCAGCTCACGCGCTAAAAAGGCCGATTTATAAGCAGCGATACCGCCGCTGACCGCCAGCAGTACTTTTTTTGATTCGCTCAAAAGAGCTCCTTAATAAACTGGGTTAGGGGCGACTAGATAAGAGCTCAAACTAAGCTTGAGACGTGCAATCGGTTAGTCAGGCCAGCAAACAGCTATCGGTAGCCATCGAGTGCATTTTGCCTGAGCGGTTGTCTCAAGGCCAGTTGGGCTTAACGCACCCTAGAAAGCTAGGCTTGACCCGCGCTATAAGCTTGGCATCTGGGCCCTTGATCAATTTGCGAATGATCACCACGCGGCATGGGCTGCAGGAATCCGCGAGTTAAGCGCTAAGAACCCTAAAGCTTATGTTTTATGTCTCACAGACTCAACCAGACCCCGCGTTGATGCGCAGCGGGTGGATTGACGTGACCCAGCTTGTTCCAGCTCATGCTAGCGCCATGAAAGTCGCTGGCGACGGACACCATGAGGCCATGCTCCTGTATCTTGGTGTTGACCATGTCACGCGTCGCCATGGGCTCACTGAGTTTGCACAGCTCAACCGCATCTCCCCCGGCAGCTGCAAACGTATCGATGAGTTTTCGGGTGTGAGTGGCTGAAAGCCCGTAGCGCGTTGGGTGAGCTAGTACACACTTAGCACCGCTTGCATGAATCAGTTTCAAGGTCTGCTTCAGACTTGCAGTTTGCAGCTGCTCGTAACCTTTCTTACCTCGCTTCAAGTAAAGATCAAAGGCCTGCTGGTGCTTGCTGACCACGCCTAAATCAACCAAAGCCTTTGCCATGTGCGAGCGCGTGAGTGCACCAGCGATCCCATCTGCTAACTCCAAAGCCCGCTCATAGATCGAGACACCGGTGATTTGTTTGACCCGCTCGCACATCGCCTGAGCCCGATCAGCACGGCTCTGCTGGATCTTAGCTAAGTGTTGCTCTAAAACCTCAGGTTTAGTGATCCCCAGTGCCACCACATGCAGGATCACCACTTTTTTTGGCGTCACCGCAAGCTCACAGGAAACCTCTGAGCCGGTGATCAGTTTGATCCCCAATCGATCAGCAGCACGCCTGGCCTCATCGACACCGGCAAGCGTATCGTGATCGGTCAGCGCCAAAGTATGCACGCCTACGCTTGCGGCCAGCTCAACCAACTCAGTCGGACTTAACTCCCCATCAGAGGCAGTGGAGTGGCAGTGCAAATCCACACCAAACACGGGCGAGCGAACTTGTTCAGATACCGCAGGATCAGGGGTATCACTTGATTTTGTATTCTGTAACAAACTCAGCTGCTGGCTCATAGCCTCTCATCGTAAAAATCAATTAAATCAAAATGCGGCTTGGTTAGCAGATTGCTATACTTCGGCCACACCTGCTCATGAGCCTAGCTTAGCATGAAAGCTTTTTTGGACTTTATTCCCCTGATTGCGTTTTTTTATGGCGCCAAGATGGACGGCGGCGGCATCATCACCGGGGCGCTATACCTCTTGGTTGCGACCGTCGCGGTCTATGCCATCCACTTCGTGCGCCAGAAAAAACTCGATAAACAGCAGTGGTTTATCCTGCTCATCACCGTGGCTTTTTGTGCGATCACCGTGCTGCTAAACGATGACGTCTACCTGCGCTGGAAGTCGCCGATCATCAACGTGATCTTCGCTCTGGTGCTGGTGATCAGCGTCGCTTTCAAACGCCCACTCATGCAGATGGCACTCAAAGATTACCTAAAGCTAACCCCCAGTGGTTTTGCCAAGTTGACGCTGGCCTGGGCGGCATTTTTCTTAACTATGGCGGTGCTGCACTACCTGTTTGCCTTCAACGCCGTACTTGCGCCCTACTGGGTAGACTTTAAAACCTATGGCTGGATACCGATCATGCTGGTGTTTTTGTTTGCCCAGTTTGCAATCCTAAAAGACTACTTTATCGAGCCACCCGCTAAGCCGTAAACTCAGCCTTTAGCAAAATGCCCGCGATGGTGGGCATTTGATTAACACAAGGACTCCCGCATGCCCCTTTATGTCCTCCTCGGTCATGACGCCGCTGACTCAACCGAGCAGCGCGCAACCAGCCGCCCAGAACACGTCGAGCGCCTAAAAAAACTGGACGCTCAAGGGCAGCTCAAGATCGCCGGGCCTTGCCCGATCGTGCACGGCGAGCCAGCCATGAGCGGATCAGTGATCATCGCTGAGTTTGCCTCGCTTGAGGAGGCGCAAAGTTGGGCACAGGCCGATCCTTACCTGCGCGATGGGGTCTACACCCACACCGACGTTAAGCCCTTTATCCAGGCGCTTCCTGCATCATGAGATTCTTCATAAAAACCGCTTTTGCCGCGCTGATGCTCAGCACTGTCTCAGCTGTCGCAGCGCCTCTGGTGAACGATCCTGCCAATCCCACAGCTGCCACTGCCGCGCAAACTCAAGCAACCTTGAGTGCGCCGGACCCAAGAGATTCGGTGCTCAACCGCGCCAACGAGAAACTGTTGATCGAAAACGCTGAGCTCAGACAACAAGTCGGCAAGCTTGAAGTGCAGGTGCAAGTGCTCCAAGAGTCGCAAAGCACTGAGCTGTTCACCCGTGGATCATGGATCACACTGCTTGCTGTGCTGGTCGGGTTTATCGCGGCGATGTTTTTAATCAAACGTAAAAGTGAGTGGTGAGTCCTCGTTGAGTGGGTTTGCGCCCGCACAGATCGCGTGGGAGCAGGACACCGCGGGACGTCAGATTCCGCGCTCTTTGGATTTTGATGAGTGCTACTTCTCAAGCCAAGACGGCTTAGCGGAGACCCGCCACGTCTTTTTAGCAGGCAACCGCCTCGCTGAGCGGTTTAATCAACTACCAGCGGGCGAGCGTTTTGTTATCGCCGAAACCGGTTTTGGCGTTGGGCTCAACTTTTTGGCCGCCGCCAAACTTTGGCAGCAAAGTGGCTCAAAAGGCGAGCTTCACTTTATATCGACTGAGCTGTTTGGGGTATCAAAGGCTGACTTAAAACAAGCCCACGCAGGCTTTGCCGAGTTAGATGGGATAAGTGAGCAACTGGTTTCGCACTACCCCGATTTGATCCCGGGTGTCCACCGGGTGCATTTTGCTGAACTCAAGATCACTTTAGATTTGTGGTTTGGTGAGGCTAGCGCATCCCTCTCAAAACTGGTTGCCCCGCAAGGGATTGATGCTTGGTTCTTAGACGGGTTTAGTCCCAGGCAAAATCTTGAGCTATGGGCTGAGCCGGTGTTTGAGCAAATTGCTCGCTTAAGCCGAGCAAACACCACAGCCGCGACCTATAGCGCAGCAAGGGTTGTGAAGCAGGGTTTGCTCAAAGCGGGCTTTACGTTCACTAAAACTTGCGGTTTTGGCAACAAGCGTCACATGATTCAGGCTAAGCAGGCATGCCCCTTTTATGCGACTGCTCAGGACTCAGCTGGCGATTTATCACCGCGCTTGGGTGAGCTGAACCTCAAAAACAGATTAACCGATGCACCATTTAAGCGAACCCAAGTCACTGAGCAAACCGCTACTAAAGTAAAGCCCCTTCAGACCCAACATCAGTTGAGTCAGAGCATCCGCTCCGTAGCCGTCATAGGCGCCGGAATCGCTGGACTTTGCGCCGCCTATAAATTGGCCAGCGCAGGGATCGCGGTGACGTTTTATGAGGGTAAAAACCCGCTGTCTGGCTCTTCGGGCAACCTGCGAGCGATGCTGGCACCCAAGATCACCCCCTACGCTTACGCTGCCGATCACCTGCACACCCAAAGCTTTTTATATGCCGCCCGCTTTTACACAGAGCTTACGCAGTTAAGCCAGCAAACCGGCCTATTTCAAGCCTGCGGGGTGGCAGACCAACCCAAACAGCGATCTCCAGATCAGTGGCCAGCGCTAATTGAGGGTTACCCCAAAAACTTTGTCCAAATGTCCACCTCAGATAAATCAACTGAAGCTGAGGTCCCTCAGATGATCAGTGATCAGCCAAGTTTGTTTTTACCCGGTGCTGGCATCATCACCCCTCACTTGGTTGCCAAAAGCATCCTTGCACACCCCTTGATTGAGCTTAAAACCGCAAAAGTTTCTTCGGTATCAAGCCAAGCGCAGATAGTCGCAGACGATTTGACGTGCCAATACGATCAGGTCGTGATCTGCGCAGGATCAAACACCAGAGATCTGATTGAGCTTGGGAGCGTGGCACGCACCACCAAAGGACAGATCAGCTGGATCAAACTCAGTGCCGAACAAAGCCAAGCTGGTTCGCCAAGTCCAGTCGCTCAGAAGTTTGGCGGGTATGCGATCTTAGATGAGGTTGGCGGCGATCAAGTGCTTTTGTTTGGTGCCACCAACGAGCGAAACTTCGCCCCAGAAGAAAAAGAGTTAGTTACTCAAGCCTCTCACTTTGCCAATCTTGACAAGCTACAAGCAGGCTCGCCAAAGCTTTTTGCAGCGCTAAGCTCAACAACTCCCCCAATCTCAGATCAAGGTCTGCTAGATCAACTTGAGGGACGCGCCAGCATCCGCTTCCAGTTACCCGATCACATGCCGCTGTGCGGATCAATCACCAGCCGGTTGAGTGTGATCAGCGCGCTGGGGTCAAAAGGTTTTTGTTACGCGCCTTACGCAGCAGAGCTACTCAAAAATCTGCTGCTGCATGAACCGAACATCGCGACCCAAAAAACCCTTGAGCGACTGGATCCGCTGCGCTATCTGCCAAATACTCAGCCCGATCAGGCAAAAAGCTCATAACTGAAAACTGAGTGGCGGCAGCTCATCGGTGGCATTTTTAAAAAGTCAGAGAACCAGCCATAGCTGAGCGACGCTCGCTTTAAGCTCAAACTACCTTGAACTGTTGAACCGCTAAACCCTGCGGTTCAATCAACTTAAGCTCAAGCACATCACCATGATTAAGCGGGCCTACGCCACTTGGTGTGCCGGTCATGATCACATCTCCCGCCTCAAGCTTAAAAACCGCACTGATCTCACTCACCAGCCTCTCAAACCCAAACAGCATCTGCGCGCTGACCCCATGCTGGCGACGCTCGCCGTTAATCCAGCACTCAAACTCCGCGTAAGCCAGATCAGCCTCGGTTACGCTGAGCCAATCCCCAAGCAAGCACGAACCATCAAAAGCTTTGGCTCGCTCCCAAGGCAAACCCTTGGCTTTAAGCGCGTCCTGAACACTGCGAAGCGTCAAATCCAGACCCAGTGTCACCGCATCTATCGCCCCAAGCGCCTGATCGATCGGTGCGTTTGTAACCGCTCGCCCGATACGCAAGCAAAGCTCACACTCAAAGTGGAGCTGACCAAGGGCTAAATTTTTGGTGATTTGATCCAGTGGTATCTGCGAACCTGCCGCGATAGCGGAGCCAGGCTTGATAAACAACACCGGCTCAGTTGGCACTTGATTGCCCAGCTCAGCGGCGTGATCGGCGTAGTTTCTTCCCACGCAGACAACTTTGGCAGGACGGTTCGTGTTCATAGGTTGTGTGTTCATGAGCGGCATTGGTTTGGTTTAAGTTGATTATGAGTTTTTTTGACTTGCATGAACACCGCCCCACGACGCATAGTGGCCCATGTTTAACGAATAGGAAATCCGATGAGCGACGTAATCAACACCACTAACGATAACTTTCAAAGCGACGTGCTCGAGTCAAATGTCCCCGTATTGGTGGATTTTTGGGCGACTTGGTGTGCTCCATGTAAAGCCATCGCCCCGGTTTTAGAAGACTTAGCCGCCGAATACGATGGCAAAGCCAAGGTTGTTAAGGTCGACGTCACTGAAAATCAAGAAATCGCAGCGCGTTACGGCATCCGCAACATACCTGCTTTGTACTTATTTAAAGACGGCGAAGTGGTTGACCAAGTGGTCGGTGCCCTTCCCCGCTCACAATTGGTGAATTTTGTCGAAAAAAATCTCTAACAACCACCGCTTAACTGCTCAGTTTATTTAATTATATAGGCTGAGCAGTTTGGCATTTATCTCCACATTGCCCCTCATATCCAACTAAGCGCTCAGGAAGCTTGACAGCACCTGATCATGTTACTATATTTTACACAAGCTTAAGGGTCACCCTCGACTCTCCCCAAGCTCAATCAATCTTGCTTTCGTCTCACAAATCAGCGACTCCCCCCTTATTAGAGTCCAATTTTGCCTATTTCGTCTGCAAATCTTCTCTCGATTTTATGGATAAGCCCCTCATAGTTATGAATTTAACTGAATTAAAAGAAATGCCCATCAACAAACTCGTGTCGATTGCCGAGGAGATGGGCCTAAATGAACTGGCGCGTAGCCGCAAGCAAGACATTATCTTTGCGATACTTAAAACCCACGCCAAAAAAGGCGAGCAAATCTACGGTGACGGCGTCCTTGAGATCCTATCCGATGGATTTGGTTTTTTGCGCTCCTCCTCTGGTTCTTACCTGTCAGGACCTGACGATATTTATGTCAGTCCCAGCCAGATCCGCCGCTTTAATTTAAAAACCGGCGACACCATCTCTGGCAGCATACGTCCGCCAAAAGACAACGAGCGCTACTTTGCGCTCTTAAAAGTCTCGCAGCTTAACCATGACACGCCTGAGCAATCTCGCCACAAGATCATGTTTGAGAACTTAACCCCTTTGTTCCCTACCGAGCAGTTGCACTTAGAGCTTGGTAACGGATCCAGTGAAGATCTAACCGGTCGCGTGATCGATTTGATCGCTCCCATCGGTAAAGGTCAGCGCGCCTTGATTGTTGCGCCGCCAAAAGCAGGTAAGACGGTTCTGTTGCAAACCATCGCGCAATCGATCACTCGCAACAATCCTGAGTGTATCTTGATCGTGCTTTTGATCGATGAGCGCCCTGAGGAAGTCACCGAGATGCAGCGCACGGTAAACGGTGAAGTGGTTGCCTCAACTTTCGATGAGCCGCCAGCACGCCATGTTCAAGTTGCTGAGATGGTGATTGAAAAAGCCAAGCGCCTAGTTGAGCACAAAAAAGACGTGGTGATCCTGCTTGACTCGATCACTCGTCTGGCTCGCGCTTTTAACACCGTGGTTCCCTCCAGCGGTAAAGTACTTACCGGCGGTGTTGACGCCCACGCGCTTGAGCGTCCTAAGCGCTTCTTCGGCGCTGCCCGTAACGTTGAGGAAGGTGGCTCACTCACCATCATCGCGACTGCCCTGATCGACACCGGCTCCAAGATGGACGAGGTGATCTTTGAGGAATTCAAAGGCACCGGCAACCAAGAGATCAATCTTGAGCGCCGCATCGCTGAGAAGCGCGTCTTCCCCGCCATGAACATCAAGAAATCTGGCACTCGCCGTGAAGAGCGCCTCATGGAAGAAGAAAACCTGCGCCGTGTTTGGATCTTGCGTAAGCTGCTCCACCCCATGGATGAGATCCAAGCCATCGAGTTCCTACTTGATCGCCTCAAGGCCACCAAAACCAACGAAGACTTCTTCGATAAGATGAAAAACAAGTAATAAAAAAACCGCTCACTCTGAGCGGTTTTTTTAAGCCTGACAAATGCCAACGATGAAAGTCATTTGACTGAAAGTTGAGCTCAAATCTTCTTTAGCACATCACCACGACCGCTTTATCCATGGCCGATCAAGCAAAGGTGTCGCAGGCGCCTGTGTCGCCTGTATCAAACCCTCGAGTGAACCACTCGACCCGCTGACGTGAGCTGCCATGAGTAAAGGAGTCAGGAACCACCGTGCCCTGAGATCTCTTTTGCAACGTATCATCGCCGATTTGTGACGCGGCGCTGATCGCCTCATCCACGTCACCCTGCTCCAAGAAGTTAACGCGCTCTTGGTTTAGGTTTGCCCAAACACCAGCAAAGCAGTCCGCTTGCAGCTCAAGCTTCACCGACAACTGATTACCCTCAGCCTCGCTCAGGCGGCCACGAGCTTGCTGAACCTGGCTCGATACGCCAGTTAGGTGTTGGATGTGATGCCCCACCTCATGAGCGATGACATACGCCTGCGCAAAGTCGCCGGCTTGTCCACGGTTGTCACCGCTAGCTGAGCCTTGATCCTCCGAGATCCCAAGACTCGATGACATTTCTGCAAAAAACCCCAAGTCTAGGTAAATCTTCTCATCCCCAGGACAGTAAAATGGCCCCATAGCTGAGCTTGCACTCCCACATGCCGATCGCACTTGCCCGCGGTAGAGCACCATGGAGGGCTCACGGTAAGTGGATCCAGACTGAGCAAAAACCTGGCTCCACACCGCTTCAGTATCCGCCAGCACCACACCGGCAAAGGTTGAGTTGCGGTCGGCCTCTGCCGGGGAAGCTGTGTTTGATCCGGGCAGACTAGAGGAAATCCGGTTGCCGGTTTCAAGTGCTGTCATGGGGTTGACGTCAAATACGAGCCACAGGATTCCCGCAATCACGATTCCAACGAACCCACCTTTGACGCCGCGTCCAGAACTGCCACGTCTGTCCTCGATACGCGAACTGGTTTTACGTCCTCGCCACTTCATAAACGGTGTCTCGTCAGGTTAATGACCCAGTTTACCTAAACTTATTTGAGTTTAGTATTTTTGTAGCGAGAGGCGAAATTAGGGGGTTTGCTACCGCTCAACGCTTTTTTTGCGAAATTAATTATGATAATGTTCGCATCGAACGCTGATCATGGTTTATCTGTTGTTTTGGTTACTTCAAAACAGCGTAGATCCACCAAGTGACGTGCTACAAGATTGTTTTGGCTTAGGTCAAACAATATAAAAACCCTTTACTTTTAAGAGAGAACCACCATGCAAATTAAACACATCGCTCTTGCTACCGCTATGGCCGCCGCAGTTGCTATGACTGGCTGCAGCAAACCAGCTGAAGAAGCTGCTGAATCAGCTGCTGACGCACAAGAACAAGCTGCTGACGCTGCTATGGCTGCTGACGCTTCTGCAAACGCTATGACTGATACTTCTGCTGACTTAGCTGCTGACGCTGCTATGGCTGCTGAATCAGCTGCTGACGCTGCTGCTATGGCATCTACTGACGAAGCTGCTGACATGGCTGAAGACGTAGCTGACAACGCTGCTGACGCTGCTGAAGCTGCTAACGACGCTGCTCAAGATTCAGCTGGCGACCAAATGACTGACGATCTTCTTAGCGAAATGTAAGATCTGTTAAGTTAAAAAAAGAGCCTTCGGGCTCTTTTTTTTATATTCAAATTTTCTAGTACTCAGAAGTGCCGACTAAACAGCTATTTATTTAAGCGCCCTCATCAACCAGACGACGTAATTTTTGTCCTGACTTAAAAGTCACCACTCGGCGAGCGCTAATGTCGACTTCTTCGCCCGTTTTTGGATTGCGACCGGGACGAGCTGATTTGTCTTTAAGCTCAAAGTTGCCAAATCCAGACAACTTGACCTCCCGTCCCGATATCAACGCTTGAGTGATCTGTTCAAAGAAAACTTCAACCAGATCTTTAGCCTCACGGCGGCTAAGCTCCATCTTGTCTGCCAACAGCTCAGCCATCTCCGCTTTCGTCAGTGCACTCATGAATCCCTCAGTATGGCCTTATGTTCTTGTTTTAATCGATCAATGGCACCCATAAATGCAGCTGCCGTCGACTCCTCTTCTATGGTTTGTTCAGCATCTTGCCAAATCAGTGCCAATGCAACTGATTTTAAATCATCACCCAGCTCAACAGAGCGATAAATATCAAACACCCAAGCATCAATCATGCGCGGATCATCCTTCATCGCAGTAGCCAGCAGCTCAGCAGCAGTGACTGACTCATCGACGATCACAGCAAGATCACGCCTAACGCTTGGGAACTTGGAGACTGGCAAAGCCTTAATACTGCTTGGCTTACACAATTCATCCAGATCAATCTGAGCCACCCACAGCTGCTGTAAATCTAGCTCAGAGGCAGTGGTCGGGTGCAAAGCGCCTAAGTAACCGATACAGCGTCCATCTATCAATATGTCAGCACTCTGCCCTGGATGCAAGTGACTGCGATCGCCCCTGACAAAGCTCACGCTCTCATCAGAAATCCGCGCTGCGCGAAGTAGCAGCATGACGTCATGCTTTAAGTCGTAAAAGTCATAGGCTCGCTTGTCAGCTGTCTCATAGCCTTGGGATTCGATAGGCCCACAAGCCACCATCGCCAGTGTCGGAATCTGACGCAGACTGGCGCTTGAAGCACCCTCAAACCTAAGCCCAGTTTCAAAGAGACGAACTTGAGCCTGCTGGCGATTGAGGTTATGCAGCACACAAGGGATCAAACTACTGAACAGCGTGCTGCGCATCACGCCCAAATCTTGAGAGATAGGATTGAGTAACTTTAGCGACTCGTTTGAGAACAACTGGTCAAGCTTTTGCTCAGCAAAGCTAAAGCTAATCGCCTCGTAAAAACCTGCCGCCACTAAGATCTGACGCAGCTCTCCAAGGCTCAACTGATCGCTTAGCGGTTTCAGGCGGACATTTGACACCGGTTCTTGCGCTGCAATCTTGGCATAACCGTAGATCCGCGCCAGCTCCTCGATCAAATCTTCGGGGATCTGCGCATCAAAGCGATGGCTGGGCGCAGTGACTTGCCAACCCTGATCGGAGGTTTTCAACGCAAAACCCAACTGATTCAATATGGATTCGACGTTTTCAGGGGCGATCTGGATGCCCAAGCGGCGCTCGATTTGATCCGGACTCAGCTCAATCACCTCTTGCTCTGAGTGCCAATCAAGGTGCTCATGGGGCGCAAAGATCACCGCAGCATCGTACTGCTCTTTAATTAAGCCTAGCAGACGCAGCATCGCAACCTTTGGTAGCGCCGGATCAACGCCGCGCTCAAACCGTGCTGACGCATCGGTGTGGAGCCCGAAGCGGCGAGCGCGCCCGGCGATGGCGAGCTGCTTGAAGTGTGCACTTTCAAACACCACGCTTTGCGTATCCTCATCGACTGCCGTGGACAGCCCGCCCATGACACCGGCGAGCGCAATTGCCCCTGAGTCATCTGCGATGACCAACTCATCTCCCGTGAGCACAATCTGCTGCTCGTTCAGTAGGGTGAGTTTTTCACCCGCTTCAGCGAGTCGCACTTTAAGCGAACCGCTGAGCTTATCTGCATCAAAGGCATGTAGGGGTTGGCCAGTCTCCAGCATCACGTAGTTAGTCAGATCAACCGCCAGCGTTCGAGGGGTTACGCCTGCCCGCGCTAAGCGCCTGCGAATCAACTCACTTGAGTGACCTTGCATGGCATCGACTTGCGCGCTGATATAGACCGGACACTGATCGGTGAGCACACTCACCTGCCCCGTCTGCTGATCCGCAAAGCTAACCTTAGGCGCTTCAACATCAGTAAATTCAAGCTCGTTGATCACCGCAAGCTCACGCGCGATTCCGCGCACGCTCAGGCAGTCACCGCGGTTCGGGGTGATTGAGATATCAATCACCCGCTCATCGAGCCCTAAAAAGTCGCGTATGTCAGTGCCAACAGGCGCTGCACTATCCAGCTCAAGCAGTCCGTCGATCTCATCAACTAAGCCAATCTCGCTGGCGCCGCACAGCATGCCATTTGATTCAGCGCCGCGCAGTTTGCCTTTTTTGATCTTAAGCCCGCCCGGCAACACCGCACCAGCCAACGCGACCGGCGCTTTCATACCCACCGTGACGTTGGGCGCGCCGCAGACGATTTGCAGCGTCTGAGTCCCCACATCCACTTGGGTGATCCGCAGTCGATCCGCGTCAGGATGCGGCAAAACCTCAGTGACCTGCCCGACCACGACCCCGCTAAAGTGCTGGCTAACGGGGTCATTTGACTCAACTTCCAGCCCCGCCATGGTCAACTGCTCACACAAAGCGTCGCTGTCAACCGCTGGATTGACCCACGACCGGATCCACTCTTCACTCACTCGCATCGATAAGACTCTTTATAAAATGGCAACGCTTCAAGCCGCCGTAAGTTTAGGCAAACTGATTCAAAAATCGAAGATCGTTCTGAAAAAACAAGCGCAGGTCAGTCACCCCGTAGTAAAGCATGGCAAATCGTTCTATCCCCATCCCAAAGGCATAACCGGTATAGACACTGGGGTCGATGCCGCAGTTCTCCAAAACCTTTGGGTGCACCATGCCGCAGCCAAGCACCTCAAGCCAACGATCAGACTCCTCGCTGAACAGATCCACCTCAGCGCTCGGCTCAGTAAAGGGAAAGTAAGACGGGCGAAAGCGCACGTCCAGCTTGCGACCAAAAAACTCACTCAAAAAACTTTGGATCAGGCTTTTGAGCTGAGCAAAGTTAGCCGACTCAGTGACTACCAAGCCCTCTAACTGGTGAAACATCGGTGAGTGGGTTTGATCTGAGTCGCAGCGGTATACCCTTCCCGGGCAGATGATCTTGAGCGGCAGTGAGTTCTCAGGATTTTTAGCCGCCTGCTGCATCGCGCGGATTTGAACTGAGCTGGTGTGCGTGCGCAGCAAGTATTCGCTATCAAAGTAAAAGGTGTCGTGCATCGCGCGCGCGGGGTGGTGGGAGGGGATGTTGAGCGCTTCAAAGTTATAAAACTCGCTCTCCACTTCTGGCCCGTTTGCCACCTCAAATCCTGCGCGGATAAAAAACTCACTCATGCGCTCTTGGATCTGAGTGACCGGGTGGACCCCACCAAGTTTGCGGCCGCGCGGCTGCAAAGTCACATCGATCGTCTCGCTAGCCAGCTTCGCGTTTAGCTTTTCCTGTTTGAGCAGTGCTGAGCGCGCATCTAAGGCGCTACCCAGCTGTGTTCTGACTTCATGCAGGCTTTGTCCTAGCTGTTTTTTCTCATCCGCTCCAAGGCTGCCCATGGTTTTTGAGAGCTGCGCGAGCTCTGACTTTTTACCGATCAGATTGACTTTGAGCTGCTGCAGCGCAGACTCATCTGATGCTTCGTTGATTTGGGCAAGCGCGGAGGCGACAAACGCATCGCTCAGGGGATTTTGCGACTCGGAGGACATGGCAATCAGCAGGAGCTATAAAGCCTCCTATCATAATCACTTAACCCCTCCAATCCAAGGTTTGACTGATGTTGCTGACCCAAAAGCCAAGCCCTAAAGCCCATCTATATTCAAACCAAAAGCCAAAGTTGAAAAATGCCCATAAAAAAACCACCCTAAGGTGGTTTTTGATCAAGCACTCAAGCTTAAGCAGCTAGAGCTTGCTTAGCACGCTCAACGATCTTGGCAAAGCTAGCGCCGTCTTGAAAAGCGATATCAGCCAATACGCGGCGATCGATTTCGACGTTGGCTTTTTTCAAGCCATTGATGAAGCGGCTGTATGACAGACCGTTCATGCGTGCACCGGCGTTGATACGCGCAATCCACAGACGACGGAATTCACGCTTTTTCACGCGGCGGTCACGATAAGCGTATTGACCCGCTTTCATGACTGCCTGGACAGCTACGCGGTAAACGCGTGAGCGAGCACCGTAGTAACCTTTTGCACGAGCTAAAACTTTCTTGTGACGACGACGCGCCTGAACACCACGTTTTACACGGGCCATATTATTCTCCTAAGTCTAAGATTACAGGTACGGACACATGCGTCTAACGCTGCGCTCGTCCGATTTGTGAACCTGCGTGAGGGGCCTAAGCTGGCGAACCCGCTTCTGCGACATCTTAGTCAGGATATGCTGTTTGAAAGCCTGCTTACGCTTGAAGCCGTTTGCCGTGCGTTTGAAGCGTTTCATCGCTCCACTACGGGACTTCATCTTAATCTTTGCCATGATGGATCCTATAAACCACTTAAATTAACCCGTTCAGTTCAACCGCAGTCGACTTTGGGGTGGGGAGCGCCATTATACGTTAATTACTCAAGATTGAAAGAGGCTTATTTCGCCCAGTTGAGTTAACGCGCTGTCCATCACCGCTTGAGTAGTATGGTATTTTAACCGATCATTTTTGGTCTAACATCCTGAACACTTAAGTGAACTGATTCAGCTTTCCATTTTGAGATTACGCAAAAGAGAACTTAAAAAATGTCACGAATCGAACTCACCTTCACTGAAGACACTTTCACCTATGAAACCCTCATGCGGGTGATGGCGACTGACATCACCAATGGTGGTCAGATCTCGATTGAGGCGATGACCAAGATGCTCTCTGAGGCACGCACCCGCTTCATGTATTCCCATGATATCTTGGAGGTGCAAAGCGACTTCGATGGCCTGCTGTACACCGATTTGGTGAGTCAATACATCAGCCGCGTGGTGGCTCATGAAGAGCTGATCTTTGAGGTTGGCCTGATCAATCCCAACCAGTACGGAGGGGATATCGCGATCCGCGTCACCCGGCGCGACAGTGGCGAGGTTGTTGTGCAAGCCAAATTTGGGTTTGTCTGCTATAACTTCTACACCTGCGAGATCATCCCCTTGACTGAGCCAGTTAAAAAGCTGATCAAAAGCTCTCAAGACAAGTTCAAAACAGCGGTATGAACCAGACAGATTAGCTGAAACCCCCAAAAGCGATCTCAGTTCAATCCGCACCTGAGTGCTGGTGCAATTTGTTATAATCACACCCAAACACCAGCACTGCTAACTTTATGCAAGTTTCTGAAAAACCAGACTGGCTTGATCAAATCACCTATAACGAGCAGGGATTGATCCCGGTCGTCACCCAAGACACAGCAACCGGCGATGTGTTGATGCTTGCCTGGATGAACCGCACCTCGATCTTGCAGACACTTAACACCGGCAAAGCCACTTACTGGTCACGCTCGCGTCAGGCGCTTTGGATTAAGGGTGAAACCTCCGGTCACACTCAAGCTTTTAAGGAGCTACTGCTCGACTGCGACGGCGACTCTTTGCTCATGCTGGTGGAACAGACTGGCGTGGCTTGTCACACCGGTCGGGCCAACTGCTTTTATAAGCGGCTGACTCTGGGTAGTCAGACCGAAGCTCATGAGGTTGTCGCTGAACCTAAAGCCAGTTATGGGCAAAATGCACCCGCGCTACCCTCACGAGAAGTGGCAAGCCATAGCGCACATGACGCTGGTTCAGCCGATCAGGTACTTGAGCATTTATCCAGCGTCATCGATGAACGCAAATCTGGCGACGCTGGCAGCTCCTATGTAGCCAGCCTGCATCATAAGGGTCTGGATCAGATGCTTAAAAAAGTGATCGAGGAAGCGGGTGAAGTACTCATGGCTGCTAAAGATGCCAAGCACGGACTCTCTAGCGACATGATAGTAAATGAGACTGCTGATCTGTGGTTTCACACCTTGGTTGTACTCAGTCGCTTTGATCTGACTAGCCTTGATGTTACCCAAGAGCTTGCGCGCCGCTTTGGCACGTCGGGGATCGATGAGAAAAATTCACGGGCGCCCGCAGGCGCTGCGTCCAACTCACAGTAGGAGCAGGATATGGGATCATTTTCAATTACGCACTGGCTGATCTTTTTAGCGGTGGTGGCACTGATCTTTGGAACCAGCAAACTCAAAAACGCCGGAAAAGACATCGGTTCGGCAGTCAAGGGTTTTAAAGACGAGTTAAAAGACGTCAAGCCCACTGAAGATCAAAATCTACCAAAGCAAGACGCGCAAACCAACAGCCAAACTGACAACCAACCGCCAGCTAACCGCTAAGTGTTCGGGGTTAGTTTTACTGAAGGGCTGGTGCTCTTGATCGTTGGATTGATCGTACTGGGTCCTGAAAAACTACCTGAAGCGGCTCGGGCTGCTGCTAGGTGGTACGCCCGTATTAAACAGATGATCACCCAAGTTCAGGGCGACTTTAGCCGTGAGTTTGATCTGCAGCAGACACAAGACTCGATCCGCTCTGAGTTCAGTAAACTAAAAAGCCTCAACAGTGATATGGATCTTGGCGCACTAAAAAACCAGATCTTGCCAAGCGCTGATCTTGAGGCACCGAATCTCCCCATGCAGGGATACTACTTTTTACTGGGATCTCATGCCCGCGCGCGCCGTTTGCCTAAGCCTCCGCGATTGCCTGATCTAAGTTTGGATCAGCTATTGAACGAACCTAAACCGCAGCCCGTAAGTGAGACTCAAAGCTTTGAGGCAGATACAGGCAAAACCGCCTCACATGCAGTAGATCCAACCCAGTGAACGATCAATCCACGTCAGCGCCCAGCGCTTCTAAAAATTCAATGAATCTTGCCGAACACCTGCTTGAACTCAGACGCCGCGTGGTTCACAGCTTGATTGCAATCGGCCTCGCTTTTGCAGTGATCTTTCCTTTTGCGCGTGAGCTTTATGATTTGCTCGCCCAGCCTATCCTGCGGTTTATGCCGGAAGGCGGCGGCATCATCGCAACTGAAGTGGCGGCGCCCTTTTTGATTCCGATCATGCTCACCTTTTATGCAGCCTTGTTTGTCACCATGCCCTATCTTTTGCTGCAAATCTGGCGATTTATCGCACCCGGTCTTTACCGAGGCGAGAAAAAGATCGCGCTACCGCTGCTGCTCTCAAGCATCGGGCTGTTTTATGCGGGAGCGACATTTGCCTGGTTTGTGGTCTTGCCCGGTGTGTTCGAGTTTTTGCTCAAATTTGCGCCTGACACCGTCACCCCCATGACCGACATGAACCACTACCTAAGCTTCGTGACTAAGCTTTTGCTGGTGTTTGGGTTTACCTTTGAGATCCCGGTGGCGGTGCTGATCTTGGTGCTGAGCGGCGTGGTCAGCGTCGCCGCACTCAAAGACAAGCGCCGCTACGTGATCGTCGGCTGTTTTTTTATCGCAGCGGTGGTCACTCCGCCTGACGGGGTTTCCATGCTACTGCTGGCGATACCCATGTGGCTGCTTTTCGAGGTTGGGATCTTGATCGCCAGTTTGCTCAAAGCGCCCATAAAGCTTGAGTAAAATGCCAACGCGATCACACCGCTGAGCAGGATCAGATTTAGGGCAACACCTTGTTCCCCTTACTCAATCGGTGATCTCGAGAGTCAATCACAACACTCAGGGTTTTGCTAAGATACCCACCACTTTGCAGTCGACAGTTTTAGGTAGATCGGCTTTAACAATAGGAAGTTTTTTGGCGCACCGTCCGACACGCGAACAACAAGCTGCATTAGCACAGGCGCTCACCCGCCAGTCCTTTAAGGTGGTGGCTTATGCTGGCGCCGGAAAAACTACCACCCTGCAGCAGATCTCTGAAGCCATCCACAGCGATAACCCGCGTGCGCGTGGGCTATATGTGGCATTTAACAAAGCGATCGCAACCGAAGCTAGAGCCCGCTTTGGTCAGCACGTCGACTGCCGCACCTTTCACTCACTGGCCTACCGTTTTGTGCCCCGCGAGATCACTGCTAAGTTGTCTTTGCCCAAACCAACCCCAAGCATGACCGCCAAAGCTTTTCGCTTGCAGCGCATCACGCTTAGAAAGGTTCAGGGCGGCAAGCGCACCGCGGTCGATATCACTGCCGCTCAGCAAGCCGCGATGGTGGGTGAGGCGCTGGCGAACTTTTGCTCAACCCACTCAGCTTACCCAGCTCCGCGCCACATCACGCTGCCCGACTGGATCATGCCAGCCGACGCCGATGAGCTGCGCACTCAGCTCTACCCCGTGCTTGAGCTCAGCTGGCAACAGGCGATTGACCCCGATCACCAAGGCGGCATCAATCATGACATTTACCTCAAGCTCTGGGCGCTGAGTAAACCGCGCATCCCTGCTGAGTTTGTGCTGTTCGATGAAGCGCAAGACGCCGATCCGCTCATGCTGGGCGTACTCATGAACCAGAGTGACACGCAGGTGATCTACGTCGGCGATGCGCACCAGCAGATTTATGAGTGGCGCGGCGCGGTCAGTGCCATGCAGCGCTTGCCGCTGCCTGAAGCGCGCCTGACCAAGTCCTTTCGCTTTGGCTCTCAAATCGCTGGTCTTGCCAACACGCTGCTCACCGAGCTTGGGGAAACCCACCCACTAAGAGGTGCTGAGCACGAAGATCAAGTGCAGCATACCGGCGGACTATATAGCAAAAATGCCATCCTTTGCCGCACCAACGCCTCTGCCTTAGCCCGGCTTTTTAAGGGGGTCAAAGACGGATCAAAGGTAGCGCTGCAAGCCGACACCCAGCGGCTCTTAGGTTTTGCTGAAGCGTCTGAAAAACTGCGCGCTGGAAAAAGAGTCACCAACTTGCCTGAGCTGCGCCTGTTTGGCTCTTGGGGCGAGATCCAGGAGTACGCCGAGTATCACCCAAAGTCTGAGCTCTCCGGCATGATCCGTTTGGTCGATGAGCACGGACACGCCGCGCTTAAAAAGGTGCTGGCTAAAGCAGTCACCACCGACAAAGCTGACTATGTGATCAGCACCGCGCACAAAGCCAAGGGGCTTGAGTGGGACTCGGTTGAGTTGGACGATGACTACCTGTTTGAAGTTACCGATAAAGGCGAGCCAAAGATCTCAAGTGAGGAGCTCAGACTGCTCTACGTCGCTTCCACGCGCGCGAAGAAAACCCTCGGCATACAGGGTGTGCTGCCGCTGATCAAGGCGCTTGAGAAAAAACAACTGGGTAAAACTTTGCCAAGTCGATCCGTGCTTGATCCTAAGAGCGCCCAAGATGCTGAGAACTCATGAAACTGGTGCTCGCCCCCATGGACGGACTCACCGACCCACTCATGCGCGATATCCTGACTCAGATCGGCTGTTTGGACGGCGGACAGGGTTATGACTGGTGCGTGAGTGAATTCATACGGGTGACTTCTACCCTGCACGGCAAACAGGTTGTTTACCGCTACTGCCCTGAAGCGCTTACCGACTGGAAAACTAAAGCGGGTACGCCAGTGCACCCACAATTTTTGGGATCAGACCCGATTTGTTTAGCGGAAAATGCCGCGCGAGCTGCGGAGCTTGGCGCACCCGCGATTGATCTGAACTTTGGCTGTCCCGCTAAGACGGTCAACAAACACCGCGGCGGCGCGGTACTGCTCGATGAGCCTGAACTGATCCACTCGATCGTGAGTACGGTTAGACGATCTGTGCCAGCGCATATACCGGTTTCAGCCAAGATCCGTCTGGGGTATGCCGACGCTTCGGTCGCGCTAGACGTAGCCCAAGCAGTTGAGTCAGCTGGGGCTGCCTGGCTCACCGTCCACGCCCGCACCAAAACCCAAGGCTATAAACCACCGGCTTACTGGGAGTTGATCAAACCTTTATCTGAGGCGCTTCGCATACCCGTGATCGCAAACGGTGAAGTGTGGACGGTTGAAGAAGCCAATTTCGCGCTTGAGCGCAGCGGTTGCACCGATCTCATGCTCGGTCGGGGCGCGGTGACACGGCCAGATCTGGTTAGGAGGCTGCGCGGCGGATCGGAGATGAGTTTCGATGAACTCCGGCCGTGGTTTGAGTATTTTTTAAGCAACGAAACCGAAAACCCCAAGGGGCAGCTTGGACGGTTTAAGCAGTGGTTTGGGTTACTTGGAAGGGGATATGAGGAAGCCCTGGTTGAGTGGGGTACTGTAAAGTCGCTAACGCTGTAAAATAGAGAGAGTTAGATGGAAATATTCAATCTGCAGTTTTACCATGGCATTGTCGAGTGTTGTTTTTAAACCACACCCAATTGATTTGAATAAAAAGGTTTCTAAAATTATTAAATATTAATTGAAAATTAAATATGAATTTGGCTCAAAACTAAACCGCTTTGCAAATGTTAGATGCGATGCAGCCCGAACCCGAATTTGACCAACTAAATTGTCCCGCACCAACCAAAGTAGGGGTTAATAAATAATCATCTGTAGCCAGTATGCCATTTACAGCTGTAGGCACAACACGTATTACTCCATCTGTGATAGTTACCGATAAAACCTCATCGCTACCTTCAACCAGAGCGACCGCAGCAACGACGCTGTGTTCGCCAGCTGATGTTGAGTCACAACTAGCCAAAGCACCACCTGCTTCTTGAGCACATATTTCTACAGCCGTTTTAAGAGCACCAGAAATACCGATTACCTCGGTGTAGCGTGCTCGCTTGGTATAGTCTTGATATGTAGGGATGGCGATTGCAGCCAATATCCCGATAATTGCAACCACGATCATCAATTCGATCAAGGTAAAGCCGGATTGTGATTGTCTCACAGCAAACTCCAATTTAAAGAGAACCACTATTTTATTAAGTTGACTTGAATTTTATACATCAATTTTGACGCCAACAATATCAGTTTATCAATTTTTTAAAGCGTAGTTATTAATCACTTTTTAGTTAAAAAAATTATTATTAATCTTAGTAAAAAATACACTATTGAGATTGACAACTATTGGCATATTTACTTTTAAGGTTTGAGTGAAATCGTAACGAAGTATTTTTTTTACGAAATACAATGCAGCTAAATTATTTAAAAAAAATTTCTATTATCCATAGATGTAAAAATTAATATGGCAATCATATGATTACCCATGAAGTTTCATGTAAGTTTTTTAATACAATTTATATTTTTATCATTTTTATCAACTTATATCTATCCAGCTATCTATTTAAAAATGAGTGCATGTCATTGCTTCTCATTCAGCCTTATCGGGATTAAAAAATCAACACCAATATACGCACTAATTTAAGTCACAAAAAAACACCCGCATAAGCGGGTGTTTGGTAGCTCGTAAAATCTTAGTTGGCTTTACAGACGTTGCTAGCAATACAGCCTGAACCAGCGTTGGACCAGTTAAGCTGACCAGCTGTAGCAACTGGAGTTAATACATAAGTGTCAGCTGCAAGGATACCATTTGCCTCAAATGGAACAACCGTGATCGCACCATCCACAACTGTAACTGAAGTTACTGCTTCGTTACCAGTTGCTGTTGCAGCAGCCGAAACAACACCTTGCTCACCACCTGCTGCAGAATCACATGTATCAGGAATCCCGCCAGCTTCTTGAATACAGACTTCAACCGCACTTTTCACAGCGTTCGACATGTTGATCACTTCAGTGTAGCGCGCGCGCTTGGTGTAGTCCTGGTAAGCAGGGATCGCGATCGCAGCCAAGATACCGATGATCGCTACTACGATCATGAGTTCGATAAGAGTAAAACCTTTTTGTACTGATTTCATGAGAAACTCCAGATTTGAAATTATCCACCAACATGGTGGGTTCATATAGGGATTTGCAACCGGCGTGCCAAGTTGGATCAGTTAGGTTAATTATTTTATAAGCCCTTGTTTTTAATTCATTATTTATTTTTTTAAGCGCTTACCTCACTACTTCTATACCTACCAAATCTGGTCAGTTGACAAATTTTGTCACCTCGAAGTCCGGATAAATGTTCTTTACTGCCGCGAATTGTCACTTACTGGTGACATTTTTTAACCTAAAGTGCTCAGTCTCGCGAGAAGACATAAAAACTAGCGGTATATCCCAATAAAAAAACTTAAGAGAGCACCGCCACTTGCATCACATAACACTCAAGCGACTCTAAAGCCGCAGCACTCAGTCCCTCATCTCCGGTTTGTTTGCCGTGCTCAAACCAGATCAGCTGCTGGTTGATCGAGTTAATCTCGGCAGCGGTGAAGTGCTTCACAAACAGCTTCACTTGATCGTCGTCACTCACCATGCGGTCGATCCAGCTGAGCACCTTGGCCTGCTGCTCTGGACTATAGGTTTTCTCAAAGATCGCTCGGGTCAGTGACACCACTTCATCGCTCTCAAGTCTGCCCAGCACCTTGCCGATCCGGCCGATCTGACGGTTTTGCGCAGGTTTCGAGCTGATGGTTGATAAAGCGAGCAGCTCCTCGATAACAAAGTCGACGGTGTCGAGCTTCTTAATCTGCTTGGGAGACAGATTCCCTAGCTTCTCACCAATCCCTTGCAGACGGTGCAGCGCCTTTTTCTTCTCGGTTTTCGAGAGCTCTAGATCGTAATCGTCGAACTCGGGGTTTTGATCGTACCAACGCGGTTTTTTGGCCATGAGATTGCCTGAACTTTGATTGAGTGGCGTGCTTTGACTTACGAGCACCTTTTGATGATGGGCATTTTACCCTATGGCAGCGTCTCTAGCTGCAGCTTTGCATCCTCTAGCTGCAGCTTTGCAACCTCTAGCTCCAGTGCTTTGCGTCGCGGTGCAAAACTTGAGTCTCATAGTCCGCTTTAAAAGCGGCTGCTAACTGCTCAGCGATATAAACACTGCGGTGGCGCCCGCCGGTGCAACCTATCGCTACCGTGATCCGCTGGCGAGCGCTTTGAGCAATCGGCGCAAGCCACTGAGTCAAAAACTCGCTTAAACTCTCAATCATGCGGCTCATCTGCTCATCTGCGGCAAAAAACTCGGCGATCTCGGCGTCCTGACCGGTTAGGGCTCGAAGCTCAGGGTACCAGTAGGGATTGGTCAGCATGCGTACATCGAACACGTAGTCCGCATCGAGCGGCACCCCGCGCTTAAACCCAAATGACTCAAAGGTGACTCCCAGCTCAGCGGTTTGATTGAGCGCAAACAGGATTTGCGTTTTGAGCTCATGAACATTTAACCGACCCGTATCCAGCATGAGGGTCGCATGCGCACTCACCGGCCTCAGCAACTCAGTTTCACTAGCAAGCGCACTGGCAAGCCCCGGGTGGGTTTTAAGCAGTGGATGCTGGCGACGAGTCGATGAAAAGCGAGTGAACAGGGTTTCATCGTCGGCGTCTAGAAACAAAATCACTGGTTCTAATTGAGCTGAGAGCTCATTGACTGACAGTGCCTCAAGCACTTGGGGAAACTCACTCAGATCACTCCCGGGGCTTCGCACATCAACGCCCAGCGCCAACTTAACCTCAGACTCGCTTGCGAGTAGGTGAGTCACCACTTGGTCGATCAGCGTGACCGGCAAATTGTCGATACACAGGTAGCCCAGATCCTCAAGCACGTGCAGCGCCGAGGTCTTGCCGCTTCCTGAGCGACCAGAGACGATCACGAGCCGGGCTTTATCAATCGCGGTGTTCATGTTGCTCCGTAAGGGTGAGGTTGGTTGATAGGCAGGCAGGTAGTTTACGATTGATTGATTGCAAAATGCCTGCAATAAAAGGATCAAGCGAAAGTTCAGCGCGCCGCTCAATCAGTTTACGAGCAGCACCCGCTGATCACTAGTCTTTGAGGTGCATTTGTTCCAAACAGCCGAGAGCCTAAACTCTCGCAGTCCTGATCCTAGCATGTGGACCCAGCGTACAAAGTCGTTAGCTCACGCTTCAAACTCAAAATTTTAGCACTCGATTCCAGCTCTCAGCGGTCCTAAAAGTAAGGCACATCCTCTACCAAACGCGTGACAAAGCGCCGCTGTCCATCCTCGCGGGTAGCATCACAGTCCACCCACTGCCACTCAACCGATCCCACCGCATACCGAGTCGGATCGCTGATCAAGGGGCCAATCTCAAACTTCAGGGCTATCCCATAACAGTAGTGTTTGAGTGCAGGCCAGTTTTTTAGTGCCACCCCAAAACAAAGATCCCCCAAAGAGTAGGCGATCAGCTGGCGCACTGACTGATCAGCAGATAAGTGATCAGTAACTGGCTGGGGCGTGTGCGAGTGGTGGCCAACTACCGCATCAAATTGATTAAGCCACTCAGCCACTTGGTTTTTCACCAGTTCTCGCGGCTCGGTCTCCATCTCATAGCTGTAGTGTGGCAACAGCAAGTTAAAGGCACCAGGTTTGATGCACTCCTGCCCTACTGACTCAAGCCAGCTCAACCGACCTCCATCAAACCGGTTAGACCACTGAGTGCCAGCGGTAACTCTAAAGTTTTGGCTTATGTCGGCGGCAGCAGAGTCGCTCAGACCAAAGCAGTGAAACCCCGCTTTGCTCAGTCGATCGACTGATGACTTAAGTTCACTTAAACCGAAGTCTGCCGCATGGTTGTTGGCGTGAGATAGCCAAGTTTTAGACGGCTCGAACAGCGTGGCCAACTGTTCGATGATCTCTGGTCCGTGCTTTTGATCTGGCCCCTTTTTAGGGTGATCAGTGATCACCCCTTCCATGTTCACCACCAGCGCATCGCAATCCGCATAAAAGTCTTTGATCGAGTCATCGAAGCTCAAAGGCTTATCAAACATCATCATGGCATCGCCAGTAAAACCAACCTTCAGCTCTGGCGTGATGGCGTTTAGCGTGGACATTTTGCTTAAAAAGCCGCTCGGATTGGCTACTTTTGGCGGACCCAGTAAGTTGCGTTTTATCAGGCCCAGCGCTTCAATTGGCGTGTAGGGATCGCACCAGCGGGCTGCAGGTAGATCGCCGCCGCTTTTTAAGAATTTCATGCCGATTTCCCCATGGGCGCGCTGAGGTTTTGGTGATAGTTGTGGTGCTCGTGTTGCAGGCGATCAAAAGCCACCACCAATCGCCAAGTGAGGATGTAGAGCGCAAAGTAGAGCACATAAGCGAACATCATCAGTGCAAAACCCCACTCCCAATCCGCCAAGGTGATCGCGTTTTGTAATTTTAAAACCGAGAAGATCTTCAGCACGTTGGCGGCGATCAACACCGTCCACCAGATCGGCACCAGCCCGCGGTGCTTGGGCTGAGCCGATTCAGGCGCACGCGAGCGTCGCCACATCGAGAGCATCATGCGCAGCGCAAAAGCGATGCCCAGCATCAGCCGCATAAAGATCACCAGCGAGTTCTTTAAAGACTGGCGCCTGAGATCATGCAGCAAATTCAGATTGCGAGCAGCTAAGTACAGCCAAGCCGTGAAGAAAAATGTCAGCGCGATCAGCGTCGTGCCGATTTGAGCAAAACGCAGATAGCTGTCGTGAATTAAGCGAGTGTGAAGGGGTTCTGGCAACACGCTTAATAGGTAGCCAGGGGTGTAATCCTGTAGCAGCCAGATCGAGATCGCACCGTGGGTAAATCCAACCAAAGTGAGGACGGCCGGTATGATGAGCAGCGGAAGCAGCCAGCGGTTAATCTGATAAAGCCTAAAAAAAGGATAGGGTTTGTCTTTTAGACTTTGGCTTGGGTTTTGGCTCATGGACATCCCTTGTCGTGAGTGTTTTTCTTTAGCTTTGGCTGCCAAGCCAACCGATTGAATCCTTAACCGGTTTAGCGATCAAACTGCAGGTTGTCGATCAACCTAACGCTACCAAGTTTAGCAGCGATCAGCACAATAAGCTTGCGGCTAGAAGGGGTAACCGGGGTCAAATCGTGGCTTAAAACCTCCAGATAGTCCACCGTAAAACCTAACTGATTTAGGTTTTCACTCGCGCGTCGCGTGATCTGATCAATGGTCATGCGTCCTTGCAGGCACTGCTCACGGACGCTTGTCAGCGCCTTGTAGAGTTCTGGCGCAAGCTCACGCTCTTTCGGGGTCAGCCTGGAATTACGTGAGCTGAGCGCCAATTTGTAAGCAGCGCGCTCAGTAGGGACGCCGTGTATTTTCAAGTTGAAATTGAGATCAGCGACCATCTCGCGTATCACGCTTAACTGCTGATAATCCTTTTCACCAAAGCAAGCGACGTCCGGCTCAACCAAGTTAAACAGCTTGGACACCACCGTCACCACCCCATCAAAGTGACCCGGACGGGCGCGCCCGCAAAGTATGCCGCTGATCGCTCCCGCTGTAACCGTGACTCTGGGCGGATAAACCGGATAGACCTCCCCGACCGCAGGGGTAAAAACCGCATCGACCTTCGCTTCCTGAAGTTTATCCAAGTCCTCATCCAGCGTGCGCGGATAGGTATCGAAGTCTTCACCCACCCCAAACTGCGTCGGATTAACAAACAGGCTCACAATCACTCGATCTGCCTGCTGCTGAGCCGCCTTCACCAAACTTAGGTGACCCTCATGCAAATTACCCATGGTGGGCACAAAAGCGACTTTTAAACCATGATCGCGCTGTTCGCTTCGCCAGTCCCGAAGATCTTGGGCGGTCAGTATTTGCTTCACTGCAGACTCCTAAGCAGAAAAAGTGTGCTCAGAACCCGGAAAATGCCCACCCTTGACGGCTTCATGATAGGCCACAAACGCCCCCTCTATCGAGTCTGCCTCAAGCATAAAATTTTTCACAAACTTAGCTGGCCTGCCTAAGTTAACCCCGAGCATGTCATGCATGACCAACACCTGAGCGTCGGTTGCTGCTCCTGCGCCAATCCCGATCACCGGTACGCTGGACTTTTGGGTCAGCTCAGCAGCCAGCTCAGCCGGGATGCACTCAACTAAAAGTAGCGCAGCACCTGCTTGGGCTAGCTGCAGTGCCTCGTCAATCAGCTGTTTACCAGCAGTATCACCGCGCCCTTGGACTTTGTATCCACTCATGACATTTACCGACTGAGGGGTTAGCCCCAAGTGCGCGCAAACCGGAGTCCCAGCCGATTTTAAGCTTCGGATCATGGGCGCAAGCTCAAGCCCACCCTCAAGCTTAACTAGGTGCGCTCCGGCCTGCATGAGCTTTCGTGAGCTCGTGAGACACTGCTCAAGCGTGGCATAGCTCATAAAAGGCAAGTCCGCCATGATCAGCGCGTGGGTGTTACCGCGAGCAACGGCGCGGGTGTGATAGGCCATGTCAGCCACCGTCACCGGCACGGTCGAGGATTGTCCCTGCACCACCATCCCTAAAGAGTCACCCACCAAGATCACCTCGATCTCAGCTGCCTGCATGACACTGGCAAATGTCGCCTCATAACAGGTCAAACAAGAAAATTTCTCACCGCGCAATTTAAGCTCTTGCAGGTCTTTCAAGCGAATCATCCGATCACCTTTTAGCCAATCTTTACAGGTTCAATGTTTTGGTCATGCTTAACTTTCAGCTGCCCAGATCGCGCTAAGCTCGTCGATCACGCAGTCCTTATCTGCACTATAATGAATGCAAATTTTGACTCAAGAAGAGCGCCCATGACCCAGATGCATCCTATCACAATCGATTGTTTCAAGGCCTATGACGTGCGCGGCAAGTTAGGCTCACAGCTAAACGATGAAGTCGCCTACCGAATCGGGCGGGCCTTCGCTGAACACTTAAGCGCCAAAACCTGCGTGATCGGATCAGACATTCGCCCCACCAGCGAAACCCTCAAGGCATCAGTCATCCAAGGCATGTTAGATGCTGGCGCCGATGTGATTGATCTAGGCATGACTGGTAGCGAGGAGGTGTACTTTGCGACCTCAGACTTAGACGCTTGCGGGGGCATCGAGGTCACCGCATCGCACAACCCAATTGACTACAACGGTCTTAAATTTGTGCGTGAAGGTTCACGCCCGATTGGCGAACACAGCGGGCTAGGTGACATCCAGACGCTTGCGCAAAATGGCCACTTTCAGCCGGCCTCCCAAGGGAATTTGACGCACAACTTCTCCAAAACTCGCTATGTCGATCACCTGATGAGCTTTATCGATACCGATAAGCTCAAGCCCATGTCCATCGTTGTTAACCCGGGCAACGGCAGTGCTGGACCGACGCTTGAGGCGCTTGAGGAAAAGCTCAGCCCATACGGAGTAAGCTTTATCCGTGTGAACTTCACCCCAGACGGCTCTTTTCCAAACGGCATCCCCAACCCGATGCTCACGGCGAACCGTCTTTCAACTGCTGAAGCAGTAGTGAATCATGGTGCGGACTTTGGCGTGGCGTTTGACGGCGACTTTGATCGCTGCTTTTTCTTTGATTCAAGAGGTGAGTTCATCGAGGGTTACTATGTCGTGGGTTTGCTAGCGGCGGCATTTTTAACCAAGGGTCCCGCCGCGATTGCCTATGATCCACGCTTGGTGTGGAACACCGAGGCAGTAATTGAGGCTGGCGACGGAACACCGGTTTTAAGCCCATCAGGCCATTCAAATTTAAAAGAAGCCATGCGCACGGCAGGAGCGGTTTATGGCGGTGAGATGAGTGCACACCACTATTTTGAAGACTTTTTTTACTGTGACAGCGGCATGGTGCCTTGGCTGCTCGTACTTGAGCTGCTCAGTCAAACCGAGCTGAATCTCACTGATTTGGTTAAGGGTTATCAGGCGGATTACCCCAGCCCAGGTGAGATTAACTACCGCCTGAGTGATTTGACGCCCGCTGCCTTGATCGCCATCATTCAGTCGCACTACGTGGATCTTTATCCTGACGCTAAGGTCATGCACGTCGATGGTGTGAGTATGGATATGGGTGACTGGCGCTTTAACTTGCGTTCATCGAACACCGAACCTTTGATTCGATTGAATCTAGAAACCCGAGCGGACGCCGCGTTGATGACGCAGAAGTTTGCTGAGATTGAAGCGCTGATTATCGCAAACGGAGGCACCAAAGCCTAAGGTTGCGCCTGATCCATACACAACTTCTTGCTGCCACTCTCTTCAGTCAAATCTCTCATAGCAGGCATTTGACTGAGTAAATAACACCCTTAAGTTTTGAAATCGCTCATGAAGATGGGTTCTTCAGCAGTAAAAAGCCTTTAGCACTTCTGCCCTTGGCCTATCCCAGTGTAAAAGTGAGTTAAGCGGCTCGCAGTAGTGGCATCCAGCAGGTTTCCTGCGTCAAATACCGGGATCCCCGCCTGTTTGATCTGATCTTCTTCAATTGGATAACCCTCAGACCAATTCAAGATCAGCAGGGCGTCATAATCCTCAAGCTGCTCGTATGGAGTGCTCACCATCGAAAAGGGCAATTCCCCAAAGTAATTGGTCAGCTCAAGCTTGGCCTTGGTATCAAAGAGACTCAGCTTAGCGCCGTGAGCAACCAGCAGTGGCGCTAATTCAAGTAGCGCAGATCCAGGAATTCTTGAGGATCCTTTCTTGTATCCAGCCCCCCAAATCATGATCGCCTTGCCACTCAGATCAGTATCAAAGTAGCGCCACATTTTCTCAAAGATCAGCTGCTTTTGTTCTTCATTGATTCTTTGAACAGCATTGAGCAGGCTAGTAGAAATGTTGTTGTGATCAAAAGCTTCTCTGAGTACCTTGATCTCAGCAGGAAGTGATTGTCCACCATATCCCCAACCAGCATTGATATAGCTACTGGATACCCTCTTATCCAGCTTAGCCAGTGTTGAGGCTTTCTTAAAGTCAGCTCCTAGTGCATCTGCCAACCTTGCCAACTCGTTGGTTAAGCTCAGTTGAGTAGCCATCGACGCTAGCAGGGTGCTACGCGCAAGCTCAACACTCAACACATCAGCGAAGGCGAACTCGTCTGCATTTTGCAGCAGCAGATGAATCACTGTTTCAGACTTTGCTGTTCCCGGAAGTTTCTCACCCACCAACACCAAGTGCGGATGGTTGATCGATTCATAGGCCGAGCTTGAACGCAAAAAGATAAAGGGAACGTAATAAACCCGGTATTGCGGTAGACTTTTGGCCAGATTATCCATATCGCCAGTTGGGAGCACACCTGAGAGCAGGATCGGAGTGTCACCGGTTTTTTTGAGTTGTTGGTGCAGCGCTGTGCCCTGATCAACTGTCAGCACATCAGTAAATATCCAATGCACATCTTCGTTAAGTCTATCCAAAGTAGCGGTTTTATCAGATCGCTCAGATAAAATTTGCGGATCAGTGTCACTGTTGAACTGCAGCTGTCCGGCATTCATGCCACTTCTGAGCGCTTTGGTAAGCGGAGCATCAATCAGATACTTATTTAGGTGCGACTCAGTTGGCTCGCAATAACAATACAGCGTTACTGAGTAGCCCTGATTGGCATAGAAAACAGCAGCGCTGATCGACTTCGTGTTAAGTCCGTATAGTTTGATTTTAAGCATTTTTAATCAAATTCAGCAGTGTGTTGGTTGAGCAATCGAATTGCTTGGTATCACCCTTGATGGCACTCAGCACCTCACCTGCCATCACCTTACCTCCTTCGACCCCCCACTGATCAAATGGATTGATGTCCCAAATCACTGACATCACGAAAGTTTTGTGCTCATAGGCTGCAATCAACATTCCCAGACTATAAGGGCTCAACCTTTGCATCAACAAAGTGCTTGATGGCTGATTGCCTCGATAATTTTTATGTGCGGCGTCTTGCGCAAACTCTAAAGCATGATTGCCAAAGGCTAGCACCCGACTTTGAGCTAAGCAGTTTGCCAGCGCCATCTGATGCTGACTTTCTAGCTCAACTTTAACTTGAGCTGCTTGATCATAACGCTTAATTGGCGCGATAAAATCACAGGAAACTCTCTGAGTTCCTTGGTGCAGTAACTGGTAGAAAGCATGCTGCGCGTTTGATCCCACATCTCCCCACATCACCGGCGCGGTATCAAAACTGACTTTTTTCCCAACGCGGTTGACTGACTTGCCGTTACTTTCCATCTCAAGCTGCATCAGGTAATCAGGGAAAAATTTAAGTCGTCCGTCATACGGCAGTACGGTATGAGCGTTGATGTCTAAAAATGTCGAGTTCCAAACACCCATCAATCCCATCACAACTGGGAGATTTTTTTCAAAATCAGCATGATAAAAATGCTCATCCATCGAGTGAGCGCCGCTCAGTAGTTCTCTAAATTGCTTCATGCCCAGCTTAATCGCAATTGCTAAACCGATAGCTGACCACATTGAGAATCGGCCACCAACCCAATCCCAAAGCTCAAGCTGGTTTTGTTCAGGTATGCCAAAAGCTAGCATCTTCTCGTTGGCCGCAGAGACACCAATAATATGATTTTTAAATACCAATCTCTCTGACTCAAACCGAACTTTCAGCCAAGAAATTGCAGTGGCGGCATTTGATAGCGTGTCAGCTGTCCCAAAAGACTTAGATGAGATTATAAACAGTGTGTTCTCTTGGCTTAGACCACCCAATAATTGCTGAAGCTGAGTCCCGTCCATATTGGAGATAAAGTGGACTTGCGGGGACTCTGGGTCCGTAAACTCTTCAAGCGCTTTAAGCGTCATGAGGGGTCCCAGATCAGAGCCACCGACACCGATATTAACGACATCAGTAATTGGCTTACCTGAAGCTCCGCGCCATATTTTCTGACGAATTCGCTCAGATATTTGTGCCACCCTATCTAAGCTTCCATGCACCGCAGCAGCGATATCTATGCCATCAACCATTAACGACTTGTCACTGGGTATTCTGAGCGCCGTGTGAAGTGCTGCACGATCTTCAGAGTTATTTACCTTATCACCACGGTACAGCTCTTTAATTCGACCTTTTAAGTTTCGTTCTTCAGCGAGCGATAGCAAAGACTCGAAGACCGACTCATCTATCAGCTGTTTACTGAAATCATAAAATAACTCTTCATAACTTAAGGAAAACTTTTGACACCGCCCTTTTGTCTTAAAAAGGTCATTTAAAGAGCGATTTTCTTTAGCCAGAATTTCAAGCTCTTCCCAAATAGTCATCATTATTTCTTCTAATTATCCATCGAGCTCAAGTGGTGCCCAGAAAATACCTCAAAAGCCTTGAAGTAGCTCCGCATATCCCCTGCATCGAAGCTCACACCGGACATGGGCAGAACTTCAACCCCTTGGGTTTTGATCAAAGCATCTATAGCATCAGTTAATTGAATTTCGCCGCCAGCGCCAGGCTTGGTTGTCTCAAGATACTCAAAAATTTTGGCATTGAAAATATACCGACCCACGATAGCCAGGTTTGAAGGCGCATCATCGCTACTGGGTTTTTCAACAAATCCCTGCACTTCAATTGCTTGATGCGTGTTGACTGCAAAATCCGCGTTCAATGGACTCGCTATACCATATTTATGAATGTCTTTTTGCTCAACGGGTTCAACTAAGATCTGAGAACGCTGAACTTGCTCATATCGACCGATCATAACTTTCAAATTGTCTGTCGCTAAGTTTTCCTCAAAAGGACTCATCACCACATCTGGCAACAGAACCGCAAAAGGCTTATTGCCCACGATCGCCCTTGCTTGAAGCACGGCATGACCAAGGCCAAGTGCCTTGCCCTGCCTCACTGAGGATACAGAAACATGCTCAGGTATGAAATTGATCTGGTCTGCTAGATCCGCCTTACCCTTACCTCGAAGCTGCTGATCAAGCTCAGCATTGATATCCAGATAGTCCTCAATTGCACTTTTTTGCGCATGTCCGACCAATATCAAATGCTCAATACCTGCCGCTATCGCCTCTTGTATGACATGGTGTATGACCGGCTTAGCTCCCAAAGGCAGCAGCTCCTTGGGTATGCTTTTAGATAAAGGCAGCATACGTGTGCCAAAGCCTGCGACAGGCAGAACCGCATGCTTTACGGTATCCATATTTTTTCCTAAATTATTTAGCTCTAACAAGGGTAAATGATCATACGAGACACAAACCTAGACTTTTGCATTTATATCGGCAAAACCTAATACTGTTTTCGATGCATCTAAAGCCCGTCGTGGATTATAAGCTGTGTAGATCAGTTTTTTTTAACCACACTAGATTTTAGTTTAATCGCACCAAATCCATCGATCTTGCAAAAGATATCATGATCATCACTGGGCTCAAAATCTATCCGGATATTTTTGGCTTTAGTTCCCACCTTGATCACTTTTGAGGACCCCTTTACCTTGAGATCTTTGATCACGGTGACACTGTCCCCATCAACCAAGGTGTTGCCCACCGCATCAATCAATGATGGCTGCTCAGTGCCAGAGCCTTCATCAATCGACCACTCATGGTGGCATTCAGGACAAATATAAAAAGGCCCATCTGCGTAAGCATAGGACCCTGAACATTTTGGACATGATATTTCTGACATGGTGCAACCAAAAACAAATTTCAGCTATTAGACGCAGCTTTAACCTTGATTGGCAAGTGCACTGAAAAGGTTGAACCCTCTCCTGGAGTCGATTTAACCGATATGCTACCAAAATGGCGATCAACAAACTCTCGGCAAAGTATCAAACCCAGTCCTGAGCCAGCTTCTCCAGAAGTGCCCCTGACTGTGCTGGTTGTTTCCAAACTAAATAATTTTTTGATTTTGGACTGACTCATGCCAACACCCGTATCAATGATGTCAATTCTAAGCCTATCGCCTTCGATTTCAGAACTCACGGTAACTTGGCCGCCGCGATGGGTGAACTTGAGTGCGTTTGAAATAAGGTTGTGCACTATCGATTCAAACATGTGCCTGTCAGCATACAAGTCTATGTCATGCTGGGTTTTAACAACCAGATTGATCTCTTTTTTTGCTGCACTTGCTGTGAAGCGGTCGCTGATATTGGATATCGCAACACCAATATCAAAGTGAGAGGGGTGGAACTTAATTGATCCCTCATCAAGGCTCGCCCACTCCAGCAGATTTTCAAGTAACTGGTAGGTTTCTACAGAAGAGTCACTCAGATAGCGAACGATCCGCTTGATAGAGTCGGCTTCCATGGAGTCATACTCTTGATCCAGAACCTCAGCAAAGCCCATAATCCCATGAAAAGCACCGCGCAGATCGTGGGCAATGATCGAGAAAAACCGATCTTTGTGCTTGTTTAGGCTTTTAAGTTGCTCCGAGTAATCCTTCAGTTGGTCATAAGACTTCTTAAGCTCCATGGTGGAGACGATCTGATGAGCAACTGTTTTGAGTCCCTTGATCTGCGCGTCAGTTAACGACTGCGGCTGATCCCCTAGCACACAGACAACGCCTAACGGCAGGCCATTTTGAGACAGCAGAGGAGCTCCAGCATAAAAGCGAACTTTGTTGGTCGGACAAATCACCAAAGGATGAGTATTGAACCTCGGATCCTTGGTGGTATCTTCGACCACCATCACGCCATCGTGCAAGATCGCATGACTGCAAAATGACCCTTTGCGAGCAGTAAACTCTTCGTTGAAACCACAACTACTTTTAAAGTGAAGCTTTTCATCACCAACCAAAGACAACAACGCGATTGGTGCGTTGCAGATGGTTGCAGCAAGCAAAACCAAGTCATCGTATTCGCTTGAAGTCGGAGTACCAAACACGCCATAGTCATAAAGATCAATCAATCGCTGATCTTCTTGTGGGTGCAAGGGGGCAACCGTGGTGACAGATTTCATGTCAAAGACATCCGGGTTATTAAGCATGAAGTTCATGGGTTCTATAATAAACTATACAGCCTTAAGGTGAAGTTTTATTTCATTGTGTAATCAAATAGTCACAATGATTAAAATAGTCAATTAATTACCCTACAACAATAGTTATTTCTGCTCAATAACACCAGATATAATTTTATACAGACTGAATTAAGATACGCTTCAGTACAGTTTTAGCTCCAACCAGTCACCGATTTGAGCTTCTCACCCATCATTGCTGGATTATTAACGGTGTGGACACCAGCCGCTTCAAGCGCGGCAAACTTCTCATCAGCCGTCCCTTTACCGCCCGAGATAATCGCACCAGCATGACCCATGCGCTTACCCTTGGGTGCGGTGACGCCAGCGATGTACGAGACGACGGGTTTGGTGACATTTTGCTTAATAAACTCAGCAGCTTCTTCCTCGGCCGTGCCGCCAATCTCGCCCACCATGATGATGGCTTCGGTCTGTGGATCATCTTGGAACAGCGCTAGCGCGTCGATAAAGGTCATGCCCGGGATCGGATCACCGCCAATACCGATGCAGGTCGACTGACCAAAACCCAGATCCGTCGTCTGCTTAACCGCTTCATAAGTGAGCGTACCTGAGCGCGACACGATGCCCACTTTACCTGGCAGGTGGATAGAACCCGGCATGATACCGATCTTGGTTTGACCCGGCGTGATGATGCCCGGACAGTTGGGGCCAATCATGCGCACCTTTGGAAAGTAGGTCACCAAGTACTCTTTAACAAACAGCATATCGAGCGTCGGCACACCTTCGGTGATACAGACCACTAACTCGATACCCGCGTTTACCGCCTCAATGATCGAGTCTTTACAAAATGCCGCTGGCACATAGATCACGCTAGCGGTTGCACCAGTTTGTTCAACCGCTTCTTCAACGGTGTTAAACACTGGTAAGCCTAGATGCTCAGAGCCGCCTTTGCCGGGTGTGACGCCGGCAACCATGTTGGTACCGTATTCGATGGCTTGTGTGGTGTGCAATGTCCCTTGTGAGCCAGTGATACCCTGGCAAATCACTTTGGTGTCTTTATCGATTAATACGCTCATCTTGGAGTGTCCTTAAAATTATTTGGCTACTTTGACGACTAACTCGCCTGCTTCATCAAGTGACGAGGCTGGGGTCAGATCCAGTCCGGATTCTTTGAGCTTTTGCGCGCCCAGCTCAGCGTTGTTCCCTTCCAAGCGAACCACCACCGGCACTTTCACACCAACCTGTTTAACAGCCGCGATGATGCCCTCTGCGATCATGTCACAGCGGACGATCCCGCCAAAGATATTGACCAGCACCGCTTTAACCGATGTGTCAGACAAGATCAATTTAAAAGCTTCAGTGACGCGCTCAGTCGTTGCGCCGCCGCCCACGTCCAAAAAGTTAGCTGGATCACCGCCTTTTAACTTGATGATGTCCATTGTCGCCATCGCAAGGCCAGCCCCGTTCACCATACAACCGATGTTACCGCCAAGCGCAACATAATTGAGTTCGTGCTTAGCTGCCTCACGCTCACGTGAGTCTTCCTGGCTTGGATCTTCCATCGCTTTTAAGTCAGGGTGACGGTATAGAGCGTTTGAATCGAGCACGGCTTTGGCATCAAGGCAAAACAAATCACCGTCGGCCTTGATCACCAAGGGGTTAATTTCAAGCAGCGCCAGATCATTTTCGATAAACAGTTTAGCCAGCTTCACATAGATATCGCTGAACTGCTGAGCTTGCTTAGAAGTAAGCCCCATCTTAAAGGCAATCTCACGTCCATCTGAATACTGCGCGCCGACCAAAGGATTGATCTGAATCTTGTGGATCAGCTCAGGCGTCTCTTCAGCCACCTTCTCAATCTCAACGCCGCCTTCGGTAGACGCCATGAAAGTGATGCTACGTGTCGCACGGTCAATCACTGCGCCAAGGTAGAGTTCGTTAGCGATATCGACCGGCTCATCGATCATGAGTTTATTGACCGGCTGGCCATCGGGGGCATTTTGATAAGTGACTAAGGTTGAGCCCAGCAGCTTCATGGCAACTTCACGCACCTCATCGATGCTGTCGACCAACTTAACCCCGCCCGCTTTGCCCCGGCCGCCTGCATGAACTTGAGCTTTGACGACGTATTTGTTGCCCGCCATCCCTTCAGCTGCCGCAACTGCCTGCTCGACGCTTTCCACGACGATCCCGGTATTAACCGGCAGGCCGTATTTTTTAAATAATTCTTTGCCTTGATACTCATGTAAATTCATGGGGTTACCTTATTTAGTCAAATGTCACTTGTTATCGTTTACGTTGGATAGCGTGGATCGCACGTCCATCAACGCTAAGTGCTGCTTCGTGTACGGCTTCAGACAAAGTGGGGTGAGCAAATGTCATGAGCTGGAAGTCCTCGGTTAACGCACCAAACTCCATACCGATCATGCCCTGATGCACCATATCACCAGCTCCTGGAGCCAGTGCGTGCATACCTAGGATTCGATCGGTTTTCGCACAACTGATGATTTTGACAAACCCGTCAGAATCAGCGGTTGCTAGTGCCCGGCCGTTTGCTGCGAGCGGAAACTGACCAGACTTCACCTCGATGCCCCTTTCTTTGGCCTCTTCTTCGTTGATTCCAACCCAAGCAATCTCTGGATGGGTGTAAACCACGTTGATGATGGTGTCGTAGTTAACCTGAGCTTTTTCACCGTGGATACGCTCGGCAACCATCATGCCCTCTTCCATCGCTTTATGAGCAAGCATCGGCCCGCGAACCAAATCACCGATGGCATATAAGCCTTTGATCGAGGTTGCACAGGTATCGTCTACTTCGACCAAGCCGCGATCCGTCATCGGGATTTGCACGCCATCGCCAAATAAACCTTCTGAGTAGGCTTTACGGCCAACGCAGACGATCAGCTTGTCAAAGGTTTCAGTTGAGCCGTCTTCTAAAGTCACTTCCACCTGATTGTCTTTAACTTCAGTTGAGCTAACCTTGGTTGAGAGACGAACCTCTAAGCCTTGTTTTTTAAACAGCTGTTTGGCTGAGCGTGCAACCGCTTTATCACACATCGGCAGCAGCTCGCTTAAGGCCTCAAAGACCACTACTTCACTGCCCAGACGTCGCCATACACTGCCAAGCTCAAGCCCAATCACCCCCGCACCAATCACGCCCAAGCGCTTAGGTGTCTCGGTGAATTCAAGTGCGCCCGTGCTATCAACAATCAATTCCTGATCAACCGGAGCACTCGGGATACCGATTGGCACCGAGCCGCTGGCCAGAATCAGGTTTTTAGCCGTTAACGATTGCGAATCCCCCTCATGGGGTGTGAACTCAACAACAAAGTTAGAATCTGCAGCTTTAGTGAGCTTACCTGCACCTTTAAACCACTCGATGCCGTTGCCTTTTAAGAGCTGAGCGACACCGCCGGTGAGCTGTTTCACAACCTTGTCTTTACGCGTCATCATGGTTTCGATGTCGATAGACACCTCACCGGTTTCGATCCCGTGATCGATCAGCTCATGCTGAGCGGACTCAAAACGGTGCGATGAATCCAGCAGTGCTTTGGAGGGGATGCAACCCACGTTCAGGCAAGTTCCGCCAAGCGAGGGTTCACCGGCCAATAGTCGCTTATCGATGCAGGCGGTTTTCATGCCCAGCTGAGCGCAGCGGATGGCCGACTCATAGCCGCCAGGTCCGCCGCCAATCACAATTACGTCAAAATCTGTTTCTGTAGACATTTTGCCTCTCGGTTATGACTTATAGATCAAGCAAAAGAAGGGCGGGATCTTCAACCAACTCTTTGATGGTAACTAAAAACTGCACCGCCTCTTTGCCGTCGATCATGCGGTGATCGTAGGACAGCGCAAGGTACATCATCGGGCGGATCACGACCTCTCCGTCTAGCGCAATCGGGCGCTTCTGGATGGTGTGCATGCCCAAGATCGCGGTTTGCGGTGGGTTCAAGATCGGGGTTGAGAGCAATGAACCGAAGACGCCGCCGTTTGAGATGGTAAAAGTACCACCGGTGATGTCGTCTAGACCCAACTTGCCGTCTTTGGCTTTGTTGCCAAACTTGATGATCTGCTTTTCCACTTCAGCCAAGTTCATGCGATCGGTGTCACGGAGCACCGGCACCATGAGTCCGCGCTCGGTAGAGACCGCAACACCGATGTCGTAGTAACCGTGGTAGACAACATCTTCTTTATCCAGTGAGGCGTTGACCGCTGGGAAGCGCTTGAGCGCCTCGGTACAGGCTTTCACAAAGAAAGACATAAAGCCCAAGCGCACGTTATGACGATCTTCAAAGCGAGCTTGGTAGTCTTTGCGCATGTCCATGATTGGCTGCATGTTGACTTCGTTGAAGGTCGTCAGCATCGCGGTTTCTTGAGTGGCAGACAGCAGTCGCTCAGCAACCCGCTTTCTAAGCCGCGTCATCGGTACCCTTTTCTCGACGCGCTCCCCCACCGCCTGAGACAGCACAGTGCCGTCTTCAGTCTTCATGGAGGTGTCTTCAGTCAGATCGCTATCAGGATTGTCCGACTCGCCTTTATCTGCTGCTTTTTTACCATCAGCAGCATGATCACTCACGTCTTGTTTGGTGACGCGGCCTTTTACTCCAGAGCCGGTTACTTCATCTAAATCTTTGCCTTGATCGCGCCCAGCTTTTCGAGCTGCGGGACCAGCCGATAAGCCAGCTCCGGCGTTTGATCCTGAGGCTTTAGTTACCTCGGAGTCGCTAGAAGCTGAGCTTTCGTCATCAGCCGGCTCATCGTCGGCATTTTGCTCGGTAGGCTCCTTGCTAGACTCTTGAGATTCTTTAGGCTGCTCATCAGTCTTATCGTCGCTTTTGCTGCCCGCTTCGATCGTCGCTAGCAGCTCCTCTGACTCAACCACCTCACCTTCAGCTTTTAGGATCTTACCCATGACGCCAGCGGAGGGAGCAACCACCTCTAGCACCACTTTATCGGTTTCGATCTCAGCGATCACTTCATCCAGTTCAACTGCGTCGCCCTCAGCCTTGTTCCAGACTGCAACGGTGCCGTCAGCAACTGACTCAGGAAAGGTTGGCGCTTTAACATCACTCATCTTCTTCTCCATGGGAGGCGTCTTGGATACCCAGCGCCAGATAGATTAATTCTTGTTGCTGTGATTGGTGCAGCTTGGCTGAGCCGTATGCCGGAGCAGCTGCCGCTTGGCGCGCTGCATGGGTGAACTTAACCCCAGATCCAGCTGCCTTGATCACAATTGGGTAGAGGCGCGGTGCAACAAATGTCCACGCGCCTTGGTTAAGCGGCTCTTCTTGACACCAAACGATCTGCTTGACCCCTGGGTACTTGCCAAGTTCCTCCACAATCCGTGCAGACGGGAAAGGATAAAGTTCTTCAACCCGCAAGATCACCGAGTTGTTCAGTTCTTTCTCGCGGCGCGTTTCAAGCAAGTCGTAGTAAACCTTACCCGAACACAACACCACACGATCGATCGCGTCGCTCTGCACCTCGTCGATCTCAGAGATCACCGCTTGGTATGAACCCGAGCACAGATCATCAAGTTCACTGGTCGCAAGCTTGTGGCGCAGCAGGCTCTTAGGCGACATCACTATCAAAGGAACTCTGGTTGGCCTGACTGCCTGACGTCTGAGCGCATGAAAGATCTGCGCTGGCGTGGTCGGGTTGATCACCTGCATGTTGTCTTCAGCACACAACTGCAAAAAGCGCTCTAGCCTCGCACTGGAGTGCTCAGGTCCCTGACCTTCAAAACCATGAGGAAGCAACATGGTTAAACCGCATAGGCGCTCCCACTTGGTTTGACCGCTCGAGATAAACTGGTCAATCACAACCTGCGCGCCGTTCACAAAGTCACCAAATTGCGCTTCCCAGATGATCAGGGAAGTTGGGTAAGTGGTGGCATAACCGTATTCAAACGCCAGAACCGCCTCTTCAGAAAGCAGGGAGTCATACACCACAAAGCGCTCTTGATCTTCAGCGATATGCTCTAGCGGCACATGGGTTGATCCGTCTGTTTGGGAGTGCAATACCGCATGGCGATGGGCAAATGTCCCCCGGCCTGAGTCCTGACCCGTCAGACGCACCAAGAAACCTTCGTCTACCAGACTGGCATAGGCCAGCACTTCAGCAGCGCCCCAGTTGAGCGGCAATTCGCCCATTTGCATCTGAGTACGCTCTTCGATCACCCGTTTTACTTGGCGCTGCAACTCAAACCCTTCAGGAAATTGAGCCATTGATTGGGCGTACTTTTTAAGAGTGTCTTTATCGACCCCAGTCTCCCACTCGCTCTCAATACTGTGACCTAAGTAGGGTGACCAGTCGACATACAAATCTTTGTTGGGCTCAACCACGAGGGCATTGGCTACTTTGACACCGCTATCGAGTTGCTCGCGGTACTTGGTTTCGGTCTCATCAGCTTTAGCGCGGCTAATCACGCCGTTTTTAACTAGCTCATCAGCATAGAGCTTGGTGGTGCTGGCATGTGAGCGGATGTTTTGGTACATCATCGGCTGAGTCACCGAGGGCTCATCAGCCTCGTTGTGACCGCGTCGGCGGTAACAAAACAGATCGATCACGACGTCCTTTTTATAAGTCATGCGGAAATCGAGCGCTAAGCGGGTGATGAACATGACCGCTTCTGGATCATCGCCGTTGACGTGAAAGATCGGTGCCTGCACCATCTTGGCAACATCAGTGCAATACTCGGTTGATCTGGCGTCATCTGGGTTAGAAGTAGTAAAACCCACTTGGTTGTTGATGATCACATGCACGGTGCCGCCCGTTCCAAAACCGCGCGTTTGCGACATTTGGAAGGTTTCCATCACCACGCCTTGACCGGCAAACGCGGCATCCCCATGCACGATAATCGGCAACACTTGTTTGCCGTCATCGTTACGGCGAATTTGGCGAGCGCGCACACTGCCTTCAACCACAGGGCTGACAATCTCAAGGTGAGAGGGATTAAAAGCCATTGCCAAGTGGATCTCACCGCCTGGGGTCATGATATTTGATGAGAAACCTTGGTGATATTTCACATCGCCAGAACCACTGGCATTAAATGTCTTGCCTTTAAACTCTTCGAACAAATTGTTGGGATCTTTACCGAGTATGTTGACCAAGGTGTTTAGGCGACCACGGTGCGCCATACCGATCACAACTTCCTGGATTCCCTGATTGCCTGAGCGTTGAATCAGCTCATCAACCAATGGGATAAAACTCTCACCGCCTTCTAGGCCAAATCGCTTAGCACCTGAAAACTTACGCGCTAAGTAATTTTCCAGCTCTTCAGCTTTAGTAAGATTGGTAAACAGATTGATCTTTTCTTCACTGCTCAAACCATAGTCACCGCGCGCGCCCTCAAGTCGAGCTTGAATCCAACGCTTCTGGTCAGTATCCACGATATGCATGTACTCTGAACCAATCGACTCGCAGTAGATAGCCTCAAGCGCGCCTACGATTTCTTGCAGGCTGGCCTCAGGCTTCCCAATCGCCAGATTACCGGTTTGAAATACCGTATCCATATCCGATTTGCTAAGCCCGTTATTTTCTAATTTTAGATCCGCAACATCGGTGCGAGGGGACATGCCGAGTGGATCGAGTTTTGCTTTTTGGTGACCTCGGTTGCGATAACCAGCAATCAGCTGCAGCACACCCACTTGGCGACGCTCGTACTTAGTCGAAACCGAGCTCTGCTTCATCGGCTTAGCGCGGGTAGAGTTTCGTGCCAAGAGCACGAACTGCTCTTTTACGTTACTGTGAGGCTGATCAACCTCCTGATCCTTAGCATAGGCTGCAAAGTAATCCTGCCACTCTTCAGACAAGCTGCTCTGATCAAACAAGTACTGCTCATATAAGGATTCTAAAAATGCCGCACCATCCGCGCTGAGCTCAGCGTGTTTGATTTGCTGTTCAAATTTGGTTTTCAGATGCGACATAGTTCACTTCGCTTAGTTGCTTTAGTAAGTTTCAACAGATTGATCGTCTTGTTCAGCCAATTCATAGCACCGTTTAAGCAATTAACCTGCCAATTGACGAGAGTCAGACCAATTAATCCGCTTCCCAAATCAGCTCTGTGAGTAACTGAGGCGACGCGCCTCATGACTCCTAGACCGCCAAATATTAGCACCAGCACTGAAAAAAAAGGGGCGTTGTTACTAAACGACGCATATCTCAGCCACAAAACAAAAAATCCCGCTAACAAGCGGGATTTTTTAACTCACACGATCAATTAACCCGCTTCTTCCATCAACATACTGCGCAAGTGACCAATCGCTTTAGTGGGGTTTAAGCCTTTGGGGCAAACCGACACACAGTTCATGATCCCGCGGCAACGGAACAAACTAAACGGGTCTTGCAGGCGCGCCAAGCGATCTTGGGCTGCGCTGTCACGGCTGTCAGCCACAAAGCGGTAAGCTTGAAGCAGTGCGCTTGGTCCCAAAAATTTCTCAGGATTCCACCAGAAACTAGGGCAGGAAGTTGAGCAGCAAGCACACAAGATGCACTCATACAAACCGTTTAGCTTTTCACGATCTTCAGGTGATTGCAGACGCTCAGTCGGCGGTGCGGGTTGATCATTGATCAAAAATGGCACCACTTTTTCATATTGCTCGTAGAACTGGTTCATGTCGACAACCAGATCGCGAACAACCGGTAAACCCGGCAGCGGGCGCAAGATGATCTTCTCTGGCAGATCATTCATGTTTTGCAAACATGCCAGACCATTTTTACCGTTGATGTTCATACCGTCTGATCCGCAAATGCCTTCACGGCAGCTGCGGCGAAACGAAATCGTCTCATCAACAGTTTTTAAGCGAATCAGCACATCTAGCAACATGCGATCTTCATCCTGAAGCTCGACTTTATAGGTCTGCATACGCGGCTTTTGATCCACGTCAGGATTGTAGCGGTAGATTTCTATCGTACGAGTTCCACGACTCATCAGCTTATCTCCAATTCATGCGACCACTCTTGGCCGCATCGATCCAAATTAGTTAAATGTCACCGAGTTAAACTCAGAAGGTACGAACCTTAGGCTCAACATAATCAACCGTCAGCGGGCTCTTACGAACCGGCTTATAGGTGATCTTGTTGCCCTCAGAGTACCAAAGGGTGTGCTTCATCCACTCAACATCGTTGCGGCCGGCTGGTGCGATTGGATCATCTTCATCGCGCTCATAGTCAACCACTGAGTGAGCACCGCGACATTCGTGGCGAGAAGCCGCAGATATCATGGTCGCTTTCGCCACTTCGTATAAGTTTTCAACTTCTAAAGCTTCAATACGGGCGGTGTTAAACACTTGGGATTTGTCAGTTAAGTGGATATTTTTAACCTTCTCCTCCATCGCCAGTAGCTTCTCAACCCCTTCATCCATAACGCTTTGCTTGCGGAATACGCCAGCATGGAATTGCATGAGGTTGCGGATCTCATCAGCCACGTCTTGAGCGTTGTAGCCTTGAGTCGAGTTCTGCAGTTTATCAACTCGTTTCATAGTCGCATCAAGGATGGTTGGCGGCAAAGCGCGGTAGCCAGCAGTCTCATGCGAGTAGTGGTTGTCAACGATATGATTGCCCGCTGCACGGCCAAATACCACTAAGTCAAGAAGCGAGTTAGTGCCTAGGCGGTTGGCGCCGTGCACACTCACGCAAGAGCACTCACCAATCGCGTACAGGCCTTGAATGATTTTGTTTGGCTCATCGCCTTCAGGGACCACCACTTGACCATGGATGTTGGTCGGGATGCCGCCCATCTGGTAGTGAATCGTCGGGATAACCGGGATTGGCTCTTTGGTGATGTCCACGTTGGCAAACTTGCGCCCAATCTCATAAACCGACGGGATGCGTTTCATGATCGTCTCGGTGCCTAAGTGAGTCAGATCCATATGGATATAATCACCTTTGGGTCCACAGCCGCGCCCTTCTTTAATCTCTTGGTCCATAGAGCGCGAAACAAAGTCACGCGGCGCCAGATCTTTTAAGTTTGGAGCATAGCGCTCCATAAAGGCTTCACCATCTTTGTTACGAAGTACTGCGCCTTCGCCGCGGCAACCCTCAGTTAAGAGGACGCCCGCTCCGGCAACACCGGTTGGGTGAAACTGCCAAAACTCCATGTCCTGCAGCGGGATACCGGCGCGAACCGCCATACCCATACCGTCACCGGTGTTGATGTAAGCGTTCGTTGAAGCAGCATAGATACGCCCCGCACCGCCAGTTGCCAGCACCGTGGTCTTAGCTTGGAAAACCGCAATGGTACCGGTTTCTTGCTCAAGCGCTGTCACACCCCAAATCACGCCATTTTCATCACGGATGAGATCGAGCGCGATCCACTCAACAAAGAACTCAGTGCCCGCTTCTAGGTTTTTCTGGTACAGCGTGTGGAGCAGCGCGTGACCAGTACGGTCAGCCGCAGCACAGGCGCGCTGAACTGCTTTTTCACCGTAGTTAGAGGTGTGACCACCAAAGGGGCGCTGATAAATCGTGCCGTCTTCGTTACGGTCAAAAGGCATGCCCATGTGCTCAAGCTCATAGACCACTTTAGGTGCCTCACGGCACATGTATTCAATCGCGTCCTGATCACCCAACCAGTCCGACCCCTTGATGGTGTCGTAAAAGTGATAGTGCCAGTTATCCTCTGACATATTGCCAAGTGAGGCACCAATACCGCCCTGAGCAGCTACGGTGTGCGAGCGTGTTGGGAACACTTTAGAGATGACCGCAACTTTCATACCGGCTTGAGCCAGCTGAAGTGAAGCGCGCATACCTGATCCGCCGCCGCCTACAATCACAGCGTCGAAATTCAGGCGTTTGATGTTATGAATCTTATCGTTTGATTCCACAATACTTATCCTTTAATCAGTTATGCCCAAAAAATCAAGATGCCCCAGAGCAAGTAGGCGATCAGACCAACGATGGTCAGCGTTTGCAGCACCATACGCACGGGGTTAGCAACCGCACCCATACTTCCTTTGGTGATGTAATCGGTAAACACAGTCCACATACCAACCCAAGCGTGTGCAACCAGTGCCAAGAGGGCGAGCAAGTTGAGTACCTTCATCGGGGCTGAGAGCATAAAGCCTTGCCACGATGTGAACTCAAGCGGCGCGTTCATGAGAACCCAGCCCAAGATCACCACCAAGTAGACTGCCAAGATCACTGCGCTCACGCGTTGTACGATCCAATCGCGCAGACCTGATCCGGTCAGACCCGTTCCACTTTTCACTGCTGCTGTTCCAGTTTTCATACTCATCTTTTAATCCTCAGACCACAATCCAGAAAAATGACCACACGATCAGCACGCCCGCGATCGCAAGAGTTACCCAGGCTGCCAGACGACCACTGTCGGTTTCTTCAAACCAACCCAGATCAGCCAGCATGTGCTTAACACCCATCACAAAGTGATAAAGCAAAGCAGCCACCACCACCCAGACCGCCAAAGCAAGCAACACTGAATCAGCAAAGCAAGCGGCCAGCTTATCGAAGCTTTCTTGGCTTGTCAGTGACGCTTGGCTCATCCAGAGCAACAGTGGTATCAACAAAAATATGATGATCCCTGAAATCCGGTGCAGGATGGATGCGATCGCGATCGGTGATTTGGAGTTGACCTTGATAACTTGAGACAAAGGCAGATCGATGGGACGTTTGCTTTTCACGGCGGTATCCTAATTGGTTATAGTCAAATGGAAAGAGTGGTGACCGAGACCGTACTAAGCGGTAAATCGGTTTAAAAATTCCAGCAAATAATACCAGAAATATCAGGCATGAGGTTTGAGCATAGTGACGCATGCGTTCGATTTTTGCACTTGAGCCCTTTATTAACCCGCTTTGGGTGCCAAGTGAATCGCTTACCAACGCTTGCCCAGTGCTAAATTTGCCGCCCTCAGTTTTCATGGCCAGTTTGGCAAGCAAGACTCAAACCAACTCTGCTCGTTAGGTCAGAAAAACAGGGAGTTGCCTTTGATCCGATCTGTCGTTGCTGGCATTTTGCTGACGCGACTTTGTCATGAGTCTTTTTGGTGCAGCACTATCTCCATACCCGTGCAATTTAACCGATGCGGTGCACCAAATTTGGCTACAGGGCTTGATAGGTATAGGCTCAGTCCAGTAAATAATCTGTTGCTTGAGATCGATGTTTGTTATGCTAGGCACGTTTATCGTCCGGCTCAGTTCGCTGGACGTTTCGTTTTATGGTCACTTTTACGGCCCCTCACTCGGAGATAACCATGTCAGATAAGACAGCAAAACTAGAGTTAAATGGCACCACCATTGAACTACCGATCTATGAAGGCACTTTGGGCTACCCAGTCATCAACGTAGAAGGAGTCCAAGCTCAAGGGTACTTCACTTACGATCCAGGTTTTAAAGTCACGGCACCGGTTGAGTCAAAGATTACTTACATCGACGGCGACAAAGGGCAGCTGCTGCACCGCGGTTATCCGATTGATCAGCTGGCTGAAAAAGCTGACTACTTAGAAGTTTGTTACGCACTGATTCACGGCGAGTTGCCTACTAAAGAGCAAAAACAAGACTTTGACTCTAAAGTGCGCAATCACACCATGATCCACGAACAACTGCGCCGCTTTTACGACGGATTCCGCCGTGACGCTCACCCGATGGCGGTGATGTGCGGTGTGGTTGGGGCGCTCTCTGCGTTCTATCACGATGGCATGGACGTCTCAAACGCCGATCATCAAGAGATCACCGCGATCCGCTTGGTTGCCAAAATGCCAACGATCGCCGCCATGTGCTACAAGTACTCAATTGGTCACCCGTTTATCCAGCCTAACAACGATCTGGATTACGCGGAAAACTTCCTCTACATGATGTTCTCAACGCCAGCTGATCAAAACTATAAGGTCAATCCGATCCTAGCCAAAGCTATGGACAAGATCTTTACCTTGCATGCGGATCACGAACAAAACGCATCAACTTCTACTGTGCGCTTGGCAGGTTCTACCGGCGCAAACCCTTACGCTTGTATCGCAGCGGGTATTGCAGCGCTTTGGGGACCCGCACACGGCGGCGCTAACGAAGCAGTTTTGGTGATGCTCGATGAGATCGGTCACAAAGACAACGTTGCTGAGTTCATGGAGCGGGTTAAGAAAAAAGAAGTCAAACTCATGGGCTTTGGTCACCGCGTCTATAAAAACTTTGATCCACGCGCCAAAGTGATGAAAGAAACCTGCGATGAAGTACTGGCTGCTCTGGGCATCAACGATCCTCAACTTGAGCTGGCGATGGAGCTTGAAAAGATCGCCCTGAACGATGAGTACTTTGTGAAGCGCAACCTTTACCCGAACGTCGACTTTTACTCAGGCATCATCTTAAAAGCAATCGGTATCCCGACCAGCATGTTCACCGTGATCTTTGCCTTGGCTCGCACCGTTGGCTGGATCAGCCACTGGCTCGAGATGCACTCAGAGCCGTACAAAATTGGTCGTCCTCGCCAGCTATATAAAGGCTACGACGAGCGTAACTTTATTGAGATCGCTGATCGTTAATCGATCACCTCAAAAAAAACCCGCCAATTGGCGGGTTTTTTTATGCCTTGAATTCAATCTCAAGACTCATAAACATCGGCGTCAGCGCTGCAAAAAGCTTTATGGATCTGCATGTCGATGTGAAGGTTATACAGTGATTTTGAACGAAGTTTGAGTTGATTTTCAAAAGGCTTGGCGCGAAACAACCCAGGGGCATAGCCCACCAAAGAAAGCACGTCAGCCAAACCCTCCTCGTTACTCATGCTACCTGAGTACAGCGTGCGCACGGCGCGCTCATAATCTAGCCCTAAACTCTGGCTCAGCTCATCCATGTCCTGATCTTCAAGTACCTGCTGCTCTTCTAGGCGACGCTCGATAAACTCAGCCTTAAACTCATCTGCGATCTGGCGTAGCTCATAACCGATTTGATTGCCGTAAGCATCCGGTGCCTGAACCCAATAAGAAACTGGCGCAGAACAAGCGCTAAGCCCAAGGCTGAGCGCAGCTGTGATCAATAGGGTTTTGAGGGTCCGGTCAGTCGGCATGACAATCAATTTGGATAATTTTGGCGGTGATTATAATTTATCTGGGGCGCATAACCTGTATTAATCTGTAGTTAGGGGTCATTTTGCTCAATTATAATGCCAACTTTCGCAGTTAAGCCGGCAAGCAGTTATCACTCAAACCGGCCAGCTTTTATCATCGCTGCTGCCCAAATCAAACGGGATACAGCGCGCAAGCAGCGTGCACTCAAGACCACGAGCGCGGCGCAAAAACAAATCCTCAACCATGCGCGCCTGCTGCTCAACACCAAACAAAGAAAAGGGCTTAGCGGTTTTAAGCTCATAGTCATAGCGCCGGTCAAACAGCGCCCGAACAAATACTCTGGAGCCCTGCTGCACCTGCCAAACATGGGTCAACTCGTGAATCAACCACGCCTGACGACCCAAGGACTCATCTCCAAAATCAGTGGGCAACTCACCAGGATGAAAATACACCGATCCGTTGGGGCTGACCGCGTAGCCTTTGAGTACCAGTGGGTGCTCACATAACTTGGTTGTCTCAAGCTTGAGCGCATCGCCAAAAATCGAGCGCGCAAGGGCCTGCTCAGCAGCAGTCAGCTTACGGCAACTTCGGGGTGCTATGAATCGCTGCATAAATTTTTATAAAACCTTAAAGGCATAAAAAGTTAACACGAGTATTTAATAATCAAGAGTGACAAGTACAGTCAGCTCCTTCTAAAACACTAAAGAATTTGATTAAAATCAAAACTATCATCGACTAAGGTTGGTACAATTGTAACGGACATCTTACAAAAATACTGCAGAAATTATGCCCTTTAATGCCGCCAAATCACCAAGAACCAAGCAGTACAGACCCGAAATAGACGGACTAAGAGCTCTAGCAGTACTGCCTGTTATCTTCGCTCATGCCGGTTTTTCTTTTTTCTCTGGTGGCTTTTTAGGTGTCGATGTATTTTTTGTTATCAGTGGTTTTTTAATTACTGGAATATTGCTTCGCGAGATTGATCAGGGTACTTTTTCAATCACCAGATTTTACGAACGACGTGCCCGAAGGATTCTCCCAGCTCTTTTTTTGATACTTGCAATCAGTACTCTAGCTGCCTTATTGATAATGCTTCCTGAAGATCTTAAAAAATTTGGTCAAAGTGTTTTCGCATCAAATATCTTTTTATCAAACTTTTATTTTTCAGGTGAGGCAAATTACTTTGATACAGGAAGTAAATTTAAACCTTTACTTCACACTTGGTCATTAAGTGTTGAAGAGCAATTTTATATTTTATTCCCTTGGTTATTGTTTCTTCTAGCGCGCACGACAAGACAAAGGATTGTTACTGTCATCGGCGCGTTGTTTGTATCAAGTTTGCTCCTAGCTCAATATGGCGCAGTTAATTACCCTGTCTTTAATTTTTTTTCGCCACTCAGTAGAGCCTGGGAGCTCTTAGCTGGATCGCTTGCTGCTTGTTGGAAAGTACAAAGGGGTTCACTATCCTCAACCTATATTGTCAGATCACAAGTCATATCTATCCTCAGTTTTTTTTCAATCTTACTTTCCTACATACTTTTTAGTGAAACAACACCTAATCCAAGTTTTTTAACCCTATTCGCTGTTTTGGGTTCAGTTGGTATTATCTTATTTGCTGTTCCAGGAACTTGGGTTTACAAGTTGTTATCTAATCAGATTTTAGTTCTTATTGGACTGATCAGTTATAGCGCCTATCTCTGGCACCAACCAGTTTTTGTATTTGCTCGATTATATTTTATTGAAATTTCAATATTCGGCTGGTTTGTTTTAATTCTTTTAACCCTATTACTCGCTTGGATAACATGGAAATACGTAGAGGCGCCCTTCAGAGACCATAAAAAACTAGATCAAGCGCAAATCTTTAAACTTGCTGCGGCAGGTAGTGCGATATTTATCGTTGTCGGTCTACTACTACATGTAACCAAGGGCTTGCCATCTCGCTTCAGTTCCGCGAACCAATCTCTGGCCTTGGCGCAGCAAGATATAAGTCCACTAAGAGATACATGTGGAAATAGAATGCCCGCTAGCTTTGATGATTACTGCTTGTACGGGCCTGAAGATCAGTCGCTACCGATAGCAGCTTACCTTGGAGATAGTCACGGAAAAGAGATGTTTTGGCGTCTTACGGAGTTCTTAAAGCAGAGCCCCTTGGTAGAGCAAAATTACAGAGTACAACCTTTTTTATGGAATGTTTGCCTTCCATTTGCTGAGTCTACAATCCAAAAGACTAAGGATTGTCAAGAATTTCGCATAAAAATGAAAAAACATATCTTAAACAATCCCAACATAAAAACAGTAATTATCGGTGCAAATTGGAAATTATATTTTTTATGTCCAGATAAGAATAATCCAGATAAATTTTGTGACTTAAGTGATAGTAACTATCAATCAATTAAAGATGAAATCATTGCTTACGAAGACGCAGGTAAACGGGTCATTTTAGTTCGACAGGTTCCAGTTATGCCTTGGGATGTTCCTCATAAGCTTCAATCTTTGAATTTAAAAAATAAAAATTGGAAGAATTTTTCATATAAGACAGATAATAGCGCTAAAAACATCAATCGGCTATTTGATGATAAATTTGAATTTAGGTCCTTTTTAAGATTAGACCCCTCAGATTATTTATGCTCCCAAACTAATTCGATAGAGTGTCTAGTATCCAAAGATGAAAAACCTTTGTATTTTGATTATGGGCACTTATCAGGACAGGGTGCAGACCTGCTGATACCGACCTTGGATCAGAAAATCAAGACAGCACTTCAGGACAGTGGCGACTATTCAAATTAGAGCGATGCTTGAAAACGACTTTTACCCTAAGCGTCTTGTGCCAACCCTTAAGCTTTGGCACTCTTGGCTCATGCAAAAACCCACCCTAAAAACCCTGCCTCAAACCAACATCCCGCTGGCTGAGCGCGTGCGCCCTACCTCGATTGATCAGGTGATCGGGCAGACGCACTTACTAGGGCCAAATGCCCCCCTTAGCCAGCTGATCGCAAGCGGTAAGTTGCCCTCCTTGATCCTGCACGGTGAAGCAGGGATCGGCAAAACCACTTTGGCTCGACTGCTCGCTGAAGCGTCAAAGCGGACATTTCATGCGCTCTCGGCGATCAACACCGGGGTCAAACAGCTGCGCGAAGTGCTGGATGCTGGCGTCGATGGGCTCTTAGGGGCGCCTGTGGTGTTTATCGATGAGATCCACCGCTTCAACAAGGCCCAGCAAGACGCACTGCTTCACGCGGTTGAAACCGGACAAATCACCCTGATCGGGGCGACCACGGAAAACCCCTCGTTTAGTGTTAACAACGCCCTACTGTCTCGCTGTCAGATTTACCGCTTAAAGCCGCTGAGCGATGAGGAGATCGAGGCGGTGATCCTTCGGGCGATCGAGGTCGATACGACTTTAAGCAGCTTAACTATCGAGGTAGTTTCACTTAAGCTACTCACTCAACTGGCGAGCTCAGACGCCCGTAAAGCGCTCAACTTGCTTGAGATGGTGGTGGCTGCTCAAGCGGGACAAGACAGCAATATCTTGATAGATGATGAGCAGATCGCAAGCATCGCGCAAGAGGCACTGGTGCGCTATGACAAAACCGGTGAGGGTCACTACGATACGATCTCAGCCATGATCAAATCGGTGCGGGGCTCAGATCCTGACGCGGCGCTGTACTGGATGGCGCTCATGCTGGTCGCAGGAGAAGACGCCGCTTTTATCGCACGCAGATTGGTGATCCTGGCAAGCGAGGATATAGGTAACGCCAACCCCAACGCGCTGCTTTTGGCTGACGCCGCGCTCAGATCCGTCCAGCAGATCGGCATGCCGGAAGCGCGGATCATCTTGGGGCAGGTGTGCGTGTACCTCGCTACCTCTCCCAAAAGTAACTCGACCTATAAAGCGATCAATGCCGCGATGGCGCTAGCTGCCAAGCATCAATATGCCGTGCCGCTTCACCTGCGTAACGGGGTCACCAGCCTCATGAAGTCTGAGGGTTACGGCAAGGGCTATCAATACGCGCACGACTACCCTAACCACTACGCGCCCCAAGAACACCTGCCGGACGAGTTGATCGGCCAGCAGTTTTATGAAGCAGCCGACAACCCCAAAGAGCAGGCCAGCCAAGCCTGGCTAGACAAGATCAAGTCCGGCTTTTGATTGCCTTGCCTCTTTCTGTGCCAATAAGTTTTTCCAGATAAAATCCCCAAATACCCAGCACGGTGACAGGCGCTCAACCAAACTTACGCGGCTAGTTCAGGCAGCGGGTTCATTTTGTGGGTAAAATGCACCCAAATAGATAAGGGTGAGCGGCGCATGGCTTTTAACACGACGCATGAAATCGTTGAGGATATCCGTCAAGGCAAGATGGTGATCTTGATGGACGATGAAGATCGCGAAAACGAAGGCGATCTGGTCATGGCCGCGACTCACGTGCGCGCCGAAGACATCAACTTCATGATCACTCACGCGCGCGGCTTAGTGTGTTTGACCCTCAGCCGCGCTCGCTGTGAGCAGTTGGAGTTGCCGCTCATGGTGACGAGCAACGGCGCGCAGTTCTCAACCAACTTTACCTTATCGATTGAGGCGGCGCGCGGAGTCACTACCGGGATCTCGGCAGCTGATCGCGCACTCACGGTGCAAGCGGCCGTTTCTTCACATGCAAAACCGACCGATATCGTGCAACCAGGGCATATCTTTCCGCTCATGGCGCAAGACGGCGGCGTGCTGCACCGCGCCGGACACACCGAAGCTGGCTGTGATTTGGCGCGTCTGGCAGGACTTGAGCCAGCTGCGGTGATCGTAGAGATCATAAAGAGCGACGGCACCATGGCGCGCCGTGACGATCTGATTGAGTTTGCTCAGGATCACAACCTGAAAATCGGCTCGATCGCCGATCTGATCCACTACCGGATCGAGAACGAACAGACGGTTGAGCGCACCGCTACCCAAACCCTGCAAACCGAATTTGGCGAGTTTGAACTACACACCTACCGCGAGCTGGGCTCACAAGACACCCACTTAGCGCTGGTCAAGGGCGATCCGAGTCTCGGGGAAACCACGGTGCGCGTGCACGGTTTTAACCCCATGCGCGATCTGTTTGCAGCCACCAGCGGCCACGGCATGGGCGGCTGGTCGGTGACTCAAGCGCTAAAAACCATCGCGGAAACGGATCGCGGGGTGCTTTTGTGGATCGGGGAGCCTGAAAAGGTCGACTTGGGCGAGGCCCTGGAAGACATGAATCAGAAGCGCACCGCCACCGCACTTAAGAAAAAACCTTATCGCTCCATCGGTGTGGGCGCGCAGATCCTGCGCGATCTGGGCGTGCGCGACATGCGCCTGCTCTCCTCCCCGATCAAGTTCAACGCCCTCTCTGGCTTTGATCTGAACGTGACTGAGTACGTGAGCGCCAACTAAGCCATGTAAATGCCCACACTTGACGCCTCACGTGAGGTATCCAGCGTGGGCATTTGTATGGGTTTCGTTTGGATAAAAACCATAAGCCCCGTATAATGCACCTCGCTGCAGGTTTATGCCCTGAGCCAACCAACTGTTTAACTTTGAGGATGCCCCATGAAACAAATCGCCGGAATGCTTAATCAGGCTAAAGGTCGCTACGCGATCGTGGTGGGTCGCTTCAACAGCTTTGTGGTGGATCCCCTGTGCGCAGGCGCGGTTGACGTGCTTAAGCGTCACGGCATCTCTGATGACAATATCACTGTGGTGCATGTACCAGGTGCTTGGGAGCTTCCACTGGTTGCAAAAAAACTGGCCGAAAAAGACTTTGACGCAGTGATCGTGCTGGGCGCCGTGATTCGCGGATCAACCCCTCACTTTGATTATGTGGCTGGCGAGTGCGCTAAGTCTTTGGGCAACCTGCAAATGTCATCTGGCAAGCCAGTGATCTTTGGCGTACTGACCACCGATACGATTGAGCAGGCGATTGAGCGCGCTGGCACCAAAGCGGGCAACAAGGGGTGTGACGCGGCCATGACCGCGCTTGAGATGGTCTCTTTGCTCGAGCAAATCTAATGACCGATGCCGATAAGGGTGCGCTGAATCCAAGTTCAGACCGAGAGGGCATCGAGTCCTCTGAAACCCACTACAAAACCAGTTTCACCGCGATCCGTAAGGCGCGGCGCTTTGCTTTGCAAGGCCTGTACAGCTGGAGTTTGACTGATCTGCCGATCAACGAGATTGAGGCCAAGACCCGTAGCGATAACGCCATGCACACGGTTCACTTGGGCTACTATCACGAACTGCTCACCCAGATAACCACTCAAGTAGAGCAGATTGACGCGCTGATTGAATCAGCGATTGATAGGCCCATCGCCATGATCACCAAGATCGAGCTGGCGGTGTTGCGTATTGGGGTGTTTGAGCTCAAATACCGCCTCGAGATCCCCTTTAAAGTAGTGATCGATGAAGCGATTCAGCTAAACGAACACTTTGGATCCGACCAAGGTTACCGCTTCATCAACGCAGTGATGGACAAGCTAGCGAGTCAATTACGCACCTTAGAAGTCACAGAGCTTGAAAACCAAGGTATCCGCAAACCCAAAAAACCCTACACACCCAAAGCTCCTAGAGTGAAAAAGTCGCTTGAGCGCACCGGCATATCTAGCGGCAAAACCGATGAGTCTACCGCTTCTAAACCCGCTTCATCTCAAGTAAGACTTGGCCGCAAGCGTGTGGATGAGGCAACTGCTGAGCCGACATCTCAAGTTTCAAACGAAACGGCGGATCAGCTAGCCGCATCAACACCTGAGCCAGCAAAGACGCCAATTCAAGAAACTGAGTCTACTGAGGCGCATAGTACCAATGCTCCGAGCTCAGCAGATAAAGTAGATACTGTAGATCAAAGCACTGCCATTGATCAGCCAGAAGCCGAATCAGTCAGTACTGAGCTTGCAGCCAATCCTGGTGCGGATACTCAAGCTGAAATTGAAACTCAAGTTGAGGTTGAACCAAGTCATAACCCAAGCGAGATCGAGTCGGAGGCCCAGCCTGCAACCAAAGCAAAAGCCAAGCCTGCCAAGAAAACTGAAAAGAAAGTTGCTGCCAAGCCTAAAGCCACCGATAAACCTAAAGCAGCTGCCAAGCCCAGAGCAAAAACACCAGCCAAAACCACCACTAAGCCTGCCGCCAAATCTAAACCCAAACCCGAAGCAGACTGAGTTTGGGTGAGTTTGAGTTGATCCGCCGCTGTTTCGATTGGAACAGCGGCGCTGTTGACTCTGATACCACTGGCTCAGCTGTCCATCTGACAGACAGTGATACGACGCCGCTGGGTGACGACACCCCGACGGACAGCACCCATAGGCAGCCTAAGAATCAGTCCAATCAACAAGACCCCAGCACCACCCAACTATTATTGGGCATCGGTGATGACGCGGCACTAATCAAAAGCAGCGCGGTCCAGGCGATCTGCACCGACAGCCTGATTGAGGACACCCACTTTGTGCTCGATACCTCAAGCGAGCTAATCGGTTATAAATCGCTAGCGGTGAACCTATCAGACCTTGCTGCCATGGGCGCATCTCCGACCCTGTTTTTGCTCGCGATCGGTCTGCCCGGCAACTCAAAACACTTTGATCAGGACGCTTGGCTGAGTGGTTTTGCTCGCGGTCTTAAGCGCTGCGCAAACGAGTTTGGTGTCCGGCTGATCGGCGGCGACACTACGCGCTCCCCTCAGATCAGCATCACCATCACCGCGCTAGGTGAGTGTGCGTCGCCGCTGAAGCGCTCAAGTCTCAAGCCCGGCATGCGTCTAGCGGTGAGCGGCTCGCTTGGCGGCCCAGCACTGGCACTTAAAAACCAAGAGCTTACCCAGCCAAATGCCCTCAATCAGCCAACCCCTCGCGTGAGTTTAGGGCTCGCGCTTGGCAGGCAGCAGCAAGCCGGCTCCTCTATCTCCTGTATCGATATCTCAGATGGGTTGCTTCAAGACTTGAGCCACCTGCTTGAACAAAGCTGCGATCAGTTGGGGCTGAGTAACCAAACGCTGTGCGCTGGTCTTGAGCTTGATTGCTTACCCGCCCATGAGTCAATACGCGGGCTTGAGGCGCAGACCCAGATAGCGCTGATGCTCACCGGCGGTGAAGACTATGAGCTGCTGATTGGTTATGATCCCAATCTTGTGGACCTCTCAATACTCAGCCAGCAGACCGGGGTTGCCCTCACCGATATCGGTGAGATAACGCTTAAGGCCCAATCAGGCACGCAAGCTCAACCACCGATCAATTCTGTCGATGGTGGGAGTATGGCTCAAGCGCAGCCTGATCCGCTGCATGCCAAGCTAACCGCTAAACCTTGGCAAATCACTGCTACGCTACACGCTTGTGAGTACTCGCTGCCAAATCCAGCAGACTGGGGTTTTGATCACTTCAAACCGGAGCAACAATCTTGAGCACCCAATTGTCCACCAAAATCACTGTCGCACTGGGGCTGGGCCTTGGCAGCGGGCTGGCCCCCAAGGCGCCTGGAACTGCAGGCTCACTAGTCGCCCTGCTTTTTTTCCCGCTCATGATTTGGTTGGGGCTCGGCGGCTCGCTGCTGCTCTGCTTGCTACTTTGCGTGGTTGGCGTGCCAATCTGCGGGCGCACCGCCAAACACATGGGCGTACACGATGACGGCCGGATCGTCTTCGATGAGTGGGCGGGTCAAGCGATCAGTTTGCTGCCGATTGTGGCGGTTCATGGTGAGGGGTTTGATGCGGCGACATTTTTGTGGGTCTTACTATCTTTTGGCTTGTTCCGGTTTTTCGATGTGATCAAACCTTGGCCCATCAGCTGGCTAGACGCCCGAGTGGAGGGCGGTTTGGGGATCATGATTGATGACATAGTGGCAGGGGTGTTCGCCGCACTGGTATTATGCGCGATAATGATAGGCTTAGGAGCAATCGCATGAGTATCACTGTTGTCGTGCTCGCCGCCGGACGCGGAACCCGGATGCGCTCAAAATACTCAAAGGTGCTGCAAAAGCTCAGCGGCCAAACATTGCTTCGTCATGTGATCTCCACAGCTCGGGCGATTGAGGCGCAAAAGATCATCGTGGTGCATGGTTTTCAGGGCGAGGAGGTCATCAGCTCAATCCGCGATCACGATATTACCTGGGTTGAGCAGCAAAGTCAGCAAGGCACCGGTGACGCGGTGAAGTGCGCCCTAAAACAGATCCCTCAGTCAGGTCAGTCGATCATCCTGTACGGGGACGTGCCGCTGATCCAAGCCAAAACCTTGAAAAAACTGCACTCATCTAGCCTCAACAACGAGCGCCGCAACTTGTCCATGATCACCATCCATGCGGATGACCCCAAGGGCCTTGGGCGAATCATCCGTGATGAAAATGGCAAGATTAGCGCCATCGTCGAGGAAAAAGACGCTAACGAGTACCAGCGCCACATCAAGGAAGTCAACACGGGGATCTACTGCGTCGACAACGCCCTGCTTCACTTGCTACTGCCCAAACTCAACAACGACAACGCGCAAGGTGAATACTACCTAACCGATATCGTCGCACTGGCTTCAAAAGAAGGCGCCGAGATCAAAGCGGTTGACCCGATCTTGCGATTTGAAACCGATGGGGTAAACGACCGGGTTCAGCTGGCAAGACTTGAAAACAAATGGCAACGGTATATGGCTCAGGAGCTCCTCAGGCAAGGGGTGCAGTTAGCCGACCCTGATCGCCTGCAGATCCGCGGTCACCTAGCTTGCGGCCAAGACGTGTTTATCGATACTTGCGTCACCTTTGAGGGCGACTGCACCTTAGAGGACGACGTGATCGTGGAGACTGGCGCTGTGCTACGCAACGTCTACTTGCATGCCGGAGCACACATTAAGGCCTATAGCGTGATTGAGGACTCTGTGGTGGGACCAAACGCTCAAGTGGGGCCATTTGCCCACCTGCGAGCCGGGACGCGCTTAGAGGCGAACACCAAGGTCGGAAACTTTGTGGAAACCAAAAAAACCACCCTGGGCGCAGGCTCCAAAGCCAGCCACTTAAGCTACCTAGGTGACGCGGTGATCGGTGAAAACGTGAACATCGGCGCCGGAACCATCACCTGCAACTATGACGGGGTCAACAAGTTTGACACCCGGATCGAAGATGGCGCGTTTATTGGGTCGAACTCATCTTTGGTGGCGCCCGTCACCATCGGTGTAGATGCCACAGTAGGCGCAGGCTCAGTCATCACCAAATCGGTTGAGCCCGGGGTACTGGCTGTCGGACGCGCGAAACAAGTGATTGTGACAAACTTTAAGCGCCCAGCCAAAACCGAGCAGCTCTCTGCTTTTGACTTACTACAAAGTGATATTGCGCCGGATGCGCCAACCGAAGCTGACCCTATAGAAGCCAAGCCCACCGAAACTAAACCAAGCGAAGGCGAGCGCGTCGATACGCCAGAGCACCCGACCGAAAACAAGCCCGAGGAGAGATAAGCCATGTGCGGTATTGTTGGCGGCGTGACCGAACGTAGCATCACCCCGATCCTGCTGGAGGGGCTACGTCGTCTAGAATACCGAGGTTATGACTCAGCCGGGCTAGCGGTGCTTGAGGGCACGCAGCTCAGTCGCCGCCGCGCAGTGGGTAAGGTCAGTGCACTGGTCGATGAGGTGCAAACCAACCCGGTCAGTGGTCACGCGGGGATCGCGCACACGCGCTGGGCCACTCACGGTGAGCCTGCGGTCAAAAATGCCCACCCGCATACCTCAGGCTCCGTAGCTGTAGTGCATAACGGGATCATAGAAAATTTTGAGCCACTTAAAGCTGAACTGACCGACCTAGGTTATGTGTTTAGCTCAGATACCGACACTGAGGTGGTTGCTCATCTAATTGAACACGCGCTCAAAGATTCAGCCAATCTGCTGGATGCGGTGCGCTCGATCCTGCCTCGCCTAAAAGGCGCTTTTGCGCTAGCCGTCATGAGCGAGCAAGAGCCTGGTACCTTGATCGCTGCGCGCTTGGGCTCGCCGCTGGTGATTGGTCTGGGGATTGGTGAGAACTTTGTGGCTTCCGATCAGCTGGCACTGATCCGCGTCACCAACCGCTTTATGTTTTTAGAAGAAGGTGATGTTGCCAAGGTTACCTTAGGCGCCGTTGAAGTGTTTGCTGGACAAGAGCCCGTTCAGCGCAGCGTCAGTGAGCTGGATGTCAGTGCCAACCATGCCGACAAAGGCGACTACAAGCACTTCATGCACAAAGAGATTCATGAGCAGCCGCTCAGTACTTTGCGCACGCTGGCTCAAGCACTAGATGGCACCAAGCTCAATCCTCAGTTTTTGATCGCTGGAAGCAAACTCTTCTCCAGTATCGAACATGTGCAGATCTTGGCTTGCGGCACCAGTTTTTTTGCTGGCCTCACCGCACGTTACTGGATCGAGGATTTGCTGGGACTACCCTGCTCGGTTGAGATCGCCAGCGAGTTCAGGTACCGCAAAACAGTGACCCCGAAAAACACCCTGCTCGTTTGCGTGTCTCAGTCGGGTGAAACTGCTGATACGCTGGCAGCGCTTCGCGCCCTGCAGGCTGAAAAACCCCAGGGGTTAACCACCATGACGGTGTGCAATGTCGCCACGTCCTCCATGGTGCGCGAAACCGACCTTACCCTCTTAACTGACGCCGGACCCGAGATCGGGGTTGCCTCCACCAAGGCATTTACCGCGCAGCTCACAGCACTGCTGCTACTGACGCTCAAGATAGGCGAAGTTCAGCGTACGATGAGTGAAGCGGCCATCGGTGACAAGCTGCAGCTGCTGATCGCTCTGCCCGATCAGATGCGCGCGGTGCTGGCGCTGGAAGAATCTATCGCGGTGATGAGTGAGCAGTTTGAACACTACAATCACAGTCTGTTTTTGGGGCGTGGATCGCTCTACCCAATTGCCCTAGAGGGCGCGCTCAAGCTCAAAGAAATCTCCTATATCCATGCCGAGGGTTATGCGGCAGGCGAGCTCAAGCACGGGCCGCTGGCGCTGGTGGACCACCGTATGCCGGTGATTGTTTTGGCTCCGTTTGATGAGATGATAGGTAAACTTAAGGCCAACATCCAAGAGGTTCGAGCACGCGGCGGACAAGTGTTTGTGTTCAGTGATAAGCGCTGTCAGATCACACTCGATGACGGCACGCAAAAAGTTGCACTTGAAGCGGTTGATCCGCTGACCGCGCCGATCCTATTTGCCCTCCCGGTGCAGCTACTGTCATATCACGTGGCACTAATCAAAGGCACCGATGTGGATCAGCCACGAAATTTGGCAAAAAGTGTGACGGTTGAATAATTGGCGGGATAAGACAATCGAAGAAAAAGGTAAAAATAACTTAGTTCAGCCGAAGTGATCATTTATCACCTCAAGTATTTAGGATCTCAATGGCCTGCACGATTAAGTCGCCATATGATCAAACGATGATCAAACATAGATACGATCATTTAGTGACTCTTTCAAGGTTGGCACAAAGTTAAGCAGTTTCGAGGTTGGAAGTTTAAAAGTGCGCCAAAGAAAGTTGCAGTTATCAGCGTCAACCCCAGCTGGGAGCTTCAACTTTTGCGTAGATAAGTCAGCCGGATCGAATCTTCAATCACAAATTCCATCATAAACCCGACCTCCTGTCTGATCTGCAGCTTTAAGCCCTTTTAGGCTTGTGTTGCAGTGCGATACGCTCGAGATCACAGAATTATCCCCCTTCAAATCACCAAAACGATAAATGTCATCCTGATCTACATCGCGGTGGTACCAGCAGCTGCTCAAGTGGATGCAGAGCAACCAACAAAGCAAAAGTGCATCGTTCAAGTCATTGACTCGCTTTTAGTGAGAGCGCTGACTCAGCCACTCTGCTGTTTTTTTCCAAACCGATTCGGGTGCCTTGCTGCCCGAAACAATCCCCATGTGCCCACCGGGTACGAGTGCAAAGTTTTTGTCAGTACTTCCAACGAGATCAAGTAAGGGCTGGACTGCACTCTGCGTGACAATATTGTCTTTTGATCCACCGAAAGCGATGAGTGCGCTGTTGATATCTGAAAGATAAGCAACGCGGTCACCCAGTTGCATTCTCCCCGTTGATAGCTCGTTATCAATCCAGAATTTGAGGATGACATCACGCATCACCCCGCCCGGATAAGCGAGCATATGGTCAATAAAGGCGCTGGATGTAGCGTGATTAATGACGTATTCCCTATCATGAAGCTTGGTGAGGAGCTCCCAATATCCAGAGAGATTGCCGATCGGATCGGTCAGTTTAAAGCCCAGCGTATTGATGATCCCATTGACATGAAAAAAACGACTGGGAAAACGATGCAGCCTGATATTGGTATGACGTCTTACCCACAACGATCTGCGGTGCAGCAGTTGATAAAATTTACCGGTGTAGCCAGATTGATGGGTATCAATAGGTGCGCCCAAAATAACCAAATTACGGATATGTTGATCCTGAAACAGTGCGGTGTAGATCAGCGCAAAGGCACCGCCCAAACTCCAACCATGCAGTGACAGCTCTTGCTCCCCGCTATGACGGCGGACTTGCTGTATAAATTCAGGCAGTAGCAGTTCTACATAAGTACTAACGCCATAGTCAGTCTGCTTAAGACTGGGCTCTCCCCAATCGATCAGATAGACGTTGAATCCCTGCGCAGTTAGGTAACTAACCAGGCTTCGCTCTGGAAACAAGTCATAAATCAGCATGTTGACGGCCAGCGGCGGCACGATCACCAGTGGAACGCGATACCGATCAGGTTGTCTGAGTGCATCCGCAGCAGGTGCTTTGGACAAATAATGGCGCAAACTCACTATTCCATTGGTATGCACAATGTCATAGGGTGTTTTGCCCGCTTTAGCCAGTTGCTGGCTGTTAAATATGCGATCAATTGCGTTGATGCGTATATGGCGCACACGCTGTAGATGGGTCACCCACTTGGTTTTCTTTGGTCGGTTTTGACTCATGCAAGATGCCCGCTTAGTGCACATTTATAGGGCGCAGGAAACCAAAACATAGGGTGATCCATGCTCAGTTTCCTGCGGTGTGATTTTGAGTGTGCTAAGGAGTCACGTCATAATCAGATGGTTTGAAGTGACTCATCTTGTGTTTGATAACGAAACCATACTCAGGCCAAATGATGTGATTTCGACCTGAAGCGTCAAGATAATAACTTTTACAGAAGTCAGCACGAACCGGCATCCGATTTAGGCGCTTGTCGATGTCAGTATTGAACTTGTCCTGAACTTCTTTTTTGACATCCACCACCTTGGTGGCATTGTTTTGAATCGCTTTAATGGCTTTAGAGATATAGATCGATTGCTGCTCTGCCGTCCACATCACTGAGCCTACGGTGTTCTGTGAGTTTGGCCCAAGCATCATGAACATATTGGGGAAGCCATGAACAGACACGCCCATGTATGCGCGTGGATTACCCTGCCAAGTATCACTGAGCGAGCGCCCATCTTCACCCTTAATAATGCGATAGATCGCAGGCTCGGCCACCGCATAGCCAGTCCCAAAGATGATCGCATCGACCGGATATTCTGTACCGTCTTCAGCGACTACCCCAGTTTCGGTAATACGCTCCAGCCCCTGAAATAGCACGTTGACATTGGGTTTAGCCAAAGCCCCATACCAACTGTTGGAAAACATGGGGCGTTTACAGCCAAGTGTATGATCTGGCGTCAATTTTTCACGCATGATCGGATCAGCAATATTAAGGCGGATATTGAGCAGCCCCAGCGGATGCGTCGCTGCTCGCAGCACGTTGATATTCATAAAGATCGGCAGTGAGGGCTCAAGGCTAAGTAGCGCAGACTCTCTAACGGCCTTTTGCAAAGTGGGTGCGAATTTAAACAGTTTGTTGATCACCTTGGGCATCGCAAAGTCTGGCTTAGGCAGCACCCAAGACGGCGTGCGCTGAAAGCTGATCAGCTCTTTGACCAGCGGTTGAATCATCGGCAAGAACTGGATTGCCGAGGCACCTGAGCCAATTACCGCGACCCGTTTACCCGTCAGATCGTACTCGTGATTCCACATGCCAGAGTGAAACATGGTGCCACCAAAAGTGTCCTGCCCCGGAAATTCTGGCATTTTGGCCTCGCCGATAAAGCCAGTGGCCGGTACAAAGAATTTTGCGCTATAGAGCTGATCTGCCGTGCTGATTAACCAACGCTGCGCGGTTGAATCCCAGCGCGCATCCGTCACTTTGGTGTTTAATTTGACTTGATCGACAATATTGAACTGGTGCGCCACATCTTCTAAATACTGCTGAATTTCAGCTTGAGGCGCATAAGTCCGGCTCCAATTTGGATTGGGTGCGAAACCCAACGAGTACATCTCACTCGGCACATCGCAGAACAGTCCAGGGTAGTCATTTAGCGCCCAAGTGCCACCAATACGATTGGCAAGGTCCAAAATCACTGTATCGTGAATGCCTTGTTCTTTGAGTTTGATGCAGGTACTAAGCCCTGAAGGTCCAGCTCCGATGATGAGGACATCAACAGCAAGAGGTTTTTGGGTGGATTTTGCAGTGTTGGTTTTCATAATGACCTCGTTGGCATATTTTGCTTGCGATTGGGATTAAAGGATTGCGTCAGCAGTTCGCTTAGAAGCCTGTGACTGCTCAAAATGAATTAACAACGCACGGGAAACCGCCTTAGGCTGTTCTGCTTGTAGAAAATGTCCACAACGGGGTAAGTACACCGATCGAACCTGAGTATTGAAGCCTTTTGGCTGCCCCAGTTGTTTGTGCAACTGGATGTTCATGCAGCCATCATCTAGCCCTGCCAGCGCCAGTGTCGGGAGTGTGACTGGGCTCATCAAGTATCTGGCAGCTTGGCGATTTGCTGAGTGATGAAGGCTCAACAGGGCGCGGTAATAACGCGCTGCCGCCCATGCAATATCAGGATTACTAAATGCTGTGCGAGCTGGCTCAAATTCAGCGTCACTAAACGACCAACTTGGAGACCATGTTTTCCAGATCCGCTTCACATAATTGGCGTTTTGCTTGGACAGCAGATGCTCAGCTTTATTCGACTGCATGACGAGCATATAAGAGGACATGCGCAGCTGCTTAGGCAAGTTCCAAACCGCGTAAGGCAGTCGAGTTTTTATGGGAATCGGAGGCACGGCGAGTAAGCTCAAGGAAAGCCACGCAGCTGGTTTTAGATTGGCCAACACCATGGCAATCGCGGCGCCCCAGTCATGACCAACCAAGTGTGCTGATTTAACGTTCAGCGCATCTTTCCACGCCAGCATATCCTCTGCCGCGGGCATAAGACCGTATTGAGCATGGCGTTTGGCAGAGTCTGCTGTGTATCCGCGCAGCCACGGCACGAGGACTCGATAACCCGTCTGTACCAGACTTGTAATCACAGCATCCCAACTGCCGAGCCATGTCCCTGATTGGCGTCCTATATAAGCTCCTAAGACACTTAAAATAGCGGTCGTCAGTGCAATGATTAAACAGGCAACATAAGCATTAACAGCCAACAGATTTAACGTAAAGCCTGCTGCCATCGCATCGAGACTGGTAGCTATGGCTAACGACAACAGTGTCTTATGACTTACATTGATCCGAGTATCATCATCGTTAACCGAACGCGACTCATAGAGCATCTTAATTCCAAGCGCGACCAGTATGACAAAAGCTATCCAAGAAGCCCCTTCAGCAAACCAACCCAGCATGGTAGAGCCAAGCGCATAACCAATCAGCGGCATCACTCCCTGAGCAACCCCGAAATAGACGCCAATGAGTAACGCCATTTTCATAAACTGCGACTTAACATCGCTTCTATGCGTTGAACCAAGACCGATTGCAGCCGCAAACGCATCCGCAGCCAGTGCTAACGCCAACAATAGTATTTCTAACATAAAAAATAGTACCCTTTAAGATGTTTTATTCTTCTACTTCATATAAGTTTTTAGTATCAACAATACATCTTCTATCTCTTGTTGGCGTTGTTGCTGGGTAATGTCCTCTGCCCCTAGATGTTCTCTTATATGCTCTTCTAAAACCTCTTTCATAAGACCGTTTACCGCCCCCTTTAATGCCGCTATTTGCTGCAAAAGAGCCATGCATTCAGGATCGCCTTCTAATAAAGCTTCTATTGCTACTGACTGACCTTTGATACGTCTGATACGTCTGATACGTCTGATACGTCTGATACGTCCTAGTAGCTTGCTCTTACTTTTTTGAGTGTGTGAAATTATTTTTATTGCCTCATTTTATACTGGGGGGTAGTATATTTATTAATGATGTTTATAATACATAAGATTGCCATCTTTTCATATATAGCTAGGGATTTAAAACTTGAAAGAATCAACTATTCAGTGGGAACACTCTCATGATTTCGGTGTCGATAGCGCCCAAAACAAATCTAAAGTAAAGATTGTATTTTGGTTGACGACGATAATCATGGTTTTAGAGATCGCTGCTGGTACATGGTCTGGCTCTATGGCATTATTTGCTGATGGGTGGCACATGGGCACGCATTCAGCTGCATTTCTTATCGCTATCTTTGCTTATTCATACGCTAAAAAGAATGCTAATAATAAATCATTTAGTTTTGGTACGGGCAAGGTAAATTATCTCGGTGGTTTTGCGAGTGCTATTGCATTAGCCATTGTCGCATTATTAATGGTTGTAGAATCAGTCCAACGAATAATAGAGCCAAACAATATATATTTTAACGAAGCCATTATCGTGGCTGTTGTCGGTCTAATCGTAAACATAGTGTCGGCATTTATACTTAAAGATGACCATCACCATCATGATCATCATGGCGATTCCGACCATCATCATGACCATGACCACAATATGAAAGCGGCTTATTTACATGTTTTAGCGGATGCACTCACTTCTGTGCTTGCTATCGTGGCGTTATTAACTGGTAAATATATGGGCATCATCTGGATTGATCCTGTCATGGGCATTGTCGGTGCAATAGTGATTCTTCACTGGTCTTATGGATTGATCAAAGAATCGAGTACCGTGCTTTTAGATAAATCTGTTGATGTTTCAACTTTTGAGAAGATATCGCAGACTCTCGATAAGAGAAATACGATTATTAACGATATTCATGTGTGGAAAATAGCGTCAACCCACCAAGCCGCCATTCTTTCAGTGTCCTCACCATCCCCTTTAAGTACGGAAGAATACAAAAAAATATTATCAGAATCTCTACCTCAAATTTCTCATGTCTCTGTTGAAATTAATAAAATCTGAATGGGGTGATCTGAATCTAGGAGCGTGCTTTGATAAACCAGTAGCATAGTAAGCTTCAGATTATCTGAAGCCGTGTATCGTTCATTGGTTTTTGGAAAGAAAGTCCTTAGTGGCACCCTTTTTAAACACCAATGCTTTCGCAATGAAAACCCCTTGTTATATATAGATTCGACATCAAGAACCTGAACTTGGCCAACGAGGGTGATAGTCATCGACTACGAAAGGATGGGTATGGCGTATGCCGTTAGGTGTAGGAGATCCAGTAGCATGGACATGACCTTCTGGCAAATTCGAATGCTCGTGTTCAATCTCTTTTAAGTCAATAGATGGCCAGACTCTAAAAGCCGCCCATACCGCTAGTGCAGCCGCACAGCCTAATACCGCAAAAGCTACGGTCATACTGTAGCGAGCACCCAACCAACCCGCTAACGGATAAAATACCAACCAACTGACATGAGACAAAGCAAACTGAGCGGCAAACAGTGCTGGGCGATCTTCTTGATGTGAGGAACGCCATAACAAGCGTCCAGAAGGGGTTTGAGCAGCAGAATAACCCAAACCTAGCACGAACCATAAGACCATGAGCGAGTTTTGTCCCATCATCACTGTTCCAGCGAACATCCCCACCACCAACAACCCCACGCCACTCAACATGACACTACGGTCTGTCAGCTTAACCAGTAAGCTTGGCAAAGCCAATGCAGCAATCATAGAACCAGCACCGAAGCTTGCCAATGCTAATGCCACTGCGCTCTGAGTGAGTCCCATGCCACCCTGAATAATCACCACTGTATTCACAAAGACCATAGACGCTGCGGCAGACACAGCAACATTGACCGCGAGTAATCCGCGCAGTCGAGGGGTGGCTAAATAGATTCGAATGCCGCGTGTGGTTCTATCATAAATGCTACGGCGCGCGGGCATAGCATGCGCGGGTAGCGTGACCGACACGACCAATATGGCAGACGCTAAAAATCCCAGTACCGTCCCCGTAAACAGATTGTGGAAGCTCATTACTGTCAGCAATGCTGCTGCTAACATGGGACTGACCAGACTTTCCATATCGTACGCGAGGCGTGAAAGCGATAAGGCTTTGGTGTAATCCTGCTCATCAGGTAGAACGTCAGGAATAGTGGCTTGAAAAGTCGGCGTGAATGCTGCTGAGGCGGCTTGCAATACAAAGATCAGCACGTAAATTTCCCAGATTTGGGAGACAAAGGGCAGTAGCAGAGCGACACCTGCTCGTATCACATCCAGCGTTACCAGCATGGTACGTTTAGGCAGCCGCTCGGCAAAGGCCGCTGCAATGGGTGCTACGCCAACATAGGCAATCATTTTGATGGCCAATGCGGTTCCCATAACGACCCCAGCGTTATTACCTGCCAAATCAAAAGCTAGTAGCCCAAGCGCCACAGTAGCTAAACCTGTGCCAATCAGGGCAATCACTTGCGCGGCAAATAAATGACGATAAGTTCGATTTGCAAAGATACTAAGCACGGAGTGTCTCTTCAGGTCAGTCAACTAACCTTATAGGTAACGAGTTATTTCCTTGAACTCCTCGATAGAATTCTGCTGATCTTTATCAACAGACCCTAGCAAGTCTTCAAGGCAATGATCCAAATGGTCTTGAATTAAAATTTTCTTGGCTTGATGAATGGCATTCTCGACCGCTTGCAGTTGCTGTGCTATATCAAGACAAGTTCGACCCGCAACCAACATCTCTATTGTACTACTTAGATGTCCATTCGCTTTTTTGAGGCGTGTGATAACGGCTGGGTGAGACTCATGAATGTGTGGTTTTTTCATAATGGAAATATCTTTTCTCTAGGGAGCATTATTATACCTCATAGAAAACTTAAACTTTTCATTGACCTTATCCCCACCTAGGGGATATCATCCTACTCCTTAGTTATTCGTTTTGCATTTAAAATTTTCATGATTTTAAGTATTACTCTATAAAGAAGCACTTAGTTATGAAAACCATAATGCCTTCTTTGACTGATATCAGAAGTTTTAATGGTATTACCTACACCGCGTATCCACTATTCTCACATCATAGGAATCCTAATGCACAGCTATGTCTACAATAGGCTTCCAAGATCGCCATGGGCGACTTGGCAGACCCGTCTGCTATTGTTCTCAGCACTTCTTATTTATCTTCTTACTGGTAGTAGTGAAGCTTTGGCTCACGCGGTAACCGCGGGAGACAAAGGCTATATTCAGGAAATTTCAGGGGTTAATATCTTACCCTTTATGTACTTGGGTGCTAAACATATGATCACGGGATATGACCACATCCTGTTTCTCTTTGGGGTTATCTTTTTTCTCTACCGTATGAAGCACATCGGCATCTATGTGAGCTTATTTGCGTTAGGTCATTCCACAACGATGATCTTAGGCGTGTACTTTAACATCGGTATGAACAGCTATCTGATTGATGCCATTATTGGCCTCTCTGTTGTTTACAAAGCTTTAGACAATATTGGTGCGTATCAAAGGTGGTTCGGGTATCAACCAAATACCAAAATAGCGGTGCTAATCTTTGGTCTTTTCCACGGCTTTGGGTTATCAACTAAGCTCCTTGAATATGAGATGTCGCCTGACGGCCTGCTACCTAATTTGCTTGCATTTAACGTGGGTGTGGAGATTGGGCAGTTACTGGCTCTAGCAATCATATTAATTGGCATGAGCTATTGGCGTCGTACGCTAAGTTTCATCCGTAACGCCTATACCGCCAACGTCGCCATGATGAGCGCAGGATTTATTTTAGTGGGCATGCAGCTCACTGGCTATTTAATGTCTTCTTAATTCAAGGATTCCCAATATGTATAACAGTGACACCCCACTACAAGCTGAACTTCCCACTTCAAAGCAGCTTATAAAATCTACTGTTCTGGCCGCAATCGCAGCAGTGGTTCTTTTATTTACGGTGGTTCTCCCCGCTGAATATGGTATCGACCCTACTGGGGTTGGTAGTATTCTTCAATTGACAGAAATGGGACAGGTTAAGCAGCAATTGGCAGATGAAGCTGCCGCCGATGCGGCTGGTTTACTAGTAGCTGAAACACCAAGTATAGATAATGTGGCCGAACAAGCAGTGAGTACCACACTTTCTGACACTGCTGTCGCTAGTGGTGAATGGCGTGATGAAATTCCCTTCACCTTGACGCCAGGTGAAGGATTAGAGATTAAAATGAAAATGGATTCAGGTGGCAAGGCTGAATACTCTTGGGTCGTGGCAGGTGGTGATTTGAACTTTGATACCCATGGCGATGCATTAGGCAAGGCCATCAGTTATGAGAAAGGTCGCGGAGTTGCCGCTGATGAAGGCGTTCTAGAAGCTGCATTCACAGGCAATCACGGCTGGTTTTGGCGCAATCGTGGTGATTCAGATGTTGAAGTTATTCTGCGTACCCGTGGCGATTACAGCACTATTAAAACGATGTAAAGAAAGTAGTGGTTAGTTCTTGCCGTACTATCTAATTGAAAACAGAGCTGTCTCACTAAGATTATAGCAACCAGCTAAATAAACTTAATCCTCGCATTAGAACATAAGTGGTCTAATGCGAGGACTTATTTAGGATTGGATAGCGATGTATACATGCTACTTCTAGGAGTTATTGAAGAGGTGATCTATAAGAGAAGCACAAAGGGACGTAGTCACAGCCGTATCAAAACTTAGTGGCTCTGGCAAGCCACGCTACCAAATCACGGGCAGGAGCCTCAACCAAACACTGCGGACAATTAAGATAGGTCATCACGCAATCATTTAAATCAGTTAGCGTATGTAGTAATAATCCCAAACCAATTATTTTATAGGGCTTAGGTAGAAACAACATAACTGCATATACTACCATTGCATAATAAGTATGGAGTGGATGAAAATTGATACTACAGCGATCGGGCGAGAAAATAGGCGTAGCTATCAAATGATCTAGATCCACCAGCATAGTGGCTAACAAGATCAAATATACGCGTTTATAGTCATTACGAAAAAATGTATAGGCGATGATCAACGGCATGCCAAAGTGTAGAAAATAATGGATAACAACTTGAATCATCGTTTTTTCCGATTTAAGATAGTTTGTAATGGCTCATCAATCTCAGATAAAACATAAGATATTTTTTTCTTTAGAGTGCATGTGAAACATATGCATCATACACTCACTCTCTCATTATTGTACCTGTACAAAAAATCACTAGTTAATATAGGGTATACCCTAAGAGAACCATCAAAAAGGCTTCAAAAACCTATTAATAGACCACTTAAAATAGACTGGTATAATGGAACCACTTATAACAGATTATAAAAGTACCTATGTTTGTCAAAACATATTTGAAAAATACGACTAAACAGCTATCTACCTAACCCAAACTTATAATTAAATCAACTTCCGAGAGTATATAGTTCCACGAGATTTAGTCAGAACCTTAGACTAAGTCTTGTATCTCAATCTCCAGCGCATCACATATCTCATAAGCTTTCTTGAGCGTAATGTTCTTCTCTCCTCGTTCTATATTCCCCATATAGCTTCGATCAATACCAGCCATCTCTGCCAATCTTTCTTGGGATATTCCTTTACTTTTACGCATCTCACGGACACGCTTCCCAAAGGCAATCATGCGATCATCTGTTGTCATCTCATTAACCACTGCTAAAGATAGCAATACTCACAGTGGTAAGCTACAATATACACGGGATATAGTCGGTATCAAGAGGTGAGCGTGAAAACTAAACTAGAGTATCAGTCAGATATAACAGAAATTAATAAGCTTATCTGTGAGATGTACTGGTTAAGAGAAGGTGATAAACGAAGTGGTTTCATATATACCTGTAAAGAGATAGGTCAAGAGTTTGATGTTAAGCATCAGGATATACCGAGTATCGTTAAAATAAATGCTCATCTTGTCGTGCTAGACTGCCAATGCATAGACTGCGGTACAACTAAGATTTGCTATACTCGTTCACAGCTAACTCGATTGGATCTTATTAGATGGCGGTGTGATGATTGTTGGGAGGCGCTTCAAAAAAGAATGGATCAAGAGTACTTAGAGCATCGTTTTAAACAGCACCGTTTAGCAGAAGAGAGAAGACAGACTGCTCTAAAGTACATCAATCAGTGCAGAAGCATTCAATTGAGCAGTATTCCTTCAGTCACTGAGCTTAACGATGTGGATAAGCTTCTACTCGCAGCGACTGTAGAGAGTATAGGAGCAGATGATTTAAGGAATACAGTCTCTCTGCGTGACAACTTATTATTACCTTTATCACCGTTCTCTAAATTAGATGAAGAGATACTACAGCATCTCTTTAAGCGAAATCTGCTCATACTAGCTCCTGAAAATAACTACGAATACGTAACCATCAACGAAGAACAAGAGTTAGAAATAGATTTCTATCAAGCGATTTTTGAATTTACCTATAGTATTGAGCATCTTACTAGGATTATGATAAACGCTAAATCTAACAAGAATACCAGTGCTCTAGTAGCGGATGATCAATTTAAGAGCTGGTGCGAACAGGTGCAGCTAGGAGAGTGTCTAAGCTACCTGATTACTAGGCCAAGACTGAATGATCTAGCTCCACCTATTGGCGACAAACTAGTTAGTATTTTCAGAGCATGTTTAGCTGAATGCTCTGTATCGACCATGCATTATATAATTTGGAAGTCTGTTGAAAATGCGGCTGCATACGTGCAAAAACCAAGTATTACTCGAAGACATGCTTCAAATTCTGTTTCTGGTAATATAGAAAGGGTTTTCGGTAAAATACATAGTGGTAGTTGGAATCGCAATAAATCTTTTCGCGATGCTAGCCACCCTCAGTCTGCAATGGCTAAAATATTTTTTGATTATGTATTTGGAGTAGATGATGGTGGTTTTCACTACACTATTGATGAGCTATTCAGACCATATAGGTCTCAGAGAGCTTTAGAGCAAGTCAGTTATGCAGCTCTAGGAAATGCTAGAAGCACTAATTATTCAGTCACAATAGCTCTTGATATCAAACAATCATGATTTACCGATGTCTAAATCATTAATACAATTAAATGAGCCAAATAAGGTATATCAGTAAAAGAAAGATTATTTAGATAGAACACTATATAACTTGCTGAGCAAATTTATTATTACTGATAGGAGCTAGTATGGAAGATTCTAAATTTGAAGCATCAATTACTGATGATCGTCCTATCCTCGTTAGCCAACAAGAAATAGAAGAACGACGCCGTATTATGGCTATTACTTCGGGTAGTTTCGCAGTAGACAACCTTCCTATTAACCCAGATACTCAGCATATTTTTAAGGATTTTGAAGAAGGTAAAATTGCAACTATTACAGAAGTAGAAGCGCTGCTGCACGCTCACTATACTAAGGTAGCGCTTGAAGATAATTAATCAACATCTCTTCTTTTACTAAAGCCTCAGTATAATACTTATTACTCGCTAACGGTTTTCTCATGCAGGTGGGTATAATTTCTAATCCTCCATGCGCTTGTGTCTGAGATAAGTCATATAGCCTTCATCCAATCTTTCTGCCACTTTACTAGCAAAAATGCTTTCATCCTCACCAATTTGTCTTTCAACATAGAAATTTTCACTATTAGAGAAAACCCGTGAATTATCATCTAGTCGATTACAGCTAAAATCGCTATCCGGTTTAAAGTCGGTTGCTATTAAGCGACTTTGATCTTCAATTGATCCATTGCCACTTACAACGTTACGGCTTAGGTCTAAAGCAGCATTCTCACTCATTATTAACTCAAGATAATGACAGCCTTCTACCTTGATTTTAGCCACAGTATCCTCAGTCAAACAAATTAAGTCACTTTCATTAATACTCTTTGAAGCAGACTTCATGTGCAGTTCAACGAAACATGAGCCTCTTGTTACAATGCTTGATAGTTTTTTAAGACTTATGAATATCGGGATATTTTCTGCTAATGACTCTTTCTTCGTAATATGGAGGCCAGTAATACCTCTTCCTTTACCCATACCACCCCAAAACATTTTTATATAATAGCTACTACATATCTCATAGAGCTCTTCTAGTGTACCTATAAATCTTGCATATTTCTCTTTTGGCTTAGATTCTACATGTACCTGTCCGTTAAACAGACTAATTGAATTGACGCCTGATAGGTCAATTAGGCTTAGTCGTTCCGTATTAAACCCACCGTTGATATCTGTTAGCCAGTAACAAGCGTAGTAAACCATACCGTTGACCACCTCTCGTATATACTCCTCTTTTAGCTGACCTTCATTTATATATACCTCAGAATCTTCAGGCGACATGTTCTCACTAACCAGTACTATTCGTTTGGCTGGCTCATCAAATTGTGTTTTTAATGCCCGCAATATATCGTCAGAGTAAGTATCAAAATAAGCTTTTAGAGCAGTCATATTTTTGTTGCTAAGCTCTCTTATACTGCTGAAAATCTGGGTTGCGGCTAGTAAATCACCGCCATCTTCATCAAGTTCAATCTGATTAACGAGGTTGTTCGTAAACATCATAGGCCAAACAAAATTTGCGTGTTTAGCCAAATTATCGAACCCGCCTACTAGCACGAAAGTGGCATCAACCAGCGGCTGACTCCAGCCTTTATTTACTAATAATATGGTGAGCTTTTCCTTATCATGGTGCATATCTCATTCCCTTTATAAGATATTTTGAGTGAGGTAGTTCTTATTACAAGCTTTGATATATTTGAGAAGTTAGAATATCTTGTGATTCCTTATACTGTTAATCGATATGGTGACATAGCTTTGTTGTAGTTTTAAAAGAATTTTCAGTATGATACTTTATTACTCGTAAGAACCCTAAGCTATTGTACTATCACTTTTCAGTATGATACTTTATTACTTGCTGACAGCAATGCACTTGGTAAATACACCATGCTTGCGGATAAGCACGACATGGTCATGAAGGCAAACCCTTACCAAGTTGACTCAGGAGTGGGACATGGAGGTATGAATCATGGCGGCATGAGTGGTCACATGAGCCACAGTCGTGGCGTGAGCGGCCTCGGCGATACTTTGGTAGGCGCCACTTATCGCTTGTACGATGAAGGCGCACACCAGGTACTAACTACTCTTGCCATCTCCGCTCCAACTGGTGACTTCAGTGAAACCGGTGCAGACGGCAAGCCGGTTCACTATGGCATGCAACTGGGCGCCGGGGTCTGGCAGGTGCTGCCAAGCATCACTTACAAGTACCAGCTTGAACCCATCACCGCAGGTGTTCAGCTCTCAACTCGTCAGCCGCTCGAGGACACCAATAACCTGGGCTACCATCAGGGGGATCAGCTTGCATCGACTGCGTGGCTCAGCTACCTGTGGAACCCGTCCATTAGCTTATCTGTGCGTCTGCAGTACAGCAAAACTGACACCATACAAGGTCACTATGAGGCGGCGCACAACCACAGCGCACCCGCAGACTTTCAGGGAAACTATGGCGGTGAACAAATCCTGGCAGGCGTAGGCTTTAACACCGTGATCCCAGCGACCGGCGGTGTGCGCCTCGGTTTTGAGTACCTAACGCCGATCAACGAGAGCCTAAACGGAGTGCAGCAACAAACCCGCGACGTGCTAAACGCCTCAATCAGTCGTGCTTTTTAAAACACCCTAAAAATGTCACCGATACAGACATTTTAGAGGCGATCTAAATCAACCACTTGACCAGCTCTCAGTTGCTCTTAAGCCGAAGTAGTCGAACCTTATGGCCGCGCTTCGCAGCCAAAGCAGTGATCCGATTGGTTAGACTGTCTGCTTGCCCAAGCTGGACGTCACGCCTTTAACACTTTCGCAATATTCGATTGGTGGCATTTTATTAAAACTGACCTTGCTCCCAGATAAAACTACCCTCAAGCTAGGGTTAAGATAACTGACGGCGTTGACCGCATGTCATACACCCCCAGCACCGATCAACCCATCGCCACCCTCAGCGAGCTTCGCACCGGCCTGGCACTTCCCTTCGCACGTGAGCAAGCCAGCGCCATCAACAAGATCAAGCAGGCCCAACCGCTTTGGGTGGGTGACTGCGGGATCGAGGGCGACGAGCAAGCCGACATGCGTCACCACGGCGGCCCCTTCAAGGCCGTCCACCAGCTGCCGCCTGCCAACTATGCGCTAATCGAAGCTCACTTTGGCATCCACGCTCCGATCGGCTCGCTGGGAGAGAACCTATCGACCACGCCTACGGTAGGCAACCTTCAGATGCTGGAGTCAACGGTGTGCATCGGTGATATCTATCAGATCGGTGATACTTGCCAGCTTGAAGTAGTGCAGCCGCGGCGACCCTGCTTTAAGATCAACGATCAACTGCGCACGCCGAAGATCGCAAGCTGGCTAAGCAAACAAGGCCGAACCGGTTGGTACTATCGTGTAGCCAAACAAGGTACGATCTGTGCGGGCGATCCGGTGTATCTGGTTTCCCGCCCCTACCCGTTTGCCGTGATCGAGCGCCTCTGGCAACTCACCAATCGCGACCACGCGGCTGAATCCGGCGAATTAGCAAAATGGCAACAAGTCACACCTCTTCACGAGAGCTGGCATACCGCGCTTGGCAAACTTAAGTAACTCGGCGCCCTGCCCGACGCGTTTAGGCTTGCTCAAGTGGGCTGGCTCAAATCATCAGCACCCTTAAGCCACCTCCAACCCGCCGCGCGAAGCTAACCCAGCACCATAAAAAAGCACCGCTCGCGCGGTGCTTTTAACTATCACTATCAAGCCTGCGTAAACTCAAATCACTGTGAGATCCACGCCGGTGGACATTTGACTAGCGCTTCATCTCAGCAAACCCCTGACGCACGATCGGCGCTAGCGGGACCGCGTGGGTATAGATGCCCCAGTGCTCCGCATCGAACTCACTCACGCGGTTGTTGCTAGCCAGCTGATCGAGATTGCGGTAGGTATAGGGTTTCACATAAGCGTCGCGGGTCAGCAAGATCGCATGCACCGGACAAACCGCTTTGAGTTTACGCGGCAGCGCCAGACGCTGGATCATATTGGCGCGGTAAAGCTTGATACCGTGTTGAGCGTCGCTTGCAAAACTGGGCTGATTGGGTTTTTTGGAGATCTTGGGAAAGTGCTTCTCCAGTCGCTGGATCAACAGCTCAGGGAGGACAGGCAAGTGAAAAACTGCGATGTACCAAGAGCTGAGCAGTTGGGTGATCGTCTGCTTGGGCGGGGTGTTGCTGTCGCGCCCGATCCTACCCACATGATCAAGGCAAGGCCCGGAGATACTGGTGAAGCCCAGCAGTTTTTGTGAAAAGCGCGCCTCACAAACCGGCTCCCATGACTGGATGCTGCCCCAGTCATGACCAATTAAGTAAAATGACTCGTTTGGGCAGATCACCTCAGAGGCCGCCCATAAGTCGTTTGCTAACTGCCCCAGCTGGTAACTTGAGATCGCAGCAGGCTTACCGGAGGCGCCTGCGCCGCGCGTGTCATACAAACCAATTGAGTAGTGCTCTTTGAGCTGCGCCACCAGCGGCAGCCACACACTGTGATCGTCTGGATAACCATGAACCATGATCAACCAAGGCTTGCCTGGGTTAATCAGCCGGTAGGTGGCGATCTGCGTGCCGTCGCTCGACACCGCGCTGCCGCGCTCAAACTCAGGCGCTGTCTGTTTGGCAACTTTTCTGGAATCTGCTGTTTCTACAGCCTGAGCGCTTGGTAAGTCGGTCATGTTTTCTCCCGCAGTTTATTCATAAACTGACGTCTAGATGGTCAGCGCTGGTACCGGCTCAGCAGAGCCAACCAGCGGTCAGCTCAGCCAACCAGTGGCATTGATATTAGTATACACCTGTTTACTAAAGCCGCAAAAGTCAGGTTCATAAAATCACCGTCAAAAAAAGGGTTTAATTCAGCCCTTATCCAATTTAGGTTTTGGCAATCTTCTTGAAGCGAGTCTTTTTACCGCCCGTATCACCCACGGTTTTTTGACGATAAGCCTCGTACTCTGACCAGTTGCCATCAAACCACTGCGGACCCTCGGCTTCAAAGGCCAAGATGTGCGTACAGATCCGGTCCAGGAACCAGCGATCATGCGAGACCACCATCACGGTTCCTGGGAACACTTGGATCGCGTCTTCTAGTGCACGCAAGGTTTCCACATCCAGATCGTTTGAGGGTTCATCGAGCAGAATCACATTTCCGCCTTGCTTCAGGGTTTTGGCTAGCTGCAAGCGGTTACGCTCACCGCCGGACAGCGATCCTACGCGCTTTTGCTGATCCTGACCCTTGAAGTTAAAGCGGCCGATATAAGAGCGGCTAGGGGTCTCGTACTCACCAACCTTGATCACGTCTAGGCCGTCAGAAACCTCTTCCCAGACGGTCTTATTGTCGTCCAGATCGTCGCGCAACTGGCCGACATAAGAGGTGGTCACTGACTCACCGATATCGACCGTGCCGGTGTCAGGTTTGTCCTCACCAGTGATCATCTTGAACAAGGTGGTTTTACCCGCACCGTTTGGACCAACGATGCCGACGATTGCCGCTGGCGGCACGGTAAAGGTGAGGCCCTCATACAGCAGACGGCCATCAAAGGATTTGGAGATTCCCTCAACTTCGATCACCTTGTTGCCCAGACGTGGCCCTGGCGGTATGTAGATCTCGGCGGTTTCGTTGCGCTGCTGGAACTCACGAGAGTTCAGCTCTTCAAAGCGCTCCATACGGGCTTTTGATTTGACCTGCTGACCCTTGGCGTTTTTGCGCACCCACTCAAGCTCTTTTTTCAGGGCCTTAGCAAAGGACTCTTCTTGCTTGTTCTGCTCATCGAGACGACGGTCTTTTTGCACCAACCAATCGGTGTAGTTGCCCTGATAGGGGTAACCGTGACCGCGATCCAGCTCCAAGATCCACTCAGCGACGTTATCTAGGAAGTACCGGTCGTGGGTAATCGCCACAATCGTACCGCTAAATTCTTTTAAGAAGCGCTCAAGCCAAGCGACAGACTCAGCGTCCAAGTGGTTGGTCGGTTCATCGAGCAGCAGCATATCGGGGCGTGAGAGCAGCAGGCGACACAGCGCAACGCGGCGCTTCTCACCACCTGAGAGCTTAGAGACGTCAGCGTCCCAAGCAGGCAAGTTCAGCGCATCAGCAGCTTGATCGAGTTGGTTATCGAGCGTGTGGGCGTCCCACGTCTGGATTATCGCCTCAAGTTTTTCTTGCTCTTTGGCGAGCGCATCGAAGTCGGCGTCTTCAGCCGCGTACTCTTCAAACACTTGATCCAGACGCGCCATGGCATCTAAAGCTTCGCGCACACCGTCCTCGACGTTTGAGCGCACGTCTTTGGTCAGATCCAGCTCAGGTTCCTGCTCTAGGTAACCAATCTTGATCCCTGGTTGCGCCCGAGCTTCGCCGGTGATCTCTGTGTCCTTGCCCGCCATGATCTTAAGCAGGGTCGACTTACCGGCGCCATTTAACCCCAGAACCCCAATCTTGGCCCCCGGGAAAAACGATAAATTGATGTTTTTTAGGATCTCACGTTTGGGCGGCACCATCTTTGAGACGTTGTTCATGGTGTAGATATACTGTGCCATAGGGCTCCTCGGCTGCAAAGCAACTTGCAAAAAGACAAAAGATCGTAGGGGCGTATTATGTCATAAAAGGGTCAGTGAACCCCAAAGCAACTAACGCGATGAGTCAACTATGAGCAAAATGTCACCAGATCAAATCCAGCAAGCACTCCAAAACCTCACCAATTGGCGCTATGAGCCCGCAAAAGGTGAATCAGCCGATCAGATCGTGTTTGAGCACTCTTTTAAAGACTTCAACGAAGCCTTTGGCGTGATGAGCCGAGTGGCGCTGTATGCCGAGCGCGCCGATCACCACCCCACCTTTACCAACACTTACGCTGATCTCAAGATCGCCCTGTCGACTCACGATGCAGGCGGAGTCACGAAGAAAGATGTGGATATGGCAAGTTTCATCGATGAGATCTGCACTTAAAACTCTCAAGCATCAAAAAACCGGCCACAGGGGCCGGTTTTTTTCGCTTCAAAAGCTTAGCGTACGATTTGCTCTGCGTTATCGACGCCGCGTGCTTCAAGCTCTTGCTGCTCATCTAACATCTCATCAATCAGCTGGGCCTTCACTGACTTATCACGGCCACGAACCACGCCAGACTTACCGGCTTTGGCGAAGCTATGCTCTAGCAGCTTGTGCATCTTATCAATCGCATGTTCTAAAGATTGATCCAGATTGCCCGCATAAGCATTGACCGCCAGCGGTTTCATACCTGCCACCCGAATCTCAAGCACGCAGTGGATGTCGTCATCCCCGCCCTTGTGGGCATTTTCATCTTTAAAGTGAACTTCAGCGTGCGTGATCTTGTCGCTTGAGCGTGAAAACTCATCCGTGATCCTTCCTTCGACGTGACTGATCAGACGCGCGCTACCTTCAATATGGTGACCATGACGAACTTGTATATCCATAGTTTTATTCCTTTTAACTGGAAACCCCAATCTAGCGCGGCTAGAGGATCAAAGTCTGTGTGGAATTGTTAGGATTTATCTACGTTTGAAATGTCGCCGCTTGACACGGCGAGCAGAGGCTTAAGCTCTGCGCACCAGCCGCACCCCAGACTCGATGTGCGGGGTGCCGGGAAACTGATCAAAAAGCGCCGCACTGACCACCTCATGTGTTGCACTTAACGTCTTTAGGTCACGAGCCAGCGTCTCAGGATTGCAGCTGACATAGATCAGGTGATCAAACTGAGCCAAAAGCTCAAGCGTATCGCCATCGATCCCGGCACGCGGCGGATCAACAAACACGAGGCCAAAGTCGTAATCACCAAAACTCACTTCAGCCTGCTTAAGCCGTCGAAACTCGCGGCTCCCCGCCAGCGCCTCGCCCACTTCCTCAGCGCTCAGACGAATCAGCTTCAGGTTATCAACATGGTTGTCTGCCGCGTTATGAGTCGCGGCAGCGGTTGAGGTTTTGCTGATCTCGGTGGCAAGAGCCGCTCGGCACTTAAGCGCCAGCGGCAAGGTAAAGTTACCGTTGCCGCAGTAAAGCTCCAGCAGGTCGCGGTTGTTAAGCTCCTCAATCTGATCCGCCTGATCCGCCGCCCAGCCCAGCATCTGCTCACACATCGCCGCGTTTGGTTGGCTAAATGCCCCCTCTGGCTGGCGGTAACTATACTTACGGCCCTGAACCTTAAAGACTTCAGTCACATAATCGCGCGACAGCACAACTTTTTGCTTGCGCGAGCGACCGATCACTGCACAGCCAAGCAAAGCTTCAAGCGGAAGCGCCGCTTCTATCCACGCATCATCTAGCGGCTTATGGTAGATCAGCGTGACCAGTAACTCACCCGACAAGGTGGATAAAAACTCAACTTGAAACAGCTTACGCTTGAGCGTATCGCCCTCGATTAGCTCAGCCAAGCGACTCATGGCTTGGTTGATCTGACGATGAGCGACGTCAAACTGGGTTAAGTAGCTGCGCTGTTTCACGCCCTGATCATCGGGCAGCATCATGGTGTAGTGCCACTGATCACCCTCGTGCCAAACACCAAACTCAGCGCGGTTGCGGTAGTGGGTGGGGCTTGATCGGTAGAGCTCAATTGAGGCGGTATAGAACTCAGACAGCTGCGCACTTAAGCGCTGATGCTTGGCCTCAAGCTGAGTTTCGTAAGATGATCCACTCTCATGGTTTGAGCTTAAGGCAGGTTCGGTGCTCATCTGGCAGTTATTTGCGGCTGCAGGCCGTGACGGTCTGGCTCTCAGGTTCTTCAAGTACAAATGACTTTTTATCCAAGGTCACGATACTAGAAGTGGCTGGTTGGCCAATTCTGGCCTCTAACTGCTCGCCGAGCTTAGCTGTCTTTTCAAAATCCGGATTGAGTATATTTTTGATATCTAGACGCTCAACCACGCTCGTAAGTTTGTCGCTTTCGATCTTATAGTTGCTTGCGCCCTGAAACTCATAACCGGCATAAGGGCGACCCTTTACCTTGATCACCATGCGACCCACGGTCAAACTTTTGCCGCCTGGCAAGTAGTTTTCACTTGAGGCGATCTCAAGTGCCGCCCCGCCCAGATCCTGAATCGTGCTGCATTTCCATACGCCCAATATCTGACTGGGCGCTGCTGCCCAGACTGGCGTTGAAAAACCCACCAACATCACTGTCGATATGGCTAAGTTGATCCCAAGAGCTCTCATGCACACCTCAAAATAAAAGCGTCAAAAAAGCGCAGCAAACGCTGCGCCATATCAAATCACTATAGACTCAGTAGAGCACACGCACCTTAAGTGTTTGCTCGACCGCGCGTAATTTTCCGACAGCCGCGTCTGAATCATCGTCATCGACGTCCATGACTAGGTAACCTAAGTCCCCGTCGGTCATGAGGCTTTGCGAAGTGATGTTGATCCCTGCATCGGCAAAAGACGAGTTGATCTGAGCGAGCACGCCGGGTACGTTTTTGTGGACATGCAAGATACGGTGAGCACCGTCTCTGAGCGGGATGCTGACTTCAGGAAAGTTAACCGAGGTCACGGTGTCGCCTGCGTCTGAGTAGCGCACCAGTTTCTCAGCCACTTCCAGCCCGATGTTGGCCTGAGCTTCCTGAGTCGATCCACCGATGTGCGGGGTCAAGATAACATTTTTCAAACCCACCAAAGGTGACTCAAGCGGTTCACCGTTTGATTTGGGCTCAACCGGGAACACATCGACCGCAGCGCCGCGCAGTTTACCGTTGGTGAGTACTTCGGCCAGCGCGTCGATCTCAACGCAGGTGCCGCGAGCGGCGTTGATGAACACTGAGCCGTCTTTCATGTGGGCAAACTGCTCTGCGCGCATCATGTTGCGGGTGCTAGGCACGTCAGGCACGTGCAAGCTCACCACGTCAGCGGTTTCAAGCAAGCCGGCTAAAGTAGAGACTTGGGTTGCGTTACCCAGCGGTAATTTGGTGATCACGTCATAGTAGATCACGCTCATACCCAGCGCTTCAGCGAGCACGGACAGCTGACTGCCGATTGATCCGTAACCCACGATACCGATGGTTTTACCGCGAACTTCGTTTGAGCGTGTGGCGGATTTGTTCCAATTAGCGTTTTTGATGCCGGTGTCCATCTCGGGGATGCGGCGCATCAGCATGATCGCTTGAGCCAGAACCAATTCAGCCACCGAGCGGGTGTTTGAATAGGGGGCATTGAAAACTGGGATACCCAGCTCTTTAGCCTTCTGCAGATCCACCTGATTGGTGCCGATACAAAAACAGCCAACCCCGATCAACTTCTCAGCATGCTCAAGCACTTCAGCAGTGAGCTGGGTGCGCGAGCGCAGACCCACAAAGTGAGCGTCTTTGATCTGCTCAATTAGCTCATCTTTATCAAGCGCGGTCTTGACATAGTCAATGTTGCTATAGCCTGCATCATTTAAGATCTTGACCGCGTTGGGGTGGACGCCCTCAAGCAGCAAAAACTTGATTTTGTCTTTGTTTAAAGAAAGTGTCTCGCTCATGGACCTGCCTCGCTTAAGTAGCTTATATAAAATGTCGACCTTGGCCAAAGTCCCCGGCGCGGCTTGTCATCTGCCACTTTGCCGGTTAGCCGCTCAATTGCCCAGAACTCAATTGGCAATACTCAATTGCCAAAAAAAACCGCAGACGCAAGAGACTGATCAGGACCTTTGATCGAATTTAAAGGCGATATGCTATCATATTCTACCCTTTGCAAATTTTTTTGCAGGCACAAAACCCGCAGCTTAACCTGCAGGTTTTGTGCCCCTTTTATTGATTGGTTTGAGTCCCTATGCCCGCACCCCTTCCCCAAGCGTTTTTAGATGCACTGTCTTTTTTAGATGACACTCAGCTCAAATCCGATAAGGATTCGCTTGAGCACTGGGGGCGCGACTGGACCAAACACTTTGAGCCAGACGCAAGCCTGATCGTGTTCCCGCGCTCAACCGAAGAAGTGGCTCGTCTGGTTAAAGCCGCTTTTGATTTTGGTGTGGCGCTCACCCCAAGCGGCGGCCGCACCGGTCTGTCTGCGGGAGCGGTGGCGGCTAACGGCGAGGTAGTGGTGAGCCTGGACAAGATGACTCGGGTGATCGAGTTTTTTGAGGCCGACCGCTTGGTGCACGTTGAGGCCGGTATGGTGACCGAGGCGCTGCAGAACTTTGCTCTAGATCAGGGGCTCTACTACCCAGTTGATTTTGCCTCGGCTGGCAGCTCGCAGATCGGTGGCAACATCGGTACCAACGCCGGCGGGATCAAAGTGATCCGCTACGGCATGACCCGTCAGTGGGTACTGGGCTTAACCGTCGTCACTGGCACCGGCGAGGTGCTGCACCTAAACCAAGGCATGATGAAAAATGCCACCGGTTATGACTTTCGCCACCTCATGTGCGGCGCTGAGGGAACTTTAGGCATCGTGACCGAGGCCATGATCAAGCTTGAGCGCGCGCCTAAAAACTTGACCGTGATGGTGCTGGGGTCTGAGGACTTTGGTTCGATCATGAAGATCTTATCCAGTTTTCAAAAGCGCGTTGATCTGACCGCTTTTGAGTACTTTGGCGATTTGGCGATGCAAAAAGTGATCGATGCCGGTCACACCCGTGCGCCATTTGAGTCACGTACGCCTTTTTATGCGCTGCTTGAGTTTGAAGCACCCTACAACGAGATCATGGATGAAGCCATGAACGTGTTTGAGGAGTGTTTGGAAGCCGGCTATGCGGTCGATGGGGTCATGAGTCAGTCCGAGTCTCAGGCGCAAAGTTTGTGGGCGCTGCGCGAGGGCATCAGCGAATCCATCGCGCCATTTACCCCCTACAAAAACGACATATCGGTGTTGATCGGACGGGTGCCGGACTTCATGAGCGAGATCGAGGCGATCGTCAGCCGCGAGTACCCTGAGTTTGAGATCTGCTGGTTTGGGCACATCGGCGATGGCAACTTGCACCTCAACATCTTAAAACCCGAGAACTTAACTAAAGATGAGTTTTTTGAACGCTGCAAACAGGTCAATGTCTGGGTGTTTGAGATCGTGAAAAAGTACGGCGGTTCAGTGTCGGCGGAGCACGGGGTCGGCATGACCAAAAAACCCTATCTGAACTACAGCCGATCTGAGGGCGAGATCGAGATCATGCGCGCGGTCAAACGCGCTTTTGACCCCAAGGGCATCATGAATCCGGGTAAGATCTTTGATCTGAAGGCTTAATTCAAAGCAGGCAAAATGTCAGCTATGGTTGGCATTTTGCAGACTGAAAAACCAGCTGATTAAGCCGTACAAACCCGGTTTTTGCCTTTAGATTTAGCGGCATAGAGCGCGGCATCTGCACGCGCAAGCCAGCAATCCAAACCCTCTTTCGGATTCAATTGCGCCACTCCAGCGCTGAGAGTCACTGAAGACTTAGGTAACAAATTGGCGCTACTGATGATGATCAACAGCTCTTCAGCTAACTGACTGGCTCTGTGCTCGCCCACCGAGGGCAGCAGGATCAAAAACTCCTCACCGCCGACCCTAAACTTCAAATCAGAACTGCGAAACTGACCTTTTAAGATCTCAGCGACTTTATTGAGCACCTGATCGCCCACGGGGTGGCCATAAAGATCGTTGATTTGCTTGAAGTCGTCTATATCGAGCACGATTAAACTCACTGAGGTACTCGAGTGAATCGAGTCTCTGATTGCGCCTTTGAGCTGCTGTCTTAAGGAGGCGCGGTTAAGCAGTCCCGTCATGGGATCGCAGATCGCCATGTGGTAAAGGTCGGTTTGTTTTTTCTGCGCCCCATAGCAGCAAGCCGTAAAGCAGATAATCAAGGTGGCGAGCGTCACGATTAACCTGAGTGCCACCGAAAAATCAAGCTCAAGCAGCATGGCGGGCGTGAGCACCAAAAAGATAATCAACGCAGCAGATAAGGCGCGCTTGAGATCAAAGAGTACAAAAAATGTCGCCACCGCTGGATAAGCCCACAGTGCTCCGATCACCTGCTGTTCAGCCATCGCAGACACGATGGTGATCAAAAAACCAGGTAGTAACCCATAATAAAGAAGCGTGACAGAGTGGCGACCCATCAGTAGCATCCGCAGAAAAACTGCACATAGGCTGATCAAGATGATGAGACCACCGGCAAAGGTCATATACTGACCACCGATGAAATCAAAAAAAACAAAAGGTATCGCGATAAAGATCGCCAAGATCGTCATACCCATGTACAGACGATACCCAGATATACTGGCGCCCTTATCTGGAGCGCGCTGCTTATAAGCTTCGCTTTGTTTCATGACGCCTTATCCCTGCGCGTTGTTATTTTTTTACAAACTCAATCCTTTGAGTTTTGCAGACTCTGTTGCCGTACGCAACCCAATTAAAAAACACACAAAAAAACTAAGATTTTACCCACTCACCCGATTTTTTCTCAAAGACATTTTTCACCGCTGACCAAGCCACAGCAAAGCTGACCTCTTCTCGAGTATCACTGCCCTCTCGATCTTCAGGGTTTTTATACTGCTCCCAAGCACTGTTGTAGGCGGCTCGAAAGATCTCTTGTCCGTGCTCAGGCAGAGCCTCGCGGACTTCCAAGGGCAAATCAGACAACGTCGAGTATGGCATAACTACTCCCGGTAAAAAGTTTAAGACGCAGGATCAAACTCGATCAGGAACTCAGCCTCCCCCAGCGTCACGCGATCACCGCCGCGGATTTTTTTGCGGCGCTGCAACTCAACTGCGCCGTTTACTTTCACCTCGCCTTGGTCAATCAGCATCTTGGCTTCGCCGCCACTGCTGGCAAGGCCCTCAAACTTTAAAATCCTATAGAGCTCGACCGGCTCGCGGTTGATCTGGATCGTATTCATACTGCCCCTTAAAAGTTGATTGTGCTACCTGCTCAAACCAGTGGTTACTGGCGAGTCAGGCGTATGGGCCCTGGCAACAAATCGTCACTCGTGGCTCTTGCTGGATTGATATCGATGCCGCCCCGACGAGTAAAGAGCGCGCGCACCATGAGCGCGTCGGGTTTTAGGCGGCTAAGCAGATCGGTGAAGATCTGCTCCACGCAACTCTCATGAAACCCCGAGTGGCTGCGATAAGAAACCAAGTAGCTTAGTAACGCTGCGTGATCGATGGCGCGCCCTCGGTACACCAGCTGTACGGTTGCCCAGTCCGGCTGCGCGGTGACTGGGCAATGCGAGCGAAACAAGTGGGTGTGAAGCTGCTCGAACACCCGAGACTCACCCGCAAACTTAAGCAGAGCTGGATCAACATCTTGATCAGATAACGTAACCGGCAGATGATCCAGACAGTGCGCTGGATCAAGCAGTGAAGGCATGAGGGAGTCAACACTGAGCAGCTCAAACTTAACCCGCGCCTTGATGACGCGGTAAAGATCGTCTTGTACTTGCTTGATCAGCGCGTCTTCAGACTCAAACACACTAAAGTTTAAGCTGCCCATATACAACTTAAGCGACTTGGACTCACAGATGTTTGGGGAGCTTGAAGGGACACTCAATCGGGCGGTGCAGGACACTGGTTTACCCGTAGGCTCAAGGTAGGACACCTCAAACAGGTGCCAGACATCGACCCCGCGAGTCAGGTTAATCCCAGCAGCTAAGCTCGCTCGACCAGCTGCCCTTGGGATCGCCTCCAGCACCTTCCAGTCATAGGTTTTGGCGTAGTCTGTGGTTTGACCTAAAGCTGTCTCTTATACACATCTGACGCTGCCGACGATATGCAGTGTGTAGA
>OJDZ01000026.1_pt1 | contig 104634 bp, 86 predicted proteins | sample 1592981 | NCBI WGS metagenome assembly OJDZ01 (sample SAMN05416851, study PRJEB24817) | seawater metagenome | isolation source: Sea water | place: Canada:Atlantic | collected 2013-07
TGCCATAGTCCATAACTTTACAGACTGGCGGCTCAGCATTCGGACTGATTTCTACAAGATCTAAGGTAGCTTCTTCCGCTAGCTGCGTTGCTTCAGCGAGTGAAACTACGCCAACCTGTTCTCCGTCTTTGCCAATTAAACGTACTTCTTTGGCTTTAATCTCATCGTTAATGCGGGCTTTGTCGCCCTGAGCCTTATTGTTAGCGCCTTTAATGTGGTATTCCTCCAAACATTTAATTCTTTCGTTTGTTTTTGTGATGCCGTATTCAGCATAGAATTTGAGTCAAAAACAAACTCCGGTGTGCATTATACACAAATTTTGCTCAACTACTTAATGGTCTTTGCCATAACTTCTTGTTGAGACATGGCAATAAAGTCTTCCAGGCTCATTTTGCCTAGGTCATCGCCGCGACGTGAGCGTACTGCTACTTCGCCCGATTCCATTTCTTTATCGCCTACTACTAGCATATATGGGATACGCTTAAGCGTGTGCTCTCGGATTTTAAAGCCAATCTTCTCATTTCTCAAGTCAGACTTTGCTCTAAACCCTAAATCGTGCAGTTTTTTTACACAATCTTTCGCATAATCTGCCTGTTTGTCAGTAATATTCATTACTACCACCTGTTGTGGTGCTAACCATAACGGGTAAAAACCGGCAAACTCTTCGGTAAGTATACCGATGAAACGCTCTAACGAACCCAAAATCGCTCTGTGGATCATTACAGGTACTTTTCGTTCGCCATCTTCAGCAACGTAAGTAGACCCTAAACGACCAGGCATAGAGAAATCGAGCTGCACAGTACCACATTGCCATGCTCTGTCTAGACAATCGTGCAAAGTAAATTCAATTTTAGGGCCGTAGAACGCACCTTCGCCCGGTTGATATTCAAATTCAATATCATTGGCTTTTAATGCTTCAGCTAGTGCTGCCTCCGACTTATCCCAAATTTCATCAGCCCCTACTCGCTTTTCAGGTCGAGTAGATAATTTCACTGCCACTTTGTCGAAGCCGAATGCTGCGTAGGTCTCATACACCATTCTTATACAGCCGCTAACCTCTTCTAAGATCTGCTCTTCTGTACAAAAAATATGGGCATCGTCTTGGGTAAACCCACGAACTCGCATTAAGCCGTGCAGTGCGCCTGATGGCTCGTTGCGGTGGCAACAACCAAATTCAGCCATACGCAGCGGCAAATCGCGATACGACTTAAGGCCTTGGTTAAATATTTGAACGTGACCTGGGCAGTTCATCGGTTTAACCGCGTACTCGCGCTTTTCCGACTCGGTAGTAAACATGTTTTCTGCGTACTTGTCCCAGTGTCCACTTTTTTCCCACAAGCTGCGGTCCATCATTAATGGGCCTTTCACTTCGTCGTAGTTGTATTGGCGAAGTTTTGTGCGAATGAAACTTTCTAATTCGGTGTATATAGACCAACCGTCATTGTGCCAAAACACCATACCTGGCGCTTCTTCTTGCCAATGGAATAAGTTTAGTGCTTTACCAATTTTACGGTGATCACGCTTTTCAGCTTCTTCAAGTCGTTGTAAATACGACTTCAATTGTTTCTTGTCTGCCCATGCTGTGCCGTAAATACGCTGCAGCATTTTGTTATCGCTGTCGCCGCGCCAGTAAGCACCAGCCACTTTCATCAGCTTAAAGTGATGGCAAAACTTCATGTTTGGTACATGAGGGCCACGGCACATGTCGGTATACTCTTCGTGAATATACAGTGCTGGGCGGTCATCCTTGCTGATGTTTTCATCAAGAATTTCAATTTTGTAGTCTTCACCACGCTCTGCAAAGGCATCGCGAGCTTCTTGCCAACTGACTTTGTTTTTTACAACGTTGTAGTTTGTTTTGGCAAGCTCTAGCATACGCTTTTCAAGCTTGGTTAAATCTTCCTGAGTCAGGCTTTCTTCCATATCAACATCGTAGTAAAACCCGTTGTCGATAATAGGTCCAATGGCCATTTTCGTGTTTGGCCATAGCTGCTTTATTGCGTGGCCTAACAAGTGAGCACAGCTGTGGCGAAGAATATCTAGGCCGTCGTCGTCTTTTGCGGTAATAATTTGAAGCTTTGCGTCAGCATCAATCATGTCAACAGCGTCAACAAGCTCGCCGTTTACTTTTCCGGCAATCGTTGCTTTGGCTAAACCAGGGCCAATGTCGTTAGCAACGTCAAGTACAGAAACAGCGTTGTCGAAAGCGCGTTGGCTTCCATCAGGAAGGGTAATTACAGGCATGAATGTTCCTTTACAGTGGTGACGCCTACTCTGCGCCACTTGCATATTTAAAGTTTGAGCGTGGAATACGCTATTCGTATTTCTCCAACGTTCGTGTTTATCCCGTTTACACCATCAATTTTACGGCAGGCTATGTCACTCAGAAACAGTAGCGCCAAAGAATTAAAGCAAAGGGTAAAAACAAAGTACAAAATAATGCACAACGTTGAATTATTAATATGTTTTCGATGGGCGATTATAACGAGTGTATGCACAACTTCAATGATGAAAGCAGGTTTCATCAACTAATTGACATTCAATCGCTTAATTTAAGTGCTTTTCCTTAAAGACGCTTGCCATTAACCGTGCATTTTTTGTGATTTGCTCCATACTTTAACTCTGTTCAAAATTTAACCGCAGGTGTGTTATGTGGCATTTCATCAGCGAACATATTTCTGAAGCAACAGGTCAATTTTTTAATTGCCAGCGCGCAGAGCCCGTAACAGGTGGCCATACTCACGCATGCTTTATTATCAAGGATGAAAGCCATCGATACTTTGTCAAAACACGGCTGTACGATGATACCCAGCAACTATTTCATGAGGCTGAAGGGTTAGAAGCGTTATCACAAACCAACACAATTTTGGTGCCCAAGGTTATCTGCCACGGAGTTACCAAAAACGAAACACCCAATATGGAATATTTAGTGTTATGCCACTGCCGTTTTGTTACGCCTGATTTGAACAGCTATTTTGTGATGGGAGAAAAACTTGCGCAGCTGCATAGCGTAAATGCCTATACGAGCTATGGCTGGCCACACGATAATTTTATTGGTTTAAGTATTCAAACCAATGGGCGCGCGGCGTCTTGGGCAGATTTTTTTGCTGAACGGCGAATAGGAAGCATGCTTGAGCGCTTAATTGCCAGTAATGTATGGCAAAAAAGTGATGGTAATGCCGATGATATTGTTGAATACGCTCGCAATGTGCTTAGCTTACACCAGCCCCACCCTTCGCTACTGCATGGAGACTTGTGGCAGGGCAATATAGGCTTTACTGCGAAAGGCCCGGTAATTTACGACCCTGCTGTTTATGTGGGTGATGCAGAAACAGATCTGGCTATGGCCGAGTTGTTTGGTGGCTTCCCCGATATTTTTTTTAAAGGCTATAACAATACCTCCCCCATTGAAAAAAATTACATTCAAAGAAAACCAATCTATCAGCTTTACCATATTTTAAACCACGGGTTATTATTCGGCGCTCATTATATCGTTCAAGCAAAAGACATTATTAGCGATATTCAGCGTACGAAATACGCATAGCGTAAATACAAAAGTGAGTTTTTATGGAAGACAACGGCCTTAATGCGTTTGCAGCCAACAATGTTGACAAGGAAAGCGTAACGCCTGTGGTATTGGTAACCGGCGCTGCAAAACGCATCGGCGCGACAATAGCCCGTAGACTTCACGCAAGTGGATATGCAGTTATCATTCATTTCTCAACATCTTCAAATGAGGCAAATGCCTTAGTTAACGAACTCAATCAATCTCGCAAAAACTCTGCTGCCTGCCTTCAGGGCGATCTATGCGACAAAGACAGCGTACAAAGCTTAGCTGAGCAGTCAGTGGCTATCTGGGGTCGTTTAGATTTGCTGGTTAACAATGCATCGAGTTTTTATCCCACGCCCCTTGGCGAAATTACTGAAGAAGACTGGTCTTCATTAGTGGGTAGCAATGTGAAAGGCCCCTTATTTTTGTCTCAAGCATTAACACCAGCACTGACAAACAGTAAAGGCAGCGTTATCAATATGATAGATATACACATTGATAGGCCGCTGCCTAAACACAGTGTGTACCTATTGGCAAAGGCTGGGTTGGCATCACTCACGCGCTCTATGGCGATAGATCTTGCACCAAATGTGCGGGTAAATGGTATTGCGCCCGGCGCTATACTGTGGCCAGAACGAGAGATGAACGAACAAGACAAAAAGCGTTTACTCGACAGCGTTCCACTTCGCCAACTTGGAAACCCAGAAAATATTGCAGAAACGCTGATGTTTCTTGTTTCTGCGCCTTATATAACAGGGCAAATTATCTATGTAGATGGCGGCCGAAGCCTTTATACCAGCGCTGAAATATAAAGCGAAAGAGCTCAATTAAAAAGAGACGCACAATCTATGATGAAGTTTCAACGTTTTACAAGCGCTATGCCTTACACGCCAACTTTCACATCGGCTTGGCGGTATGCGGTCGGTGCAATCGCCATCGTTTTGCTATCGGGGTGTTTTGGGCAAGAAACGGTAAAAGAGAGCCTTGACGATTATCAGGGTCGGCTTTCTCGAGTATTAGACACTCCATTGCCTGAGACGGTTGTGAAACCGCTGCCAAAACTGATAGACGGCTCGCAATTAAAGTACAACATTGAAGGGCTGAGCATAAACTTACGGGAGTTCTACGCTATACAAGACTGTGAGCTTGGCCGAGTAGTTGCTGAAAGAAACACCTCCCTTGGCAAAAGCCAGCTGCCCTCTCAGCGCTTGGTATATGAGAGTAAGCTACTGTCTGTATTTTCAGCCTGTGAAAATTCACTGAGAGAAACTGACACAAAGCTAGCCGATACGTTGGCCGCTTGGAAGAAAGCAAAAGAGGCTGATTACACGCAAAGCTGGGCAAACCTTATTCAAACCAGCAAAGAGCTGCGTTTAGGTTTAAATAGCCCTGAACGCCTCCTTGCCACTGATAACAACAAGGATGCGTTAGCCAGTATTAACAGCTTATATTTTCTAGATGAGCTGTTAACCCCCGCGGCGTTAAGCAAAAGTATTGATAGCAGCGAGTTAGAAGCACAACTTAAGATAATTCTTTCTTCGCGACTGCCGGCAAGTTTATGGCAAACGCAGCAAACCCTTGCCACTATTTTACCAAAGCTCACAGAGTCTCTCGCCCCTCAACTCAATGCCATCGCTTGCCCCGAGGGACGCGCGAGTGATACTGCTAAAATTCTTCGCAATGTGTTTTATTTGTTTTTTATTGAAGAAATTCAGCCCGTGGGCAGTTTGGTAAATAACTACCACTACAAACTGATGCCGTTGTGGGAAAAGTGGCAAAACAACCCGGCGCTTCACAGTTCATTTAAGCGCTATATTAACCAACAAGCTAACATAGGATTTGCTACTTACAGCCATGCTATGCAGGAACATGTTTCTATGTGGCAGCAGTTTTTAGGTCGCTGTAATTTATCGCCGGTGGCGTAAATGTTCTTTGAAGAGGGGCTTTACTCAATATACCGCCATACTCTGTTATAAATTGCATAAGCAATTGGAATCATGGAATACTCTTATCAAATCACTAATTCTAAAAAATGGCGTTCGCGCTGATGAGCTGTTGCAAAAAAGACCATGACTAAAAAAAGAGCGGATAAAAGCCAAAACGACGTTTTAGAGCAAATAGCACAGCATTATGCAACGCTGTCTCCCGCGGGTAAGGCAATAGCGCACTATCTTCAGAAAAATCCAATTGCAGTGCTATCGCAGTCAACATCGCTGATTGCGGAAAATGTAGGTACATCCAAAGCCACGGTAAGCCGGTTCTTTCGCCAGGTTGGCTTTGAATCCCACCAGCAAGCCAGAGCCTCGCTCACCACACTGCGAGAACAAGGCGTACCTATTGCCTCAGATAACAATGAAAAACACCATTTCTATAGTGAAGTACAAAACCTAGCGGCAAGTTTTGATGGTATCGCTGTTGAAGAGCTAAACTCTATTGCTACATTGCTGGCCAATGCTGGGCAAGTCACACTTATTGGGTTTCGAAACGCCTACCCTATTGCCCTTCACTTTCGCCAACAGTTAAAACAAATACGAGCTTCAGTTCGAGTGCTTCCTCAGCCCGGACAGACACTCAGTGAAGATATTATCGACCTTACTGATAAAGACGTGGTGGTTTTGTTTGGCTTTCGCCGTCGCACTCGCCAGTTCAAGTTTGTGCTCGAGAACATCAAGCACTGCAAAACCGTGTTGATTACCGATCCCACCGGTCAGGGCTATAAACACTTTGTCGACCACCTTTTGGTATCGCATATTGGCAGTGATGCCCCCTTCGACAGCTATGCTGCACCAATGAGCCTGGTTGCCACGCTGTGTAACTTAACGTATACCAAACTTGGCCTAACGGCCTCTAAGCGGGTTGATGCCATTACTGAAATTTACAAGCAAATGGATGAATTAGAAGACTCCGAGCGCTAAGAGGAAGCTCTCCCTTTTTTATCACTCGCTTTTTTCTCTTTCGCTTTTCATCCCGCGCTTTTACAAAAAAGTGGCTTGAATAAGCACGTTGCAAATTGCCTCAACTAAAATCCTGACTCAGCGCCGAAGGAACAATTGTTTCTCTTGACATTTTTTTGAAACGATTGTTTCATAGGGTATCGAAAAATTATAATGACTATAACGAAACACGCAGTGAACTCTCCTTTTGTATTAACGCCACCTATTAATGAAGAAAAGCCCCAGTTGGCCCTAGAGGGTTCCTCTAAGGGTCCTCTTGAACATTTAGGGCTGGCGGTGAAAGACTTATTTCATATGGCTAACTTGCCAACAGGTGCAGGCAACCCTGACTATTTGAAGTCCCATATAAATGCTCGTAAAAATAATACAATTGAGACGAACAGCACAGTAAAGGCACTGCTAAACGCTGGTGCAGTGTTCAAAGGTAAAACAATTACCGATGAACTTGCCTATAGCCTACACGGGCAAAACAAGCACTTTCCTGTGCTTACCAACCCAGCGGCTGTCGAGCATATTCCAGGCGGGTCATCATCTGGCTCTGCGGTTGCGGTTAGCAGCAGACTAGCAGACATCGGTTTAGGCACCGACACCGGCGGCTCTATTCGAGTTCCTGCCAGTTATCAAGGGCTGTGGGGCATGAGAACAACCCATGGCATTATCGAGTGCGATAATATGGTGGCCTTAGCGCCTTCTTTCGATACCGTGGGTTGGATGACGCGAGACTTAGCCACCTTTGAATTGGTAAGCAAAGTGTGTATTCCAGCACACACCCAACGTGATATTACAGGCGAGCCTCGCTTTGGCATCGCTCATAATTTGTTTAACAGTGCCCTTCACAAAGAGCTATGCAATGCATGGATAGAAGAAAACCTTCATCCGCACGTTAACACCAGGGATATCTTTTCTGACAAGCTCGACCTAGCTGCTATGAATACCGCTGCCACATTTAGAGTATTGCAAGGCAATGAAATTTGGCAGCAGCACGGTCAGTGGATAGAAGAAGAAAAGCCAGATATTGCAGAAGATATTATGTCTCGCTTGTTGTGGTGTAAAACCATAACAAACGAGCAAGTGGCCTTTGCAAAGCTGCAGCAACACAACCTGGTTACACACCTTGAAGTACTGTTTCAAGATATCGATGTATTGGTAATACCCACTACGCCAGGCATTGCACCTCGATGTGATGCCGACAGTACCACATTGGCAAATGATAGAAATTCACTCCTCGCGTTAACTTCTCTTGCGGGATTAGCCGGGTTACCACAGCTTCATTTGCCGTTATTTACGCTACACAACGCCCCTTGCGGATTATCGTTTATAGGCAAAAAAGGCAACGACCTTGCGCTTCTAGCGTTAGCTAGGAAATTAGAAAGCCGTTAGCGGGAAAACTAAAGAGCCGTTAGCGAAACAATTTGAAAGTCGTGAGCGGGAAAACTAAAGAGCCGTTAGCAAAGCATTACTCCATAAAAACTCACTTTGCTAACACAACAGGTACAAACACATAGCAACAAGTGCATGCACAATAAAAAACTCACTATGTGAATGTCGAAGCACGCGATGCCTGAAATCAAAGGAAAGAATGATGACAAAAAAATCTAATATTGCATTTACCGCCCCGCATTTTGCGGCATCTCAGGTAGGTTTGAACATTTTGGAAAAAGGCGGCACGGCCATTGAAGCTATGGTAGCTGCGGCAGCGTCAATTGCCGTGGAATACCCTCATATGAACGGTCTTGGCGGCGACGGCTTTTGGCTTATCAGCGAGCCCGGTAAAGCACCGGTGGGTATTGATGCGTCAGGTGTTGCCGCAAAAGGTGCCACCCCGTCATTTTATAAAAACCATGATGCTATTCCAAGTCGCGGCGGTATGTCTGCGCTCACAATGGCAGGCGCGGTAGCGGGCTGGAGCGAAGCACTAAAAATAAGTAAAGAGTGGCAGGGTGGCAAAGCAGGCCTTCCGCTTACCACCTTACTAGATACAGCTATAAGCCAAGCTAACTGGGGAATTGAAGTTACTCAAAGCTTAACCGATGCAAGTAACAAAACCTTTGATGACCTCGCCGGTGATGAAAACTTTGATCAATTTTTGATTAAAGGCAAGGCACTTAAAAAGGGAAAAATCCTTAAGCTAACAGCCCTTTCAAAAACCCTCGCTCATTTGGCAGAAAAAGGCCTAGACGACTTTTACCACGGTGAGTTGGCGCAAAAGTTAGCCGCTGATTTAGAAGCAGCTGGTTCTCCTATTCGCTTAGAAGACTTTGAGAACTATAAGGCGCAGCGGGTAACCCCGTTAAGTGTTACTACGTCAAAAGGTAAACTCTATAATTTACCGGCTCCAACCCAAGGTGTTGCATCACTAATTATTCTAGCGCTTTACGATAAAGTACAGCACTTGGGCAGCAGCGATGCTGACATGGTGCACCTACTTATCGAATGCACTAAGCAAGCATTTATTGCACGCAACAACAATGTGACCGACCCATCTCGTACGCCAGTTGATTTACAACAGCTACTTACAGATGATTCGTTAAATGAAATGGCACACCATATTTCGTTAGATACAGCACAACCTTGGCCTCATGTGGCTAAGCCTGGCGATACAATCTGGATGGGTTGCTGCGATAGTGAAGGCCGCATGGTGAGCTACATTCAGTCGCTTTATTGGGAGTTTGGTTCGGGCATTGTAAGCCCGCAAACCGGTATTGTGTGGAATAACCGCGGAACTTCGTTTTCGCTAGACCCATCAAGCAATCAATATTTAGCACCAGGGCTAAAGCCATTTCATACACTAAACCCTGCGTTTGCAGAGCTTAGCGACGGTCGCCGCATGAGTTACGGCACTATGGGCGGTGAAGGTCAGCCACAAACTCAAGCCGCGCTTTTCGCCCGCCACTTGTACCACAATCAGCCAATCGACAAAGCGATATGGCTGGGTCGATGGTTATTAGGTCGCACCTGGGGTGATGAAAGCCATAATTTAAAAGCCGAGCGTGACCTTGTTGAATACGTAGGTGAAAGTTTAGTGGCTCGCGGCCACGACTTAGTAACCGTAGACCCATGTAATGAATTAATGGGCCATGCTGGCGCTATTATTCGTCAAGAAACAGGTGATGTAACTGGGGCAAGCGATCCGCGCAGCGACGGCAAAGTCTATCTGGGCAATGTGTAGCGGTTATTTGTAGCAGTTATTTATGGCCGCTGCTTAATACTTTTTTTCAAGGCCGTTACTAATAGCAGCATATTATACGGGCCTTTCAATGGCCATTTATCCGGCACGCTACCCGGACTTTTACCCAGCTTTTATATAACAGCTCGGTATAGCGCAGCGACAAACGCACATCGGCATTAGCGTATAAAATTAAGCGCATAAAATTTAGATTAATAAGAGATAACACAAACATGCAGTTTTTAATGGATAACATAACGGTAATTTTATCGTTAATTGGCACCGGCGTTTTTGCCGGATTACTAGCAGGGTTGCTCGGCGTTGGGGGCGGCATCGTTATTGTGCCTGTACTCTTTTTCTTGTTTCAGGCACTTGGTGTATCCTCAGAAAGCGCCATGGTTATTGCTACCGCTACCTCGTTAGCTACCATAGTGCCAACCTCGCTGAGCTCAATTAAAGCCCACCATGGCAAGGGTAATGTAGACTTTGCCCTGCTTAAATCATGGGCGCTGTTTATACTTGTTGGTGTTCTTGTGGGAAGCTATGCCGTTACCGCAGTTAACCCCACCTTATTAACGTTAATGTTTGGCGTTATCGCCACGTTATCGGCAATAAACATGCTAATTGGCAGAAAAGAAGCCTTATTCAACAGCCTACCTGGTAAGGGCGGGCAATCAGTCATGGCCACCTGCATCGGTTTATTTAGCTCAATGGTGGGTATTGGCGGTGGAACACTTACCGTACCAACCCTTACCTTTTGTAATTACCCCGCGCACAAAGCCGTAGGCACTGCCGCCGCTGTGGGGCTGATTATTTCACTGCCAGCGGCTATTACGCTGCTGTTTATGGGCACAACACCACCTGATGCACCATTTGCAACCTACGGTTACGTTAACCTGCTTGGCTTTGCCTGCATTGTGCCACTTACCGTTCTTTTTGCGCCTATTGGTGCAAACATTGCCAGTAAGCTAGATGCTGGACTGCTCAAAAAAATATTTGCCGTCGTTCTTATCATTACAGGCCTGCGCATGCTTGCGCAGGTACTCATTTAGGAGTTTTCTTTTATGCAAGGTTTTACACCGCTTTCTCCTCCACCTCGTCTTCTTATGGGCCCAGGGCCCATTAACTGTTACCCGCGGGTGCTATCGGCAATGGCAACACAGCTAGTGGGCCAATACGACCCTGTAATGACGGGCTACATGAACGAAACCATGGCCTTGTATCGCGATGTGTTTAATACTAAAAATCAGCAAACGTTTTTGGTAGACGGCACCTCACGTGCAGGTATTGAAGCCGTGCTGGTGTCGGCTATTGAGCCCGGTGACAAGGTGCTTATTCCTATTTTTGGCCGCTTTGGCCACCTATTAGCTGAGATTGCTGAACGTGCCGATGCCGAAGTACATACCATTGAAGTGCCGTGGGGAGAAGTCTTTACCCCTGAACAAATAGAAACGGCGATCAAATCAGTTAAACCAAAATTACTGGCCACTGTGCAAGGTGATACTTCCACCACCATGCTGCAGCCTCTGGCTGACATTGGCGCAATTTGTGAAGCCCACGACGTGCTTTTTTACTGTGACGCCACTGCATCAATTGGCGGAAACCCGCTAGAGGTAGACGCTTGGAAACTCGATGCAGTATCAGTGGGTCTACAAAAATGTTTAGGCGGCCCATCTGGCAGTGCGCCTATTACCCTTAGCGATAAGTTTGTCAAAACCGTTCGCACTCGTCATCACGTTGAAGCGGGCATTCGCGATGCCCACCACCAGGCGGCAACAGGGCCTAAAATTCGCTCCAACTACTTCGACTTGCCAATGATCATGGATTATTGGGGTGATGAGCGCCTCAATCATCACACAGAAGCCGCCAGCATGCTGTACTGCGCGAGAGAATGCGCACGAGTGCACTTGGAAGAGGGGCAACAACAGGTTATTGCACGCCATAAAGTGGCTGGCGACGCCATGCTTGCGGGCATTCAAGCAATGGGGCTTGCGCCTTTTGGCGATTTAAAGCACAAGATGTACAACGTGGTAGGTGTGTATATTCCAGATGATGTTGAAGGTGAAGAGGTTCGAGAAACCCTATTGCTGCGCTTTAACATAGAAATTGGCACCAGCTTTGGGCCATTAAAAGGAAAAATTTGGCGTATTGGTACAATGGGCTACAACGCCCGCGAAGACGCCGTGCTTCATACCTTGCAGTCACTAGAAACCGTACTTCGCATGCAGGGGCATCAATGTCCTGCGGGTGCAGGCGTTGAAGCCGCACTTAACGTGTATACCCAAGCAAAGAATGCAGTTAACAAGGCGGGTAGCGCGAATGAGTGAGTTCGCTGAACTAGCTACACAAGTAATGGCGCGATGTGAAATGCTAGGCACGCTCAGTCAAAACCCTAACTGCCTAGATAGGCGCTACCTCAGTGAGCAACACAGGCTTGCCAATCAACTTGCTTCTGGCTGGATGATTGAGGCTGGAATGACAACCTGGCAAGACGCCGTTGGCAATATTTGGGGCCGCTATACATCAACGGTGCCGAATGCCCCTCGCCTTATTTTAGGCAGCCATTTAGATACCGTACCAAACGGCGGAAAATACGACGGTATGCTAGGCGTGGTTGCCGCTATTTCAATGGTTGCCATGTTCGACGGCCTACAGCGTAAATTTCCTTTCCACATTGACATTGTGGGCTTTTGCGATGAGGAAGGTACACGCTTTGGCACAACGCTTTTAGGCAGCCGTGCCCTGACAGGAAATTGGCAAGAAAGCTGGCGTCATTTAAAAGATGAAAACGGCATGAGTTTAGCCGAAGCAATGGAGCAATTTGGACTTCATTTTGATGAAGTGTCCAGCGCCAGTATTTCACCTACTGATATATTAGGCTACTTAGAACTTCACATAGAGCAAGGCCCGGTTCTTGAACAAGAGAATCTGCCTGTAGGCGTGGTGAGTGGCATTGCCGGCGCAAAGCGTTTTACTATTACCATTGAAGGAATGGCCGGTCACGCTGGAACCGTACCTATGTCTATGCGTTACGATGCCCTTGCTGCCAGCGCAGAAATGATTTTGGCGGTAGAGCGCACAAGCCATCAGCGACCAGGTGTTGTCGCAACCGTGGGCAAGATAGATAACATGCCAAACGGTGTAAACGTGATATCGGGAAGAACGCTCTTCTCACTAGATGTGAGAAGTGAGGATGACACGCTGCGAGATGAGGCATTAGCAGAAATAATGCAGCAATTTGGCGAGATTGGCGCGAAGCGAAATGTAAAGCTAAGTGTAGAGCAAACTCACGCTGCTCCTGCAGTGCAGTGCGACGAAGACCTAAAGCAAGCCTTAGTGCGTGGGGTTGAACTGAGCGACATAAAGCCAAGAATATTGGCATCCGGCGCGGGGCATGACGCTATGGCAATGGCTGATATATGCCCAGTAGCTATGCTATTCACCCGCTGTAAAGGCGGCATTAGCCATCACCCTGGTGAGTCAATAAAGGAAAGTGACGTAGAGGCAAGTTTATCGGTGTTATTCAAAAGCATCGAAAACCTTCAGCATGCCTAGCGCCCTCAATGGCGCTTCTGCACTTCAGTGGCGCTTGTGCACTTCAGTGGCGCTTGTGCACTTCAGTGCTGTAATTCGTAGCCGTTCTTAAGGGCTATTCTTAAGAGTCATTCATCAGGGTCGTTCTTGAGAACCGATCCTCAGGGCCGGGCTTCGGACTTCAGAGTTGCAGCGCTCACAGGCTTTAAAAGTAAAGATTAATAGTTCAAAAGATAAAGGGAAAGGGCTAATGAAAATAAGCAGAATTTATAACGATGACGAAGGGAAAAGCCACTTTGGTGAAGCCCATATCGACCTTAAAGACGGCGGCCCCATTGGGCGACTTTCTGAAAAGTTTGGGGTTGATAAAATAATATTTCGAGAAACGCCTGCCGACTACGATTTTAAATGGCACCCTGCCCCTGCCAGACAGCTATTGTTTATCATTAAAGGTCGCGCTGAATTCACTGTTTCAAATGGGGAAAGCCGAATATTAGGAGCGGGCGACGTATTGCTTCTTGAAGATACCGAAGGACAAGGGCATTGCTCAAAAGCGTTATTCAATGAAGTACGGCATTCTATCTTTGTCACCCTAGACGATGACACTACGTTTTGAGATGTTCGAATTAGGGCGGATTGATCTTTACTGTTCATCTGTGCAGAAAAAGTCAACTGCCCTCATACAGACACTTTAAAATGACCTCAGGGTCATTTTTTTGCACTATTACCACTCGGTTGCACAGCTAAAGTGCACATTCCCCTCCCCGTTTTCACAGCTTTCCTCACATCTTATTTTTACATTTACTTTTCAGTTACTTAAATAGATATAAATTCGAGAATAACAATGACCAATTGGTCAGCTAATTGCTTTATTTACTTTTTATTCTGCTTACTTTTTGTTGCTCACTTTTTATTGCTCACTTTTGTTGCTCGCTCTTGAGTAAGAAGCGCGAGTACGAAGCAAGAGTACAAAGCTCGAGTACGAAGCACGATTCATTTGGAAATATAATGCACAATAGCGATCTACTTTTTAATCTTCACGACAAGCCTAGTGCACTCACGTCACTTATCGCTGCCTTTCAACATATGTTAGCCAGCTTCGTAGGCGTAATTACACCTACGCTTATTATCGCTTCAACATTAGAGTTAGCAGAATACACTCCCTATCTCATTAGTATGGCTTTGTTTGTAAGTGGCGTTGGCACCGCAGTTCAAACTAAGCGAATTGGCCCTATTGGCAGCGGTCTCGTGGCTATTCAGGGAACTAGTTTTGCATTTATCAGCGCCCTGCTACTTGCTGGCAACCAAGTGAAAAATAATGGCGGCTCGCCTGAGGATATTCTTGCCCTATTATTCGGGCTTACCATGGCTGGCGCGGTGGTTGAAATTGTATTTAGCTTATTTATTTCCCAGCTAAAACGCATTATTACGCCACTCACCACGGGGATTGTTATTACGGCAATTGGGTTGTCGTTAATCAACGTGGGTATGACGGATTTGGCAGGTGGTTTTAATGCAGAAGGGTTTGCTGATGTATCAAACTTGGGAATTGGTGTTGCCGTTTTACTTGTTATTGTTTTTTTAAACGCCTCGTCTAATCATTGGCTTAGATTGTCAGCTATTTTTATCGGTATGTTTTTAGGAACGCTTTATATTGCATTTACTCATGGCATAAACCTTCAACATTTATCGGTTTTGCCGGTTATCGCCATTCCAAAACCCTTCGCATTTGGTATCGACTTCGACATTTCACTGTTTTTGCCTATCGCACTCATTTATCTCTTTAGTGCTATCGAAACCGCGGGCGATCTCACTGCCAATAGTCTTTTTTGTAAGCAACCCACAAGCGGGCCGCTTTATCTTTCTCGAATTAAGGGTGGGATTCTCGGTGACGGCATAAACTCACTGCTAGCAGGTACATTTAACACGTTCCCAAATACTACATTTGGTCAAAATAATGGGGTTATTCAGCTAACCGGCATCGCTAGTAGAAAAGTAGGGTTTTATGTTGCTGGTCTGTTTGTCGCCGTAGGTTTTTTTCCTGTTGTTGGCGGCATACTTCAAGCCATTCCAAAGCCAGTGTTAGGAGGAGCAACACTGGTTATGTTTGCCATGGTTGCGGTTGGCGGGCTTAAGCTATTAGCCAGTCACGCGTTAGATAGACGAAGCAGTTTGGTAACCGCTTGCTCACTTGGTATGGCTATTGGCGTGATGATGGTTCCCGAAGCGCTATCCCAATTGCCCGTGTGGCTTAAAAACGTACTGTCCTCTCCAGTCACCTCTGCGGGATTAACCGCAATAGCCTTAGATTTAACCCTGCCAAAAATGACTGATACAGATTCTTCTGTACTAATGCGTGGTGATCTTTCAAAGAGCGATGAAAATCAGCCAGTTGCACATGAAAATTAGCCACTTGCGCATGAAGATCGGCCCGCACTTATTGGTGCAATTTGCGGGCAAAACTCCCATTAATGGTGCACTCAATCTCAAGTAGAAAAAGCGTTACATAAATATAACATTATATTTATCGAGGATGACAAAAAACACTCTATTTATCAATATTTTAAATATTTTACACATTAAGACTAAGTGGACAGGAAGTTGGCACTTATTCTGCTCCTCTATCTTCAGCAATCAAGAACTGCGTTAAAAAGCTCTACAAAAGAGCTCAATAAAATAAAAAAAGAGGAAGCCATGAAACACACTACGTTCGCTCTATCTCCACTATCTCGGGCTCTCATTGTTGGGATTGGTGCTATGGCATCAGTATCTACCAGCGCGATTGCGCAAGAGGAAACGCCTAAAGAAGCCGATGTTGAAAAAATTGAAGTTACAGGCTCGCTGGGCAGCTTACCAGGGCAAGACGTTGAATCGGTTTTTGGATTCGGAAAGTCTATCTTGGAGACCCCTCGCTCTGCTTCAACCATTTCACAAGAGCAAATGGAACGATTTAACGTCACGGATATAGACGAACTGGTTGCCTTTGCACCGGGTACATTTACACAATCTTTCTTTGGTGTGGCAGGCTCTTTGGATGTTCGAGGAACACCAGGTGAAAACTATTTTAGAGGGGTTAAGCGTCTTGATAACCCAGGCAACTACCCTACCCCTATTGGTGCATCTAGCCGAATAGATATTGTACGTGGCCCCGCTTCTCCTATTTACGGCCCATCCAAAATTGGGGGTTACCTTAACTTTAACCCTAAATCTGCTCGTGCGTCATCGGGCCAATACTTAGATTCTCCTACAGGTAGACTTTCTTACACTGCAGGTTCGTGGGACAAAAGTATTCTTACCGCTGAAGTGGGCGGTCCGGCTGAAGTGGGTGGTAAAGAGATGGGTTACTATCTTTACGGCGAAGTAGAAAATTCAGATAGCTACTACGACAATACCCAAACCGACCAAACCATTTTACAAGCCTCTTTTAATATCGACATTACTGATAACCTACGCTTTGAATTTGGCGGAATGTATCACGATTATGATGGCAACCAGGTGGCTGGTTGGAATCGCCTCACTCAAGAGTTAGTTGACGATGGAACCTACATTACCGGTACAGCCCTACCATTGGATACTGATGGTGACGGACAAATAAGCCATGAAGAATACGGCGCTGTAAACATTGGTGGGAATAGCTTTTTCTACGTGCCTGCTGCTGCATTTACTGACGACGAAGCAACCGACTTGATGAAGCTTCAAAATGTGGGTACAACAACATTAAGCGGTAACCAAGTACTCGTTGCTCCTGACGATCAACTCGGTAACGAAGCTATTACCCTTTATTTTGACACCATTTTTTACGCCGATGAGTGGGAAATTCGCAACCAGCTTTTCTATGATTATTACGATAACATCAATGAAAACGCCTATGGATTTTCTCAGTTTCACGAAAGTTGGGTAGTAGAAGACAAGCTAATTTTTGCTACTGAATACGAGAAAGACAGTTTACTCGCGCAGTTCCAGTTCTCCCCTTCTATTCGCTACACCGACTTTGAGCACGGTGATGACTTTACTTTTGAGTACTTTAATCGTCGCGACCTTACTATGGCTTCATCTCCATTAGACCGCCGCTTATTGTCAACTCGCTCAGGTAAAAATTACGATAACTACGATGTCGGTAATTACCTAGATTTAGGCATCGCAGCCATGACCGATTTAACCTGGGATTGGGGGCTGAACCTCGTTTTAGGTTTACGTTACGACACGATAGACATTGAAAGTACTTCTCGCAGCGACTTATTACTTTTTGCTACGGGTGATGAGACGCCGGTTTATGCAGAAGAAACCGTAGACGGTTGGTCTTGGAATGCTAGTATTTCCTACGAGTTTGATTTTGGTCTTATTCCTTACTTCACCGCTGCCGAACAGGCAACGCTTGTTGCCGGTCAAGGTGCAGAGATTGGTGTGGGTCAGTTAAACCAACCTGGCTCTAGCGGCGCTTTTGATACCTCAGAACTTATTGAGTATGGTGTTAAAGGATCGCTTTTAGACGACACCCTTTACTTTGCCCTATCTGCCTTTGAGCAAGAGCGTACAGACTTCAACACGCAAAATGTTGTCACCAATAACACGACTAATAACGAAGGTATTGAGTTTGAACTTCGCTGGGTGGTTAACGAAAACCTTGTGGTTTCAGCAGGCTACACTAACATTGAAGTTATAAACCTAACTGCACTTGAGAATGGCAATCAGTTTGGATTCTTGGGCGCTGAAGATTTGGTCAACCTTACCGATCCGTCTCTCGTGTTTGGCGGAAACGTTATCGGCCTTAATCTTATTGGTGAAGGATTTGCTAACTCAGACGGCCGCAAGGCAGGTATACCTGAAAATATTTACACCCTGACGGCCACATACGACTTTCAAAATGGATATGCAGCCAATGTAAGTGTTGTTGATGTAGAAGAGGTTGCCTCTGGCTTTTCTGCCGCCGTTACACTTCCTGCTTACACCTTAGTGAATGCTGGTCTGTCTTATGAAGCTGAAGATTGGACGGTTAATGTGACGGTTAAGAACTTAACCGATGAACGTTATTTCCGTGCTAATTTCCCAGACTTGTTTGGTAGTCAAATTGTATTGCCAGAATTACCACGTCACTGGAACGCAACGTTTGCCTACAAGTTTTAATCCTGTTATTTAAGCGATAAGCAAAGGTGATACCAGTTCGCGTAGATAATTGCCCACTCAGAAGGCGCTGGCCAGTTTCCTAGCAAAGCATGGGAATGCAGGAATGGCTGTTCCCTTTCAAATTCCCAGAATGAAGCTAGGGAACTTGCCAGACCTTCCCGAAAGGCGAGTTTAAAATGCCCGTACTCTTTGTTGTGTCACCTTGATGTAGAACCACTGCACCTGCGGTAACACGCCGCGATTCCGAACATTTTAAGTCTCGCTGAGTGGGTAATTATCTATGCGGACTGGTATAAACCCAGTTCTCTGGGTTTACCTTTTTTATTGGAGACACTTATGTATTTACGCGTTTCATCCCTACTACGACCCACTTTGTCGTTGAGCGTTTCAATTGCTAACACAGTCTTGAACGGCGCAAGAGTCTTGAACGGCGCGCGAGTCTTCAACGCTGGGACAGTCTTGAACGCTGGGAAATTATTTAACGCCCTCAGAGTGTTAAATACTATGAGAGTCTTGACCGTTGTAAGCATCTTGAGCGCAATGAGTTTTACATCAGCTTCGGCTCATGAAAAAACCAAGTTAAAAGTAAAAGTGGTCGTTGTGAGTATGTTTGAAATTGGAGAAGATACTGGGGATGCACCGGGAGAGTTCCAGCTTTGGCGTGAACGAGAGTCGTTAGACACAGTTTACCCACTGCCCCATGCTCATCATGATGTGTTTGCAAATGAGCAAAAAGGCATCATTGGTCTTGTAACAGGAATGGGTATTGCCAGAGCGTCAGCTGCCATTATGGCGTTAGGGTTAGACCAGCGTTTTGACTTATCACAAGCGTATTGGATAGTGGCGGGCATTGCCGGTATCGACCCATTTGATAGCACCATTGGCAGTGCCGTTTGGACTGACTATGTGGTAGACGGCGACCTTGCTCATCATATTGATGCGCGAGAAATTCCGGATAGCTGGAACACGGGTTACTTTCCTCTATTCACCCACGCACCATACGCAAATGCCGAAAATGTTAATGTTGAAGACAGCCCAAATGGAGAGGTTTATCAGCTCAACGAAAGCTTAGCAAAGTGGGCATATTCTCTTACTAAAAATTCCGAGCTACCGAATACCCCTGCTATGGATGCATTGCGCTCTAAATACCAAGGGTTTCCCAACGCGCTGCAACAACCTGTTGTTACCTATGGCTCTCACCTATCAGCCTCTACGTTTTGGCATGGCGACAAGCTAAATACTTGGGCCAATGACTGGGTTTCTTACTGGACTCGTTCAAAAGGCAATTTTATGACGTCGGGCATGGAAGACTCGGCAACGCTACAGAGTATGAGCTATTTGCACAATGCAGGTCTGGTAGACAAAAACCGCTTAGTGATATTGCGTACGGCTAGCAACTTTACTATGCAACCACCGGGGCTTACCGCAGCAGAAAATTTAGAAAAAGAAAGCTCAGGCGATGGGTATGCGGCAATGAGAAGTGCCATTGAATCAGCCTATTTAGTGGGAAGCCAATTCAGCGACTATATTCTTGCCCATTGGGATGAAGTGAAGACTGCACCGCCATCTCTTGAAAAGTAATGTGCTGTAGCCTGCGGTAGTAGTCCTAGTTGAGGAAAGCAAAAGCAGCAGCTCGGCCACTTTTCGCTTTACACCGCCCTGTCAATCGATTAAAAATAAACCATCAAGGAAAGACAATAATAATCGTTGAGACACAAAATGAACAAATTGCCCTATAGCGGCCTTATCTACTGGCTTGCCATGCTCAGCTGTTTTCTTTTTATTTTCGGTGGTTTCACTGTGGTGTTGGCACTTGCTGCCTTAATACTATCGATAAAGTCTCAACGAACTTATGCGCAAGCCCCTAATGAATACAACAACATTGGTAAAGTTAACAAAGCAAAAATCATCGCCATTATTGGTTTAGTACTCAATGTGATCATTCTTGGCGTTACCATTTGGACACTGTCAACTATCGGCTGGGATGCATGGTCAGATGAATTTGTTCGCAAGTGGAATGAAGGGTTAGAAAACGGTCGCGGCTATTAGCTTAAAGGCTGCAGTCTCTAAGCTAATAAATGCTTCCACAACGATTTAGGCAAAAGTCAATTTGCTAATTAGCGTTTGTTTCACATGAGATAACACGTCGTTTTTGGCAACTGGCTTGCTCAAGAAGCCAGTCATACCAGCCTCAAAGCACGCTTTTCTATCACCAGGTGCTGTATGCGCAGTTACCGCTACTATACGACCAACTTCAGACAGTAGCTTTTCAGAAAGGATCCCGTTAGTTGCGCCATAGCCATCAAGCACCGGCATGGCTAAATCCATCAATATGAGGTCGTACTGCTTGTCTCTAGCCTTCTCAAGCGCAATTTGCCCATTTTCAGCCATATCTACAACAAAATGAAAGTCTTCAAACATAGATGACAGCACAAGCCTGTTGATATCGTTGTCGTCAACAATGAGCACGTTAATCGTAGTGCGCAACAAATCTGAAGAGAACACGACTTCTGACTCAATAACATCTTGGGTGTTTTGCACAACTTGAACAGGCATAACAATATCGAAACACGTACCCCGATGTTCAACTGAGCTAACGCTAAGTTCGCCTTCCATTTTAGTTACCAATTGCTTAGCTGTGGATAATGCCAAACCATTGTCATTACGCGATTCTGAAGATTCCTGGGGGGCACTCATTAGGGGTTTAAAGAGTTCCCGCATTGCAGGTTCGCTCATTGCCGGCCCTGAACCTTCAATAGAGGTGTGGAAAACCGCGTTATCTTTTTTGTGCAATAAGGCTACGTGTATAGTGAGGCCATTAAGCTCTGAGCGCTTAATGATAAATGAGGCAACATTTTTAACCACTTGTGCCATTCGCGCCGCATCACCCTGAATGTAGGTTTCTGACCCAAATTCTAAAGACGTATTAAAACTTATGCCTCGCTCTTCGCAACGCATTTCAAGTATACCTACCACGTCATCAAGAAGCGCTTTAATACAAAACGGAGTAGTCTCCAGCGTGAAATCCTGATTGATGATAGCAGTATAATCCACCACATCATTAATTAGATTACCTAATCGATCTGCACTGCGAAGGGCAAAGTCTGCTTTTTTCTCGCGTCGACCACCATGCTGCTCGTGCTTCAGTGCTTCTAGCATACCGACTATGCCGTTTAATGGCGTTTTTAGCTCGTGGCTGACTCTGGCAAGCAGTGCGCCTTTCTCAGCTGCAACGGCCTCTGCTTCTTTGCGCTTTTGGTCTAATGCAAGTCGCAGTTCCACAGCTTTATTCACGTTCTGGCAAGTTCCAAATAATCGCAGGCACTCGCCATTTTGCATTTCGGCCATACCGTGGGTTTCAATCCATACGGTATTTCCTTTTGCAGTAACCAGCCTCAAGGTAGAGCTCCAAGGTTCGCCAGTTTCTGCGGTATGAGCCACAATACGAGAAATTTCGTCCCGGTCGAAACCTTCCCTATAAAACTCGATGGCAGAATCTAATGAGGGGGTAAAGTCACTGTCAACTTCGTGGATCTTTCTTGTTTGTGACGACCAACTGAGTGTATTCGTCGCAAACTCAACTTCCCACGTGCCTATATTGGCAACGCTTTGAAGTTTTTCATATAGGGTGTTTTGTTTATTATCTGCTTTTTCGATATCAAACTTAGACAGTTCTGTGCTTAACCATTCATCGAGAAGCAAGAGCTTATCAGCGTCATCCTTGCGTTTGGGATCAACGTTTATTGCCACAACAAAAATGCATTTATCATCTAATATGTGTGCTTTACCGCGAATGAACGTATTTGCGTCGAAGTAGGTTTTTACCCACTGCTTAAACACGATAGTGGCCTCTATACTGGACGAGGGGAAATTACTGTCTAATGGAAAACGGCTGTTTGGTGAAAAACCGCCTGCAAAAGAGGGAATAACTGAAAACGAGGGTGCGTGGGCTGATGAGGCTTTTGCGACAACCTCTACCGTGTCTTTATCTAAACACACAATTGCGCACTGAAAGACATTCATTGTTTTCGCTGCAATTTTAACAATTCGCTGGAACGTTTCTTTTAACTGCTCTCCTAATAACGCATTTAGATTAGACTGCTCGTCGTAAAAAATCATTTAAGTAAACCTTTAAACCACTCGTTAAACACCCGCAACGCAGTAATCTGCACAATGACATTTTCCTTTGTCAGGTGACCAAACAATATTTCATACAGAAGCCTAGGTTACTAGCAAACACCCACCGTTAATATTAAACAATAGGATAGATATAAAGCTTTTAGAAGGCGTGATTTTATACCGCTAATTACGTTAATTTGCAGGCGGAAACATTACAGTGAGGGTGAAAAACCCTTCGCTTGATTCCTACCCGTATCTTTAGCTTCAAATAGCGCCATATCGGCTTCCTTAATCAAGGAAGTTGCGCTTGAATCAATAAATTCACGGGCGGGTTTTGTGGCATACCCGGCGCTGATAGTCACTATGCCATCAAGGCCATATTCATGAGTAATTTTAGCTTTGCTTACAGCCTTCACGATTTGCTCGGCAACAAAGCCAGCACCGGTTTCATCGACATAGGGCAATATCACCAAGAACTCTTCACCGCCAAAACGTATAACCGCATCTTTCGGTCGTTTAACCGTGTTTTCAATAATAGAAGCAACACGTTGCAAGCAAATATCACCATCAAGGTGACCGTAGTTATCGTTAAACAGCTTAAAACGGTCGATATCAATAACGATAACGCCAATACTGTCCTTATCTCTTGCCACTTGTTTTATCGTTTTCGGAATCTCTTTTGCTAAGTACGAACGATTATACAGCCCAGTAAGCTGGTCGTGATAAACCATACTTTCCAAATATTCAGTACGAGTTTTGTTCTCTAGATGAGTTTTAATGCGGTGAGTCAACGTTGACGCATTTACGGGCTTCATTACAAAATCGGAAGCGCCTACTTCCCAGCAGGCATTTTCAACTTGCACGTCCATGGTCGCGGTAACAAAAATAATTGGAACAGAAGCGGTCTCAGGAAAAACTCTGAGCGCTTGGCATACTTCCAAGCCATTTTTATCCGGCATGTTCATATCAAGTAGCACTAGATCCGGCACGTCTTGTCGGCATTTTTGTATTGCCTCACGACCACTACTTGCGGTTTGGCACACCACGAAGCTCTCCAGAATAGATTCTAGCAATATACGGCTTGCAATCTCATCATCGACGATTAAGACCTTACACTCTGAAAAGGATTTTATTTTTGCTAACATTATGTATTTGAACAGCAGTATGTTGGAATAATAGATAAAATAAAATGCGTCACAAAAAGCCCTGTTCTGAAATTGATAAAATAAAGACATTCAACTCATATTATACATAAGTCTAACAATAATGCTCGGCTAACGCAGTAGAGCTCACCCACATTAACTCTACTCTCATCGTACTGCGACGTTACGTTATTGAAAATAATATAAAACTGTGAAGGGTATAAAAGGAAATAACAAAAAATTACAACAACAAATACGTGACGTATTTAACTTGACGTAACATGCAAGCAAAAGCCTTTTGTTGTATCTAAATGATAGATACTCTTAAGATTTATTCTTATTTCTATTTGCTAACTAGGGCGTGCTGATCTTTACTGCAACTCTTCAAATCTTCTGCAATTTCTTCTTTTTTTTGCTATCGTCATCTCATCAAAGTACTACTAGACACATGAAAGGTTTTGCAATGACCGCAGATACTCAAGCAAATTTATGGAACGCAGAAGAGGCCTTAGCCAGATTAGGAGGAAATGAAACTCTCCTAAATCGTATTGTTGGTATGTATTTGGACCAAGTGAATCTGAAACAACAGCAGCTTGTTGCCGCCATCAACGCAATGAATTTGGATGAGGTTCGTTTGCAAAGCCACTCCCTAAAAGGTTTATCCGGTGATGTGGGCGCGGATGCCGTGCGAGAGAAAGCATCCAACATCGAGCTATTCGCCAAGGAAAATGCTATGGATAAAGTGGCTAGCGAAGCTGAAAACCTGGACGCGGTAATAAAATCAACCATTGCGAAAATGGAAAAGGGCCTGTAATACCAGTCCGCCAATCCCAGTCCGCTAATACCAATCCGCATTGATAGTTACCCACCGAGTGAGCAATTATCTAAACGCACTGGTATAAAAGACCTGCTTATTTTCTAAAATCGTCATCATCAATCTTATTAATGTACTGACGCTTTTTATCCTCTGGTAAAAAGCTAGCGATAAAGCTATTTTTCGCCAGAGCTTTCACATGCTCTTCATTAACATCAAGAGATTCGCTAAGGGCGATAAAATTATCGTTTAAGAACCCGCCAAAATAAGTAGGGTCATCTGAGTTCACAGTTACCAGCAATCCCTCTTCAAGCAGCGTAAGTATATTGTGCTGCTTCATATCATCAATCACGCACAGTTTAAGGTTACTTAAAGGGCAAACAGTAAGCGGTATTTGCTTTTCTTTTAAGTAAGTCATCAACTCTGCGTCTTCTTGACACCTCACGCCGTGATCTATTCTATCCACCTCAAGCAAATTAATGGCTTCCCAGATATAGGAAGCAGGCCCTTCTTCACCCGCATGAGCCACTATTTTAAAGCCATGTTGCTTGGCCTGCTTAAAAACGCGCTCAAACTTTGATGGCGGATGGCCTAATTCGGAACTATCGAGCCCAACGGCGTGAATATCCGAAAAATACGGCTTTGCCTGTTCTAAGGTTTCAAACGCCGAGGACTCAGGCAAATGACGTAAGAAAGACATAATAAGGTAACTAGAGATACCAAATTGTTCCTCAGCATCCTTCATAGCGCGCAGAAAGCCCGCCATGAAAGTTGCGAACTCTATTCCGCGCTCTGTGTGAGTTTGAGGGTCGAACATTATTTCGGTGTGAACGATATTTTCTTCATGGCAGCGAGATAAGTAGGCCCACATCAGCTGATAAAAATCATCTTCATCTATCAATACGCCCGCACCTGCGTAATAGAGGTCTAGGAAACTCTGTAAATCGGAGAAATTGTATGCCGCGGCTATCTCTTCCACGCTATTGTAGGGAAGTGATACACTGTGCTTAGCAGCAAGATTCCACATCAGTTCTGGCGTTAAACTTCCTTCTATATGAAGGTGTAACTCTGCCTTGGGGATCTTTTTTATAGTATCGATTAACGACATGGCACCTCACTTTACCGCACCAAATAAATGCAAACTAACAATAATGGTGCATTATAGTTTATATCTGATTGTGTCTTTGTAGAAATTTATTAACAAATTCAGGTTTTTGATGAGAAACAGAGCTACATAAATAGAAGCTAGCACGAAACGCACCAACACATTGACTAGTTGGTCAGTTAATTGCTTGTGCATGTGATATCAACAAAGAAAATAATAACAGACACAACACAGAGATTATTAGATGTTCAATCAACTCCTAGAGCGGCTTTTCAAACTTCAGCAGCATGGCACAACTATTAGAACAGAAGTCATTGCTGGCCTCACCACCTTTGCCGCAATGTCTTATATATTAGTGGTTAACCCGGGCATTTTAGGCCTAAGCGGCATGCCTGTAGAAGGGCTTATTACCGTTACGGCAATAGCGGCCTGCCTAGGCACTTTGCTAATGGCGCTAATGACCAATTACCCTATTGCTTTAGCACCAGGGATGGGCTTGAATGCTTTTTTTGCCTTTACTATTTGCCTAGGTAGAGAGGTTCCCTGGGAGGCTGCCCTCGGTATCGTTTTTTACAACGGTATACTGTTTTTAATATTATCGCTAACTGGAGTACGAACAAAAATTGCCGAATCTATCCCGCCAGCACTTAAAATAGGTGTTCAGTGCGGCATTGGGCTTTTCATCGCATTTATCGGTTTGAAAAATGCAGAGCTTATTGTTGATAACCCCGCCACCTTTGTGCAACTCGGCGACTTATCAAACCCCGCTGTATTGTTGGCGTTAATGGGCATTATTTTCACCATTGTGCTAATGATTAAAAAAGTCACGGGCGGCATACTTATTTCCATTGTCACATTGACCGTTATTGGTGCGTTTATTCCCACTGAATCTGGCACCCTGACTCAAACACCTTCAGCTATTGTGGGTATGCCCGAATCAATTTCAAACACTTTTTTCGCCATGGATTTCTGGTATCCCATCGACCATTTAGCACAAACATGGGATCTTATTTTTGCACTTATGTTCGTCAACATGTTTGATACCATCGGAACGCTCATTGGCGTGTCGCGCAAAGCTAACCTACTTACCGACGATGGAAGGCTCCCTAAAATAGGACCCGCAATGACAGCGGATGCATCTGCCAGTGTCGTGGGTGCATTAGTAGGCACTTCACCGGTGACAAGCTATGTGGAATCTGCCACCGGTGTTTCTGCTGGCGGTCGTACCGGTTTGACTGCCGTGGTTGTGTCGGCCTGTTTTGTGCTGTCGCTATTTCTTACGCCATTGATGAAAGTTATTCCCCTGATGGCGACTACCCCTGCACTTCTCATGGTGGGTATCCTTATGATGGAGTCCATTCGACAGCTAGATTTTGACGACCTCGGAGATTTGGCGACAGCGTCGGTAGCACTTATCGCAATGCCTCTTACCTTTAGCATCAGCGAGGGAATAGCACTAGGGTTTATCACCTATGTGGGAATAAAAATAGGCACGGGCAAGTTTAAAGAAGTGACCTGGCTAACCTATTGTCTTGCGGCGGTCTTTGTACTGAGATACGTGTTAGATTTAAAATAGCCCGAGTGTGAGAAACAGCCTGAGCGCAGAAAACAGCCTGAGCGCGGTAAACAGCGGCGAGAAGTACGTGTTACTTCAAGCCGCTATAATTAAATGTCACTGCTTTATCTGCCATAAATACAATCTTAATGTAGCTAGACTCCTCATTTCCCCAAGTACATGCCATAGTGCCCATGGTTTTACCGCATTTATCCGCAGAGCCTATGATGCTTTCCACTTCCTTTTGCGTCATACCCATTTCCAAACTGTCGTAGTTCTCTTTCGACAGTTTAGAGCACGCAGTGAGAGCGAGCATACCTACAACCAAAGCTATCGTTTTAAGTTTCATATTGGTGTCCTCTTTTATTAAAGATAGCGTAAAAGCGTTAAACGTAAAGCCTAGTGGCTGCTTTTACGCCCCCGATATACCTAACACCACTTTCTGCCATACGATGTTTTTATCACAGAGTTTCTGTTCCATAGTTTCTGTCACGGTAGTTTTTGCCATATCGCTCACTGTCATATGGCGTTTTGTCGAATCTATGAGTTTGCTTACTGAGAAGTGTCTGGATGCTCACTGAGCCAGTGTTTTGCAATATCCTCTCTAGTGGCAATCCATACTTTGTCGTGGGATTTCACGTATTCAATAAACCGTTTCAACGCCGCCAGTCTAGCTGGACGCCCAATAATTCGATTGTGCAAACCAATGGACAGCATTTTGGGGGATTCACTGCCCTCTTCCCACAACACATCGAACGCATCTTTTAAATAGGTAAAAAACTGCTCACCGCTGTTAAAGCCCTGGGGTGAAGCAAAGCGCATGTCATTGGTATCTAACGTGTATGGCACCATCAGCAAGGGTTTGCTGTAGTGATGGTCGAAATACGGCAAGTCATCGGCGTAAGAATCGGCGCAGTAAAGAATGTCGTCTCGCTCAGCAATAAGCTTTAGCGTATTAGGACTTGTACGACCGGTATACCAACCAACAGGCTTTTTGCCGGTTAATTGCTCGTGCAAAACAATAGCTTCGTCAATTTCCTTGCGCTCTTGCTCTTCACTCATATCCTGATAATGAATCCAGCGCATTCCGTGACTAGCAATTTCCCAGCCAGCGTCTAGCATTGCCTTAACCGCTTCGGGGTGACGCTGCATTGCCATGGTAACGCCAAATACCGTTACAGGTATATCATGCTGAGTAAACAATCGATGCAAACGCCAAAATCCGGCCCTGCTTCCGTATTCGTATAGTGATTCCATACTAAGATGGCGGTCTTGATACGCTTGTGCACCAATTATTTCCGATAGAAACACTTCTGATGATTCGTCCCCATGAAGCACACAGTTTTCACCGCCTTCTTCATAGTTAATGACAAACTGAAGGGCGATTTTGGCATCACCTGGCCAGTTTGCTTTCGGTGTGTGCTGCCCATAACCGATGAGATCTCGAGGGTAAGTAGATGTTTTCATATGCTAGTGTGTAAACTCTTCAGGTACTGACAAACCGCAACCGCCAAGCACGAGGTGCACGACCTCTTTTGTCGCTTGCTCAAAATCGGCTTTATTCATTTTTTTACCTCGCAAGCGAGTAATTTGCGCAGAAAAATCAGCATAGTGCTGAGTACTCGCCCAGATACTGTAGAGTAAATACTCAGGGTTCAACTTTCTAAGCTTTCCAACATTTATCCATGCGTTAATAAGCTCTACTCGCCCTTCCATCCAACGTGCATGCTCTTCATCAAAGTAACCGCTTAGGTTTTGAGCGCCGTTGATAATTTCCATTGCAAATATCTTTGAAGCCAATGGGTGGAGACGAGAAACTTCCATCTTTTCAGCGATGTATACTGACAATACATCAGCAGGGTCGTCCTCTACTGTCGCCTTATCGAAATGAGAGTTCCACAGCGACAATGTTTCTTCTAATACCGCTACGTAGAGGTCTTGCTTAGTTTTAAAATAGTAGAGAACGTTGGTCTTCGGTAAGCCTGCTTCATCAGCTATTTTCTGTACAGCAGTACCTTTAAAACCAAATTGAGCGAAGCACTTTTCAGCAGCCTGAAGTATTTTTCTTCGATTAGCAGCCCCAACTCCCGCCTCGGAGCTTCTTACCTTTATCATTATTATTAATTTCCTTTGCAAAACATTATGCAAGCGCAATTCGCGTCATCAATGTACACCGCTAGCGTACTTACCGATAACGCACGTACCCTAACGATATAAATGTTACTGCGAATTTTTGCACTTTAATAGGCTTACGTTAGCATGAATTAACGCTAGTCCTAAGCAAATATCAGCCCAAAAAGCACCTTGTAGATCGATATAAACAAACACAGCCCGCTATAAATATTGATAGCTCGAAACAAAAATAGCCCTATATAACTGCCAGTGTATTAACCCATTTATTGTTTGTAGCCTGTAGCTTTATACCAGTTTGCATAGATAATTACCCGTCTATTGCATGTTCATCATGTTGGAGCACGCACTGTTTCTGGCCATGTCGACTATCCTCTTCAAGCTAGCACTAAACTAGCATGAATCTTGCTGCAATCACCTTGCATTCATAGCTGCCCTTTTATCTAGCAACTGTCGAAAAGCGTTGAGCGCAGATATTACTAACTAAAAACTGCCTCAAACCGAATAATAATAGCCAATGACTAGAACGCCTTAGTCTGGCTTTTTTTATAAGCAAAAAATTGACCACATGGTCTACTTTTTTACTAAAAAGACAGCTATATTAAGGGGAGCTGTATTCAAAGGCAGTTTTGTTGAAAAGCCGGCCTTACTAAAAAGCTTATGAGAAGCCGTGTTTGCGATAAATACAGCTAGTGGGAAAATATTATGAAAACAATAACAAGGTGTGCGTATGATTCGCTTCCTCATTAACCAAGAAAGTGTTGAGATAGAGGACGTAAGAGCCGATCTTACGCTGCTTCAATTCATACGTGAATATCGACATAAAACCGGTACAAAAGAAGGCTGTGCCGCAGGTGATTGCGGTGCTTGCACCGTTGTTCTTGCCGAGCCCAACGCCGATTTTTCAGCACTTCATTACAGAACCGTAAATAGCTGTATAACGCTTATGAGCGCGGTGCATGCTAAACAACTTATTTTTGTTGAACACCTAAGTAATGGCGCTGCTCTGCACCCGGTGCAACAGGCCCTTGTTGATCATCACGGCTCACAATGTGGTTTTTGTACACCCGGCTTTATTATGTCAATGTTCGCGCTTTATCATACAAACAGCTCGCCGAATAGAGACGATGTACTTCATGCCCTATCGGGTAATTTGTGTCGCTGCACCGGCTATCGCCCCATTATTGACGCAACACTAGCAGTCTGTGAACAGCAAGCTGATGATGAGTTTACGCGCAATACGTCTTCAACATTAAGCACCTTAAAGGCGATAGTTACTATAGATAGCGCAGGCGGTGATCATGCAGGCAACGATCACGCAGGTACTAGGAACCTGATCATGCCTCGAAATCGTAAATCTTTAGCAAAGGCGATAAAAGACAATCCAACGGCTATGTTAGTGTCTGGCAGTACAGATTTAAGTTTAACCTTCACCCAGCAGTTAAAAAGTATCGATACGCTAATAAGCTTATCGCACATGGATGAATTAAAAGCTTGCACCACAACGTCGCATTCTCTCATTATTGGTGCAGCCAATCCCATCAAGGACATCACGCCGGCGCTGTTAAAACACTTTCCGCAGCTGGCAGAATTGATCACTCGCTTTGCTTCGCTGCCAATCAGAAATCAGGCAACCTTGGGTGGTAATGTTGCTAACGCATCTCCCATTGGCGATATGCCGCCCGCATTGATTGCGCTTAACGCAGCAATTTTGGTCGATAACGGAATACAAAAACGCTCAATCCCTGTAACAGAGTTTTTTGTGGGCTACAGAGAAACCGCTCTAAAAAGTGATGAATGGATTACTGCCATTGAAATTCCCTTTCTGAACGCAAATCAGCGTCTTGCCGCGTATAAAATATCGAAACGTTTTGAAGATGACATCTCAGCAGTATGCGCCGTTTTTAACATCACTATTAACCACGGCATTATTGAGCAAGTCGATGCGGGGTTTGGCGGCGTAGCTGCAACTCCCGCAGGCTGTAACGCATTGCATGATGCGCTGGTGGGCAAGAACTTCTCAAGTAAAGCATGCGTAGATTTAGGAAAAACAGTGTTGATGAATGCGTTTACGCCTATTGATGATGTTCGCGCTACAGCAGAGTACCGCAAGACTGTGCTGGCAAATTTATGGCATCGGTTTTGGTTAGAAAATCAATCAGACACAACAATAACGACACGGGTGATGAACCATGCGTAAACTCATTGATTCACTTTCTCTTGAACAGTCGTCTCACGCCTTGTCGTCTACGGGCCAGCCATCAGGTCGTGTTCACACGTCTCAAAAACATGAGAGCGCCATTCGCCAAGTGCAAGGCTCTGCAAATTACGTTGATGATATCACTGAACCCCAAGGTACCCTTTACGCCGCGATTGGGCTTAGCCAGTGCGCAAGGGGTAAAATTACAGCAATAGACTTAAGCGCGGTTCGGGCCAGCGAAGGTGTTATAGACGTAGTAACCATAGACGACGTGCCAGGCCATAAAGATATAGGGCCAGTTTTTAAAGGCGACCTGTTACTTGCCAATGGCGAAATAAAATTCTACGGGCAACCTGTGTTTGCAGTATTAGCCACCTCAGTATTTGCAGCCCGCCAAGCCGCCTTGAAAGGCCAAGTAACGGTAGACGGCGAAACGGCTATTCTTAACGCAGAAGAGGCTCACCAACACAGTGCATTTGTACGCCCTTTACACCGTTTTGGTCAGGGTAACCCTGACAACATCATTCAGAATACTGAGAACACCGTAAGCGGTACGTTAGATATAGGCGGTCAAGAGCATATGTATCTTGAGGGACAAGTGAGTCTTGCCGTACCTTGCGAAGAAAACCGCATGAATATTTACACCTCAAGTCAGCACCCTAGTGAAGTGCAAAAGCTTGTTGCTGAAGTGCTTGATGTGCGCCTTCACCATGTCATGGTAGATATGCGCAGAATGGGGGGTGGATTCGGCGGTAAAGAAACACAGGCTGCTCAATGGGCGTGTATTGCCGCGCTATTAGCACAGAGAAACCAGCGAGCGGTAAAATTAAGGCTACCCCGTTTTGTCGATATGCATGTAACGGGTAAGCGCCATCCATTTAGTAACGCCTTTGACGTAGCGTTTGACGACAGTGGTAAAATTATGGCGACACGCATGGAAGTAAACGGTATCTGTGGACATTCGCCGGACCTTTCTGACGCTATTGTTGATAGAGCCATGTTTCATGTCGACAACGGATACTTTTTAGGCGACAGCGATATTGTAGGCCATCGGCTGCAAACCAATATGGTATCACATACCGCTTACCGAGGTTTTGGCGGCCCTCAGGGCATGATCATGGCAGAAGCTATGATGGATAAAATTGCTCGTCATGCCGGCATAGACCCACTGTTAGTGCGAAAAAGAAACCTCTATGGTGCATCAACGGGCACCAAAACACCTTACGGTATGGAAGTAGAACACAACCTGCTTCCTGAAATGATTGACGCCCTTGAGCGCAAAGCAAACTACTGGCAGCGACGAGAAGATACTGCGACGTTTAATCGCAACAGCCCAGTCGTTAAAAAAGGGCTGGCCTTAACACCAGTGAAGTTTGGTATTTCATTTACCGCTAAACACCTTAATCAAGCTGGCGCTCTCGTGCATATTTATACCGATGGCAGCATACAAGTTAACCACGGTGGCACAGAGATGGGCCAAGGCCTGCACACCAAGATAGGTCAAATTGCAGCAAACGAGTTTGGTATCGACTTGTCCATGATTGAGGTGACCTCTACGCGTACTGATAAAGTACCGAACACATCGCCTACCGCGGCATCAAGTGGCACAGACCTTAACGGAAAAGCAGTTCAAAACGCCTGTATTACGCTTAAAAAACGCTTAGCAGCATGTTTTGCGAAAAAACTGGGGCAAGATGAATCTGCAGAGCAAGTGACTTTTGAAAATGGACACGTGGTGCTGGGCGATGAAAAGATAACGTTTCCCGACCTTATTCAAGCCGCTTACTTTGAGCGCGTATCGCTATCGACAAGCGGTTTTTATCAAACGCCAAAACTTGCCTACAACCGAGATACGGGCGAGGGCCGTCCTTTTTTCTATTTTGCCTATGGCGTCTCCATGTCCGAGGTATCCGTTGATACCTTAACCGGCGAATACACCGTAGATAGGGTAGATATTATTCACGACGTAGGAAATAGCCTTAATCCGGCTATCGATATTGGACAAATAGAAGGTGCGTTTATTCAGGGAATGGGCTGGCTCACCACCGAAGACTTAAAATGGAACGAGAGCGGAAAGCTCATCAGTGAAAATATGGCGACCTATAAGATACCGGCCATCGGCGATACGCCTGCGAGATTTAACGTTGAGCTGTATGGCAAAGAAAACGCCGAGGACAGTATTTACCACTCTAAAGCAGTTGGCGAGCCCCCTTTTATGTTGGCAATTTCAGTATGGTGTGCACTCAAAGACGCCATTGCTAGCTTATCTGATTACGCTATTGACCCACAGCTTGATACTCCAGCCACACCAGAAAGAGTGCTCAATGCAATTAATGAAATGCAAAGGCACGCTGTAACGTCACCCACAGATTTAGTCGCTGAATTAAACAAAGCGTCGGAGGCCTAATGCAGAATTTTACTTGGCGCGCAAAAACGTGGCATGAAGGGATAGCCCAATGCCAACAGCACAATGTGTCGTACGTATTGGTTACCGTTGTCAGCGTTGCAGGCTCAGCGCCAAGGGAAACTGGCAGCAAAATGGTCGTTACCGCCTCTGAGAGCATCGATACTATTGGCGGTGGACACTTAGAGCACCACGCCATCGCAACGGCGCGAGAGTTTCTTTTAAGCAATCAACCTCTCACTGAACTGCGCAGCTACCCACTAAGCAGTAAATTAGGGCAATGCTGCGGGGGCGCGGTAAAAGTGCTATTTGATGTGTGTAATAGCTACCAGCAGCACATCGCCGTATTTGGCGCGGGTCACGTTGCACAAGCGCTGGTGCCTATACTTTCGCAGCTACCTGTGAAAATTACGTGGATAGACAGCCGTGAATCACTTTTCAGCAACACTGGAATAAATAACGCTGATACTTCGGCGCTTAATTACAGCGGTTTGCCAGACAATGTGAACATTGTTGTTGAGCAAGAGCCTGAAACTGAGGTTGCCCAATTAGCCCCCGGTTCATGGCTGGTTATCCTTACCCATGACCACCAATTAGATTATCGAATCACGGAGCAAGCACTTAAATATCCGTCGCTTCCTTTTGTTGGTCTTATTGGGTCACAGACCAAAGCCAAACGATTTATCACTAAGCTGTCCCATCGTGGTTTTGACGATGCAGCTTTGGCGCGGCTTTACACTCCAATTGGCAACCCATCGATTCCGGGAAAACGGCCTATTGAGGTGGCAGTTTCTATAAGCGCCCAATTGATTGCGCTGTTACACTGCCAATCTGACAAAGGCAGTACTCAAACAGCTGATAGTGCATTTACGTTCACCACTATCAGGGCAGCGACTAATATAAGAGCCCGTACAAGTGCCGGTACAAGTGCCACTGCAACAGCCAGCGCAGAAAGTAAAGCCGGTGTAAAAAAGGGAAACACATGACATTCGATGAGCTTAATAGTCTAGAAGATGGAAAAGCAGCTAAGTGGTTTGAACAATGCTGCGCCGCTACTACATGGGTTAATAGCATGGTAAATGCTCGTCCGTATGCAGATATCAATGCTTTAGAGAGTCAAGCCAAAAAAGCCTGGGCTGCCTGTGATAGAGATAATGTATTAGCCGCATTCAAAGCGCATCCCATGATTGGCAATATAGAGTCGCTTCGTAAGAAGTTTGAAAATACAAAAGCCATAGCCGCAGGTGAACAATCTGGTGCACACACAGCCTCTGAAGAAACCCTTCATGAATTAAAAAATGAGAATATTGCGTATCATAATAAACACGGCTTTATTTTCATCATTTGCGCTACCGGGCTAGCGGCCGAAACTATGTTGAATGCGCTCAAAAAACGACTTCCCAACAGCACAGAAGAAGAGATCAGCATTGCCGCGGACGAGCAATTAAAGATCACCCTTCTTCGACTAAACAAAGCGCTGAGCTAAACAGGATTAATTATGAATACACTATCAAGTCATGTACTCGATACCACATTGGGAAAACCCGCCAAGGGCATACCATTAACCCTTACATACCCAAATGGCGATAAGGCTGAGGGAGTAACTAATGACGATGGCCGCTTTAATGGCTGGGCAGAGAATGGCGCATCAGGTTTTAAGCCTGGGATCTATACGTTGCGTTTTCACTGTCAGCCGTTTCTCAAGGAGAATCACGGCAAAAGCTTTTATCCTCATATCGATATTACCTTTGAGGTAGAGCAGCAAGGTGGGCACTACCACGTTCCCCTTCTCATATCACCGTTTGGTTTCAGCAGTTACAGGGGCAGCTAGATTTAATGCCGTTAAATTCTTTAATTTCAGAAGCTGGCTCTTTAAAAAAGTCACCTTTAAAAGCGACAGCGTCAAATACTGCAGTGCCGAAAAGAAAGCAGTTACTTCGCGCAAGTATTGCGCATTACCCGAATAGTAAGCCTGACAACAAGAGTGCTGATGAGCGCTCTTGTGAAAGCTTATATCAACGCTTTTATGAACGCTCTTATAAAGAGAATATCGAGATATTCACCGACGGTGCGCTAGTGATAGAAGACAGCATAATTCGAGATATCGGTGACTACGCCACTGTCGTTCAGAAATACCCCGATGCTGCTATCAGTGATTATTCGGGCAAATGGATATTACCCGGGTTGATAGACAGTCACCTGCATTATCCGCAAACACAGAGCATTGCCAACTATGGCGAACAGCTTCTAAGCTGGCTAGAAAACTACACATTCCCAGCGGAAATGGCCTTTGCTGATGAAGAGCACGCCAAAAATATCGCTAAGGTATTTATCAATCAGCTCCTTAGAAACGGCACAACTACTGGATTTGTTTTTACCACCGTGCACGCGTCGAGTTGCCAGGCGTTATTTAGCGCAGCCAGCGACATCAACATGGCGATTGTGGCGGGCAAAGTGTGCATGGATCGCAACTGCCCTGCACAGCTGCAAGATACCCCGGAACTCGCACAGCGTGAAAGTGCCGACTTAATTGACCAGTGGCACAATAAGGGACGCAATAAATATGCGCTCACGCCGCGGTTTGCACCAACAAGTAGTGATGCTCAGTTAGCGGCGCTTGGCGAATTAGCAACGCAATATAAAGACGTTTTTATACAAACGCATCTTTCAGAAAACCGCGATGAAATTGCATGGGTAAATTCACTTTTCCCACATGCCGATGGCTACCTGGATGTTTACGACAAACACCACCTTGTGAGAGAACGTTCGGTTTTTGGGCACGGTATTCACCTTAATCAGGACGAATGGGTGAGGTTAGGCGAAGCAAATGCCACCTTGGCGTTTTGCCCTACCTCAAATCTGTTTTTAGGCAGTGGCCTTTTTAATATGGAGCAGGCAAAAGCGAATAACGTGCACGTTGCCTTAGCCACCGATGTGGGCGCAGGCACCACATTTAATATGTTTAAAACCTATGGTGATGCCTACAAAGTGAGTCAACTTCGCGATGTCCCTATAAGCCCCTTCGAAGGCTTTTACTTAATGACTCAGGGCGCTGCGGCTGCACACCAGCTTGATGACGAGATTGGAAATTTAAACCCCAACACTACGGCAGATTTTATTATTGTTGAACCACGGTTTGACGAACTTACCGCATTGCGAATTAGTGAAAACGCCGCTTTTGAAGATGTGTTTTTCGCTCTCAGTATTCTTGGCGATGACCGCATGATTGAGCAAACCTGGATCAGCGGTCAATGTTGTTACAATAAAAAGGAGAATCAACATGCCTTGGCTTGACTGGTTTAGTTTATTTGTTCGATGGTTTCACGTTATCGCTGGCGTGGCATGGATTGGTGCGTCTTTCTATTTTATCTGGCTGGATAATAACCTTCGCGCACCTGCCCAATGGAAAGTGGATAAAGGGATAAAAGGTGATTTGTGGGCGATACACGGCGGCGGCTTTTACGAAGTGGCTAAGTATGCTTATGGCCCTGAGCAAATGCCTACTACCCTGCATTGGTTTAAGTGGGAAGCCTATACAACCTGGCTTTCTGGCTTTGCCCTATTGATTATAGTGTATTACTTTGGCGCGTCAGCTTACCTTATCGACCCTCGGGTAAATGCCATTTCACCGACTGCCGCCATCGGCCTAGGTTTAGGGCTTATCTTTGGCGGCTTAGCGCTATATGAACTTGCCTGTCGAAGCCGACTTGCAAACTACCCCTTAGCCTTTGGTGTTTGTCTCGTTACACTCATTTGTGTTGTCACCTTTTTCGCTACCCAGTGGTTTAGCGGGCGAGGCGCTTACATTCACGTGGGGGCGCTTATTGGCACTATCATGGCTGGTAATGTATTTCTCAACATTATGCCTAATCAGCGCAAAATGGTCGCTGCCGTGGCAGCAAAAAAAGACATCGACCCACAGTGGGGAGCAAGTGCAAAACTACGTTCATTGCACAACAACTACTTTACGCTTCCCTTGCTGTTTATAATGATTTCTAATCATTACCCCATGACCTATCAACATCAGCACAACTACCTAGTGCTTATTGCTATTATGATAGCGGCAGCGTGGATAAGACACTTCTTCAATTTACGTCATAAAGGGCAAACTAAACCAAGCATACTCATTACCGGCACTATCGCTATGCTGGCCATAACCTTGTGGGTCTCATGGCCTCAAGCTGCAGCCGTGAACCCTGCTGCAAGCTCTGGTTCAAGCCCCGCTCTAAGTCATGAAAGCGCTGCTGAATCAAAGCAAACAGCGTCTATGGATACGAATGGGGCTGTTTTAAATCAAGCCGCTTCAAATACAGGCAGTGACTCGTTACCTACAGCGACCGCAGCGATAAGTAACGAGCACATAGAGGGCCTAATTAATAAACACTGCGTTAGCTGTCATTCGCGTAACCCAACCGATGATATTTTTAACGTTGCGCCTGTGGGGGTCATACTAGATACATGGCAAGATATAGAGCGCTATGCCCCGCAAATAGTGAGACGAACATCGGTAACAAAAGATATGCCCTTTATGAATAAAACAGGCATGACTGAAAAAGAGCGCCAGGACATTGCGCGCTGGTTTGCACAGCGCTAACAATTTAAGCGCTATGTATTTCTTTACTACGTCAATAGCTGATAAGAACAGTGTTCACGTAGTGAAGAAATAAATTGCTATACCACTTCTAAGACTGTTTGTTTATTTGCACGACCTCATTCCCATGGGGCTGTTTCTTTATGGTGTACATAGCGTGGTCTGCAGCATCAAGCCATTCCTGTACCGACGATAACTCGTCGCTCCACTCTTTCCAGCCTACGGTATAACGAATAGGAATAGAGATATTGTCTTGTGCTAATACTACAAACGCGAGTTCATCAATTCGGGCAAAAAAGCGTTCTACTTCCTTCTCTTTAGTGCCGTAAAGAAGCACAACGAACTCATCACCGCCAATACGACCCATTCTGTCGGTGTCTCGTAACAATGCCTGCATTTTTTCAGAAAAAACTTGTAGCGCTTTGTCACCCACTTGGTGGCCGTAGTTATCGTTTATTTGTTTAAACTCGTTTAAATCGATGTACACCAATGTGGAAACGTGGCGGTCTCTTTTCATCCGCTCAATTTCTTTAGAAAGTTGCTCAAATATTTCTCGGCGATTTATAAGGCCGGTTAACGGGTCGGTCTGAGACAGAAAAGCGAGTTCATTGACCGCTTGCTCTAGTGCCTGCTGCTGCTCTTTCTCTTTGGTGATATCGTCGGCCGCCCCCAAAATGAGGGTTTGTTGTTCTTTCGAATCATAGATGAGGCTGCCTCTATCATGTAGATAACGAATTTGGCCGCTCACATCATAAATACGGTATTGAAGCTCCCAACTTTTTAGAGGGCGCTGGTTAAATACCTCGATAACTTTGGCTTTGTCATCTTCGTGCACGTGGTCGATGAATGCTAACGGCTTGGCGTACAGCTCATATTCACTGCGCCCGAAAATGCTCTGATAACCATCGTTTAAATAATGCATTGTTTTAAAATCTGGGCTAGCAACCCAAATAAACGTGCGGGAAGAAAATTCATTAACAATTTTACTGAATAGCGCTTCAACCTGAAATAACTCACCCTCTATTCGCTTTTTATCATCGATGTCTTCAACAACTGAGATAAAAAAATCGGGATTATCGTTAGCATCTCTCACTAAGGAGACCGTTAACTTTCCCCATACCGCCACCCCGTCTTTTCGAAGGTATTGCTTCTCCATAGCATAACTATCGATTTTTCCAGCAAGCAGTTGCTCTAGGTTGGAAAGATCAGTGTTAAGATACTCGGCAACCGTTATTTCCTGAAACGTCATGTTTTTGAGTATATGTCGCTCGTAACCTAAAAAATCACAAAGCTTCTGGTTTACTTTGATAAAGGTTCCATGCGGACTCACATGAGCCAACCCCACAGCACAAAATTCAAAGGTTTTATCGATCATGAGCTTCCCTCACTATAAAAAAATGCATTCCTTGCCCTCTAGTGTTAGCTTTTTTTAATTGGCTTTATTGAAATTGACTACTCATAAATTAGCTATGTAAAGATAGCTTTGTAAAAATATCGCTATGAAAATAGCCCATTATGAATATATTAAGGTAAACTTTTGCCCTTGTTAAACTTTAGTCTAAATTAGCAATTTTGTGGGCAGTATAGAAAATATATTAATTGGCTTGCTTTAGTAACCTGCTTGATGAGTCCGCTCAAGTTGCCGGTTTACGTGGCCGACTTTTTTGGAGCACAGGAATGAGTAAATGAAAAATGATAGTTATCCAACATCAGCCTTAGCGAATTACACTAAACGTATTCTTGTGCTGTTTGCTCATCCTGTACCCCAGCAATCTGAAGTCAACATTTTCTTATTTGAAGACGCGCAGCAGTTACCAAACGTAACGGCCGTTGATGTTTATGCCGAATATCCCGACTTTAATATCAACGTGATTAAAGAGCAGGAGCGTCTGGTAAATCATGATGTCATTATTTTTCAGTACCCACTGTACTGGTATTCCACACCATCTATATTAAAGGAGTATCAAGACTTGGTGCTTGAATACGGTTTTGCTTATGGTAAGGGTGGTACTGCATTAAAAGATAAACTCTTTTTTTGTGCCATCAGCGCCGGAGGAAAAGAAGAAGCCTATCAAACCGATGGATTCAATCATTTTACTATACGTCAGCTGCTGCAACCTCTCGAACAAATGGCGAGTATTACCAATATGACTTATCTAGCGCCCTTTGCGCTTTTTGGCTCTCGGTCCGCATCTCGAGAGGACAGAATATCGACGCACAGGGAAAAGTGGACAACACTGTTAAATGCCCTTGCTACAGAACACATTAATTTGGACCGAGCAAAAAATATAGAAAATCTCGCTGATCTAACCATAAGTGGGGCTAATGAATAAATGACCGCCTACTTTCTTTATATTTTCATTTATTTGGCTGCCGCCGTTATCGCTGTCCCTATAGCAAAGCGTCTGGGGTTAGGCAGTGTATTAGGTTATTTAATAGCCGGGCTCATTATCGGACCCACACTAGGGTTGGTAGGCGATGAAACCACTACCATTCAGCATTTTGCCGAATTCGGTGTCGTTATGATGCTATTTCTTGTCGGGTTAGAGCTTGAGCCTAAATCGCTGTGGGCAATGAAGTCTCGGCTTATCGGACTTGGCGGCCTTCAGTTAGGTATCACTACGGCGCTTATTACCATTATTGCCATGCTGTTTGAGCAACCCTTTAGTATTTCCCTTACCATAGGTCTCATTTTTGCCCTGTCATCCACCGCCATTGTCTTACAGACGTTTCAAGAAAAGGGATTGCAAAAAACCGAAGGTGGGAAAGGCGCCTTTTCCGTTTTGCTATTTCAAGATATTGCTGTAATTCCCATGCTGGCGCTTATTCCTTTACTAGCGCTGCCGGAATTAGTTGCCAGTGCGGCAGATGCTTCCGGTGATGCCACGCACTCAGACAGCTTTAATCTTGTTAGTGAATTAGCACCTTGGGCATATGGCTTAGTTATTATTGGCTCGGTGGCTTTTGTGACCATAGGGGGCCATTACCTTAGCCGTCCGTTATTTAAGTTCGTTTCCTCATCGGGTTTGCGGGAGATATTTACTGCAACAGCGTTAATGCTTGTTATCGGTATTGCAGCGTTGATGGGCTTGGTGGGGTTATCGCCAGCCTTAGGAGCCTTTTTGGCCGGTGTAGTACTGGCTAATAGCGAGTTTCGCCACGAGTTAGAGGCCAATATCGAGCCTTTCAAAGGGCTGCTTCTTGGTTTGTTTTTTATTACCGTAGGCGCTGGCATTAATTTTTCGGTGTTAGCATCAAATACCCTGTTAATTATTGCACTAACCTTATCGGTGATTGTTTTAAAAGCAGCAGTACTGTTTGCCATCTCGCTTATATTTACTTTTAAAGGCAGCAGCAAATGGCTGCTAACACTTAGCCTAGCTCAAGCCGGTGAGTTTGGCTTTGTACTCCTTAGTTTTGCATCTCAAAACTACGTGTTACCACAAGATATTATTGCTATTTTATCTCTAGTGGTGGCCCTTTCCATGTTCTTAACGCCGGGGTTATTTATCTTCTTTGACAAAGTCATTCTCCCTCGTTATCAACGTCGGGGTACGCAAAATAAAGAAGACACCATAGATGATAAAGGCACCGTGATCATTGCAGGCATTGGTCGCTTCGGGCAAATCATCAATCGACTGCTCGTGGCAAATGATGTTCACACCGTGGTATTAGATATACGTGCCGAGCAGGTAGAACTTATTCGTAAGATAGGTACAAAAGCGTATTTCGGGGATGCCTCGAAACCGGATATCTTACACACTGCGGGGGCAGAAGACGCCTCGCTGCTCATTGTTGCTATTGATAATAGAGAAACCGCAGCAGAGATGGTGAAATATGCAAAGCACGCTTACCCCAATATGCAAATTTTAGCTCGGGCTTTTGACCGTGGTCACGGCTACCGATTACGTCAGTTAGGTGCACACTACGTGGTATCTGAAACTTACCACTCAGCGCTTGAAATGGGGGCCCATGCACTTCGCTCTCTTCACTCTCACCCGTTTCAGGTTGAGCGACAAAAAATGGCCTATAAAGATATTGAAGATCAGCAAAATGACGTGCTTTACAATGCATGGCTTGATGATGCCAGCGGCGAACGTATTGACAATAATTACCTTAAGCTTTTTGTTGAGCTAGAATCTTTGATAGGTGAAGCCCTAAATACTGGCCTTCACGATACGCATTCAAAAATGAAGGGGTGGACACCACCGCCCAAAGATCATGCCGATTCATTCTCTAGTGCAGAAGCAGCCTCAGATGTGGATAAAAAGCTAGCTGGGGGTATTGATAGAAAGCTCAGAGAAAGCGATGCAGAGAAGCACCCCGAGGTAAAAGGTGACTGATTTAATAGGTTCGCACGCTCCCCGGAAACAACAGGTGACAGTAAACAACAGATGACAGTCACTATTTTGCGTTTAACTGCTGAACAATAAATACACTACCTGATGGGGCTTCTTACTGATATCATGCTAATATAATCAAAGAGATATGCGGTCTTTTTAATACAAGGCTACAGTTAATAGCTGGTAGTCCGCGGTTAACAATCCTGATGGTAGTGAACGATTCGAGCCATGGAGCGTCGAGCACCGAATAAGCTTCTATCCAAATATGCGGTGGGGCTGATAAGCAATAGGGAGTGCACAAAATAAAATGAAATTATCTACTCAAATTAATTTGGGCCTTTTCTTTATTATTCTGTTGGCCGGTGTTGGCGCAGGAACAATCGAGGTATATCAAACCAAAACTCAGGTTGAGCATTCTGCAAATGCTTTAGCACAAAAAACATCATCACAACTTGCTGACCAGCTGTCTGCGTTACTTTCACGGCAGAGCGCGCAGCAGCGTTCTGAACTAGGTGAAAATCAGCTTTCAGAAGACAATCTTGTGTCTTCTATTTTAACTACTGCATTAACCAACGATAAACTCTCCACTATTAGCATAGAGAACACTGACGGTATTGAGCTGGTTAAAAAAGAAAGCGCAAGTGAGTCATCTTCAAAAAGCATATTATCCAATGTTATCGAACTCTCTGTGGCACAGACACAAGCAGTTATTGGCTCAACGTCAACGGTTATTAAAGTAACGAGCAGCCCTAAAACGCACTACCATTTTCTGTGGCAACAGCTACTTAAAATTGCGGTTTTTTGCGTAGCGGTTTATCTGCTCTCGGTAATCGCTGTTATGGTTATAGCAAACTTTGCCACTCGCCCTTTGAGTAAAGTTGCTAAGAAGCTAAATGAAATACAGAACAACGATTTCACGCCATCTTCAATAAAATCTGCCACCGCTGACTTTCGCTATCTTGTCAGTGCGGCCAACAATCTGTCCCTAGCATTAGAAAGTAAGTTTCAAGAATTGACCCGCCAAGCAGAGCAGTTCAAATCTGTGGCCAGTAGGGACACGCTGACTAAAATCGCTAATAGAAATGCTTTCGACAGGCATATGAAGGCCCTAATTGGTGGTATTTCTGGCCCGAAAGAGCATTCACTGACACTTGTAAGGCTAGCTCAGCTTACCACTATTAATCATAAGCTTGGCATGTTGGCGGGCGACAATTATGTGTGTGGTGTTGCAGATGTTTTAAAGAAAGCCGGTCAAGATAATTTTAACGGAGCTTTTGTTTTTAGAATTTCGGGCGGCGACTTTGCCATTATTAGTGAGGTGCAACCCAACGACGTGCACGAAGAGAACTTGGCATTGATAAGTAAAAGCTTTACTACCATCAACCCGCTTCGCGACGGCAACAAAGCCGCATGGATTGGTGTAGCACGATTTACTAATAGTATGTCGATGAAAGAAATTATGGAAAGTGCAGACAGCGCCCTCATGGCCGCAACAAAAAGGCCTCAAGGGTGGCAATTTGCGTCAGATATCGCGCAAGTTCACAGCAATTCGCAATGGCGTCAACGCCTTGAATATGTAGTTTCACAGCAGTACGCCGACATATTGATTCAGCCGGTTATGAACTTAGAACGCAATACCCCTTCGTACTACGAAACATTTGCTCGCTTTAAAGACAAGCAGACTAACGACGTTATTCCTATGTCACAGCTTATCCCAGCCTCTGAACGCCTCGACCTTATCCCTCAGGTAGATAAACTGGTAACCAGTATTGTATTTAAAAAGCTTAAAGTAACGTCACACCAAATTGCTATTAATATTTCAAATGCCTCCATAGCAAATACAGAATTTCGAGAATGGCTAATACAGCAACTATCTGAACATGAAGCCCTGTGCCACCGAATTATTTTCGAAATTCAAGATGCGGCCCTTATTCATTATAACGAAGAAGCCATTTCATTTTGTAAGCGGGTAACGCAGTTGGGCTGTCGCATCACCGTTGAGCATTTTGGTGACAACTTTGCTTCTTTGTCTGGTTTACGCGCCATCCAGCCCGCGTATGTAAAATTATCTGGGCGTCTTACCGAAAGTATTCACACCAATAAAGACAACCAGCTATTCGTAAGCAGCCTGTTAAATATTGCTCGCAGCTTGAACATAAAAGTTATTGCAGAGAAAGTTGAAAATGAGGCCGAATCGGTGGCATTGAATAACTTAGATATTATTCATCAGCAGGGCTATTACTTTTCTAAACCCGCCCTTTGGACTGTCTACTAGCGCTTGTAGACCTATTGTTGGCACTCTAGCCGCTTTTGGATAACAGAAGCGGCAAGTGGTTTGGCAAATAGGTAGCCTTGGGCGCATTCCGCCCCAAGGCGCTGACAGTAGGTAAGTTGAGTTTGTGTTTCTATGCCCTCGACAACAATTTTAAGATTGAGCTTGTGTCCCAAATGTACGATAGCCTCCATCAATGCACCGTCGTAATCACTCTCAGGCGCATTTTCGAGAAAACTGCGATCAATTTTTAAGTGGCTCACAGGAAAACGCTTTAGGTAGCTCAACGAAGAATAACCCGTTCCAAAATCGTCGATAGACACCTCTACACCCATTGCACGCTGCTTTTGCAAGCCTAACAATACTTGTTCATCTGATTTTATTAGCATATTTTCAGTAAGTTCAAGTCCAATGGCTTCAGGGGGTAAAGCATACTTTTCACGGCATCGGGCTAAACGCTCAAAAAAACCATCTTGCTCTAACTCTCTGCCCGACACATTAATGTGAATACAAATCTCAATACCTATATTGCGCCACGCTCGTGCTTGTTCACAGGCTTTCTCCATTACCCAAGAGCCAATAGAGATAATTAAATCTGTACGCTCGGCAATAGGGATGAATATATCTGGTGGCACGCTGTGTTCAGTAATCTCAGGAGTCCAGCGAAGCAGGGCCTCACAGGAAATGATATTGCCACTTCTCAAGTCTACCTGTGGCTGGTAGAGCAACGTAAACTCATCGTTTTCCAGAGATACTCTCAATCGAGATGCGATGTTTCTTTGTTGATGCAGCAGCACACTTAAGTCGTCACTGAAGATGCTGTAGCGGTTTCTCCCCTGCTCTTTTGCTTCGTACATAGCCGCATCGGCATTTTTAAGTAATGTATCAACCTCTGTACCGTCATTAGGAAAAAGGCACACACCGACGCTGGACGTAACAAACACGTTTTCTGTCCCCAAAGAAAAGCTTTCTTTGCAGCAATCAACTATTTCTTCAGCCAAATCCTCTAACGATTTATTATCGTCAATATCGTCGATAAGCACGACAAACTCATCACCACCAAAACGGGCCAAGAAAGACGTTTCACCCACACATTTTATGAGTCTATCGGCAAAGGATCGCAGCAGCTTGTCGCCCCACGTATGGCCTAAGGTATCGTTGATATCTTTAAACATATCGAGGTCGATAAAAAAGACTGCCAATGATGTTGAATCACGCTCGGCTTTTTCGACTCGTTCTTTTAATGCCATCTCAAGATAGCGTCTATTAGGAAGACCTGTGAGTAAGTCAGTTGTGGCAAGTTTTTCTAGCTCGCAGCGTATGGTGTGCTGTTCGCTTAAATCAATATCAACGCAATACATCTCGGGTGAATCGGTGTGTTCACTGAGCATAACGTGGGATGAGAAAACATAAACGGTGTCGCCGCTTTTGCGTTGAAGTGCAAGTTCACCGCTTGGAATAGAAACGCCTTCTGACAGCCATTTCTCATGAGCGGATACCACTTCGTCTCGCATCAATGCGGGGATAATAAGATCTTCAAGACACTTTCCAAGCGCCTCTTCTTGAGTGTAACCATAAATATCTTCGCTAGACGCATTCCAGTAAATAACACGCCGCTCTTTGTCGTAGCCTTGAACCGATACTTTAGGTAACGCACTAATGAGCATAAGAAAACGAGCCTCAGCAGATGCGCAGTCTGTGCCTAATGTATTTAGGTGGTTTTTATTCAAAGCCATTCTACTTCCTTATGATTAGCCAAACCTTGTCGATAAGCAGTTTACCTTGTCGAGGGCGTATTAATCGAAAATCAGCTCTAATTTAAGTGTAGTTGAAAAAATATAATTGTCTTAGTAGTGCAACATTAACGCGGGCTGCACCCGCGTTAAAAACAATATTGTTTTACAAGTTACTGTAGTCTAAGGCCCAATTAACGTAGAGCTCGGTACCGACTTTGAGCGAAGATTCATCAGCATAAAAATACGGAGAGTGGTTACTAGGTGCCGACTTTGCATCCTGCCCCTCAGGCGTAACGCCTAAAAACACAAATAACCCCGGGACCTTCAAGGCAAAGAAAGAAAAATCCTCTGCGCCGGTAACAAGGTCGTTCACATGTACCTTATCTTTACCCGCCACACGCTCCATAGTGGGCAGCATTTGTTGAGTAAGTTCAACATTATTAATGGTAACTGGATAACCTTCATCAATGTGCACGTGTGCCTCGGCGCCAGTAGCTTTTGCTGTCATTTCTGCTGTGGTTGTTAAGTTTTCGAAGATTTGAGCGCGGTTGTCCATATCGAAATTGCGAATAGTGCCCTCTAGGTAAACTTCATCGGGAATAATATTGTTGCGAATGCCTCCATCTACAATGCCAAAACTCACCACCGCTGGTGCTTTAGTTATATTAACTTGCCGACTAATAACCGTTTGAGTACTGCCAATAATCTGACCGGCGGCTACAATTGGATCTACGCCGCCCCAAGGCCTAGAGCCATGAGTTTGCTTGCCTTTTACGGTTATCTCAAATCGATCTGACGATGCCATAAGCGGACCTTCTCGGTAACCAATATGTCCTGCAGTACCTGCTGACCATACGTGTATACCAAAAACAGCTTCCGGCTTATAACGCTCAAAAAGCCCCTCTTTTAACATCAGCTCTGCGCCGCCTTCCTCGCCTTTAGGGGCGCCCTCTTCGGCGGGTTGGAAGATAAATACAACGCTGCCTTTAAGCTCGTCTTTCATGCTAGCAAGCTTCTCTGCAGCACCCATCAGCATTGACATATGTAGGTCATGGCCGCAGGCATGCATTACCCCGACTTCTTTGCCTCGGTATTCCGATTTGGCTTCAGATTTAAACGGTACGTCGGCTTTCTCTACAACAGGCAGTGCGTCCATGTCAGCGCGCATTGCAATGACAGGGCCAGGCTGTCCACCTTCTAACACCCCAATGACTCCCGTGTGAGCAACACCAGTCTCTACCTTCATACCTAACGCATTAAGATGTTCGGCGAGAACTTTTGACGTTCTAAATTCTCGGTTGCTTAGCTCGGGATGTTGATGAAGGTCTTGGCGCCACTCGATAACTTTTTGCTCAAGCTCAGCAGAAATAGAAATAGGCGCTTGAGCCAAAGTAAGTGGACTAAATGCCAAAGTGGCAAGGAGTGAAAAAGCAGTGGTAGCGGCTCTCATGGGCGTTCCTCGTTATTATCGTTGAATAACCAGTATGCCTATGTCGCCGCCCGACCACAAATTGATTACAAGAGATGATTCAACGCTAATGGTTGAGACTGTCGCTTAAGACCGTCGCTTAAGAGCATTGATCAACAACTTCGACTAAAAGCGTCGATAGAGGACATCACTGAACGCTAGAGGTCACAGCGGCTGCCACGAGCCCCGCCTTATTCTAAAAAAGCGTGCTCAATAACAAAGTGCCCTTTCTCTCTTGATGTCGCTTTTTTGAACCCAAGACCGGAAAGTATCTCCATAGTGTCATCTAACATAGACTGGTTGCCACACAGCATAAACCGATCTTCCTCAATATTGAGCGCTGGAAGGTTGAAGTGAGCGCATAATTCGCCACTTTTAAGTAGCTCGGTTAATCTGCGTTGATGAATGTCATCTTTAAACGGCTCTCGGGTTACAATAGGAAAATACAACAGCTTCTCTGACACAAGGTCGCCGAAGTACTCATTTCTAGGGAGCTCGTTGCAAATTTGCTCTTGGTAAGCCAGTTCGCTTTTGTAGCGCACGCTGTGAACTAGAATGACTTTGTCATAACGCTCGTAAATGTCCGGGTCCTTGATGATCGACATAAAAGGCGCAAGCCCAGTGCCTGTTGCTAGAAGAAAAAGGTTTTTCCCTTCAATTAAGAAGTCGGCCACAAGGGTACCCGCTGGCCTGGTAGACAGAAGCAACTGCTCCCCTACCTGTATATCTTTTAGTCGAGAGGTAAGTGCACCGTCAGGTACTTTTATACTGAAGAACTCAAGCTCTTCTTCGTAATTGGCACTCGCAATGCTGTAAGCACGCATTAACGGCTTATTATCAACTTCTAAACCCAGCATAACAAACTGCCCATTTTCAAAGGTATAGCTTGGGCTACGTGTAGTCTTGATAGAAAATAGTGATTCATTCCAGTGATGGACATGGGTAACTGTTTCTGACGTTAAATTTCGCATTTTCTCCCCAATTTATGACTTACTGTGTTTGAGCCTGCGAGCAATAATTCGGCGCATAACAGACTAACTTCTACTGCTTTTTCTGCTGGTTTCTAAGAAATCAATTCATACGCTTTTATGCGTGAGAGTGCGCTGAGCTTTACGCGTTAATAATACCCCAATAATACCCGAGTAAATTACTCAGGTAAATAACCTATTAAAACACTCAAGTATTATTGGCGCATAAACTCTCAGCCTAAAAGCTTCTTAATGCCCAGTAACGGGTTAAATAGTTTGTCATAGCTACTTGGGAAGAACTTATATAGCCAGTGAACAAGCTTGGCATCAGAACCAATTAAAATGCGAGGGCTCTTTTTTCTCATTCCTCTTTCAATAACCTTAGCCGCCTCTGAGGCTGAGGTGCGGGCCACAGCGTCAAAATGCGCCACAATTTTGTCTTTTATATCCTGATTATTGACATGGGCTTCGCCGGTGTTCACATGCTTGTCTAAAGCCTGCTTTTCACTATGAGTTGATAACACTTCGCTGGACCTAGCAATATTCGTTTTAATTCCCCCCGGTAACACACACAACACATCAATAGTTTTCTTTTGATACGCCATGTCCTGACGCAATGCCTCACTAAACCCACGAATAGCAAATTTAGACGTATGATATGGAGTCAGCATAGGAATTGTGATCAAACCAAAAATTGACGCCACATTAACAATGAGGCCTCGCTGCGACTTTTCTAATAACGGCATCATTTCTCTGCATCCTGTTAAAGCGCCATGTAAATTCACGTCTAACACTTTATTAAATTGCGCCTCAGACGTTTCATCAAAGTAGCCAAATGTGCTGATCCCCGCATTATTCACAAGCACATCGAGACTACCTATGTCTTTCTCAATAAGCCGAGCAAGCTTTTGCCAATCTGCTTTATTGCTTACATTAGCGACTTGAGCAATGAGTACTGAATTCCCCAGTTCATCAGTGATTGCTGACAGGTTTTCTTTATTGATATCAGTAAGGATAAGACTGGCACCCAGTTTAGCCAACAGCGTTGCTAAGGCATGGCCTATTCCCGAGCCAGCTCCAGTAATAAGAATACGTTTATTTTTCCACGTCAGTGCTTGAGATTGCTTCATTATATCTTCTCTAACCATCTAAAAATGTGGTTGCTTACCGCAGGTAAATGACTTCCACCAATAGTCCAATGGCACGCCTCATCAATAACCTTTAATGTGACGTTTTCGGCCTCTTGAGAGGAGTCTTTTGCCGCACATTGAGTGCTGTATTTCTTTGCGATTTTTCGCTGCACTGAAACGGGTGTAATGCGGTCTTGTGCGCCACACACTAACAGTATCGGGCAATGTATATCTTTGGCATTGACACGTGTCGGCGGGCGTGGAAACAAGAACCACATGCCAATTTCCATCGATGCCCTGCCCGATTCAAATGTAGCTTTGCGTAAAATATCGTGCTGAACCTGGGCTGTCTGGGTGTTAGCAATGCCGTACTTTACGTTCTTAAGCAGTAAGTGAGTCGTTTTCTTGTACAGCGGAAACTTAAATAGGTTATGACCGAACGTGCGTATTACCGACCACGACCAACTGTTTATGCCAGCTGGCGAAGCGCTTGAAATCAAGACCATTTTATTAACGGCGGTACGTGCTGCAACAAGCTGTGCCAATAGTCCTCCCATAGAATGACCGACCAAAATAGGAGGCGCGTCAAGTGTGTTAATAAACGACAAAAGAGACTCAACATAGTCGTTGATACTAGCTTGAGCAAGAGCATTTTGCTTTGCCTTATCGCTAAGCTCGGCTTTTGAAAAATGAAAGGGCAAACGGGGTGAATACACTTGGTAACCGCAGTGTTCAAACTGGGTTTTCAATTCTATCAGTGTCTCTGGTGTGCTCCACATGCCGTGAATAAGCACAACCTCAGGCGAACTACTGGATTGCTGCAGATTAGGGTGTTTCATAATTTGCGCTCTTTGCATATGAGCGCTTGTGTAAAAGGACTAAACATCATGAGCTGTGTACGTCAGCAGCCGGTTTATGAAAATCGGCAAGAGGTTTCTTATCGTCAAACCGCAATACGTTGTCCGCCAGCTTACTGTGCTTTATGGCAAGTAAATCTTTTACGTATAAATCTTTGTTACACCATGGAAACTCTGAGCCTTGTGAGGGTAATTCATCCAGCTTACGCAAAATATAGCCAGACTTGAGCCCCACAATATTTTCTCTCGGCGCGTCTGGGTTACGGTATGGATAAACGCTGTCGTGGCCGTTTTGCTCCATGTAATCAAGTAATCGACACACATAATCAAAAGTCAGTTCAGCTTTGAGCGTCCACGATGAGTTGGTATAGCCAAACACCCAAACAAAATTGGGAAGCTGACTGAACATCATACCTTTGTAGTTGGTGAGTTTGTTGCCGTGTACTTTATGCCCATCAACAGATAAGTTGATATTGCCCCATAGCTGCAAATCGAGGCCGGTGGCTGGCACTATAATATCCGCATCGATATGCGTGCCATTTTTAGTTAGCACGCCGGTTGGTGTAAAACGGTCGATGTTGTCGGTGACGATGGTGCTTTTCCCTGTACGCACAGAATTAAACAAGTCTGCATCGGGTACCAGCGCCATACGCTGATCCCAAGGCTGATAGCTTGGGTTAAAATGCGTGTCGACATCAGCGGTGCCATCTAGGTCTTTAATATTCATTTTGCGTATTATTTTACGCACGAAGTTTGGAAATTTTTTCGACAACACAAAGGACATCTGCTGCAAAGTAGTGTATTTGAGGCGCATTATTCGGTTGGTTAACCCAGCAGGCAACACGCGAGATAACGCGCGAAACAGGACGTCAGAGGCAGGGCGAGACACGATATAGCTGGGAGAGCGCTGTAGCATGGTAACGTGCGCTGCCTTTTTCGCCATGGCAGGTACAATGGTAACCGCTGTGGCTCCACTTCCAATAACAATCACTTTTTTATTACTATAATCTAGTTCTTGTGGCCATTTTTGAGGGTGAGCAATGGTGCCTTTGAAATCATCAAAACCATCAAAATCAGGCAAATAGCCTTTATCGTAATTATAGTAGCCCGAGCAGCAGGTAAAAAACTTTGCCGCAATATGATACTCAGAACCATCTGCTCGCGAAATAGTAACCAACCAGCGATTTTTAGTTGAATCCCAATTAGCCGCTTTTACTTTTTGTTGAAAACGAATGTACTGGTTAAGGCCTTCATCTCGCACCAATTCGCCTAGGTAATTTTGAATTCGTTCGGCAGTGGCAATGTACTCTCTGTCAGTCCATGGCTTAAAGGAGAAAGCAAACGTGTACATATCAGAGTCTGAGCGTATGCCCGGATATTTAAATAAGTCCCAGGTTCCACCGAAATTCTCACGACTTTCGATAACAGCAAACGAATTATGTGGGCGCTTTTTCTTAAGTGTATAGCTCATTCCTAAGCCAGAGATCCCAGCCCCAACGATAAGTACATCAAGTGCTTCATACTCAATGTGTTGTTCTTCGCTTGCTTTCATCACGTGCCACCAGATTTTATTATTATCGACTGTCACCACAATAAAGAGCGGTGACAACATAAACTATGACACAGGCTGTCAATCATTGACCTAAACGGCCATTCTGGCAATATGTGTATATGAAAAAATAGGCAAAGCTGAGAATATTATGACGGCCAACACATCTCAATTAAGTGAGTCTGTAAATATATTCGAGAATAAGCACCCTTCTGGTGCTAATCAGCCGTTCAAGCGAAAGCGCTCTATTTTGGGGTTACTTCCTCTTTTTAAAGCATTGGAAGAACAAGGGCGCGGCCCACAATCGATACTGGCTGCTCGTGGGTTATCTTTAGATAACCTTACAGGCGCCGCAATGATTGATACTAACTTAGAACTAGACATTGTGGGCGATGCTATTGAATTACTTAACGATCCTATTTTAGGCGTTAAAGTGGGTAGCCAAGTGTCGTTTACCTCATATGGCACTTACGCCATGCTGCTAATGACAGCCGATACCTTTTTGGAATCGGCTCGCGTTGGTGCACAGTTCCAACATCTTTCACTACTTTTTTCCCACATGACGTTGCACTTCGACTCTCAAGGCCTTGAGGTGCGCTATACCGTGCCCGATGCACCTAGAAAGTTAAGAGATTTTATTGCTGATAGAGATCTTATGGGCACCTATATCTTTATGCGGGAGTTTTTGGCAGAGGCGCCACATGTATTAGTGGGAGGTACGGTGCGTTCCAAGCCAGAACGACATCATATAGCGACTTATAAAAAATATTTGAATTTTGATGTGAGCTTTGACCAACCCTACAACTGGTTTCGCATTCCAGCATCCATGCTAAGGCTCAGCCAACAGCACAGTAATGTCTGGGCCCATAAATTATACAAAGCCCAGGCCTATGAGTTGCTTAACACCTTTTACCCCGCTCAGCAGGACGTGGTACCCCAGGTAAAAACCCTAATTGCCGGTTACCAGTCGGGCTACCCTTCTGCGTCAGAATTGGCAAACATAATTGGCGTAAGTGAGCGAACCCTTCGGCGAAAACTTGATGCAGCAGGCGCTAGCTATCGCAATATTATTGATGCACAGCAGCAGAAACGGGCTCTTGATATGCTGTCATCACAGCGTTTACCCATTGCAGCCATAGCCAGCCAACTCGGCTACGCCGAGCCTGCCAGCTTTCTTAGAGCATTTAAGCGCTGGACGGGGCTCACGCCCAAGCGCTTTTTACAGCAGCAAAATATGCCTTAATGCTCTTTAGCTAATTAGCTTCTGACCTTTATTCACCAGCATCTGCAAGCAAGCTGTAAAAGTAACTCACCGCTTGCAGGTAATCATTTACCGCGAGCTGCTCATTAACACCGTGGAATCGCTTAAGGCTTTCTTTGTTTAGTCTAACCATCATAAACCGATATACGTTGTCGGATAAGCCATAGAAATGCTTTGCATCCGTGCCTCCCATAACCAGATATGGCGCAACTAACACGTTGTCGTCCATGCGACGAATGTTAGACTCGATGAGCTTATACCCAGTACTGTTAAGCGGCGAAAGTTGTGATGGTTCATTTTCCATAAAGGTCTCAACGCTCACCCTAGAATCATCAATTGCCTCAACAATGTGCTGCTTCACACTGGCTATGCTGTCACCGGGCAGAATACGTACGTTCACCACTGCACTGGCTATTGTAGGTAGTATGTTCGACTTACTGCTGCCTTCCAGCATGGTGGCTGCAATGGTAGTACGAATACCAGCGGCGCTGCTTGGCGCTGACAGCATAGACTGCTCTACAATGGGCGAGAACAACCATAAATTTGCCATGGGTAACTGCAAAGACAGCGGCGCATAAGCTGCTACGTGAGAAAAAGTGTTGTAGCTGTAGCTTAGATTAGTATCAAACTGGCTATTTTCTATATTAACAATGGCCTGGCTTAACACGCCTGCTGCTGTGTGATCAGGAGGCTGAGAAGAATGCCCACCTTCTGAGGCTACAGTAAGCCGCAGGTTTACAAACCCTTTTTCTGCAACGCCAACCATAGCAACCGGCTGCTCGACGCCTTTCATAAGCCCGTCTGTTATTGCACCACCTTCATCAAGCACAAACTCAAAACTAAGACCTTGTTGTTCAAAATGTTCTGCAATCTTTGCGGCGCCCTGTTTGCCACCAATTTCTTCATCGTGACCAAAGGCAAAATAAATACTTCGCTGTGGAGAAAAACCCTCTCTTAGACGGGTCTCCATTGCCTCAAGCAAAGCCATTACCGTTACTTTGTCGTCAATGGTTCCTCTACCCCAAACAACATCGTCGACAATGGCGCCACTAAAGGGTGCCTGCTTCCACTGCTCTGCCGTGCCTTCATCTACAGGCACTACATCCATATGCCCCATAAACAGTGCCGGTTTAAGAGCGGGATTGCTGCCTTTTATGTGATAAACCAAGCTGTATTGGTTAATGGTGTAATGTTCGGCCTGCTGATGAACAAGGGGAAAACTAGCGCGTATGTGTTCATGTAACCCTAAAAATGCCTCAGGGTTTAACCTTGACGGATCATCATATGAAATGGTCTCAAACTGAATCGCTTTGGCAAATCGCGATACCGCTGCGTCTTCGTTAAGCGGTGCTTTAGGTAGCGGGCTTTCTACCTGTAGCTGAGTGTCTTCAAAACTCAGTAACGTATTCACGTACAACACTATAGTAAGAACAAGAACGACTGACACTAAGCCAGCTATTATCTGAATTCGGGACTTTTTCATTATTAATTTACCCAAAAATAGTAAAGTAAAAGATTTGAGATAGTATTAGCACGATGCAACGATAAAGTCTTGTTGTGACAACACCTTGAAATCAATTTCTTGAACGTTTCCGACAAGATTAGGAAAAAAATAATCACTGTGTTTGGCTCAGCTGCTAAACGAGCAGGTCTGCTCATCGCTGAAAATTTGACTTGATGAAAGTATGACACTCGACTACGTTTAAAACGCGGGTAGACAGCTGTAACCATTTTTTCTCTGGGTTTTCTTATATCTACCCGTAGTTTTTACACCTATTGTGCGCGCTTTCAATAACGCCCAGTGCAACACTAAACGCTCTTAAAACTAAAGCAAGAGCTTCCATTACCAATACGACATTGGTAATAACTGTTTATTTGAATGCCATTTATTTTAGCGCTGTTTACATTCGCTATTTGTACACGCGACTCATATATAAAAGCTGTAGCGAATTTTATGAATATTGCGCGACTTAAAAGATGTCCTTTAATGGCTAAATTTAGGTGATAACTAAGTATAGATAGGAACAAAAAGAGCACTGGCTGTTACGGAATAACACGTTTAACTATTGGAGGATTTGCTGTGTTTGATTTTTTTGCAAAAAGTAATGAGAAAATGGATTTAGCATCAGAAGCAAAAACTAGCGCCAGCTTGCTTTCAGATAATATAGTTCAGAATATAAAACAACATGTAGCGTGGATAGAATTTGATGCGCGGGGCAATATTATTGATGTGAACTCGTTGTTTACCGCTGTAGTTGGTTATAAAGCTTCAGACATAAAAGGAAAGCATCACAGAATTTTTTGCGATGAAAAGTATAGATCCTCAGCGGAGTACAGGGGGTTTTGGGAAAGGCTAGAGCGTGGGGAGTCTTTTGACGGCACTTTTCCAAGAATAGATAAAGCCGGCCGACGGTTATGGCTAGAGGCAACCTATATACCCATTACGGAGAATGATCAGGTTATAAAAGTGATAAAGCTAGCCCATGACGTTACTGAAGCCAAAGAATTACAAAGGGCGCTAGAGAATATCCAACTAGCTCTCGCCCGCTCACTGGCCATCATTGAGTTTACACCTCAAGGAAATATTCAATCGGCTAATGACAACTTTCTCTCTGCTGTTGGATATCAAAGGGATGAAATTTTAGGGAAACATCACCGCATTTTTTGTGACAACGAGTTTTACCAGGCCCACCCTCACTTCTGGAACGAGCTTTCAAATGGAGACTTCAAACAAGGCCTTTATAAGCGATTTGATAAACACGGTAAAATACTGTGGCTAGAGGCTACCTACAACCCTATTTATGATGAGTCTGGAAAGGTTTTCAAAATCATAAAATTTGCGAGTAACGTTACGTCTCGCGTTGAAAGAGAGCAATCCATTCAAGAAGTTGTGCTCTCCACGTCAGAAGAAACAGCGCAAATTGCAAGCCGAGGGAAGCAGGTGCTAGAGAACGCGGTCAAACAAGCAGAACTAATATCTGCAAGTGTCGAAAGTGCATCAGACCTATTAGGTCAACTATTGGCTCAGTCTAAGCAAATCTCTTCTATCGTAACAACAATAGACAGCATAGCCGACCAAACAAACTTACTTGCACTCAACGCTGCAATTGAAGCCGCAAGAGCTGGCGAGCACGGTAGAGGGTTTGCGGTAGTTGCTGATGAGGTTCGCTCACTTGCAGCGAGAACGAGTAAGTCTACAATTGAAATTGAGGGTCTTGTTAAAGAGAATGAAAGACTCAATGGCGAAGCTACTTCTAAAATGAGATCCATACAACTGCAAGCAGTAGAGAGCAAAGACGGAATAACTGAAACAAAAAGCATTATTGAAGAGGTGAGCCAGGGAGCGATTAGCGTGGCAAAAGAACTTTCTGAAAAATAATGCTTTTAAATCGGACAGCGTCAAACGCTACACTTATTTTTTCGGTTTTTTTCGCTTTTTATAAGCGGGCTTCACCGTTGATTTTATGCCCTTCAGTGACACAGGCACGTTGCTTGACGCAATATCGATAAGCTCGTGTAAGGTGTTTTGCAGTGGCTGCATAAAGCTTTTATAGTTTGCCTGCTGCTCGGCAATGTTGTTTAACGTTGCCTCCCACTTGGCGGTCATATCGGGTGTTGTGCACATCTCAGGAAGGGCTCCTACTAAGCCAATTCCTGCGGGTGTAGCATTAATAATTTTGCCCTGTCGCTTCAAAAAACCACGCTTAAACAATAGTTCGATTATTCCGGCCCGCGTGGCCTCAGTGCCCAAACCGTCCGTATCCTTTAAAATTGCTTTTAGAGCTCGGTCTTTAACGAAGCGATTTATTCCCGTCATGGCAGCAAGTAACGTAGCGTCGGTAAAGTGCTTAGGGGGCTGAGTTTGCTTTTCTAGCAACTCTCCTTTTTCGCAATGCAGGCTGTCGTTTTTGTTCAGTTCTGGCAGCGAGCCTTTTTGCCATGGGCTATCAGAGCTCAATTTGCTTTCTCCGCCTTTTTCGTAATTTTTTTCGCTTCCTTTATCACTGATTTTTTCGCTAGTTCTTTCAAAGAGCACCTTCCACCCCAGTTGCTCGGTAACATTGGCGGTTGTGGCAAATTTGCCACCTACAATGGTGAGTGCCACGTGGGTTTGTTGATAGATAAAGGCAGGATAAAACTGAGCAAGATACTGCCTAACAATTAGCCCATACACATTTTTTTCTAGATTACTTAAGGACAGCCCTAAAGGTGATTTTTCTGTCGGAATAATGGCATGGTGAGCGCTAACTTTTGCATTATTCCACGCTTTGGACTTAATTGAAGTATCTGCTTGTTGAGCCGAATTAGAAAATGGTAACTCTGCTTTACCAAGCATAGCCACAATGGACTTCGCTAAGGAGAATTGTTCGCTAGGAAGGTATCGGCAGTCTGAGCGAGGATAGGTAATGAGCTTGTGTTTTTCGTACAAAGACTGACACACATCAAGCACCAGCTTGGCGTTCATATTAAATTGCTTAGCCGCATCAATTTGTAGGGTTGAAAGATTGTAGGGTAAAGGTGCATTCAGCTTTTTTTGCTGCTTTTTAATATCATCAACGGTTGCAGGTTGGTTCGATATCCTTCCTACCACATTTTCAGCTAACCCCTTTGAAAGTACACGCCCCTCATCATCCATATAAGCCTGACACGCCTCGCTCGGCTGCCACTTTGCAGTAAACTGTTGCTGTGAAGGAGTGAATATGTGAGCCAACACCTCATAAAACGGCTTAGAGGTGAAATTGTTAATTTCCTTATCTCTATTCACCACCAGTCCCAATATGGGTGTTTGCACTCGCCCTACAGAAAGCACCCCTTGATAACCAACTTTACCACCTTGAATAGTATAGGCTCGCGTTAAGTTGATACCATATAACCAGTCGGCGCGGCTTCTTGCCAATGCTGACACCGAAAGAGGAATAAAATGCTTATTAGGTTGCAGCTGGTTTAAAGAACGTTTTACCGCGGGTAAGTTCAAATCGCTGATAAGTAAGCGCTGCATACTGTCACGCTTTTGCGAAGTAACGTTGAGATAATCGATTACCTCATCAACCAGAAGTTGCCCTTCCCTGTCTGGGTCGCCAGCATGAATAATTTGGCTACACTGCTTCACAAATTTACGGATAATCGCTAGCTGGCTTTTTGTTTTATATTTTGGTTTTAGCTGCCACTGATTAGGGATAATAGGTAGGTGTTCTAACTGCCATTTCTTAAACTTTTCATCGTAACTATCGGGGTCTGCTTGCTCGAGAATATGGCCCACACACCACGTAACTACATCGCCACCAGCTATTTCGATATACCCTTGATGCTTTTTTTGAGGTTTAGGTAAGGCCTCTGCGATGGCTCTTCCTAGGCTAGGCTTCTCGGCAATGTATAACTTCATCGGCTCTATTTAGCATATTATTTTGAGTGGATGGTGCATGCTAGACTTCATGCGAAAACGTTTTATAAAAGCTGCATGCGAGGCTACAACTGAAATTTTTTCTGTAGCTATATATAACTTCGTTCAACTACCTGTAACTACCTTTAACTACTAACATGACAACTCGTTTAACGAGTGCTTCATTATGTCTATCGTCATAATAAATAACCACTGTCATTATATCCAGTTATTTCTATCAGGCAGCGTTTTAGTAGCCTAATTTAGTCGCATTAGTTTAGAAGCTTGGTTTAATCGCCTAGTTTTGAAGCATAGTATTGAAGCAAATAAGTTCACAGCTTGCCCATACACCATTTTGCTACAAGGCCCGTCGCGATTGTAATAACCACACTGGTCAGCGTACCTAACAACACGTACTCAGTAAGCTTTTTGTCTTCACTCTTTGTTAAATCGCCAAACCTAAAGATAGACTTTGCCGCAATCAAAAAGCCAATTGCTGCAAATTGGTTCAACAACACAAAAGTAAGAATAAGTAGTCGCTCTAAGTAGCCAATACGCTGACCCGCCATGGCTAAGGTGCGCTGTACGGGAAGTTGTACTAACCCGCTGGTGCGTTTAGGGTTGGTCAGCTCATCTAGCTCTTTGGTCCATGGCGAAAGCAGCTGTTTTATAAAAATAGAAGTAGGACTTAAAATAATTAAATAAGCGAGCAGCAGTACCAAATGGTGATAGTTTATGGCGTAGATATGCTGCAGTAATGGCGTGAACTGTTGTGTTAACAGCGCCCACAATATGATCGCAGCGATAATATGCGCAGCTTGATCGATAACAAAAGCAAAGGTGGTTGGGCTAGCGTAAGACTTAACGGCGTCAATAATGAAATGAGTCACCATTACGCCAATAGCCACTAAAAATAGGGGGATAAGCTCTATTGCCGTTTCACTTGATGCAGCGCCAGTCTCTTTTGTCGCAAGCGTGGCAAATAAAGATAAAATCAATAAAGCAAAAAATGCCAGCACGCCGTGAAGTAAAGCATGTAAGTACAATGCCGGAGACAGCAGATGTTTAGTATTGCGACTTTTTACCCAGCCGGCAGGCTGAAAATAGAAGTCTCCCAACACGTGGGCTACCAAAAGCCCGGCTATCAGGGCTAGCTGTTGTAACTGCAGCTGCTCTGCACCTATTCCATCCATACTCAGCACTCCTATGCTCAACACCTCTATACCAATAGCTTCCATACTAAATCTCCTAGGTCTGCTATCACGAGCTAACTTCAGTTGCCATGTGCTCAAGATATTCATTCACCAAGTGATATCCACTGGCATTTAAAATTCGGGTAACGTTGCTTCTCGTTTTACCCAGCGTATTCGCGATGTGTTCATGGGCTTTATCTTTTGCACAAATATAGGCAAGCAGCGTTTCTGATTGAGTTTGAGTTAACGCCGTAATATGGCTATCTAAAAATGCGGTTAGCAGTGCTGCGTGCTTATTTAAAGCTTCATCATCGCTAGTAAACACCAAGTATTGCGATTTCAGAGTATCTAATGCCCTACCCGAACGAACGAAGGCATCCCCACTCCCTATTTTTACCTGTCCATCAGTAATGTTAACCTCGCCAAGCCCTACGCTAATACGAATATCGGTTGAGGGCGTGCAAGCTTTTAAAGCCAGTCTTATGCATACCGCAGTTTGCATGGCATTTTGCGGTGAGGGTATTACGGCCTGAAACGCATCGCCACGAAACACATCATACTCGCCATGGTACATTGCCGTTTGCGCTTTAAGTGTTGTGGTGAGTACTGCCAGCACATGTTTTAATTCTTCATCATTTAAGTGCTGTGAGTTGGCAATATCTCCAGTGATCACTGCCGCTCGCTGTTTAATCGTGTCCATTAGCCGCTCTCGTTATAATGAGTTTTGCTGAAAGGTCGAGTGTTAAATCTTCTAAAACTAGATTGCCTGTATTTTTATACAGATGCAATGCCATCCACTTCAGTGTGCATACACACTCGGGTAACCGTTTATCAACACTTTTTAAAAAGAGCCCATAAACAATCACTTTCAACAAAGTTACCATAATCAATCACACAAGCATACAGCTGTTTTTACGGCAGATACCGCCTGGTATTTATCCGTAATGCTTCCGCCTGATGGGCACGAATGACGTTTATGCCTGCTCTTTATGCCAGATGCTCTCGCCTCAAGTTCTCGCTTAAAGTTCTCGCCTAAAACTCTCGCCTTAAGAGCATGCTAAAAGCTTACATTTACTATTTACTCAACGGATGCATGCGACAGTTTTTGTCGCATGTTGTGGGTATGCTATTGTGCTTACACGTAAAGGGTTTAGGTTATTTAATCCTATGAGCGCATTTCAACGCAAATTAGACATTTTACAGTTTGTGCCTACGGCACCGCGAAAAGTATCAAGCCGCCAAATATTTGATAACTTGCAGAACTGCGGCCATCACCACATCGATATGCGAACGATACAACGGGATTTGGTTAATCTAGAAACCGTTGGGCTTTTTGGTCTTGAAGTAGACAAACGCTCTAAACCCTACGGCTGGTTTATCAATGCCAACTTTAAAAAGTTGAATCTTAGCTTGATGGATGGCAATACCGCGCTTGCATTTAAAGTGCTCGAACAATCTGGCGCTACACTGCCCAATACCACGCTTAACGAATTGCAGCCCTACTTCACCAAGGCAACGCAAGTCCTTCAACAAGACAGCGACTCTCTACTGAGCAACTGGTTAAAGTCGGTAGCAGACTCGCACATTTCTCAACCTCTTCTACCGCCAGAAATAGATGCAGTGTCTTTTGGAAGACTAAAAAACGCCATCTATTTTAAAAAACAAATATCAGCTGATATAAAACGTATTTTTAATGGTGGTAATCAAATGGTATGGAAACACTACGACCGAATAAATCCCATGGGGTTGGTTAAACAGGATGGTCGTCAGCTATTCGTGTGTACATTTGGAGAGCTTCACAAAAGGCGCTATGCATTGCCCTTGCACTTTATTAGAAACGTAATGGAAACCCAGGATGACTGCCAGCAAACTTTTGGCGAACTTGAAAGCGTTCAGTTACTCAACAACAATAGAAAGCAAAATATTGAACTGAAACTACTGGTTAAAAACAACGCGCTCTTCCTGCTCCACGGTTATAAGCTTTCTGAAGATCAGATCATTAGCCCGTCTGCACACACCGACAAATCGTTTTTAACGGCAACCGTGAAAGATACGAATAAGCTAAGAGCCTTTTTGAGAGGGCTTGGCGACAATATTGAAGTTATTGAGCCCAAAAAGTTAAGAGACTACTTTTTGGCAATGTCGCAGAAATTATTCGCAACATATAGCCAATAAAAGGCTACATCACAGATGGTAAATAGCCTTGCGCGCCGCACACGAATGGCGGCTAATGAGTCATTGCTTCATTTGCTGGCGAATAAATGCAGGAATATTAAAATACTTCGACTCAAGGTTTGAGCTTATACGGGAGCCGTTTATTTTCATCGGTACCATCTCTCCTATCAACTCGCGGTATTCTTCTAATTCCCTGCTTTGTTCTATCATATCCATTTCTTCTAACAGGCTGTATTGCTCTAACTTACTGTATTCGTCTGACACAGTACTGTTTTCTAATTCGCCTTCCTTTTCTTTTTCATTATGTTGCTCTTTTTCACTATGTTGCTGGGGAACAGGAATGCCCGTTGCGATAACTAGCACTTCACCGAAATGGGGTAGTTCTGGGGATACCGTTACGCCGGTTATTATTAGCGCACGGGCACTCTCAATTAAATTTTGCAGTGTTGCTAGCATTTCCTCATACATCACTAAGCTAGGCTCTTCCTTGCACGTAAGCTGCACAATAACGCCCTGCGCTCCAACAATGCTTTGATCATCAATCAAGGGGTTATTAAGAGCATGGGTTAACGCATCGCACAGCAAGCCTCCATCTTCGGCAATACCAACGCCTAATGCCGTATTCCCTTCTAACGACAGAATATGGCTAAAGTCATTAATATCCACATTGATGTAACCGGTTTTGGTCAACATGGTAATAATAGCTTCGACAATGCGGTGCATCTGCGTATCGCAATGACGAAATGCCGACAGTAACCCAACCGTTTCATTAAGCGCCGACACCAGCGAATCATTCGACAATACTAAGGTGGCATTTGCGACTGCTTTTATCGCTTGAAAAGCATCTAGGGCAATTTGGTGGCGCTGACTTCCTTCCGACTTGAACGGCAATGTCACAAAGCACATCGCGTTTATGCCCTTTTTCTTAGCCATGTCTAAAAGTACAGGCGTAGCCCCGCTGCCAGTGCCACCGCCTAGTCCTGCAATAACAATGATAATAGTGTCGTGTTCTATAAGCGTACTTAGCGCCTCTTCACTTTGACGAGCAGCACTATGTGCCACCAAAGGGTCAGCCCCCGCTCCATACCCTTTGGTGGTGGACTCTCCTATAAGAAGGACTTCATGATTATCACATTGGTGCAACGCAGATATATCGGTATTAATAGAGGTAAATCGAATACTGGTATGCTGACATAAACCGGCCATAGTAGTGATGGCATTGCCGCCACACCCGCCTACGCCTATTACGTGAATATTAATATCTTTAGATTCTGTCTCTTTGAGTATTACGTTATGCATGCTGTGCCCCTCAATGTCATCATTCGCGGTAAGTGGGGTTAAAAAGGATGTTAAGCATGCATTGCCCTTACGACAAAAGTTGACGCACTTCGACACAGACACGTTATTATGCTCACTCTTTTTTTTGATAGTAAGCGCTAATCCCTTTACTCTAAGGTTAATAAAATACAAAAATCGTGACATAAACACGGACACCGACGGATAAAAAATGCAGCCTCATGATCAATTGCCCTTACATGATTTTATAGAATATTCAGAACCCACCATGAAGTCGCGAAGCGCTGACTTTCTACAAACAATGCAACGCCGACACAGTATTCGTCACTTTAGCGACCGCTCGGTAGATAAAAGCATTATAGAAAATTGCTTGTTAACAGCGGGCACTGCACCAAGCGGCGCTAATCATCAGCCTTGGCACTTTGCAGCCATTAACTCTCCATCAATGAAACAAAAAATACGTGAGCACGCCGAAGCCCATGAACGTGGCTTTTATAAAGGGCGCGCTGGGCAACAATGGCTCAACGACTTGAAACCCTTAGGGACAGACGCCGCTAAACCGTATTTGGAAATAGCGCCCTGGCTTATTGCTGTATTTAGTCAAAAGTTTGGTGAAACCGAAGATGGAGAAAAACAGCAAAATTACTACGTGCATGAGTCGGTAGGCATTGCCGTGGGCATGCTGATTACTGCCCTACACAACGCCGGATTAGCGACGCTTACCCATACGCCTAAGCCTATGAACTTTTTAACTGACGTGTGTGGTAGGCCCGATAACGAAAGAGCGTACATGCTGATAATTGCAGGATACCCGGCGATTAATGCGACTATACCGGCTCACGCCACACAGAAAAAATCCCTGAATGATATTGCGAGCTTTTTATAATCACTGGAGGCTGGGTTTGCAGGTTGATGTGTTAACTGGGGCAGTAAATTTGGTTCTGACCCCATTTATTTCTGTGCTACTCTGCGCGCCGACATTCAATTCAAGCAATATATACGGTTAAAAGGACACGTCTTCACATGGTTCCATGGGTTAAATTGGGTACAGCTAAAATTCCAAACAATGGTGGCGAGTTAACCTTTTCTCAGCGAGATCAGGAGTTTAGCATTAGACTTTCTGGCATTCGTGGCGAATTAATGAATAGCCGAGTATTTAACTCAGAAAAAGAGTTGTCTCAAATGGGGTGTGCGCATCTCAAAACGACACCAAACGCACATGTTTTAGTGGGCGGTTTAGGCATGGGATACACACTAAGAGCCGCACTCAATGAAGTGACGCCAAGCTCTAAGGTTACCGTTGCCGAACTCATCCCTGAAGTTGTAGAGTGGAATAAAGGCCCCCTCGGCAACTGCGCTAAAAACCCACTTCAAGACCCTAGAACTCATGTTGTGCTTGGTGATGTTAAACACCTTTTAAATACGGGAGAGCCAACGTTTGATGCAATATTACTCGACGTGGACAATGGCCCTGAAGGCCTAACCCACTCTGACAATAACTGGATTTATTCAATAGACGGCTTAGAAGAAATTTATAAGGTGCTTAAACCAGGTGGCATGCTTGCCATATGGTCTGCCGGGCCTGATTATTTATTTTCCGTTCGTTTAAAGAATGCGGGCTATAAAGTGTCTACCCGTATAGCCAGAGCTCGTAAGGGTAAAGGAAGTAAGCACACTATTTTCCTAGCTAAAAAAACTATGGATTGAAGCTAAAATGCGCTAAGCCACAACGATGTCCATTGCCAGCTGTCGCTTACCGCAAATCTTTTATCAGCTTTTTTTTACAGCTATATGCTACAGCTACCTGTGAAGAGCGTGCCTTTCGTTCACCTTTGGTATTGGTTTCAAGATACCCTATCGGTTATTAAAAACACTGTTGTGAGCGTTTTAAAAAAGCGTGACGAAATAAGAAAGGTTTCGGTAATTTTTTCATAATAGCGCGTGAACTGCGTGAGTAAACGCTGGTACTCACCAGTTAACATGTAACCTCGACATAGCGTGAAAGCCCTTCTTGCTAGGGCCAGCAGTACTTTATGCTTTTCACACATCAAACTGGCTTGTTTTGTGCTGCCTCTCTTTATACTTAGCCACACGTGCTAATAACGTTGGAAATGAAGATAAGGAGAACATCATGAAAAAACGTCTACAATTTACCCTTGCAGGGTCAATATCATTACTACTAAGTGCAGGTTGTATCGCGGGTCATCATAACGATGATGGCAAAGAGGTTATGATGAAAAATCTAGAAACTGGCAAGAGTATTGGCAGCGTGATGGTGAGTAGTTATGACGATGACGGCGTTGTGTTTACGCCCAGCCTTTCAGGATTAACGCCAGGCGTGCATGGTTTTCACGTGCATCAAAATGGCGACTGCTCACCTTCAATGAAAGATGGCAAAAAGGTATCGGGCGGCGCAGCTGGTGGACACTTTGACCCCAAAGATACAGGCAAACACAGAACCCCTTGGTCTGAAAAGGGTCACGAAGGCGACCTTCCTGTTATTTATGTTGACGACAACGGACATGCCGACCAACCTATTTTCGCGCCAGAGCTGGAACTTGAAGACATTAAAGGTCGAGCGTTAATGATTCACGCAGGCGGAGATAACTATTCGGACACCCCCAAAAAGCTCGGCGGTGGTGGCGAACGTGTGGCCTGCGGTGTCATCGGTCAATAAGAGTAGTGAATAAGAGTACTAAATAAATACAGACAAAAAGAAAATCCGCAGTACCAACCATTTTGGTACTGCTTACATACAAGAAAAGCGGCAATGTGCCGCTTTTCTTGTATGCTATTTTAGTCAAAGATTATTATTTAACTTCTAATGATTAACCATCTAACCATTTAACTGCATTAATTCGCCAGCTTGTACTCTAGCGTAATCTTAGTATTTAAAAGCTGTGACACTGGGCAATTTTCCTTTGCTCCCTGAGCAATTTCCTCAAATTTATCCTCAGTAATACCTTTTACGCTAGCATCTAAAGTAAGCGCTGATTGCGTAATTTCAAATCCATCACCACTTTTCTCTAAACTAATTTTGGCTGTGGTATTTAATTCACCGTCATCAAAACCAGCATCTGACAGTGCAAAAGAAAGGGCCATGGTGAAACAGCTTGCATGGGCTGCGCCAATGAGCTCTTCTGGGTTAGTCCCTTTTCCATCTTCAAAACGGGTATTAAAACCGTAGGGGTGGTTAGACAAAGCTCCCGTTTCTGTAGAAACGCTGCCTTTACCGTCTTTTCCTAACGATTGATAAATTGCGCTACCTGATTTTACTATTGTCATTTCATCTATCCTTATCTGGTGATCGCACTTTTGCCAAACCAAGCTCCAATAACTGTCGTGCTTCAAACCCAGTTATTTTCAATCGAACTACTTGGCTTGATTGCTAGACAAAGACGTTGCAAGTATTCTGCCAACGGCTTGGCTTTGCTCCAGCCCCTACCATGCATGGGCTTAGCAAACTATGTTCGCCAAATAGCGCTAACGCTTTTACGTAAAATGTAAGCGAAATACAGAGATGGCTGAAAATTTTACCTGTGCTTATCCAGCTCTAGCTTTAGACACATGAAATGACTTCTGGCCATTGCTGAAATCATCGAGTCGCTTTGCCTTTCTTTATTAAAAAGTTCTGAACATTCAAGTACAAAGGCAAACTACGACACAACATTCGCATCAATCTAGAATTGTGGTTTTTAAAGAAGCTTTAAAGAAACTCGAGAAGAAAAATAGATGGTGCGTCTACCCTGATTCGAACAGGGGACCTCTACCATGTCAAGGTAGCGCTCTAACCAACTGAGCTATAGACGCATTGTGTATCGCGGCGTTGATAAATAACAAATGGACATTTGTTTGCTCAACGGCGCGTATAATACTGAGGCAGAATGAAAGCTGCAAGAAAAACTTAACAAATCGCGCTTAAGTGTTTATTTTACCAGCAACTTCATCTAACGTTGATTGAAAGGAAGGGGTTTAATACTGTCTACTAACCTTCCGTCGTTTACCGCTTCCATGAAGTACTCCCCCAACCTATCGGTTTCGCTTAATACAGTTTGCCAATACTTTATGCGCGTAGGCGCATCCAGTACTTCAAAATCTTTTCTATCAGGTATCTTGCCGTAAGGCAGTTTTGCGACAAACGATGGCGAGGGCACTAGCATCACTACATTGTCGTAGCTCGAACGGTGAGGTACTCTGCGCTTTAAGCCTTTATCGAACCATCCAGGAATAGGTTTGTTGTAGAAGTGTGGGTATAACACTAAACCTTCATCGGGGCCAAAAGACACGTCAAAATGATAGTCGATAATACCGCCGTCTCTGTACATACCCACAGGCGCGCCCTCAATCTCTTTCACCCCTTCAATGACAATGGGGATAGACCCTGAAGCTAAAAGTGCGCTATGAATATTACCTTCAGTAAGAGAATGGAAATGAGATGGCATACCGTATGGGTCGGAAATGGTTAAATGACTGTTGGGCGAAGAGAACACGTACCGCTCGTAAAGCTTTGCTAAGTTCTTGCGACTGACCGTATTGGCCGCTGCGCTCATGGCAAGGCCCGAGAGCTGTTGCAATTTACTTTCAAACCGTGTGGCACCCAAGCATTTAGCCACAATTAAGTGCGCTTTGAATCGCTCATTGGCCAGCACTTCTTGCTTGCCCTTGTCGCTGACCATTTCCTTTAAAAGATCTTCTGCTTTCGCCGTAATCTCTCTAGCCGTTGGCTTATTGCTGCTGTAAGTAGTGGTAGAGTATGACTGTGCCAGCCTATTTATGGCTGCAAGCGGATCGTTTTGTACTGCACAAATTGCGCGAAACGCACCTGCTGAAGAACCTATAACATGAATTTGGTGCTGAACGTTGGCAAACCATTCAGGGAATAAAACTCTGTCTAAACCAGCTAGCGAAAACCATTTTGGGCCGCCTGAAGCGCCTAAAAAGTAACTAAACAATTCAGGACTGAAACCATTTTTTAAAATTGTTTCGTGTGCTTTTTTACCTGCATATACTTCTAATGGTGCCACTGGTTTTCCTGTTTTGATTTTTACAGCTACCGCACTGTATTTTGTGCTGCGCTTTTTGCCATATTTCGTGCTGCGCTTTTTGTCGTGTTTAGTGAGTGCTGTGCTGTATTTTTTGCTTTATTGTATTTTGGACACAAATTACCAGTTAACCTGTTAAAAGTAACCGTTTTACCTCACAGAATATCACTTGTCTTACCACGCTATTTGGGCACCAAGCCTTTACTTTTGTTGGCTTAAGCTATTTATCACTTTTAAAAATATGTGGTACTCATCATCAGTGATATTTTCTAATCTGTCTGTTTGCCACTTCGTAACTAATGGCGTAAGCGCGTTGTAAGTGCGCACTCCTTCTGCAGACAACGATATGTTGATAGCTCGCTTATCATTTTCATTCGTTTCGCGAACAATCAGCTGCTTACTCGCTAATTGCTGAAGCGCTCTACTGGTTTTTACTTTGTCTAACCGAGTGGCCACTGCAATATACTTTGATGTTAGCGACGTCGCATTACCAAGCGTAGCGAGCACGCGCCATTCTGGCATTGTTAACCCATAGGACTTGTAGACCGTAGCGAGTGAATCACTTAAATCACTAGATAACATAGCGACCTTATAAGCGAGCATGTCGTTTAGCTGCATTAATAATTCCTTCGTCAAATCGCCTTAAAAAAGTCTATGGCGTGATTGTTTTGTAAACTAATCAGCACAATTTGCGGTTAAGTCCAGGCGCTAATCTGCATTCACATTTGATTTACATTGTTGTACGTTCTAGCCTAAACAAATTAGTTTCATTTGTAACTACTTTCGTAAACAGTTTCTTTAGAAAGCGTTAAGCGCAATAAATTAACAGCAAAGCCTTTTTTGAAAGCGCTTTTGATAAGAGAGAAAGGGCAAGGATTGATATTGATGCAAGAATTAATACAAAATCTGGAATACATGAGTGGGTTTAATAACGAGCACGAAACCGAAGCGCTCGTTGATGCACTGCCAAAAGGTCAATTTAGCCCGCAAAAGGTAAATTATAAACTTTATACAGAGCAATTTAGCAGTACGGCGTTTACAGCGCCGCGCCACTCTAATAGACGCAGTTGGACCTACAGAATTCGCCCCTCTATTGCGATGGGCGACTTCCTGCCCTACTCACAGTCATTAATTAAAACCGCGCCCGAAACAGACATTCCCTGTCCGCCAAATGTGTTGAGGTGGGATCCACTTCCGCTACCAGAAACACAGACCGATTTTATCGACGGGCTTATAACTTTAGGCACTAATGGCGATGCAAAGGTGCAAACCGGCATGGGTATCCACTGCTATTGTGCCAACGCATCTATGGGTAATCGCGTCTTCTACTCTTCAGACGGCGAAATGTTGTTTGTTCCTCAACAGGGCACTCTGTATGTAAAGACTGAGTTTGGTAGGCTAACGGCGGCTCCAGGAGAGATAATGGTTATCCCCCGCGGCGTGCGTTTTTCGGTGGATGTAGCCGAAAACGACCCGGTTCGTGGCTACATTTGCGAAAACTACGGGCACCCGTTTGTATTGCCTGAGCGTGGACCGGTGGGCGCAAATGGATATTCAAATCAAAGAGACTTCTTATATCCAACCGCATGGTTTGAAGATAAAGACGCACCACATACTGTGATCAATAAGTTTTGCGGTAACTTATTTGCTGCCGAGCTCGACCATTCTCCCTTTGATGTGGTTGCTTGGGTTGGCAACTCTGCCCCCTATAAGTACGACCTTGCTAATTTCAATGTGATGAACACGGTAAGTTTCGATCATCCAGACCCGTCTATTTTTACCGTGCTTACCTCACCCTCTGAATTAGAGGGCACGGCAAATGTAGATTTCGTTATCTTTCCACCGCGCTGGATGGTGGCAGAGCACACGTTCAGACCCCCTTATTACCACAGAAATGTGATGAGTGAATTTATGGGGTTAATTGAAGGAACCTACGACGCCAAAGAACATGGTTTTGTGCCTGGAGGTATGAGCCTTCACAACTGTATGACGCCACATGGTCCTGAGGCAGAAGTCTTCGAAAAAGCCTCTAATGCCGAGTTGTCACCCCAACAATATAAAGACACCTTGGCATTTATGTTCGAGTCTCGATTCCCCATGGCGCCTTCAGCTTATGCGATGCAAACTCCTCTACGTCAAAAAGACTACATAGGGTGTTGGAAAGGGCTAAAGAAATACTTTGACGGCACACGCTAGATGTTAGTGGGTAAGAGTGTGGTGTGACTTTTCTGTGCTGTTCATTTTCTAATAGTCCAACGCTGTATCAGAAAATGAACACCACCCGCCTGTACCTAAAGTTTAATTTATAATTAAAAATCAATATCTTGATAGGTTACAGCTAGTTGCCACACCTCTTTTCCAACTCAGTGAAAACTTATCGTTACAACCTTGCTTTCCAATAAGAATCGGTGTCTGTCGCCCCTCTATTGCTTGTCTTTTAACGTCGCGCTTACAATCGAGTCACAATTACAGTAACACTTTGCTAAAGGAAAACACCCATGGCAGATTTATTTGAAAACCCAGTTGGTTTAGACGGGTTCGAATTTTTAGAATTTACTGCACCAGAGAAAGGTATTCTGGAGCCGATGTTTGAAGCAATGGGCTTTACCCTTGTCGCTCGTCACAAGTCAAAAGACGTAGAGTTATGGCGCCAGGGTGACATTAACCTTTTAAGCAACTACGAAAAAGATTGCCACGCTGCTTACTACGCTGAAGAGCATGGCCCGTCTGCATGCGGAATGGCCTTTAGAGTAAAAGACTCACAAGTAGCATACAACGAGGTGCTAGAGCGCGGTGCGCAGCCCATGGATACTTACACAGGTCCAATGGAGCTTAAGTTACCAGCCATTAAAGGTATTGGCGGCGCGATGCTGTATTTAATAGACCGCTATGAAGGCGAGAACACAATCTACGACATTGACTTCAATTGGATTGAAGGCGTCGATCGCCACCCAGTAGGTTGCGGTTTTCATACGCTAGATCACCTTACCCATAATGTGTATCGCGGTCGCATGGACTTTTGGGCAAACTTCTACGAGAAGTTATTTAACTTCCGTGAAATCCGTTATTTTGACATCAAAGGCGAATACACAGGATTGTTATCTAAAGCCATGACGGCTCCAGACGGAAAAATTCGTATTCCGTTAAATGAAGAAGCTGTTGGCGGCGGTGGTCAAATTGAAGAATTCTTGATGAAGTACAACGGCGAAGGCATTCAGCACATCGCTTTTGCATGTGATGATCTTGAAGTGTGCCTTGATAGGCTAAAAGCGCGAGGCATGAAATTTATGACGCCTCCGCCAAACACTTACTATGAAATGTTAGAAGAGCGATTACCCGGCCATGGTGAGAACGTAGAAGAACTGCAAAAACGCGGGATCTTACTCGACGGCACCACAAAAGACGGTGAACCTCGCCTGCTGCTACAAATATTTTCTGAGACCGTATTTGGACCAGTGTTCTTTGAGTTTATTCAACGAAAAGAAGACGATGGCTTTGGCGAAGGTAACTTTAAAGCGCTCTTTGAGTCTATTGAACGTGACCAAGTCAGCCGTGGTGCGCTGAGTAAATAAGCGCGGTTAAACAGCAAGAAAGAAGTGTAAAAGAACAACAATAAATAAGTGGGCGAGCGACACATAATCAAATAAAGGCTCAATGCTCACAATAAAAAGCATGTGTTAAACACATGCTTTAGCTGACCTTTAAAACGGCGACTGAAGAAATTTCATTCGCCGTTTTTTTCATAAAGTGCACAAGCTGCACCTGAAGGGTCTAGAATTGTGCAAAACCGATCCTCTCCGTGATGCTTTATCTCTCCTACTTGCTTGCCACCTTTTGTTTGAACGTTAGCTAACGACTGTGTTAAATCATCCACCGTGAAGTAGTTTATCCAGCCTCCTGGTAAGTCGCTATTCACCCCTTTCTTGTGGCAAATTCCGCCAATGGGCGTGCCGTCAGAACTCATCATAACGTAGTCATTGTACCCGCCCATATCAATAGGCTCTTTTTTCCACCCCATTACTGATTCGTAAAAACTCACTAAATTCTCTGCGTGCTCTGTTGTAATATCACACCAACTAGACATAGATGTTCCTTATACATTATCGCCACTGTTTTTTAGGACACTGCTTTCTAGAAACAGAACCCTAGCGACGAGGTCTAAATACTTATCAATAAGTGTAGCTTAGTTATGCCGTTTTTTTTGTGCGTGTTTTCAACAACGATCATTAATGAGGTATCTGATGAAAACCACACAAAATCATAATGAAGAGGGACAATGTCAAGCTAAGAAATTGCAAAATATATAAACATTTTTGATTTTGCTTGTAGACATAGCCTGTGGAAAATGCTTGTAAAACCTATAATGTTATCCACTGCACATTGTTTGTACAGTTTATTTTGTTATTTATAATCAACAAGTTAAGACAAGACCCCAAACTACTCAACAAACTTATCCACAGATTAAGTGGATAACACGTGACACTTAATCACAGTTAGTGGTTTAATGTGGATATGTTGGAAGCATTCACGTTTTTTGATTATTCATGCCTAAACAAACACTTTTAGTACACGACTCCTTATTCACTATTCACAGCTTAGATCCCGACACGAGCATTCCGTCTTCCGTGCTAAATAGTCCATTGTTCTTTCTTGGAAAGACCGAAGATGAACTGTCTATTGTTGTTCCTGAATCGGTGGAAGTTGACTCCGTCGATAGCGATGAAAATTGGCGTGCACTAGAATTACTCGGCCCACTTCACCTTTCAATGGTAGGTATTATGGCTGAGTTGGGACACGTGTTGGCGGCTGTAAAAGTTGCTATTTTTGTTGTTTCTACCTTCGACACCGACTTCTTTTTAGTAAAAGACAACAAACTCAATGATGCGGTAAAAGCATTAAAGAAAGCAGGCTATACCGTAAACGGAATTCAATAACCGTGAAGAAAGGTCAGCTACTTTCTTCTCCCCCCGACACGTTTAGAAAGTCCTTCGACATTGCTTCTCCAGTGAGCGGGCAAGTACAACCACTCAACGCTATTGATGGTACGCTTTATACGCAGGGTTACTTTGGGCCCGGCGCCGTAATCAATGCGCCATCATCGAGTATAAAAGCGCCTTTTAATGGTATTTGCACACGCGTTACGCCCCTAGATTACGCCATAGAAATTAAATCAAGCGTAGGGTTGAAGTGCTTGATAAAGTTCGGAGAAAGCACTCAGCATCTTCACGGTGCTCAATTTAATTGTCACGTAAAGCGCGGTTCAACATTTAAAGCAGGTGCGGTATTATTTACCGTAAATACGGGCTGGCTTAAGCAGCAGGGCGTAAACAATGTTTGCATTATGACGTTGCTCAACGCGAATGCGTTGCTAGGTGTTATGCCCACCACAAGAAAATATGTAGAAGCTGTTGAAGACCCATTACTCACCTTATTTTTGTGATGAATTATTTTACTTTGCTCTTATCAATGAGCTTAGTGACGGTCTTAGTCCATCCATTATATTCAGAAGTACGGAATTAATATTATGAGCACAGTTATGTATGGTATTCCTAACTGCGACACCATTAAAAAAGCGAAAAAATGGTTAGCTGAAAAGGACATCGACTTTACTTTTCACGATTACCGAAAAGACGGTGTTGATGCAGAGTTCTTGGCTCTTGCTGAGTCTCACCTTGGTTGGGAAGCGATGGTCAACAAACGCGGCACAACTTACAGACAGCTAGATGAGTCAGAAAAAGCGACTGTCGACAAAGATAAGGCGCTGACGCTTCTAGAACTTCATCCCGCAATGATTAAGCGCCCTATTTTAGTCACGAACAATACGTTTCACATTGGTTTTAAACCTGCTCAGTACGAGGAAATATTTTGCTAAACGACTCCGTTATTGATATTGCTAAAAACCTGATTAATCGGCGCTCGGTTACACCAGATGACGCAGGCTGTCAGGACGCAATGAAAGCATTTTTGGGCGAACTTGGTTTTGATAATGAAACTATGGTGTTCGACGATACCACTAATTTGTGGTCTAGACGCAACACTGAGGGGCCGCTATTTTGCTTCGCAGGACATACCGATGTAGTGCCGAGCGGGCCTGAAAGCGCGTGGAAAACATCGCCCTTTGTTGCCACTGAAATAGATGGCTATCTTCACGGGCGCGGCGCGGCAGACATGAAAGGAAGCCTTGCGGCTATGCTCGTCGCTACTCGGGAGTTTGTTAACAAGTACCCTGATCACAAGGGAAGTATTGCGTTTTTAATTACCAGTGATGAAGAAGGCCCCTTTATCAACGGTACAACCCGCGTCATTGATACCCTTGAAGCCCGCAATGAAAAAATTGACTGGTGTTTAGTCGGCGAGCCATCCTCTACGGATCATGTGGGTGATATCGTGAAAAACGGACGCCGTGGTTCTCTCACTGGCGATCTTATCGTTAAAGGTATTCAAGGCCACGTAGCCTACCCCCACCTTGCGAAAAACCCGGTGCATCTTGCAGCGGCGGCGCTTGATGAACTGGCTAAGTCCCATTGGGACAACGGCAATGCTTTTTTTCCGCCCACTAGCTTTCAAATCTCAAACATTCACGGCGGTACAGGCGCCGGTAATGTGATACCCGGTGAGCTTCACGTTTGCTTTAACTTCCGTTTTTCTACAGAAGTGACAAACGATATACTCATTGAGCGTACCAGAGCCATATTGGACAAACACGAGTTAGACTATGACATTAAGTGGACCTTTAACGGACAGCCGTTTCTTACCGACTCAGGTGCCCTGCTTGAAGCCACTGAAGGCGCTATTGAATCAGTAAAAGGTAGCCCCACGGTGTTATCAACCGCAGGCGGCACATCGGACGGTCGATTTATTGCGCCAACAGGCGCGCAAGTGATTGAGCTAGGCCCCGTTAACGCTACTATCCATAAGATAGATGAGTGCGTAAAAATGTCTGACCTTGAGCAACTCGCCGATATGTATTTCGGCATTCTCGAACGCCTGCTTGCCAACTAATGACTCGCAGCATCACAGACCAACAGTGGCTAGGCCAGCAAAATCACGACTTGGTTGATGCTGGTCATGGCCATTTGCTTCACCCTGCCGTGAAGTTGGCTTTTACCGCTATGCAGCAAAAAGCCCATAGCGACGGTATCGACCTACAAATAGTCAGCAGTTTTCGCAGCTTTGAGCGCCAGCTTGCTATATTTAATAAAAAGTGGCGTGGTGAGGCAATACTGCGAAATGCAAACGGCGAAGTACTCGATAACACGGCGTTATCTAGTATCGATAAGCTGCACGCTATTTTGACATGGTCAGCATTACCTGGCGCCAGTCGCCATCATTGGGGTACCGATTTAGATGTATACGATAGAGAGTCGGTTCATCAATGGAACGGCTCCTTTGAGTTAGTAGAGCAAGAGTACCTGCCGAAAGGACCTTGTTATGCACTTGCCTGCTGGCTTGAAGATAATATGGCTGAGTTTGGCTTTTTTCGACCTTTTAGCGAAAACAAAGGAGGGGTTGCGCGAGAGCCTTGGCATTTAAGTCACAAAGCTGTTGCGACTGACTTTGAGCAGTCAAGAAGCATTGAAGCTTTCGCTAGCGCCCTAGAACAAAGCGACATGCTAGGTAAAGATACGGTATTAGCTAATTTGCCTTATTTATACAATCGCTATGTGCTCAATAACGGTTCATAACGATGTGAAGCATCTCATTGCTGATACAAGCACTTTCCAATTTCACATTCACTACATAACTGAGAGCTAGTATGGACACAATTTGGGTAATCGTTATCGTTGTATTGGTATTAGGGGTGGTGGTTGGCAATATTACGTTATTAAAGTACAGCGCTAAATTTAAATTCCCCACACCGCCTAAGCCTGTTGATGATGACAAAACCAGTAAAGGGCCAGCTGGTAAATCAGAGGGTAAGAAAACGTCTAATGGATTTGATGATGAAGACGACGACTGGTAGCAAAAACGCTGCTTAGCAAGCAGCGTTTTTTCAAACTAACGTGTTAATTTTCAGTTTAAAGCGGAGTTGTTTTTACCGCAGTGCCGCTGATGCTCACCATCAGCATACTGCCTTTATCGCCAATGACCTGATAGTCTAAATCTATACCCACTACCGCATTTGCGCCCATTGCACGAGCCTCATGCTCAAGTTCACTAAACGCAAGCTTTCGCGCAGTCGTTAGCTCTTCTTCGTATGAACCAGAGCGCCCACCCACAATATCTCTGATAGAAGCAAATAGGTCTTTAAAAACATTGGCTCCCATAACAGCTTCGCCAACAACGATGCCGTAGTAGCCTTCAATTTTGTGGCCTTCAAGTGTCGGCGTAGTAGAGATGATCATAATAACTCCATTTAAGTGTGTTGTTTTATAGATGGCGCTTTTTGCTAATTGTTATTCGCTTAGCGCCTGTTTTAATGTTGATAATATCGTACTCGCCTCGGCATCGTCGTAGGCCACAGGCGCTTGATTACCCCAAACGGGTTTGGGCCAAGCTACATCATTTTCAAAGCGCGCTACATGATGAACATGAAGCTGCCTAACCACATTGCCTAAAGCCCCTACATTCAGTTTATAAGGCGTAAATACCTGCTGTAGCACTGTCGACACCTTGGCTGATTCTGCAAGCAACGTCTGCTGATCATGCTCCGGTAAATCAATTATTTCAGCGATGTTGTTGCGCATGGGCACTAAAATAAGCCACGGAAACTGCTTATCATTCATTAACAGTACACGACAAAGCGTTAAATCACAGACAAAATATGTATCATTGTGTAAACGGCTGTCTAACTCAAACATCCTGCTTTTCCTATGCATCAAGGTTTTCTAAAGTGGTTGGTACAACAGTCAGCAGCGCTCGTTGTCCAATAGCCACCTTTGCATTAGGAAATACAATGGCTTCGCCGTCTTCTTGGGCGATGTACTGCGTATTTGGCTCAGACGCCAACACCGTGCCTTTTGCATAATCAGTAAAATTTGGCGTGTCGTCATCAAAATGCAGACTAAACTGCTCTTCCTGTCGGTTAATAACTTGGTTTACCCGATAGATATCAAGCTCTTCAATCTCAACCGTTGGTGCATAATTCTCTTCCGTAATAAGGCTTATGAACGCGGCTTTAGCGTCAGCAAAGCGAGCCATATCGTTGTGCCCAAACGGCTGAACCTTTCCAAGTTCCACGGTGAAAGCGTGAGCATTATGGTAATACGAAGAGTAATAGCTAAATGTCGTCGTAGCACTTTCAGACAGCAGTATGGTTTTCACGCCGCACGCCGCTAAAAAAGCAAGCTGGCCCTTACTGTGCTTGCGTTCATGCAAAAACGGATATACCGCAAACTTTTCGTTTTTCGAGGCTCTTATAGCGGTGTGCAGGTCGTAATGAAGGCGCTCGCCACTGTTCTCATTAAAGAAATTGGCAACGGCATCTTCTAGCGCTTTAGCTCGTTTGCGCTCACTGTTTACTAATCCTTCACCTTTAGAGTGTGCACCGCTAAACAAGCGGTTCATGTTTTCTTCAACAAAGCGCTCTGCAATATCCATAGCAGGTAAGTTGCCGAACAAGAACAATACATTATGTGACAGAGTGAGTTTGCCCGTTAGAATATGCTGTACCAGCTCATCGCAAATTTCGATAGGCGCGGTTTCGTTGCCGTGAACACCGCAGGATAAAACGACGTTTTTCTTATTAGGCGTGTCCGTTTCAGGATAAAAGCTAATGATCCCTGGCGCTGCAATAACAACGCGTACAACACCGCTGGTGTTTTGCAGTTCAAACGTGATTGGTGTTGAAAATAACGAAGGAGAGCGTCTGGATAACGCGAGAAAATTTCCACTATCGATGAGTTGTTGCATAGTTCAACCGTGCTGTTCAAGAATGGATATAGTTTAACTATCCGTTAGTTTAAAAGCACGTTTTCAAGGATAAAACCCCGCATTTGGTTAATGAAGAGCGTAAAGCACGCCAAGCGCTATCAATTGGCAATTAGTTTTTATGTAATAACCACTAATAAGCGCAAGGTGTGCTGTTTATTGCTATTAGCTTACGTGTTTAATTTTACTGTATTCGGTTTTACTGTATTTGATTTTACCTATTTATTTTTACGATCAAGCTTCCCACTTCCACATCTTCAATAACCACCTGAGTGCCAGCGGGTAGCGGCTCGCTGCACTTTACCTTCCACGTTACCCCAGAGTATTGCACGGTTGATGGGTGAGTTGGCCCAGTATCTTGGGTGAGCTCAATGACATTGCCCACAAGGTCGCTTTTTACCGATTGTGGAGCCTTATCTCGCTGAAGGTACTTCATTGGCTTCCATAGCAGTACCATTAACAGCGTATCTAATACAGACACCGCAATAAATAGATTCAATAAGCTAGGCTCAAAGACATCTAAAAATACCAACCCTGAGGTTATCAACAAAGAAACGCCCAAAGTGAATAGTAAAATAATTGAAAAGCCAAGGAGTAGCTCAGCAATCATTAAGACCAAGCCTAACGCAAGCAGATAACTTTCAATATTCTCGATATTTTCTAAGCTCTCCATCATATTAATCGACCTTTTGCCCTATCTTATTTGCTATGGCCATGGCCTGAGCAACCACATTACCAATTTCGGTGGCACCGTCTGGCAACAAGATAAGTGAGCTTTCTTTAGCAATTTGCTCTTTGGCTTTAATAGCGCTCTTAGCTAGGTCTAACTGTACGGCTTTTTGTCCATCTTCAGTCGCCGCCGCTTTACCCACCGTTTCGATGGCCTCGGCATCGGCTTTTGCCACTTGAATAATCGCTTCTGCCTCACCTTGGGCTTTTAAAATTTGTTCTTCTTTTTCAGCCTGAGCGGCCAATACTATTGACTGCTTTTCACCTTCTGCGCGGTTGATTGCAGCTTGTCTGTCACCTTCAGATTCTAATATTTGCGCACGCTTCAAACGCTCAGCCTTCATCTGCTGCTCCATGGCATCTAGCACAGAGTTTGGCGGGTTGATGTCTTTAAGCTCGTAGCGCAACACCTGAACGCCCCAAGGCGCCGCTGCATCGTTTAGCGCCGATACAATATTGGTGTTTAACAAATCACGCTCTTCGAAGGTTTTATCTAGCTCCATTTTACCTAGTTCAGAACGCATGGTGGTTTGCGCTAACTGCTTTACCGCAAAGGTATAATTTTCTACGCCATAAGTGGCTTTGTAAGGGTCTACAACACGAAAATACAATACGCCATCAACACTTAAAGTAATGTTGTCTTTTGTAATTGCAGATTGCTCTGGTACATCTTCAGCCTGCTCTTTTAAAGAGCGATCAGCTGCCACAGTATCGATAAAAGGGAATATAAAATTAAGACCGGCTTCTAAGGTTGTATTGTACTTTCCGAAGCGTGAAATAATGTATGCCCTGTTTTGAGGCACAAACTTAATAGACGTCTTCAGTAATACAACAACAAGAATTAGTAAAAACGCCTGATACGAAAACAAGTAATTTAACGCAATATCCATATTTTTATCCCTTTAGTCATTCAGATGCACAACACAATAATAAAACGACGCGGCTCTTCTACCAGTACGCTTCTGTTTTTATCGATAGTCATTGTTATACCACAGAACTTACGTGTGTTTTTAAATTGCGGAAAAAGAGATAATCAAAAAATGGTTACAAAAAGTGTATAGCAATTTGATTTGCCAGCACTTATCTAAGCGCTTATATAAGTGCTTGTCTAGATGCTACGCCTGTTTGCGGGTGGGAGAACTGCCGATAATAATTTCTTGTTGCGCCAAAGATACAAAGTCTTCAAAAGGCACGGCTTTAGAGAACAAATACCCCTGCCCTTCACTAATGCCGATTTCTCTTAAGATATGCAGCTGCTCAACAGTTTCAACACCTTCTGCCACTACGCTACAGCCCTTTGCCACACCAATAATCTTAACCGCTTCGATTATGGCTCTGTTAACGTTGTCGCTTTCTAACTCCATCACAAACGCCTTATCTATTTTAAGCGCATCGAGATGCAGGTCGCGAATATAAGCAAGGTTGGAATAGCCTTTACCAAAATCATCCACCGATATTGAGATACCAAGGCATCGTAGCTCGTCTAACTGCTTTTTCACCATCAGTGAATTTGACAGAGCAATATCTTCTGTCAGCTCTAACTCAAGACGCGTCAAGGGAATTGAGTACGACTGACTAAGCATATGCAGCGTAGGGATAAGCTGATTATCATAAAGCTGAGTGGGTGAAATGTTTACCGATAGAGATAGTGAAAGACGCTGAGCATCGAACTCGGCAAGGGTTCTAAATGCTTGCTCTAGTGTCCAGTAGCCCAACTCGTTCATCATGTTGTAAGACTCAGCCGCTTCAATAAGCGGGCCGGGGAACAGTATGCCATCAAGAGGATGGTTCCATCTCAGCAAACATTCGGCGCCAACAACACTCAAATTATCCAAATTCACTTTGGGCTGGTAGTAAAGCTCTAACTCATTTTGCGCCAGCGCCCGCTTAAGGTCGGCCTTTAACGCTAAACTTCTGCCTGTATCGGTTTTATCTTTTAGAGCAAGGGAGAAGTAATTTTCATATTTATTTTCTTTGGCTTGCTTTAATGCGGCCTCAGCGCGGGAAACGAAGGCGGTAATATCAAAACTAGGCTTGTCAGTGACGTTACTTACCCAGTGAGTTTCGTTGCTACACACTACGCCTACATTGAAGTCTGCCATAAAGGCATTGTCTTCATGGTACATGGGCACTTTGAAGTGCTCTACCAAATGATCAAAGGAACTGCGAAGCGTTGCCTCATTACTTACACTGGGAAAAACAACACCAAACACATCCCCACTGATGCGGCCAAGGGCCACCTCGTTACCAAACAGCGTTTGTATTCTATTGGCAATCTCTAGAAGGAACTCATCGCCTACGTTTATTCCTAAACTTGTGGTGACATCAGAGAATCTCACGACATCAACCAACATGAGGGAAAGCTCTGAACACTGGGACGCAACTTTAGATACACTATCGATAAATGCAAATCGGTTGGGAATGGTGGCCAGTGAAGTGTGGGGTCGACTCATGTGTTTCCTTGCGCTCTATAGCTACGAGGTACTAAAAAACTACTAGGTCTATAGAAACACTCAGAACCCAATGTAGCAATAACGCAGGCGTATAAAAAAGCATACCCAGATATATAAATGCATAGCATTCACGCACTGCTCGCGCTTTTATTACCGTTAAACCGACCAGCTAAGTGTTTAAACGATGCCCGCTTCGCCCAATTATAGTGGAATAAGCGAAGTAACAAAAAATAAATTCCAATAAAAAAGCCCGAAAACGATACCATTTTCGGGCTTTTTTGCGAGTTAGATTGCGATTAGCTTTCGATCTTACACGGTGAAAGCTTCCATACGCGCTCAACATAGTCTTTTATCGAGCGATCAGAGGTAAATTTACCCATTTTCGCCGTATTGATAATAGCCATTTCAGCCCAGCGCTCTTTGTCTCTGTATGCGGCATCAACTTTAATTTGCGCATCAGAGTATGCTCTGAAATCTGCTAGCACCATGTAAGGGTCGCCGTGATCAAGCAAGCTTTGCTTGATAGAAACAAGGGCGCCGGGTTTACCTGGCGTGAAGTAATCAGTTTCCAACCAGTCAAGCACCGCTTTAATCTCTGCATCTTTATAGTAGTAATCGTATGGGTTGTAACCCGCGGCTTTACGCTCGTTGACTTCTTCTACTGTAAGACCAAAGATAAAGATGTTGTCATCGCCCACTTCTTCAGCAATTTCAACGTTCGCGCCATCCAGCGTACCGATGGTTACAGCGCCGTTGAGTGCTAGCTTCATGTTGCCTGTACCAGAAGCTTCTTTACCGGCAGTACTTATTTGCTCAGAAACATCTGCTGCAGGGATCATTTTCTCAGCTAGCGACACTCGGTAGTTTGGTAAAAACGCAATTTTAAGCTTGTCGTTTACACGAGGATCGTTATTGATTTTATCTGCAACCTTATTGATGGCAAAGATAATATCTTTCGCAAGCTTATAACCCGGAGCGGCTTTAGCACCAAAAATAAACACGCGCGGGTGCATATCGTAATCTGGGTTTTCAAGCATTCTGCGATACAGCGCCATAATATAAATAAGGGCAAGATGCTGACGCTTATATTCGTGTAGACGTTTAATTTGCACATCGAAAATGGCGTTAACATCAACTTCAATATCCAAAGATTTACGAATTTCTTCTGCTAATAGCTCTTTATTTTCCAATTTCACTTTCATGAATTGCTTTTGGAAAGTCTTGTTTTTAGAGAACTTTGTTAAGCCCTGTAACTTGTCGAGATCTTTTGGCCAATCTTCACCAATTTTCTTATCGATAAGCTTAGAAAGCCCAGGGTTACACGCTTTAAGCCAACGGCGTGGAGTAATTCCGTTGGTTACGTTGGTCAGCTTGCCAGGGTAAAGCTCATCAAATTCTGGGAACAATGTGGTTTTAACAAGACGAGAATGCATTTCAGCCACGCCGTTCACAGCGAATGAACCGATAACTGATAGGTTACCCATTCTTACCATTTTCTCGCTGCCTTCTTCGATAATAGAAAGCTTTTCTTTCATCGCATTGTCGCCAGGCCACTGCTTATCAACTTCAGCCATAAAGCGGTGGTTGATTTCATATATGATTTCTAAGTGACGAGGAAGGATTTTTTCAATCATTCGTGCAGGCCACTTTTCTAGCGCTTCAGGTAATAAGGTATGATTTGTGTAGGCAAATACTTTCGTACAGATAGCCCATGCGTCATCCCAATTAAGCTCTGCGCGGTCAACAAGAATACGCATCAATTCAGGAATAGAAATAGCCGGGTGGGTGTCGTTTAGCTGAATAACCACTTGGTCTGCAAAACGGCTCCAATCATCGCCATGAGCACGCTTATATCGACGGATAATGTCTTTTAACGAGCACGATGAGAAGAAGTACTGCTGAATAAGGCGAAGCTCTTTACCCGCTTCAGTCTCATCGTTTGGATACAATACCTTAGATATGGTTTCAGCCTGTACGTTTTCACGTTGAGCATCCACATAGCCACCGGCGTTAAATACATCCCAGTTGAAATACCCTGATGCTTCAGACTGCCACAAACGCAGTACGTTTACGGTTTTACCTTCGTATCCAACTACAGGGATATCCCACGGCACACCTTTAACAATCGAGCCAGGATGCCATTCTTTCACTACGCGTCCGTTTTCGCCGTATTTGGTTTCTACGTAACCGTAAAGTGATATTTCCTGCGTAGATTCTGGGCGACAAATTTCCCAAGGGTTGCCGTAATCGCGCCAGCTGTCTGGACGTTCAATTTGCGCACCGCTTTTTATTTCCTGACGGAAAAGGCCGTGCTCGTAATGAATACCATAACCAATTGCAGGCATTTCCATAGTGGCTAAAGAGTCAATGAAACACGCGGCAAGACGGCCTAAACCACCATTACCTAGCGCCATGTCAGGCTCTTCCTCAAGCACATCTGAAATTTCTACACCAAGCTCTTTCAGTGCTTCACTAGCCACTTCAAATAAACCAAAATTTTGAAGGTTATTTGATAATAGGCGACCCATAAGGAATTCCGCCGAGAAATAGTGCACTGCACGAGTATCGTTTAAATAGTGGGTCTTTTGCGTCTTGCGCAGCCCTTCTAGTACTTGTTGCTGCATAGCTGCACACGTGGCTTTCCACCAGGCATGGCTATTTGCTTTGTTTTCGTCGGTACCCAACGAACAATGAAGATGATTGATGACAGCAGCCTTGAATTCGGCTTTGTCGATCTTTGGAGAGGTTGGCGTTTTTGCCGCTTTTGCGTTCATGTAGCGTCTCGCTCTTAGGTTAAACGGTGCGGATGCACCCTCTAAAACGTAATTTAATTACAACATACGTCAACAATATTGCATTAATATAACAACCCTTAAACGATTATGTTGTTATTGTTTTGTTAAAATAACGAAAAATCGCATGAATTCGTATGCATTCATGCGATTTTTAACATTATCGTTACAAAATGAGCGATGTGCTGTTTGCTTTTTAAGCTTTAGCCGATAATTTTACCTACTAGCGCCTCTGCCTCTTGAATTAAATCTTGTAAGTGAGTTTCACCTTTGAAGCTTTCAGCATAAATTTTATAAATTTGCTCTGTGCCTGAGGGGCGAGCTGCAAACCATCCATTTTCAGTTGATACCTTTACGCCGCCTATCGCCGCATTATTGCCGGGCGCATGGGTTTGTATGGCCGTGATCGGCTCACCAGCCAACGTGTCACTAGTCACTACAGAGGCATCCATTGCTGAGAGCTTCTGTTTTTGCTCTAGCGTAGCGGCCACGTCCACGCGGTTATAAACAGGAGAAGCAAATTTCTCAGTCAGTGCAATATAATGTTCCCCTGGATCTTTGCCGGTTACCGCTAAAATTTCTGCGGCAAGTAGACACAAGATAAAACCGTCTTTATCGGTAGCCCATGTATCGCCATTTCTTTCTAGGAAAATACCACCAGCGCTCTCTTCACCCGCAAAGCCTATTTCGCTATTTGCCAGTCCGTCTACAAACCATTTAAAACCAACAGGCATCTCTGCTAACGGCTTACCAAGACTTTTGGCTACGCGGTCTATCATGCTGCTTGAAACCAGCGTTTTACCAATCTTAAGCGTGTTTGGCCACTCTGAGCGGTGAGTGTATAAATAGTTAATCGCTACCGCTAGGTAGTGGTTAGGATTCATCAGCCCAACGCTTTTGCACACAATGCCGTGTCTGTCGAAATCTGGGTCGTTGCCCCATGCAAGGTCAAAGTTATCTTTAAGCTCTATAAGCCCCGCCATTGCATAGGCCGACGAACAATCCATTCGCAGCTTGCCGTCTTTGTCTCGGCGCATAAACCCAAACTGAGGGTCTACCTTGTCATTGACTACCTTAATGGTAATGCCGTATTTCTCACTGATACGCGACCAATAGCCTACCCCAGCGCCGCCAAGTGGATCGGTGCCCAGTGTTAAATTAGCTTTTGCAATCGCCTCCATATCGATAACCTTGGCTAGGTCGTCGATATAGGGTTCCATAAAATCTTCTTCACGCACAAGTTTGCGTTCGCGAGCCTGAAGAATATCAATTCGTTTGACGTCTTTATTCCCGTCGGCAATAAAGGTATTCGCTCTGTCTTGAATTTGCTTAGTGACATCGCTGTCTGCCGGCCCTCCGTGTGGAGGGTTATACTTAAATCCACCGTCTGATGGTGGATTATGAGACGGAGTAATTACAATACCGTCTGCTTTTTGCTCCACATTCTCTCTGTTGTAACGAATGATGGTTCGAGAAATAACCGGTGTTGGCGTGTAGCCTAAGCTTTCGTTATCGCTGCGCTGAATAACAACGTCTACCCCATTCGCACACAGTACTTCTATTGCGGTAACCATGGCGGGTTCCGATAGCGCATGGGTATCTTTCCCTATATACAACGGCCCTGTTATCCCCTCTTGCTGCCTGTACTCCACCAACGCTTGGCAAATTGCACTTATATGAGTGTCTGTAAACGTGCAGTTAGAGGCTGTACCTCTGTGGCCCGACGTACCAAACGACACAGCGTGCCCCTCATCACGAATATCGGGTTTGTAGCTGTAGTACTGACTAACAAGTTCTGCAACGTTTATGAGCTGCTCTTTCGCCGCAGGTTGTCCAGCTTGAGGATGTAGTGCCATGAATTAGTCCTTTATGAAATAGAGTCGATTATTTGCCTTCAGAAGAAAAACGCGCAACAACGCTAGCAATAACTTCTGGGGTATAACCCAGTTGACGCAAAACCTGTTCCAACATACTGACTTTCTTTGCAGTATTGTTGTTAGTCACTACCCAATAAGCGCTATCCGGTATAGCCTTAGGGTTGGTGCTGCTTCCGTTTTCAAGCAATGCCTCTTTACTAGTTGCAAAATATGTTCGGTTTTTGCCTTTAATTGATTCAACACGCTCGAAGCTGTCTGCATTAAGTTTGTGCGCTGCACTTAAAACGAACAAGAACTGATCTACCCGTTTGGTAAATGTCGATAATGCACTTGTAGACACTAAGTCTAAAATATCGTTTTTATCGTGAGATAGCGCATCCGCACTTGCCCCAGCAGCACTTTGGTTCTGACTAGTGGAACTCGCTTGCTTATTTTCAGCCGTTTTTACTGCCGTCACTTTGGAAGCTGGTGCTTTTGAAACAGCGGGCTTGGCTGCGGCTTTTACCGAAGGCTTCGCCTTTGCTGCGGTATTGCTTTTTGCTGCGCTATGCTGTGCAGCTACTGGAGACGCATTTTCTTCTGAGTGATTAGCGTTGGTCTGCTGCGACTCGTCTTTTTTAGAAGCTGAGCTATTAGGCGAGACTGGGCTAGCGGTAGAAGCGCCCCCGGCTGGTTTATCGCTTGTAGACACTACGGTTAGATCAGGAGCGTCAGAAGCGGTTTTTGCGGCATGTAGTACCTCGCCGTCTTCGGGCAACAGTAACCGTCTTAAAATTTGTGATGCACTTTCACCAATATGCTTTGTTTGACTGGCGATGAAGGCATATAAATCATCATCTATTTCAATGCTTTTCATAACTACTTCCTTTTTTAGATGCACCATTATAGACAACCCAGATTGACTACGCAGCACAAAATGACACTTGATTTGCGCTAATTGATAAGCATTTGGGTAATCAGAGAATATACCTTGGTATTAAAGCACAGCAGAAAGCAAATACACGACATTGCTACTATGCTCATGAAAGAAATTTTCAATGCGCCTAAATAAAGGGAAAGCCGTAACAACATATTAATGTCTCCGCGTTTATATCGTACAGGCGCTTATTACCCACAATAACCAACAAATAGTGACACGTTATGCGTTCAGAAATTGAAAAGAGTTTACATGCTTTAGGAGAGAAGATTCTCGGCAAAGAACACCAGCTAAAACTAGCACTGACCTGCTTGCTTTCAAACGGACACTTGCTGATAGAAGATTTGCCAGGCATGGGGAAAACCACGCTATCACATGCGCTTTCTCAAGTGTTTGGATTGCAGTATTCGCGTATTCAATTTACCTCCGACCTACTGCCCTCAGATATGCTCGGGGTTAACATTTTTCACAGCGGTGAAACCAACACCGATAAACAGTTTTCGTTTCGTCACGGCCCCATTTTTAGTCAAGTTGTTCTTGCCGATGAACTCAATAGAGCCAGCCCTAAAACGCAAAGTGCGCTATTAGAGGCAATGGAAGAACGTCAGGTGAGTATTGATGGGACAACTCACGCGCTGCCATCGCCGTTTTTTGTTATTGCTACACAGAATCCCAGTTCACAGTCGGGCACCTATCCGCTGCCAGAATCGCAGCTCGATAGATTTTTTATGCGTATATCCCTTGGCTACCCTCAATGGGATGCAGAAAAGGCAATGTTAAAACAAACAAACTCAACAACTCCGCTTGAGCAAATCATTGATGAAAGACGCTTAAAAGCCATGCAGCAGGAAGTGAATAACATACACGCAAGTGATGCGCTTATTCATTATATCCTTATGTTGGTAAATGAAAGTCGCAACAACGGGGCTTATCCTAACCCGCTATCACCAAGAGCTAGCCGCGCGTTATTACAAGGCGCCAAGGCATGGGCGTTTATCTCAAACAAAGCCTTTGCCACGCCAGAAGATGTACAGGCAGTATTTACAGCGATAACGGCCCATCGTCTTTCATCATCACAACACAATGAGGGTGCAACCTTTGGTGACAATGCTTCATCAATTGTATTGAGTAGACAGTTGCTCGAAAGTGTTGATCCTCTTGCTGCCTAATAGAGCATTGTCGTCGTGATATCGATATTTAAACGAACTGTAAAACAGCGTTTTTCCCACCGTTGGTTGTCCTTAGTCACGCGATGGTTAGACAAGCGTATCCCGCCCGCTTCTCAGCACCGTTTAACAATGAACAATATTTTTGTACTGCCCACCGGCTTTGGGTGGGCATTTATCATTATTTCTTTGTGTTTATTCTTACTCGGTACGAATTACCAAAACAATTTAATGGTTCTTCTTAGCTATATACTCTTGAGTGTCATGCTGCTCACATTGTTCTATACACATCAAAATTTTGCGCGATTAGCGGTAAAATCGATGCCGTTAGCGCCTTTTCATTGTCATCAGTCAGGCACTTTTTACCTAGCGGTTGTTCAACAGGATATGCCAGGTGGCAAAGGCAATCTGAGCAATGATAGCAGGAGCAAAGATACTCAAAGCAAGCAGTGCAGAGGAAATATTGTGGCCAGCTGGTTTGGTCACAAAACTCAGTATCCATTCATTCTTGGTGCGACAGAGAACGGCGATGCTCAAAATGGCGATTCTCAAAATACAATGCAGCGACTTCCCATTCCTATCACACACAGAACCCGCGGCGTGTATACGCTGCCGCGGCTCACTCTGGCCTGCGACTTTCCACTTGGCCTATACAAATGCTGGACTCACCTCGATTTTAGCGCCGAGGTTGTGGTGTATGCTAAGCCCCTTAAAGGTGAGGTGATCAAGGTTACCGCTTCTAACGATGACTCAGAGCAAAACCCAAGCAATTCAGCAACGTCTGCTCAAAGTAGTTCAGACTTTCACAGTTTAACCGACTACAAAGAAGGCCAACCTCTAAATAGAGTAGTATGGAAACAAGTTGCGAAAAGTGGCGACTGGGTAGTGAAAGAATTTGCAGATCCAGTGCAACTTAAGCAGTTGCTGTCTGTTGATGCAAACGTGGAAACAGAAACCGCCATAAGTCTGCTTACCTTTCAAGTATTGGAACAAAGTCAACAAGGCAACCATTTCGGGTTGAAATATCAGTCTATCGATATTAAACCTTCAAGCGGCGAGACACACACTCATCAATGCTTAACAGCGCTGGCTTGTTTGCGTAATACAAGCTCTCCCTTTGAAAACAATGCTTATATCAACAGAACTGGAAATAATACCCAAGAGGCTAACCATGCAAAAAAGACTAGTCAGGCTAAAAAGACTAGCAACACGGGTAAGGCTGCAAGGTCATGATAGCTTTTCTTAAACGCCAGGGCGCATTCTTCAATCCGTCGCATTCAACTAGCAGATCTTTGTCATCTCATAGCCTCATGTCATCTCACAAGTCTATCTCGTATCTGATGCTCGCCATTGCCTATGGCGTATTGCTGTTCACGCTCACCGATGAACTCATGGCGTGGGTGATAGTGTTAGGCATGTGCGCCCTTGTTGTGCGGGTGCTTGTATTTTTAAGAAGCAGTCAGCTGCCCCACTCTCGAACCATTAACCTTTTGGCGGTGCTATCGCTTTTTGCGCTAACCTGGTTTGGCTTCTCCATCGGGTTACTCAACAGTATGATAAATTTGCTGGCAGTGGCCTTTGCACTCAAACTTATATTGCTAGACAGTAAGCGAGATTTTCACCTACTTTTTTGTACCAGCCTTTTCCTCATTGGCTGCGGATTTATTTCTGCGCTTAGCATGGTTGCATGGGTGGGCTATCTTGGTGTGCTTATATTTTTACTGCTTGCCCTAGCCTACTATCATGGCCCAGTTACGCCCTTTAGCAGTAGTGCAAAGTTTGTCGCTACTTTGGTCGTTCAAGCCATCCCCATCGCTGCACTACTTTTTTTGGTGATGCCACAATTGCCTCCCCTTTGGCAAATGCCCACGTCTAAATCTCAGCAAACGGGTCTTTCCGATACCGTCACGCCAGGCGACATTGCGTCTTTAGCAAAATCATCAGACCTTGCCTTTACAGCCACATTTCAGTCGAATGATGATATCCCATTACCTCAACAGCGCTATTGGCGAGCGTTAGTTATGGAAGACTTTAATGGTAAAACATGGTCGATAAGCGACAGACGCAAGCAGGCAGAGCGTCAGCTGTCTTTATTGCAAAAAACACCACCGTTAACCCAGCTTTTAGCCTCTTCCCCCGCCAGCATCACCGCATATGAAATGATTGTTGAGCCAACCAAGCAAAACTGGTTATTTTCATTAGCATTGTCTGAGCCCGATAACGCAAAAAACACGATTTTTGTGAACGCGCAGTTTGACTACACGCTGCGCTCATCAACCCCATTGATGAGTAAAAAATCGTTTTACTTTACCTATGTGCCGAGTGCCACGGTTGAAAATGCGGCCGGTGATTTCGAGCGTCAGTTAAACAGCCTGCTACCCGCAACAACGAATGAGGAAACTCGAGCGTGGGCACTGACATTAAAACAGCAGCATACAACACCTACAGAATTAGCAAATGCCGTAATGAGCTACTTCAGACAGAAAGGGTTTACTTACACCCTTGAACCAAACGCCATGCCCGTTGACGCCATAGACACATTCTTGTTTGAGGAAAAAGCGGGCTTTTGCGCTCACTATGCCAGTGCCATGACCTTTGCACTTCGCGCTGCAGGCATTCCCGCTCGCATGGTTACCGGCTATCAAGGTGGCGAGCAACTCGATGACAAGGTACTGCAAGTTAGACAATACGATGCTCACGCTTGGGTTGAGGCACTCATTGATGACAAGTGGCAACGTTTCGACCCCACAAGTATGGTTGCGCCATCGCGATTAAGCTTTGGGTTAGAACAAGCGCTAGCCGATTTTGGCGAGAAAAGAACAAGCGGCTTATTGGGTGACCTCAGTGAAGGGGCACTATTTATGACCCTGCAAAACTGGATGAGACAAATGGATTACCAGTGGAGCAAGTGGATTTTAGGCTTTGATGCGAATAAGCAAAAAGACTTACTTGAAGACTTGTTGGGCCAGATTACCACGAAAAAGATGACTGCCGTTTTCCTTAGTAGTTTGAGTATTGTAGGAGTCATTTTGTTGGTGTACTTTTTTCCAATAAAACGTCAACCCAACCTACCTAAGCACCAACGAATTTATAGAAATGCTCTCGCCCTAGTTGAAAAGCGCACAGGCGTTAATCGCCACCACTTATCTCCTCAGCAATACCTTGAGCAAGTGGACAGCTATTTAACACACGACACGAAAGCGTCGCTTCACTCTATGACAGCACTTTTTAATGAAAGCGTATACAGTGCTGAAAGTGACAACCTTGATAAGTCACATTTAACATCAATGATGAAAAAGCACTTTGATACCGTGAAAAAATCCATTCGCCAGCAAAATGCCTAAACTGGGACCAAAATTTGTAAGGCGAAGATTAACACGCACTAAAATTAAGGCACAAAAAAGCCAGTCATGAAGACTGGCTTTTGATGTTATTGAAGCCACCGTTAACCGGTGGCGGTAAAGCGCTAATTACTTAGCGGCTTTACGTGCTTTCGCTTCTTCAATAACTTTGTCAGATACGTTACCTGGACATGGAGCGTAGTGGCTGAATTCCATAGAGAATTGACCACGACCTGACGTCATTGTACGTAGTGAACCGATGTAACCAAACATTTCTGATAACGGTACGTCTGCTTTAATGCGAACGCCAGTTAAACCAGCTTCTTGGTCACTTAGCATACCACGACGACGGTTAAGGTCACCGATTACGTCACCAACGTGATCTTCCGGAGTAAATACGTCAACTTTCATGATTGGCTCAAGAAGTTGTGCACCTGCTTTTGGAATAGACTGACGGAATGCGCCTTTCGCTGCAATTTCAAATGCGATAGCAGATGAATCTACTGCGTGGAATCCACCGTCGTAAAGTTCAACTTCAACGTCTAGTACTGGGAAGCCGGCAAGAACACCTTCACCCATCATTGACTTGAAGCCTTTCTCTACTGCAGGCCAGAATTCTTTAGGTACGTTACCACCAACAACTGTTGAGTTGAACGTAAAGCCAGAACCTTGCTCACCTGGCTTGATGCGGTAATCGATTTTACCGAACTGACCAGAACCACCAGACTGTTTCTTGTGCGTGTAGCTATCTTCAACTGCTTGCGTGATAGTTTCACGGTAAGCAACCTGTGGCTGACCAACAATAAGGTCAACGCCGTAAGTACGCTTAAGAATGTCTACTTTGATATCTAAGTGAAGCTCACCCATACCTTTAAGGATGGTTTCGCCTGAATCTTCATCAGTTTCAACTTGGAAAGACGGATCTTCTGCAATCATCTTACCGATAGCAATACCCATCTTCTCATTTCCGCCTTTATCTTTAGGCTGAACAGCAATCGAGATTACTGGAGTTGGGAAAACCATTGGCTCAAGAGTTACTTTGTCTTTCGGGTCGCACAATGTGTGACCAGTTTGAACGTTCTTCATACCAACGATAGCGATGATGTCACCCGCTTGTGCGCTAGATAGTTCGATACGCTCGTCAGCTTGCATTTCTACCATGCGGCCAACACGCTCAGTTTTACCTGTGAACGAGTTAAGGATGGTGTCACCCTTGTTCAGTTTACCAGAGTAAATACGTACGAATGTTAGTGCACCGAAACGGTCATCCATAATTTTGAATGCTAACGCTTTGAATGTTTCATCAGCAGAAACAATCGCGTGCTTACCGTTTTCATTACCTTCTTCGTCCATAAGAGGCTGAGGATCAACTTCTGTAGGAGATGGTAGGTAATCAACAACAGCGTCAAGTACTAGTTGAACACCTTTGTTTTTGAATGCTGAACCACAGTATGTTGGGAAGAAAGCAAGGTCACGAGTACCTTTACGGATACAACGCTTGATATCTTCTACAGAAGGAGTTTCACCTTCCATGTACGCTTCCATTAGGTCATCGTCTTGCTCTACAGCAGTTTCGATAAGTTGCTCATGGTACTCTTCTAAAAGGTCTACCATGTCTTCTGGAACGTCTTTAATTTCGTAGTTTTCTGGAAGACCAGTGTCATCCCAAACGTACGCTTTCTTCTCAAGAACGTCTACAACACCAACGAAGTCATCTTCGATACCGATAGGTAACGTCATAACCAGTGGAACCGCACCAAGCACTTTACGTACTTGCTCTTTTACGCGGTAAAAGTCAGCACCCATACGGTCAAGTTTGTTAACGAAAATGATACGTGCAACTTCTGATTCGTTAGCATAGCGCCAGTTAGTTTCTGATTGTGGCTCAACACCACCAGAACCACAGAATACACCAACACCGCCATCTAATACTTTAAGTGAACGGTAAACTTCAACTGTGAAGTCAACGTGTCCAGGAGTATCGATAACGTTGAAACGGTGATCCTTCCAGAAACAGCTTACTGCTGCAGACTGGATAGTAATACCACGCTCGGCTTCTTGTTCCATGAAGTCGGTAGTAGATTCACCATCGTGAACCTCACCAGTTTTATGGATTTTACCAGTTAGCTTCAAAATACGTTCTGTTGTGGTAGTTTTACCCGCGTCTACGTGGGCGAAAATACCAATGTTTCTGTAATGAGATAAGTCTGACATTAGTTCACTTTCAATTGGTTCAGAGTAAAAAATCGGCTGGATTATAAGGATTTCTGTACCAAATTTATACCTTTTTTAGTACAAACCGATAAATCGGCTGCACGAAATCAAGCCACCATTAATTCTTTTTATTTAAAATCAACAACTTAAAAACTGCTGACCTTTTCTTAAAAATAACAAAATCACACCTCATCTTTTGAAGTGCGCACTATTGTTACTGTAACCTCATCTCTATCGTGGTAGAGATGCCTCACCTTGACCGAGAACCCATCTTCCAATGCGTTCAATCGCGTCTTAATCAACGCCACAGCCTCTTCGACTGTCTCAAAGCGCCGTTTCATCGGAAGCTTTAAATTAAAAATTGCGTGTGTTGCCCAGTGCTTAACTAGCCAATCGCCCATTAACTTTGCTACCCGATCGGGTTGCTCTATCATATCACACACTAGTAAATCGACGCGACCAAATTGTGGTTTATATGCAAAGCCGTCAACAGTATGGTGCTCAACCAAACCAGTTTGCATTAATGTGTCAGCCACTAAACCATTATCAATAGCCTCCACATACATGCCCCGCTTAACAAGCTGATAAGTCCAGCCACCAGGACACGCGCCAAGGTCCACTGCTCGCCCGCCGGTGCGCAGTACTTTTTGTTGTTGCTCAGCACTCAACATATTAACCAGTGCATCTTCAAGTTTCAGCGTAGAACGACTCGGGGCATCGCTTGGAAACTTCAGGCGGCATATACCCAAGTGATCTTTACTTGCATGAGTTGGCAATGAATACCCGATATAACAGGTTTCAAAAGACTCAAAGAATATATGTAGCTTCGCTTTCCCTGTGTTTTCTTTAGCGGTAAGCCAGCCCGCCTTGCGCAAGGCCTGACGCAGCGGCACAGTAAACTTCTTACAAAACTTAGCGAGGGTTTTACCGTCTTCCGTATCAGGGTATTCCACATCGATAGCGCCAAAAAGAGAAAATGGCTTTTCGATATCTTTTAGGCATTCTAATACTTGCCCTACTCGGTCTTCTTTTTCTATGTCTTCAAGTGAAGCAAGAACGGCGATAAGTTGGCGTGGAAATACCGTTTCTTTTACCGCGAATTGGCTAGCTGCTTGACCTAGCTGCCCTTCATCGTATAAATGATACAGCACAAAGCCGCTGTTTTTCTTTGATACCGGATAGCCGTAAAGACCCACCTCACCGTAGCGAGTGGTCATTTCATTAGCGGTATCGTTTTCATATCCGGGCCGACAGTACGCCAGTACGCTTTTATTACTCATTGCTCGTTTTTACCCATTGCTGATTTTCGCCTATTAATAGTGCTTGGCCATTAATAGTATTCGTTTGTTGCTAGTTTCTTATTTTTAAACGTTTGTTGCTTTTGCTAGTCTGGCGTTTCATTTTAAGCAGCAGGCCCAGCTTGTGTTAGTTTTTACCTTTGACTAACGCGACAATAAGCAAAATCCAGCCAACGATAAAAAACACACCGCCTAGTGGTGTAATTGGCCCAAACCATTTAATGCCTGTTGTTGCTAACACATAAAGGCTACCGCTGAACAAAACACAACCAATGACAAAACACCTGGCAACGCGGTTTGCCCATTTAGCAGATAACATTGCAGCAAGGCCTGGTAAGCACAACAGTGCAATGCCATGATACATCTGATAGCGAACACCAATTTCAAAGGTGATTAGCTCGCTTGGAGACAATACCGCTTTAAGCCCATGTGCAGCAAAGGCACCTAGTACTACCGCCAAACCGGCAGCTACCGCGCCAATAATGACATACACCTTAGCCACGGTAGTGTCCGCTTCTAAGTGAGATTTTATAACCAGCTCTGGGTTAGTCATCCACCTGTCCTTGTAAAGTCTTAGTGATAAAGTCACATGCCATATCCACAGCCGCTTTTATATGAGCCTCTTGGGTAAATCCACTGGCTTTTCGGGGTTTAAAGCTATGATCGCCATCTGCGAGAAAAGAGATTTCGATAGACGGACACAAGGCATACTCCGCCACTTCGCTTTTAGTACCAAAGGTGTCCCTCTCCCCCTGCACAATAAGTAGCGGCTTGTTCACTGTTTGTAGATGGTCAGTACGTGTTTTCTCAGGTTTCCCCGGTGGATGAAAGGGATAACCGAAGGCAATTGCCCCCTTTACGGATGGTATGTCTTCTATGATCATCGAAGCCATGCGCCCTCCCATAGACTTGCCTCCTATAAAAATAGGTAGCGAAGCGTGCTTATACTCACCATCGATTTGTTTTAGCGTGCTAGTTTCAACACAGCTAGTTTTAACGGAACTAGCTTCAATATGCATCACTACGTCATGAAAATGCTGAAGCAATATGTCAGCTTTATCGGGAGGACGGCGTTTACCTGTTTCTTTGATGGTTTGCATGTAGGGAAAGTTAAACAAAACCACATCGATATTTCGCTCAACCAAAAGCGCTGACATAGTCTGCATAAACTCGTGTTCTTTACCTGCCCCAGCGCCATGACCTAATATTAACTGGGCTACTGGAGAGCCTGAGCGCTTTATTTCAATATCAAACATTGTCCATCTCTTCTTCTACCAAAGCGAGGATCCACTCTCTGAAAGCTGCAATTTTGCCAAGTTCAGCCTGAGACTCTTCACATACCAGATAAAACGCATCTTTACTCTCAACGCGCTCTTCAAAAGGCATAACTAATCGTCCTGCCTCAATTTCAGGGCGCGCGAGTATAGTATTCCCTAGCGCAATTCCCTGTCCTAGCGCAGCTGCTTGCAGCACTAACATTGAGTGGCTAAACACAGGCCCTTGATTTACATTCACCCCAAGCACATCCACGTGCTTCAACCAGTTTTTCCATGCGGCTCGGCTCATATCATGAAGCAGTACGTGGTGACGTAAATCAGATAAGGTGGAAAGCGGCTTTGGCCCCTGAAATAACATGGGTGAACAAAGAGGTGTCAAAAACTCCCGATGAAGCTGGTCGGCCTGCAATCCAGTCCAGCGTCCTTTGCCATAGTAGATAGCTACATCAACATCATCAGCCAAAAAGCCCTCGTCAAAATCAACGGCTTTAATACGAACATCAATATCTGGATGTGCCAGGCTAAATTTACTTATACGGGGCACTAACCACTGACTGGCAAAGCTTGGTGGCATTGCCACCGTAATCGCGCCTTTGCTGCCTTTGGCAAGCAATCGTTCGGTAGCGTCTTGTAGGTGCTTAAAAATATCCTTTAACTCAAGAAAATAGGCCTGCCCCTCTTCGGTAAGAAGCAAAGTTCTATTGCGCCTAAGAAATAGTTTCATTGATAAGTATTCTTCAAGGGCTTTTATTTGATGGCTTACTGCTGCCTGCGTGACAAATAGTTCATCTGCAGCATTGGTAAAACTCAGGTGACGAGCTGCAGCCTCGAAGGCTTTTAGTGCATTTAGCGGGGGGAGACGTCGATGCATACCGTATTTTTGATCCAATGTTACCTGTAAATGACAATAGCATTAGATAAACTAATAGCAAGCCATACTTTTAATCGTTTTCACTCTTTAGCAAAACTGACTACAATTTACTCGAAATTTAAAAAGAACTTTTAATTTCAGTCTTTTATGATGTTTATTTGTTAACCGCATTAACAAATGAACACATTTTATTAAATTATTTTTATTAGGTGTGAAAATGAAAAAATTACTTCTTGCAAGTGTATCAGTTATGGCGTTTGTCAGCGCTGCTGCGAATGCTAACGTACAACCAGAAAAGATCAATCTTTCCTCTCTGATTAATACTGCAATGACCAATGTGAAAATGGCAGACGTATTGCCAGCGAATGACGCGCACATTGTTGTTAAAAAGCAGTCTAAGGCAATACTATCGGAAGAAACTCAAATCTCGCTGCACAACAGCTTGTTAGCATTTTATAACGATGCAGAGTCTAAAGTTGAAGAGTCCAAAGGTAATAAAATAACCGACGTCGCAAACGGCGAATAACACCTCTTCACACCTGATTCGGATGCCGGTGTAATTCACCGGCATACGTCATCAGACTTTCCTTAAAATTACTTACCCAATTAAGAATTACTTGTGTCTAAGGTATCAAAACCCTTCACGAGTTCGTCTAATGCTTGCATTTGCTGCAAGTAAGGCTCAAGTTTAGACAGTGGCAATGCACATGGGCCATCGCATTTTGCTTCATCAGGATTAGGATGGGCTTCAATGAACAAACCGCCCAAACCTAACGCCATTCCACTTCTTGCCAACTGTGCCGCTTGCGCACGACGACCGTCCGCCGATGTTGCTCTGCCGCCTGGCATTTGAAGCGCATGGGTCGCATCAAATATTACCGGTGCATAGGCTTTCATTGCATCCATACCCAGCATATCAACCACCAAGTTGTTATAGCCAAAGCTGCTGCCTCGTTCGCACAGAATAACCTTGTCGTTACCTGCTTCACTGAGTTTGCCTATGATATGACGCATTTCATGGGGTGCTAAAAACTGAGGCTTTTTAACGTTAATCACGTTTCCGGTTTTCGCCATAGCCACCACCAAATCGGTCTGGCGAGCTAGGAAGGCCGGTAGCTGAATAACATCTACCACTTCTGCCACTGGCGCTGCTTGATGAGGTTCATGTACGTCGGTGATAAGCGGTACATTGAAAGTAGATTTAATCTCTTCAAAAATACGCAGGCCCTCTTCCATACCCGGGCCGCGGTATGAGGTAACCGAAGATCGATTTGCCTTATCAAACGACGCCTTGAACACGTAGGGAATATTGAGTTTTTGCGTTACTTCAACATAGTGTTCAGCGATACGCATTGCTAAGTCTCTCGACTCCAATACATTCATTCCGCCAAAAAGCACGAAGGGAAGATGGTTGGCAACATCAACATTACCAACGCGAATTACTTGTTTAGATTCAGACATTATGACTTCCGATAACGAATTCTAGAAAAGTGGTTGCTTGGTGACCGCAACCATTGCCGTTGCCATAAGCACAGCCAATGCTGCTATGAAAAAGCCCCAGCGGCTTGCAGCCGTTTTTGCTTTTTTAAGCGCAAACAAACCAAACACGATGTACAGAACAACGCCAAATAGTTTGAAGGTGAGCCATGCATTAACAAACGGATATTGAGATAAAATGACACAGAGCCAAAGCGCACTGCCAAGCAATATAGTATCAATAATATGAGGTAAGATTTTTATCCATTTTTTGGCCAATACAGTGCCATCAAATTGCGCCCACACAAACCGAAAGATAAAGAAAAGAATGCTTAGCACTACTGCGGTCAAGTGAAGGTGTTTCGCCATCATGTACATATTGAATATTCCTGTTATAGATTTTTATTGGGATACTGCGCCTGAATAGCCAGAAACGCAGGTAAATTATTAAGTAAGCGAGTAACCAATGTTGGCTCAAAGTGCCGCCCACTTTCTTCTTTTAATGTATTAACTACCTTTTCAACGCTCCAGGCTGGCTTGTAGGGTCGTTCATTCAGCAAAGCGTCGAACACATCAATCAACGTTGCAATACGACTTTTTTGATCTATTTCTTCGCCCTTTAACCCTTCAGGATATCCTTCCCCATCCCATCTTTCGTGATGCTGACGCGCTAAGGTGGCCGCTAGCTGAATAGTAGGGCGAGAAGAGTCATTGAGAATTTGGTAGCCAAACTCAGCATGCTGACGGATAGCAAAAATATCATCGCCGGTTAACGCTGTCGTTTTGTGCAATATAGATTTAGGTACGCGTGAAGTGCCAACATCGTGCAGCGATACCGCAAGTTTAAACGTATCAATTTCTTGCTCTGGCATAGACAGTTTGTTCGCCATCAGCCCTGCCATTTCAGCCATGCGCTTAATATGGTTTGCATCGCTAGACTCATGCTCTAGTGCGTGGCCTAAACGCTCAATGATTTCTCTTTGGGTACCTTCTAAGTCTACGGTTTTTAATACGTTATCAAAAGCCAACTGAACGCTGTTAGAAAAACGCTTGATAAGGTGCTTATCACTTTCACATAACCGCCGAGGCAACCCCGAAAGATAGAGTAACGCGCCCTTATGCGACTTGCTGTTGCAGTACGCTACGACATGATCTTCTGCGTATACTATCTGTTTATCCTGCATCGCCTGCACGCATAACGCATATTCTTTATCGTTGACAGCGTTTTTAAGCAGTAACCCTTCCTTTGAAGAATATTCACCATTGCCCGCAAAAACATAAAGCTCGTCATCATCCATTTTATTGTTGTCTGCGTCGAGAGTGCGCGATGTCGTAGCCACCGCTGTTGTAATGTAGGCCGCATCTTTTGAACATCCAAGGATAGACGCTAGCTGCTGGATTATTCCCTGCATAAACTTTTCTAAAGACTGGGAAGAAAACAAATCCACAGACGCATCGATGATTTTCTCAAGGCCAGCTCTGTTTTCTTCAATCACCATAATATCGCGGTACGAGCGCAGGGCCGCAATGATGACTGTGAAGAGCTTTTGCGCCGTTAGTTCCGTTTTCGATTTATAATCGTTAATGTCGTAATTAATGATGACGTCTTTCTCTGGCGCTTGACCAGGCTGTCCGGTGCGCAAAATGATGCGAGTGAAATGATTATCCAATTCATTGCGAACGTAATTTGCTACTTGAAGACCAGCGTCGTCTGTTTCCATAACCACATCAAGTAACACCACAGCAATGTCGTTGTGCTCGCGGAACATGGCTTTTGCTTCTTCGCCGCTGTTAGCACTGATAAACTCTATGGTTTTTCCGTTCAAGATGAAGTCATTGAGTACAAGCTTTGTGACGGTATGAACCTCAGGTTCGTCGTCGACGATCAGTATTTTCCAACTGCCAAGATTTTCAGTACTGGTATCTTTTTCATCCTCTGCAAAAAGAAAGTCGTCATTCATCGGGCATGTTTCCTTTATATTTTTATTATCGCTACCGAAAGAGAGTAGTCCTTAATGTACATTCTTTCACCGGCCCGTGTAAAAACTTTTAGTAGCAGCGGCCAAGGGTTACCCTGTCGTTACCACCGTAGTCCTTAACTGTTTCGATATCACTGAAGCCAGCCTTACTGAGTAATTCACCCACCGCAGCGCCCTGATTGAAACCGTGTTCAAATGCAAGTAACCCACCTGTTAACAAATGCGCTTGAGAGACGCTGATAATGTGTCGAATATCACGAAGGCCATCTTCGCCCGATATTAGCGCCGATTTAGGCTCAAACGTGACATCGCCTTGTAATAGATACGCACTGGAGTCTTCAATATAGGGCGGGTTAGAGACAATAATATTAAACTGTTTGGCTTTGAGTTCACTAAACCAATCGCTTTGTAAAAATGTGACGTTCTCTATGCCATTGTTTACGGCATTTTGTTGGGCTAGCGTTACAGCCTGCGCCTTAAAATCTACCCCAGTCACCTGTATACGAGGCAGCTCCGATGCCAGTGCTAGCGCTATAGCCCCCGTACCAGTACCCAAATCACAAATAGAAAAAGAAGAAGTCGATTGATCATTAACGTCGCTGGGTATGCGCTTGAGCACTTGCTCTACCAGCACTTCTGTATCGGGTCTAGGTATAAGAGTATGGGGAGATGTGGCTAACTTGAGCGTCCAAAAATCCCGCTCGCCAATGATATAGGCCACGGGTTCGCCAACGCGCCTGCGCTCTACCGCTGTTTGAAACGTTTGCAGCAATTGGCTATCCAGCACTTTATCGGGCCAGGTAAACAAATAGGTTTGATTTACATTAAGCGCATTGGCTAGCAGTACTTTAGCATCGACAGAGGGCGATTCCCCGCCCTCTAACAACGCAACAGCCCATTTCAGGGCTTCATCAATACGCATGCTATTCGTCAGATAAAGATGCAAGTAAGTCTGCTTGATGTTCCTGCAAAATAGGATTGATAAGTTGACTTAAATCACCAGCAATAACCTCATCTAAACGATAGATAGTCAGGTTGATTCGATGATCAGTCACTCGTCCTTGTGGGAAATTGTAGGTTCTGATGCGCTCTGAACGATCGCCACTTCCTACCAAACTCTTACGCGTAGACGCTTCATCCGCCGCACGCTTTTCTTCTTCAATTTGGTTCAATCTAGCCTGCAATACTGACATGGCCTTCGCACGGTTTTTATGCTGAGAACGCTCGTCTTGACACTCTACAACAAGCCCCGAAGGCAAGTGAGTAATTCGAATAGCAGAATCGGTTTTGTTAACGTGCTGACCACCCGCTCCCGAGGCGCGGAAAGTGTCTATTCGAAGTTCAGCAGGGTTAATTTCAATGGCTTCAGATTCAGGAATTTCAGGTAATATCGCTACCGTACACGCTGATGTATGAATACGGCCTTGAGACTCAGTTTCCGGTACGCGCTGAACACGGTGTCCGCCAGACTCAAATTTTAAATTACCGTAAACGCCTTCACCGCTAATATTAGCAACCACTTCTTTGTATCCGCCGTGCTCACCTTCATTGGCGTTAATTAATTCTACACGCCAACCTTTGGCTTCCGCATAACGGCTGTACATGCGGAACAGATCGCCGGCAAAAATACCCGCTTCGTCACCACCCGCACCTGCTCTCACTTCTAAAAAGCAGTTGTTGTCGTCGTTAGGATCTTTTGGCAGCAGTAGCAATTGAAGCTCGGTTTCAAGGCGCTCTATTTCGGCTCTCGCGTCTTTGTATTCTTCCTGCGCCATTTCACGCATCTCGGCATCATCTTCGTTCATCATCTCTTGTGCTGAGGCAAGGTCTTCCTGTGCCTTTTGATAAGCATTAAAGCCATCAACAACACCTTCAAGCTGACTGAACTCTTTTGACAAATTGCGAAACTTGTCCTGATTGCCGATAACGTCAGGATCTCCAAGTAAAGCTTGAACTTCTTCGAAACGCTCAACGAGGTGTTCGAGTTTTCTAACGACCGACTCTTTCATATTCTTCTTATTACCTTATTTATTTTCATCTGATGAGTTATCAGATAAATCTAATGCCTGTCCCATCCAACGACTTAACGACGGGTCGTCATGCTTAGCAGCTTCACGCAGTGCCAATGTTGTTGGATGCAGCAATGTATTGGTTAGCTTATACGCCATTTCCTCTAATACAAGGTCTGCGCTTTTGCCTTCTTCAAGCTGTGCTTTTGCTTTTTCAACAATATCGTCCCGGTGCAGTAGCCCTTTTTGACGGTATTGCTTAACTAAATCTATAGACTGCTGAGACTGTTTCCAGGCCATGTAGTCGCTAGCTTGTTTATCGATGAGCTTTTGTGCTTCTTGCGCGGCTTGTTCTCTGTTTTCTAAATTTTTCTGCACAATATGCTGAAGATCATCAACGGTATAAAGGTATGCATCGCCTAACTCATTAACTTCAGACTCAATATCTCTTGGTACAGCGAGGTCAACGAGAAACATAGGCATATTTTTACGCTGTTTGAGCGCTTTTTCCACCATGCCCTTCCCTATTAACGGAAGCTGACTGGCGGTTGAACTAATAACAATATCAAATTCTTTTAAGTGTTCGGGCACTTGAGATAGCGTAAACACGGTGGCATCGAGCTTTTGCGCCAGTGCCTCTGCTCTTGCCACTGTGCGATTGGCCACGGCCAAATGCTTCACACCTTGCTCTTTTAAGTGTTGAGCTACCAACTCGATGGTTTCACCTGCTCCTACCAAAAGTACAGAGCGTTTGGGCAATTCAGCAAAAATGTGTTTCGCTAACTGCACTGCGGCATAGGCAACGCTCACAGCGTTTGCACCAATATCGGTTTCACTTCGAACCCGTTTAGCCACGTTAAAGGTATGCTGGAATAGCTTATCGAACTCGCTGCTAACCATCCCTGAATGCCTAGCATCGCCAAATGCTTGCTTAATTTGCCCTAGAATTTGCGGCTCACCAAGAATAAGCGAGTCTAAGCCGCTTGCCACGCGCATAATATGCTTAACGGCGTCATCTTTTGTGAGCAGGTAACTGTTATTCACAATCTCTTTTACATCTAGATGATGAAAGTCGCTGAGCCACTGCAAGATTTTTTCGCCGCTCTCATCCTGCGTGTTGACGTAAAGTTCGGTTCGGTTGCATGTTGACACAATGACAGTTTCATCAACCCCGTCCACAGCTTTTAAGCTCGCAAGCGCCTCCACCAGAGAATCTGGTGTAAAAGCCACTTTTTCGCGAAGTGCTACTGGTGCTGTTTTGTGGTTAATACCGAGGGCGAGTAAAGTCATTAAAATCTGTGCTGGCAA